>WOR8_10001503_pt1 | contig 35157 bp, 32 predicted proteins | sample DeeMarSeWOR38_10_FD_19890 | JGI IMG/M metagenome (IMG submission 19890) | reverse complement strand
CAGGTAAGAATAACTTCGGTATCAACCGCTAGACTCCTACTGCATAATGTTAGCGTAAAAGCAACTTCATCTCAAGACCTATTTCGATTGAGAATAGATGTCCAATCAACAAACGGCTCAAGCCTTTTTGTTAATCCATATTTCAAATGGCTGAGAGACCCACCACGAATCAATCTGACACGACATGGAGTCTACGACGAATGGGCTATAATTCATCCATCCAGATCAAACGAAACATTATACCTAGCATCTGGTAACTTCTCAGGTTATGCAGGTTGGCGGTCCACTATCAGGCATCCTAATCAGTGTGTATCTGTGAATCTTACATTGAGTTATGGCGATGATACTCATTGGGGGATTCGACTCTTTTCCACGCGTCTTTATCTTTCCATCAGCCCACATCTACCAGCAATAGAACTGAGTGTGGAAGACGGTGATTATGAACCATATTACTTGTTTCCATTCGATTCTGCAGTGTCCAATTTTGTGTATCTGCCTCTTGATGATGACCAGAAAACGTATTGGATTACTGCTTCACCTAACCCAAGATTCTTGTTCGGATACCGACGTATCTCTCAGAATGCCTTTTGGATCCCTCTTATGGACTTTTCTCATGACTACTATCTGGATGTTGAAATTCCCGTAACTAGCCTTGGAAGTATTGCACTGGCACCCTCAGACATTTTCATTTTGATAAATTGTATTTTATTATTGGTTTTGATTGTTGTAAGGATAGTATTTCATTTCAGAAATTTGGGTGCATCTATTGTTCTCAAAGACCCACGACTAGTCCCAGTCATTATCCTTTTCGTGAGTGCGGTTCTACCATGGGTTGTCTATACCCAATCAGTGATGTCTTGGAGTGGACCTGCGTTCACTGTGAACTTTGCTAGGATCAATCCCCTCACTACATATCTTGAATTCCAAAATGATAGTTTGATCATCATACATCTAGGCATGGCTGCTGTGGGGTACAATTTGGATGCTGTTTACTTGTTTGTAGGTGCAGTCTTCCTATTCTGGCTACCACTTCTCTATTGCTCTACTAGTGTCGGTATTTCCGAGGATAAGAGGTACGACTCACACTTTGCAGTCATGTTAATTCTGCCAATTGTACTTGCCCTGAGTTCATTCCTGCCTGGACTCTACATTTCATCACTCACTCTGGGCCCGGGGAGTTTTTTGGCAATACTAGCTCTCCCCATTTGGATAGTTCTTGAACTTCTTAAAAGGAAGTTTTTGACTCAAGAGAGAGTTGCATAAAATAGGTTAATTTATAACCTCTCAAGATATAGAGTTGCATGAAATTAGTTAACTCTTAATATGGTGTTTTCACGTGTTCTCTCACTTTCGTTATCCAACAAAACAACAGAGCAAAATCTGGTTGAAGCGAAGAAGGAAGGTCGCACCGTCGGTGATTGCCGAGGAGCTGAATGTATCACGTCCATTTGTTAGTCAAGCACAAAGAATCGCTGAACAACGGATCAAGAAGCTCCTTCTCACCGCAGCTGAAATGAACAGGATTTCAATTGACAAAATCAGTCCTGAAGTAGGTTTTGCCCTGGGTTTCAATCCAGCTAATGGTTCGAGAACATACATAACCTATTCCCCAGAATTCAGAGTTCAGGTCTGGCATGATCATGAAGGGGACTGCAATAATTGTGAGTTGAATACTGAATGTGATCGGATTCTTCGAGGACTAGCTGTGGAGTGGGGGTTCTCGATTCCTAAGGAGCTGCAACCAACGCAGGTTGCAATAACTCTGTTTAGCAATATCATGAGGCGTTTAGGTTGGGAGTGAAGAAATCAGAGAGCAAACTTTCATACATTATTGCTAGAGCATGCCGTCTTCCTAGGGAGGCAGCCCGAAAAGCAGGTAAAGTTTCTCAATCAATATCCAAAGAGATTCTCCGACCAATTCCACCAAGGGCTAGCATTCCGTACAAGTATCTGACATTAGCTCTTCTTATCCTACTATATCTCCCTTGGACAATCTCATTGACATACACTGTTCCACCCCAGGTAGAAGTGTCCCTGGGCGATGACTTGGTTGTTACCCCCTATTGTACTGTAAACTCAGTATCTGAAGCTAGTGTGACAGAGGCAATTCTTCTCAACACGACCCCCTTCTCATTCAATGGTGACTGGGAATTGGATTGGGAATGGTGGTGGAGTGAATATGATTCCCATAGATATGGGCGTAGCGATTCCGACGGATATCATTTCATGGCCTCACCTTCAACACATTCAACAGTTTTATTGAGTAGAGAAATACAGATTCCCATTCACAACTTCACAGAAGTGACTGCTTCAGTTGACATAGAAGGAGTATCTGGAGCCGCAGGTGTCTACTTCGAAGTCTTTGTTGATCAAGAAAGAGCAGTCGAAGAAGTGGATATTCAATCAGGAAACATCACAACTGTGACTGTAGGCGCTCCTCTCACTAGCGCAAGACAAGCTGCTGATTCTTGGCTCAGCAGGATAATCTTTCGTCTACAGATAGGACTCGATAAGGCAGCTCATGTCAAACTTCGTGGAATTGTGGTAGATGCCAAATTTACAGGGAACTTGAGTCTCGTTCAACTTGACATTAAGAGCTCAGAGAACGAGAGCCTCTATGAGAATCCATACATGAAACTTGCTCGTTACTCACCAAAGATTGTTCTTATACAAAACAATGATTCCGCTACCGCAGGCACCTATTGGCCATGTCGAGCGGATGACCAAATCTATCTCCCTCCTGGAACATATGAGGGGGCTACTTACTGGGATCTTAGTAATCAGGATGACCCAGACCCGACTAATTCTTCTATCTGGGAACCAAATGTCAACTTCGTAGTTACTGAAGACATCTCATTGCAAGTTGATGTAGGGTTTGTGACAAAGAGGATTGATTTTGATATAGCTCCATCTGTACTTCTTCGTGGGATGAATATCTTCTTCTCAAATGACTACCAATACGGTGATGATACCACTATCTATGGATCGACTGTATACTCTCAATTCCCAAGTCATCTATACCTGCCAAGAAATATTGATTCCCTCTCTTTTCGAATATATACTTGGTCTGCACTGGATCCGATAAGAAGTTGGGATATATATTCAAGAGGTCAATTTACAATTGAGAACTATCTCTCTTTTGGTTCGAATAACAACACAAAGAACATTGTAGTCAGTGTGAATCTGCCCCTAACTGCAATTGGAAACTTGCTAGTTGGACTTGGAGAGGGAGTTACTTTTTCATTGATTGCACTATTGATAGCTGGTTTTATCATTTCGATGCGGAGGGCACTCAAAAGCTCCAAAATACGCCATAGGCTCTCCGACTCCAGAATAGCACCCTTACTCCTGTTAAGCGTCAGTATATTCTTACCATGGAGTATTCAGCATATACCTAACGCGGAATCGGGGTTTGAGGGTCTTTCATGGATTTCTTGGTATCCAACCCCATTTATGGTGCGTTGGGCTGATAGCACAGCCATGCAGGTATTAGTAGCAGTGCCTGATTGGTGGACTGCAACCCTAACATCAACTATGTTCCTGTTCATCCCCCTCTTCTATGGATATCTGTCAATGTCTTCCCCAGAAACCAATGGTTTTGACAAGACCTTCGCCTTTGTCCTTTTCTTGCCATACTTGGCTGTTCTATCAGCCTTTAATCTTTCAGTGATTAGTGTAGATACTATATGCATTGGTCCCATTCTCACATTGCTAGCATTGCCTGTTTGGCTGATGAGAGTGCTGTTCAGAAGAGTAAGAATAACTGATTGAAATGGATACCATTGTAGAGCTTTCAATGACTTCCGACTTGTTTATGAAGGACATCAGATAGAACTACAACATCAAGTGGATGTGTTTCCATGAGTTCCGATATTTCCAAATCCATGACAGTCAAATTACCTTCTGACCTTCCTCCGAAACCTGTCTTTGATCCTCAGTATCGTCGTGCTCCCAATAGGGGGTATGATCTAACACCAACTGAAACTGTTGTGGCAATCAAGAATGCACTACGTTATGTGCCTGAGAATCTCCATGAAACTCTAGCACCTGAATTCCTCAACGAACTTATGACAAGAGGGCGCATCTACGGGTATCGGTATCGTCCAGCTGGTCCTATCAAGGCAAGACCGGTTGACGAGTACAAGGGTATTCTAGAAGCTCGGGCGATGCAGCTGATGATCGACAACAATCTGGATTTTGACGTTGCTCTATATCCCTATGAGCTAGTGACCTATGGAGAAAGTGGTCAGGTATGCCAGAACTGGATGCAGTATCAACTGATTAAGAAATACCTTGAAACCATGACTGACGAACAGACACTTGTCGTCAGTTCGGGGCATCCTGTGGGTCTCTTTCCGTCACACAAGAATGCGCCGCGTGCAATAACAACTAACGGTCTCATGGTGGGTATGTTCGACACACTTGATGGATTTCATCATGCAGCAGCTCTGGGTGTAGCTAATTATGGTCAGATGACAGCTGGAGGTTGGATGTATATTGGTCCTCAGGGCATTGTCCATGGGACCTATATCACACTCTTGAATGCTGGAAGAATGTACCTTGGAATCCCAGATGATGGTGACTTGAGCGGAAAGGTGTTCCTAACATCAGGGCTTGGTGGGATGAGTGGGGCTCAAGCCAAAGCAGTTGAAATTGCGGGAGGGATTGGAGTCATTGCTGAGGTTGACAAGAGTCGCATAGACACGCGCAGTAAACAGGGTTGGTTACGCAAACACTCAGGAGACCTCAAAGAGATTTTCCGTTGGGTTGAGGAGTACCGGGCAAGCGGTGAACCAGTTTCCATTGGTTACTATGGCAATGTTGTTGATCTCTGGGAATACACTGTGAAGAATAACATCGTAATTGAGCTCTCTTCAGATCAGACATCCTGCCATGATGTCTACGGAGGTGGATATACACCTCAGGGAGTCACATTCGAAGAGGGTCGGGACCTGCTCCGGACTAATCGGAAGAAGTTCAATGACTTAGTCGATAAATCCCTGCGTAAGCAGTTCGAACTCATTGAAACCATGACAAAACGGGGCACCTATTTCTGGGACTATGGAAACAGCTTCATGAAAGCAGTGTTTGATGCTGGGGTAAAGAGAATTGCGAAGAACGGTGAGAACACATCTGGTGGTTTCATCTTTCCATCATATGTTGAGGACATAATGGGTCCAATCTGTTTCGACTATGGCTATGGCCCGTTCCGCTGGGTCTGTCTAAGTGGAAAACACGAAGATTTGGTGGCTACTGACAAGATGGCTATGTCACGAATCAATCCTGAACGTCGAGGTCAAGACCGCGACAACTACATTTGGATACGAGATGCTGAGAAGAACGCACTCGTTGTTGGTTCCCAAGCTCGTATCCTCTATGCTGACGCTCCTGGACGCGTGGATATTGCTCTTGCCTTCAACAAGCTGGTCCGAGAGAGGAAGGTTGGTCCTATCATGCTAGGAAGAGACCATCATGATACTGGAGGAACAGACTCTCCGTTCAGAGAGACCGCAAACATACGAGATGGTAGTAATGTCATGAGTGACATGGCCCACCAGTGCTGGGCTGGGGATGCAGCCCGAGGAATGACACTCTGTGTACTCTCAAACGGTGGAGGAGTCGGTACTGGCAAGGCAATCAACGGAGGATTTGGTCTGGTTCTTGATGGTAGCGACCGCGTTGACAGTATAATTCAATCAGCACTTGACTGGGACGTGATGGGAGGAGTTGCACGTCGTGCATGGGCACGGAACGAAAATGCTATTGAGACCGTTATAGACTGGAACAAGCGATTGGGACCGAAAGGTCAAATCTCTCTTCCATATATTCCAAAGAAGGGTTTAGTAGAACAGTTAGTTGAGAAGACCCTCAAAGAGGTATGATACAATGCCTGTCATGGTTGATGGTGAGAGCCTCACGATTGAAGATGTAGTGCAAGTAGCACGACATAATGAGCCTGTGATTCTAGATGATTCAGCAGTTCCTCGAATCAAGAGCAGTAGAGCTGTGGTGGAAACTGCAATAAAAGAGGGCGATGTTGTCTATGGTGTCAACACCGGTTTTGGAAACCTTGCTAATGTTTCAATCAACAAAGAGGATTTGGCTCGACTCCAAGTCAACCTGATTCGTAGCCATAGCGTTGGTGTCGGACCGCCTTTTTCAAAAGAAGTTGTTAGGGGAATGATGCTCCTCCGAGCAAATGCCCTTGCAAAGGGCTATTCTGGTGTTCGTCCAGAGGTCATTGAAACCCTTATTGAGATGCTAAACAAGGATGTTGTTCCTGTCGTCCCGCAACAGGGCTCAGTTGGGTCTAGTGGTGATCTTGCTCCTTTGGCACATATGGCGCTGGTCCTTATTGGTGAAGGTAAAGCCTTCTACTCTGGCAAGACCGTAAGCGGCAAAGAAGCTCTTCACAAGGCCGGGATTAAACCTCTTGTACTTCAAGCCAAGGAGGGGGTGGCGTTGATCAATGGCACTCAGCCAATGAGTGCGGTTGGTACACTTGTGATCCATGATGCACTGAGATTGATCCACGACGCAACCATAGCCTCATCGATGAGTCTTGAAGCCCTACGTGGAACTCGAACAGCTACGGATGAAAGAATACACGCTATCAGACCCCATGAGGGGCAAACTGATGTTGCCGCCGCTCAGAGAAAGATCCTTCTAGAAAGTGAAATCAACCAATCTCATGCAGATTGTGGAAAGGTGCAAGACGCCTATTCACTGCGATGCATTCCTCAGGTCTTGGGTGCATCATTGGATGCAATAAGATTCGCATACAGCATACTAGAAACTGAAATCAACGCGGCTACTGATAATCCGCTTGTGTTTGGCGATGATGGTGTTGTCATTTCGGGAGGTAATTTTCACGGGCAGCCCGTTGCACTCGCTATGGACTTCATAGGAATCGCAATAGCTGAGATTGCTAACATCTCTGAACGTCGAGTCAACCGTTTGGTCAATCCAAACTTGAGTGAGTTGCCTGCGTTTCTCACAACTGAGGGTGGTCTTGAATCTGGTATGATGATTGCTCAATATACTGCAGCTGCCTTGGTTTCAGAGAACAAGGTTCTAGCTCACCCCGCAAGTGTTGATTCGATTCCCACCAGTGCTGATCAAGAAGACCACGTAAGTATGGGTACAATCGCCGCACGGAAGGCTGCAAACATCCTCGAAAATGCACAGAATGTTGTTGCAATAGAATACATGTGCGCCTGTCAGGGCATTGACTATCTTGCTCCTCTGAAGCCTTCAGAACCCCTTAGTGAGGCTTACAGGACTATAAGGGATACCGTGTCCAAACTGGAGGATGACCGACCCCTGTCATCTGATATCGCCAAGATTCGCAATTTAATGCTCGCTGGGGATGTCACAGCCTCGGTAGAGTCAATCACTGGGCCTTTATTCGACAACTAGGGTCCAAGTTTAGTATGAATCACCTGACCGTTCGAAATGACAGTGTGAACCAAGTTCACTCCAAATCTCCAAGTCAGATACTCTGGATTGGGACAATCAAGAATGAGTATGTCAGCTGCTTTGCCCACCTCGATGCTGCCATGGGTTGCTCCTCGATCTAAACCATGTGCAGCGTTGATAGTGACAGCAGAGAGGGCTTCTCGTGGGTTCATCTTCATCTTATAGCATGAGAGAGCTATAGTAAAGAAGAGTGACTCGTTTGCGCAATTCGGATTGAAGTCTGTGGCCAGAGCAACAGGTAATCCCATCTCAATCATCTTCCGAGCATCAGCATACTCCGTGTTGAGACTGAACGCTGTTGCAGGTAGGAGTGTTGCAATTGTACCGGCTTTGAGCATTGCTTCAAGTCCATCGTCCGCCGCCATCAACAGGTGATCAGCAGAAACAGCCCCCACCTCTGCAGCAAGAGAAGCACCTCCGAGCTGAACTATTTCATCAGCATGAACTTTCAGCTTCAACCCTTTGTCCTTCGCTTCGAGGAGAATCCTCCTTGACTGTTCAATGTCAAACACACCCTTTTCACAGAACACATCACAGAACTCAGCAAGTCCACTCTCTACCACGGCAGGAATCATCTCATCAATAACTAGGTCTACATATGCTTCGGTGTTTCCCTCATACTCTGGAGGTACAGCATGTGCTCCCATGAAAGTTGATACCAGACTAATTGGAAGCTTCTCTCGTAGACCATCCACAGCTTTGAGCATCTTCAACTCATTCTCTGTGTCAAGTCCGTAACCACTCTTTGCCTCAATCATTGTGCTCCCCATGCTTAACATACTCTCAGCATAGGAGAATGCATTACTGATTAACTCCTTCTCACTAGCTGTTCTTGTGAAACGTAGAGTACTCAGAATTCCCCCACCTGCCTCAAGGATTTCGAGGTAGGATTTTCCTGCAAGTTTCATAGCAAAGTCGTTCTCTCGAGACCCCCCAAAGGTTAGGTGAGTATGACTGTCAATGAAACCCGGAGTGGCAAGCATTCCTGGAAACTCAATTGCTGGCAGTTTTGGTTCTTCAGTCACCTGCGACAGAATTTGCTTAGTTGGCCCAACAGCGATTATTTTTCCCTCTTTGACTGCAATGGCGCCGTTTTCAATTATAGAAACCTCGCCCATCTGTGTCCCAGTCTTTGGCATGTCACTGTTTCCTGCTAGTGTGGCCACTTGTCCAATATTAGTAAGGAGAAGGTCAGGTTTCATTGTTGTCACACAACCTTGAGATGCAGGCTTTCTGATTTAGATTGTGTAGCAATAAATTAGACGGATTAATTAGGGACAGGCGCTCAAAACCCACAAGGCTGAACTGGAGCATTTCAAGATGGACTATCTGATCCTTAGCTGGCAAGATGTGTATAATCACTGTCTTCAATTGTCCGAGAGGATTGTGAACAGCGGATTCATCCCAGATGTCATTGTAGGGATTGCCAGAGGAGGATGGATTCCCGCGCGAATTCTCTCCGATGTACTCTATGCAAATACACTCCAGAACATCCGCATTGAGTATTACACAGATGTGGCTGAAAAGGGTAAAGAACCCAAGATTACTCAACCACTTACTGGATCTATGAAGGACAAGAACATACTTCTTGTTGATGAAGTTGCAGACACTGGTGACACACTCCAACATGCCATTGACCATGTAAAAGCACTGGGTGCAAAAGGAGTCCGTTCAGCTGTACTCCACTATAAACCAACATCAATAGTAAAACCAGATTACTTCATGGTTGAAACCACTAGCTGGACTGTATATCCATGGGAGAATCGTGAGTCAATCATTGCACTAGTCAAGGTTTTCAAGTCCGAAAATCCTTCTCTATCGATGAAAGATATTCGTGACAAACTCGTGTTCGAAGTGGGATTCGAACCAACCGTCGCTGATTACTTCATCAAACGCCTATGATTTGAGGTCTGTTCATTGCGAATAGAGCAACTTGGACTAGATAGTAAAGACAAGGTCGTCGGAATTGCTGAGCTTCGCAATTCCAACAATCTCAATCAAAAAGAACTGATACAGATAGCCACATCAATATCAAACAAAACTCTCACAGTCCAACTACTCAATGCTCAATTGATTGCTAATGAATTTCATCTACTATCAGCCGCTCAGAACGCCATTAAGGCACAACAAGGCAATTACATGATTTCTAGAGGTCTTGACGTGGAAATCATAGTCTTTGCCTCTGCACAGCGTCAGATTGGACGCGCTCTTGATGAACTGGGAGTGTATGACGGTCTTGATGAGCTTGCCCTGGTTGTAATTGGATCTGACCCCACGTCTGTTGAACGATCCGTCAAAGAACTAACTGAGGCAATAGGAACAGAAATCATCCCGCCATTTGCAGCCACAGAAGAACACATAGAACGAGTAAAACAACACTTTCAGATCAGTGACAAGGAAATCAATACACTATCTGATTCAGAAACTCCTCAATCTAAGCTAGGTGCCCTTTCTCGCTGTATAGTAAGTAGAGTTTCTCTTGTGGCGTTTGATACCTGACTCGGATTTTCTAGTACATATCATCTCGCATCGTCATTATAGACAAAATATCATTTTTCTCATCGAGAACTGAAACCCCTGTCCACTCTCCAACAATCTCTACTAGTACAGTTCTGTCTGGTGCATCTAGATTGACTTTTCTTGGAATAACTGCTGCAACAGCTGTCACAACATCCATGTTCTCTAGTTCAGTATGTCAACGTCTGACAGTCACACGAAAACTCTCATCCTCTCCTATTTTAGGAAGCAATCTCTCTGCGGCTTCCACTATATAGTCCATCACCGATTCAACACATATCTCCAGTGGGGTGAACCGTATTGCGAATCGGAACTGGTATGGATTTTCTATGGCATAGTTTCTTAGGTTCTTGATCACCTCAAAGGGATTAAGTGATGTTCGACAAGCTAAAAGTCCAGAGATTGGTGTTCGAGAAACCTTGAGGTCTGGATCCTCAAGCAGGTCTCCAATGAAGTATCTTATCTCAGATGTTGCTGCACTTTCTCGATCCCTGGGACATGCCACAAGCAGATTGTAATCTCGCAGTCTTTCTCGCCTCACATATCCGCATCTATAATCCTCGTACTCCATAACCTCATGGCATCGGAATCAACCTTTAGGTTTGCTTCAATTTGTGCTATTGCTATAGCTCCTTCTCTGTATATCTTGATGTGCGGCCTATCTTCTTCTGTTTCTGCACGCTCAACACCGATTATAGTCGAGTTGTGTTGAGCTTGTGACGGTCCTCCATCAATGTACAAATCAACCTCATCACCTAGTTGCTCTATGGCTACAGACAGGTTGAATGGACTTGGTCCTCCGCTTCGATTTGCACTTGTGCCCACGATGGGGCCGTTTATCTTTCGAGCGACCCCCCTGGGTACTATATGATCGGGAACCCGGATGGCTATGGATCTTCTTCCAGCTGTGATGTGTGCTGGAACATCCTGTCTTGCTTCAACAATCAATGTGAGTGCACCTGGCCAAAATACCCTCCCTATGACTCGCTCCAAACTCCCAAAATCATGATAACGCTCACATTGAGTTTCATCAGCGAATAATAATGGAAAACCAAGCCTGCGGTCCCGTCTTTTCACAGCAATGAGCCTCTCCAAGGCATCACGATTTCTGGGATCACATCCAAGACCGTAGCTTGTGTCAGTTGGGTATGCCACAATCCCCCCTGCTGCAATAACTTCTGCAGCTCTCTCGATGACGCTTTCGCATTTATCTACGTCCTCAATTCTCATAATCTCGGCACTCAAAGATGTTCCCACATTCATCCCTGCAAACACACATATGGCCCTTCCGTTCGAAGGTCTTTCTATGGAGGAATTTCCATTCACGGAGTGATTCTTGCAGCTGGTAAGGGCGAACGAATGCGTCCTTTGACAGATGTGATACCAAAGGCACTTGTCAATGTTGCAGGAAAGACACTCTTAGAATGGGCTATTGAGCGCTATAGTCAGTCTGGAATGGAAGATATCGTGATTGCAGTCGGATGGAAGGGAAACATGATTGAGGACTTTGTATCAGAATCCAACCTGAATTCAAGGATAATTCATGTTCCTGACTATGAAACCGGGCCTCTTCAGACTCTTTTGACTGCAATCGAAACTTTTGATGGTGATTTTCTTCTTTCACCTGTTGATGCTATATTAGATCCTTCTACTGTATTGGGAATTCAGGAACATCACGCGAGCTTGGGTGGCTCAGAGAGTATGTCTTTGGCCGTAACTTTAGGTGCAGAATCAGGCGCTCCCGTTGGATACAGTGATGATGGCCTAATTACTCACATCGGGGATTTTGAATCAATCCCAAAAAATGTTGCACGAAGTGCGATGATGCTTATTGCCCACACCCGAATTAGGGAAGTTTGCAAATCCGCACTTGATAATGGAAAGGAACGAGTTGCACAGGTATTGGAACTGATGATTAAAGAAGGTGCCCCAGTACATAGCTACAGAGTTTCACAGCCTTGGTTTGATATCGACACACTATCAGATCTCCTTACTGCAAACCAACACCTCCTTCATCGAGGGGGTCTTGGAGAAACTAATACGGTGTTCATACCCCTTGGTGATACCATTGAGGTGGGTGATAGCTTGGTACTAAGGTCAAACATCACACTGGATAAAGGGACTTCTCTACATGGACCGGTACTAATCACCTCAAGCAGTACAATTGGCAAAGACTGTAAGCTTGGACCCAATGTGACCATTGCATCAAATTCCGCTCTTGGGGATGGTTGTGAGGTCACTGATGCAGTTATTTTTGGTGAGTCTAAAGTTTCATCTCAGAGTCGTGTACACAGGAGTGTTATCTTTAAATCGATTGGATACAACATGGGGGCGTGAGAATTGCCTAGCAAGTTCCGAGTCAGACGAGTTTTCAAAGGTCTTGTTTGGTGGATTGCACGTCCACTTGCTCGAGCAGGAGCCAGACCGAACACGATTACTTACTTCAGTCTACTACTAGCCTTGCTAGCAGCTCTTCTCCTTAACTTAACAGGTTCTTCAATCGTTTTCGGAGCTCTAGTATTCTTATCTGGTTTGTTTGATGGTGTCGACGGAGCCGTAGCTCGTGAGAGGAATATTGCTAGTGATACTGGTGCTTTTTCGGACTCTGTTGTTGATAAGGTTTCAGAAGTTCTGATTTTAGTGTCCATTGCTGTTGAATTCTCTGGCATTTCCCTTCTTAGCTTGCGAGTGGAATGGTGGGTGATTCTAGCAATCGCCGGCTGGCTGCTAACAAGTTATACTCGCGCTCGGGCATACAGTCTGGGTGTGGTTGATCTTGACATAGGATTGGGAGGTCGCTCTGAAAGATTGTTCACCTTAGTCGTGTTTTCTGTTCTGAATCAACTACTTTGGGGATTGGTAGCTATCAGTATTATGGGTCTCCTCACTGCTGGATATAGATTCTATCGATATCAGGATGAGCTTGTTCAGCAGAACAAGTCAGATTAACTGCAGACCATCATACTTAAGAGCCAAGCAATTCAGGCCGGCAACCAATCACTGGATGGAGTTCCAATTCATGGCTAAATTCAGAGCAGATCATTATCTCATAGCGGAATTTGAACAAGTATCTGATACGAAAGAGATTGGAGAGAAAGTCTTGGCTGCTTTGAAAGAGCTGCCAGAGCTGAAAGACCTGGCTATTGTTTCTAAACGCTTGGAGGGAAAGTCATGGTCGGAGATTCTCGGTCGAATTGATGTTCCCGCAGGATCAAAGGCTTTCTGGGCCATGATTAAGAAAGACTTCACAGAAAGAGAGCCTTATCATCTTTTCATTAGATTTGACATGAATGCTGAGGGAGACACTATCGAGGATGCTCGCTCAAATGTCAAGACTTGGGTAGAGAACAATGTTGTACCCAATATTGAAGCAAAAACAAGTGTAAAGGCAATCAAAGTCCTTCAGCCCAATGAAGTCTTCATGCCCAAACTTGACTAGAACAGGTTATTCCTCTACAACATCTATGAGATAGAGATCTGATCCAGCAGCTTGAACAAGCTCCGGACGAGAATCCCCATCAATGTCACCAATGGCAACATGGGAATCTGTGGATTTTCTTGATGTCTTTAGGGAAGTGTCTTCGACGATTCTCCTTCCCACGAATCCAAGAACAGTGATTGTTGAGTTCGAGTGGCTCGAAATTATCTGACCATTTCCATTTTCCCAGAAGTTACCAATCTTGATGGAGGTTACAGGTTTTGGAGCTTTGACTGAATCGTGCTTCTCCATTGTTCCCTTCACTATACCAAACAGACTAAGATTACGTCCATCTGAAACAGTGATGACCTCCGAATTACCGTCCTTTGTCATATCTCCAGATGCTACTAGACTGATCTCCCCTCCAGCACTAATCTTAACTCTCTCATGGAGTCTGTCGTCTGCATATTGATAAACAAAGAGATGTCCTGAATCATCTCCAAATACAAAACGACTGTAGGGAAGTCCCTTACTATGTAAGGGTTGGATTGAAAAAATGGGACGTTCCAGAACCTTGTGCGCAAGTTTGTCCAAGGCAACATCATACCAGCCATAACATCTGAGATTTCCATCAGTTGTGGCTACAACAACTTCTGACCTATCATCGCTCAAAACATTGAGAACGACGACTGCAGTAGGGAGGCTCCCCAAAGGAGTTGTTGCCTTGACACTTATTTCGTCATCCATATGGACAAGAACGCGTAAGATGTTGTCGAGACCCCCAATCACAAAATCTGGCTTACCATTTCCAATTACATCCCCAATCCCCATTGCAGCTAATGGGGGTAGATCGCTGACCCTTCCAATCTCACATACCTCTGTATTGGCTCCTTCTTCAATGTCATAGACAATCACATCCCCGTTGAGTGTGGACACAACAGGGTTTGCCTTTCCATCTCCGGAAAGATCGACAAGCTCAACAGATGTGATGACCTCTTTGAAGGAAACCTTTGAGATAACTTCAAGCTTGGTCATACAGGGTGTCCTCTGGGTTGAAGAAGCTGGGGAACCTCGTCATAATTAAAACTTGTTCCATCAAGGTCACCTACTTAGCTACGCAAACAATAGGGACGTTGAAGTGATGAGCTTAAGACCACCTATGCCGAATGTGATTGTGCGATGACAGAGAAGAAATCCCCTCCAGAACTGGATGAAGAACTCTGGGTCGAAGGTGCTGAGGCGGTTGCTGAGGAACTGCTTCAGTTCACCGGGGAGTTTGGATCTTTCACACCCGAACTCTTCGCACAGATAAAGTTCCATCTCCTCAGAGGTCCAGGTCTCACAAAGCAGAGCAGAGATGAGCTTTGTGAACTCTCTATTTATAGCAAGGCATGTTCAAAGTGTGAATTACTGTATGTAGCGAAGAAGTGTCTTCTGTGGTATCGACTGTTTAGAATAATAAGATGGAAATCAGTTGAAAGAGCACCTCCATGTATTAGACTGGCGTTTGCCAAGAAGAGCATCAAGACAGTGGCAACATATCTGTCGAAGACAAACCTCATTGCTGCTCCTTTTTACAAATCCCTGGGTTCGACTTCTTGTAATATGATGCGCCGTTGGGGGTATTGTAATCCTAATGAATACTGTCGAGCTATGGAGAAGGAAAACACATTGGAGTATATGCCTGCTCGAGAACGTGTGAAGCGGTTTCGGAGATTGGATTAGTGATGGCTTATATAGAGGCGCCGAGTCAACTAAGTTATGTCAGATGAACTCGATTGCGATGTCATCAAGCTCATCCGCTTGACTGGGCTGAGAGAAGCTGAGATTGAGGCAGCTCGCAAGAAGAAGGACACAAACTGGGAACGCATCCAGAATTCCGTTGAAGAGCATAATCGTTTCATCAAGATGGGGGAGAAGCATACTCGCCAGAAAGCAATTCAAGACCCTGTTCATGGCGCAATACTCCTTGAACCATGGGAGCTTGACATCATCTCTACTTGGGAGATGCTACGTCTCCGATATGTACGACAATTGGGACCAGCTCATCTAGTCTATCCTGGTGCAACACACTCTAGATTCGAACACTGTATTGGCACAAATTTTCTTGCTCAGAAGTCCATTCGAGTTGTAAATTACTGTGATGACCTTGACACTGCATGCTTCGTGCCATTCTCCCGTCTTCTTGACGATTATCATCAGAAACTGTTTAGGGCTGCAGCCTTACTACATGACATCGGACACCCCCCAACAAGTCATACTATCGAGTACGCTCTTGATGCTTGGATTGGTCTTGACCATCTAGATCTTGGCGAGTTCTTGATATTGAATAGCAGTATCACCGATGTTCTCACACAGAATGACATTGAACCCAAGGATGTCGTTAACATCTTTCGAAGACGTACGAAGGACCCTATCATGGGTCTTCTCTCTGAGTTTTTGGATCATCCTCTAGACATCGACAAGACTGATTATCTCATCAGAGACGCTCACTTCAGTGGAGTTCAACTTGGCATTTTTCCCGCAGAGAGAGTGATGCTGACAAATCGAGTGGTGAAGAATCGAGAAGGCAAGTACATCCGTGCCTTCATGTTGAAAGCCATCCATTCTTTGGAGGCATTGATTCTCAGTAGGAACTGGATGTTCTCAGACCTCTATCTTCATCACGCTGTCAAACTAGCTGAAGCAATGATCTCCAAAGCAACATACTTCAGAATGCAAGAGGAGAACCTATCGAAGAACGAGTGTGTTGGACTCTTTACGCGCATGACTGACGGCGATCTTTTCAGATGGCTAGAAGAATCTGAGATTGATTTTGTGCGAGAGTATGCATCTCGAATTCGATATCGAAGATTGTTTAAAGTGGTTCTATCTCGCCCGCTAGCATCTTTTGAGAAGGACATCCAAGAGACGTTCCAAGAGATGCTTCATGATATTCCTAAACTAATCAAGGCTGAGGATGAACTTTCTGAGGAAAAGGGAAGTGTCGTGATAGACGTTGTTTCTCCACCTCTTGGCGAGAAGACCCTCGGAAAGATACCCCTCCTAGTTGGGGGAGAAAAGGGATTTGACATTGTGAGTCTCGACGAAACCAAGGAGGGTCGCCCACTAATGCATATCCTAAAACAGCAATCTCGCACAATCCCATCAGTGAGAGTGTATGCTGATGCAGCCATCGCAGATAAGGTTCGCAAACACTTTGACAAGATATACCCTGTATCAGACACTCCCACTTACAGGGAAGATGAGTATGACCTCACTGAATATTGATTAAGTGTGATACAACATCCACTATGCGTTTGTACTCATGTTCTATGTATATGATGCCATAGATTGCCTCCAAGAGTGTGCCCTTGTCGTGATTAATCTCTGACTTGCTGGTTGTATCCGGATCAAAATGGATGCGATACTCGTAGAGTCCCCATTTGTCGCAGAGTTTCGCCATATGTTCATTGCTAACAATCTCTGCTTTTCTTTGTGTGATTCTTCCGGCGTCACCCAAGTGTGGTTTCCATAGATGCTGTAACACGGCCGATGAGATCACCGCGTCACCAACCAATGCAAGGACCTTTGACATCTCACTGAGGTTTATCAATTTAGCAAACCCGTCTGCGTCAAGAGGATTGTTCTCACTTCTGCGATACTGAATTTCTAGCTCCATGAAAAGATTCTTCGTACTCGGCTGAAACATTGCTACCTGGAAAAGTTCCTTGTGCTTAAAGTCCAGTCCGACTGTTCTCTCTATGTCTGGCACAAGTTCTTCCCGTATTCTTCTCAGACCCTCCTGAATTGACTCAATCTCCTGACGCCATCTATCTAGTTTTGTCAGAAGTCTTGTGTTATTCTTTGGAGTTTCTACTTGAGACCTCTGAACTGTTTCGGATAGGAGTTCGAGTCTGTCTTCGATATACAGGGGGCTCCAAGAAAGCGCTGGGATTGCAACACCATTTTTCAAAGAATCACTTCCTTCAATAATAACTGACCTCGGCATCAGCTGTGTCATATGTTGAAACCTGAAATGCTGTGGTGGAATACTCTGTTGCTAACTTCGCCATTGCAAGTGTGATGAGGGTTGGACCCAGTGTCAGATCAAAAACCATGTCGTGTGCTGGGAGATGATTAAGGATTTCATTCTCAAGGAACTCGTATGTTCTCCGCAGGCTCCCATAATCAAACTCCTCCTCTCCTCCCATCGCTAATTCAGGAACTTCTTTCCATTCAGTTGTCCATACTCTGAATGCATCATCAGGAATGAACCGGTCCATGATTCGTGAAACCCCTCTTGTCCAATGTGCGGCTTCAACAAAGATGAGTAGTTTCTTTGGATTGAAATGTGGATTATTCACTAACCACTGCACGAATGGTCGTTGGTCTTCGGGATTATTCAGCGAAGTAACATACATTAATGGTTTTGAGATTCCAAGAGCCCTGCGAACAGGGTGTACTGCTCGCGGGTCCAATTCAAAGAGGCGGTACTGAGATTGCTTCCAACTGATAATAATTCCAAGTTCTTCCAGACGGCGTGTGTTGTGATAGAGCTTGGGGCTTGTCACTTTGACCTTGGCAATTTCCCGTCTACTCGCACCCTCCGCAACCATCCGTGCCTTGATATCGGTGGTTATCTTTTCCCTGAGCTCTGCTCCTGTCATCAGCCCTCCTTCAAGCTGGTCCAAGATAATCCTCCTGGCTCGAACTGTTTCGATCTCTTCACGGACAATCTTCTCTACAGGCTTTCTGAGCAATCTCAAGCACCTTTCGCGGATATATTAGCTAGTAATTGGGAGTAGGTTATTATTATACTTATCGAAGATAAACTCCCAGAAACGCCGAAAAATGGCTCGAATTAGCGATGTAATGAACATTATTTAGATACTTTTCGAAAGAGTTGACACTTATCGGACGTAGCCTTAAATATAATCTACAAGAACGAATTGACAGTACAGAGTTTCAAAAGCTCTGAGCTGACCAACAAATCACTAAACGAGGACCGATAAAAAATGGCTGAAGACGAGTTTCTTGGCGCTAAGCCCGTTGTCATTGACAATGGTACTGGTTTGAGCAAGAACGGTTACGCCGGCGAGGATCAGCCACGCAGCGTTTGGCCCACACTGATTGGTTACCCACGTTATGAGTCAATCATGACTGACGTGGATCACTATACACGTGACTACTACATTGGTGAAGAGGCTATCAACCTTCGTGGTGTACTTCGTCTGGTCTATCCAATCGCTCATGGAATCGTAGAAGACTGGGACGCTATTGAGAAGATATGGAGTTACACATTCTATAACGACCTCAAGATTGACCCAAGCGAGAATCCGGTACTTCTTACTGAAGCACCATTCAACCCACGAGAAAACAGAGAGCGAATGGCATCTGTTATGTTCGATAACTTCGGTGTGCCTGCAGTGTATGTTGCCACACAGGCTGTGCTATCACTGTATGCATCTGGAAGAACCACTGGTCTGGTCATTGACTCAGGCGATGGTGTTACCCACATAGTTCCAATCTATGAGGGCTTCTCAATCAACCACGCCATCCAGAGAATTGACCTTGCAGGAAGGGACATCACAGAGTATCTGCGCAGACTACTCAGAACAAGAGGTTACACCTTTGTGAGTGGTGCAGAGAAAGAGATAGTCAGAGACATCAAGGAGAAGCTATGTTATGTAGCTCTCGATCCCGAGAGGGAAAGGACTGTCGCTGACAAAGCTGGTGTTGACAAGCCTTACATGCTACCAGACGGTGAGGTAATCACTGTAGGTGCAGAGAGGTTCCAGGCACCCGAGCTGTTCTTCAACCCAAGTGCCATTGGTCTAGATACCGTGCCACTCGATGATCACATTGTCAATGCGATCAAGGCTTGTGACGTCGACTTGAGGCGTGACCTATACGCCAACGTCGTACTGTCAGGTGGCTCAACCATGTTCCCCGGACTCAAGGAGAGACTCCACAAGGAGATCACCGAGCTAGTCCCAGAGAACATCGAGGTCCGAATCATTGCTCCTCCAGAGAGACAGTACTCTGTCTGGATTGGTGGAAGCATTCTCGGCTCACTGAAGACCTTCCAGAAGATGTGGGTTTCCAAGAAAGAGTTCGAGGAAGTAGGACCCGAAGTGATACACCGCTGTATCTAGAGTGCATTAGTTTCCGAAGAGGGAGGAATCCCTCTTCGCTCTCTTGTTTTTCAATATCTAACTCAAAAATCAAGGTCTTACACATTTTTCGGGCATTTAGGACCACAATATAATTTGATATTCATTCGTTGCGATGTGTTTTCAGGGTGAGTTTTCATAATGGTTTCACGTGAAGTTGAATTTGCACTAGGTGGTACTCTCATACTAGCTAGTTTGATACCACTTGGAATCGCAGTCCTTGGAAGTATACCATCATTGAATTTTGGGCTTCTTGTGAACTTTGGTGGACTTGGTATAGCTATCGGATTCATAGGTTTCTTTCTGATTGGACAAGCTCTATTTCGAAGAGAGTAGTCAATAAGTTCGAGGAAGTAGAACCCGAGGTCATACACGGCTGTATCTGTTCTACTCTAGTTTCCGAAGGTGGGCCGCAAAGCCCCCTTCGTATTTATTTCTAGTCGATTGTTTCATCATTGCTCAGTAGAAACATCATTCTGTTTTTTCCCACCAAGATGTCTTCTCTTCAAGTAAGCCCTCCTCAGGACTCTCCTTTCCTTTCTTTGCCAGCTTCCCAGATGAAAGCTGTAAGGCTATGCTCGCAACTCTTAGTTTTTGTATTTGTCAAGTTCGAATCATTAACTACTTCCTTTTCGAGTGTCGAAGAACATGAATTGAGCAATCCGAGCGGCTATAAACAGATCTAGGTACTTAATACCGATATCCTCCAATCTGGCTGCTCTACAGATGTAATCTAGGATTACGCTTGTTTCTCCTTGTCCAGTTCTTTCACACGTTTTTGGATTTTGTCCTCTGCCTTCTCGATTCGTTTTTGAATGTCCTTGATTCTTTTCTCCCGAGAAGAGATTTCATTCTTCTTTCGTTTCTCTGCCTGCTGGTATATTTTGGTAGAATCATTCCATTCATGTTTAGCCAGCCTTAATTGCTCCTCTAGGCTTTCAAATTGAATCCTTTTGACCTCTGCAACATTCCAGTAGTCTTGCACTTCAGACTCCAGACGCGTACTAACAGTTTCTAAATCAGAATTGAATTGCGCTAGTTCTGTATGCAGGTTCTTCAGATCATTTACAATCCCAATTATCTGTGGGTCCTGCCGGTAATCTGGATCTGGTAATGCTGATAGTATTGAAGACACCTCCGGAATAGATGATGCTGAGGGCTTTGGTACTGGTTTCACTGAAGCTGGGGTTTTAGCAGCGATATCGGGCATTGGTAGAGGTGCTGCTAGTTTTGGTTCAGGAGTCGGTGCCTTTACTGGGGGTGGCTCCATAGGAGCTGCAGGTGTTGGCTTTGATAGAGTAGCGCCTGGTGGAGCACCTGAAGGTGGTGTTGCTTGTGGAGGGGCTGAAGGAGGTGATGTCGGGGAAGCAGTTGCAGGAGCTGCAGGTGGTGGGGTGCTTGGAGGTGCCGGAGCTGCTTCACGTTGTGCTTCCAAATCTCCCATCAACTCTTGTACCTCACTGGCTCTGAGCATTCTTGTTTCTATGATGCCCTCTCCTTCCTCTTCGATTCCAACCTGGTCTGCTTTGGCAAACGCCTCCTTTGCTTTTTCCATCTCAGACTTCGGTTTGGTTGTTCCTTCTGCAGATCGAACACGGTCTCTAGAAACCTGGCTCGGTTTGACCCATTCATCATTAGTTGTAACTCTTGCCTCGCTTACAGAAGATACTGGAGGGGGCGCTGCTTTCACCTCAGGTTCAGGCGTTGCAGGAGTTTCAGGAGGCGTTGCAATTGTTTTTGGTTTTGTTTCAACAGCTAGAAGAAGGCCTCCACAACGTACACAATATTTTCGAGTGGGTTGGTTTGCTCTCCCGCATTTGGGACAGGTCCGCATTAATTTTCCATCTCCATAGGGCGAATCAGCTAAAAATTAGCACATCTATACTGTAAAGGTTTTCTGAGATAAAAAGCACATCGAATTCTATAACCAAGGTAAGCTAATATTCAATGTACGAAGAGGATATGCACCGGTGATATGACTTGATGAGTCATGCGATCGAAGCACTCCTGATAACTGACAAAGGCGGAAGTCCTAGATTCTACATGCAACTGGACCCCAAGGCTCTCAATATGGACCCAGTGATGGCCTCTAGTTTCTTTGCTGCGATTGACATGTTCTCAAAGGAAGTCTTTGACGAGAAAGCTCCAGTGGTTCAGGTTGACTATGGCGCTCGATTGTTTACACTGATTAACGGTGTTAATACAAATATGATTGCGGTCAGTGTTCAGCGTTTGAGTCCAGAGTCAGTCGAGATCTTGGACTCGCTCTTAGCTGAGTTCGAACTTGACTGGCTTGAGATAGTTGATCCTTTTGATTTCAGTTTTGAAACCTCATTTGTGGATGTCTATCTTGAGGCATTTGGTGAAAGGGTAATGGAGAAGCTCTCACTCCGGCTGCTAGGTGAAACTTGGGTCCCCTATTTCACTACGAAACCAGATACGCTTGAATCAGTCTTCAGTACTCTAATGGAGTACATTAATGGGTCTAGAAACGTGAAAGAGATAATCGAGGTGAGCGGACTCTCCAGTCGAGAGGTCGTTCTCGATCTTTCCAAACTTTGGGCACATCGTGTCATAAGATTTCGAAATATGTTCAACTTCAACGATTTCATGACCACCGGAACTCAGTTCGTGAGATATGCGCAAGCCACCTCTGATGAAACAAAAGATCTACAGACTGTGCATCCTGATATGGCTGGTGTTATTCCCCATCTGGCTGGAATGATTGACGGGCGTCGAACCGTACGAGAAATTCTCGCTGTGCTTGGCACCCGTTATGACGAAAGTGAACTCCTTCGAGCACTGGACTATCTAATCGAGGTTGGTGTTATAGAGGCACTCACTCCTGAAAAACGACGCATTCTGTTAGTGAAAGAGGCGCTGGAGCTCGCGATTCGAGTGGCTGAGGGGACCTACAACATTACTGAAACAACCAATGCTCTGCAATTTGTTATGAAGAACAGTAGAACTCCTGAAGCATTGAGTCAGCTGCAACTCAAAGACGGAAAATGGATGGTTGATTTTGATTTCAAGATACTTGAAGGACTGAACCAGAAAAGACTCATGTTACTTTTTGGAGAATGGATGAAGATTCTGGCTCAGTTTGTCAATGCATTGAATCCTGCGAAGCTAACTCTGTATATCGGAAATTTGACAACTGTCATCTCACAGAGAATCATTCGTCGTTATTCAGCCTTCGATTTGAGAGGGTTTGAGGAATTCGCATACTGGTTGGAGATATTGAGTACTCCAACAAAACCACATGTAGGACCTATTGAAACAAGTCATCTTCAGATTGCTTGGTCCAGTGCTTTGGAGGAGTTGGGTTATCTTCTGGTAACGCGAGGACACATCATCTACAAGTCAGAGAGCATCACACAAATCCGGTCTGCATCAGGAACCCCATTAATCGACCTTCTTCCGTCCGAATGGGTCGGTCGAGATAGGATAGAAACCTTCGAACGTATAATGGTGGAGTACTCGAACTTGGGCCCAGCAGCTAGACTAACCCTGCTTGTTCTTGCCACACAACGTGGTGTACTCATACCCAAGGAGGTAATTATCTAATCCGGACCAATGAATCTTCCATCTAAGGAACTATTATCTAAGAAAACTGAAGAATCCTATGTGGTGACCTTTAATGAGCCCCTCCTATCTATTGAAAATCGTCACAGTCGGTGCAGCATCTGTTGGAAAAACAAGCATAATAATCAGATATTCAACAGGATCCTTCCGTGAACACTATTCCCCAACACTCGGTGTGGGATTTGCTTACAAGAAGATGGAAGTCGATGATGACAACGTGAACTTGCAAATCTGGGATCTGGGCTCACAGGATTTCCTTGAACGCTTGTGGGTAACAAGACCGACCTAGCAATGGAACGTGTTATATCAACAGAGGAAGGTCAGAATATTGCCACTCAACTTGGGTTGGAATACATTGAAACCTCAGTCCGTCTTGATAAGAATGTCAACACAGCTTTTGAGATGATTGCGAGAAGCATTATCTCCACATTCCATTGACTCAATCCATCGCATCAAATGAGTTCCATAAGTTCCTTGTGAAGTTTCGAGTTACATGCAAGAGAAGATGTTCCCATTGCATTATCCATACCATCAAGGTCAGTGAACACTCCATCGGCTTCTGTAATTATGGGTTTCAGAGGCGCTATATCCCAGATGTTCATGATCGGGTCAATCATGACATCTACTCTCCCAGTTGCTACGAGAAGGTACCCATATGCATCTCCCCATGCCCTGCATGAGAATGATGCAGCCAATAATCTCTTGGTAAACTCAGGACGGCGCTTGGATAATTCTGCATAGTCAGTCACCTGTACCCATGCATCTGCTAGACATTCTGTAGAGTTCACATGACACGGAGTTCCATTATAGAATGCCCCAACATCCTTCGCTGCAGAAACAGTTTCTCGAAGTGGAGGAACATGAATCACACCGAGTTGAGGCTCTCCTTCATACTCAAGTGCGATGAGTACAGTATAGAGCGGCACTCCACGAATGAAAGACTGGGTCCCATCAATTGGATCTATTATCCATCGATATGGAGACTTGCCCTGACTCTCTCCCTCCTCCTCACCAAGTATCGAGTGTGTAGGGAACTCATTTTGGACTCGTTCACGGATATACTCCTCAGTTTTTCTATCAGCTATAGTGACCGGAGTGTCATCATCCTTCCTATCAATCTCGATTTCCTTATGGAAATACTCCAGGGTGACCTTTCCTGCTCCAATTGCTACGGACTCGGCAAAGGCGAGCATGCTCTTCGTATCCTCAATTGTCAAAGTTGGCACTATCCCTTTCTGTGATATGGAATGATACTCGGTCTGAGATATAAGAAACGTGATGACCTGCTACCCGAATTCTTGCTACGAACTTCGTATTGATATACGATATCAATTATGAAGTTCCGAGTGACCCACAAATGCAATCTGATGAGGAGAATGTAGTCCATAAGGTGTTAGATGAAACTCTTGTGGCTAAAATCAGAATTCATGGCGAGGTGAGTGATCTAGCGGATGTGTTTGTAGAACTCAATGCACTTACAGGAGATTCAGCTGCTGGACGCCCCATAGTAATACATCATTGGGGAGTGAGTGATGAAACTGGCCATGATATGGATGTGTGTATCCCTATCAAGGAGGAAATCAAAGCGTCTGAGATTACCACTACTATCCTCCCAGCTGAAGATGCAATGACAATAGTCCATAGGGGGCTGTACTCGAAAATAAACAATTCCTACGCAAAGGTAACAAGACACACCTATGAGAGAGGGCATCCCATTGCTGAATCAACGAGAGAGATATATCATCACTGGGATACTGATCGACCAGAAGACACAGTGATCGAGATTCAGGCAGTCCTTCATGACTGGATGCATCGATTTACTGCAAAGCTCGAAACCGTGGTGGGTTCGGAAGCAAAAGAAGAAATCTTGAGCTCAATAAGTAAACTCGACATTGACTCACCTGCAGATGTTCGTCAGAAAGCTCTCTGCAAAGCCCTTAGCATCCTCGAAGACGTTACTGATGATGGGCGGCGGTTTGAGATTCTTTCACACTGCGCACATGTATTCCCTGAGGAGCTAATTCCTCCCATGAGAGACCTATTCAGGTCAACTGGAAGTGTGGATACTGTCATTGAAGCAATGTCGACCAAAGGTGGGTACTACCCTAAACTATTGAGGCGAGAAGGATCTATCATCTATTCTGAAAAAGGACCATCGAATCCAACAGCATACAAAGAAGCAAAAACTGATGCTGAGCGGAGAAGAGCTTACTGCTTCTGTCCACTAATTCGTGACTGTCTTGATGAAACACCAGCTATTTTTTGTAATTGTGCTGCCGGTTGGCCAAAACAGCTCTGGGAAGGGATTCTTGAACAATCCTTGAAGATAGAAATCGTACAGTCTCTGACAAAAGGAGATGATAGATGCGAGTTCGCTATTCATCTTCCTCCAGGAATATCATGAGGTTGGCAATAGAATACGATATGCAGTTCCTTTATCCTTTGTAATGAGCTCAATTGAACCTCCATATCCCTCAACAACCCTCTTACTGAGGTATAGACCAAAACCACTGCCAGTTGTTGAAACTCCTCTTTCAAAGAGACTCCTTCGTATCTCTTCGGGAATGCCAGGACCATTATCACTTATGATGGTCTGAATATTCTCTCCATCTTGAGTAACTTCTATGATCACAACAACAACTCCCTCTGCGTACTCAGCAGAGTTACGCAGAAGATTGTCGAACACAATTGCAATCAATCTTGCACTTTGTAGTTCAACTGCTTGTAAATCGGACTTAATGACGACCTTAAGATTGGAGTGGGCTTTCTCAGCCTGTGTCTTTACTCGCTCAATTATTGCAATCAGGTCCCTTTCATCAGCTGCTCCCGGTCGACCAAATATGTCTAGAAGATGGACCATCCTCTCGGATGCCGCCTCCACAGTCTGGATGTATCCTTTAATTGTATTTTCTTCGTCGATAAGCATCAGCGCTGCTTCTGCATGGTTCATTATGACCTGTAAGTCATTTCTGATGTCATGTTGCAAAAACGAGGCATAGAGCTCGAGGTCTCTATGTGAGTGCGCAGCTTTTCGATCAGCAATTATTCGTTGCGTGATATCTTCCTTCACTGCAACATAATGGGTGACAGTACCATCAAGATTGAAGATTGGTGAGATCCAAGCATCCTCCCAGTACAAATCGCCGTTCTTCTTCTTATTAACGAAAAGGCCTCTCCAAGACAATCCCTCTTTCAGAGTTCTCCAGAGGTCAACGTGTGTTCCCTCAGGAGTCAATCCCGATTTGAGAATTCTAGGATTCTCTCCAATAGCCTCTTTCAAAGAGTAACCCGTTAAAACTGAAAACTTGGGATTGACATATTCTATTGTCCCCTCAGAGTCTGTTATGACTACAGAAGTTGGGCTTTGTTCCACTGCTCTAGAAAGTTTTCGAAGTTCCTGTTCTACTTGCTTTTCCTTGGTGATATCAATCACTACTGCAATAGTCCCAATGACATTATTTTTCTCATCCTTTCGAGGTACAGCTGAAACACGTACAACTATTGGCTGACCATTCTTCCGTGTCATGTTAAGTTCGTAGGCTGAGGAGATACCAGTGGCTCTATCAGTTGTTTCTCGACTAAGCTTATCATGTTCTTCCTCTGGTACAAGATCCAACACATTCATTCCTCTGAGCTCCTCCAATTCGTACCCGAGAATGTTTGCGAATGCATCATTCACAAATATCAGATTCTCATTTAGATCTGTGATTCCAACACCCTCAGGGAGAAGTGCCAAGAGTTCTCTATAGCCTCTCTTAGTCATTTTCAGGATATCCTGATTTGATTCGTTCTTCTTTGGCATAGTAAGCTTCACCATTGGGTCCGCTCTGATGTCTGGTTGGATTCCGTCTGCTTCATGATGTATAGCAAATAGTTTTTCCTATGTAGCTAAGAATGACTAATACTGGAACTATGTACGAATAATCAGATGAATTTCGCTGTCAGCAAGCTCATATAAGGCCGGTTTCAAATGGGACGTCAAGCGGAGTGTTGCTTTCATGACCTCCTCAGAAACCATACAAAAACTAGCCATCTTCTGGGATGTAGAAAATGTAGCAGATGAGTCAGCAACTCACAGATACATGACTGAGAGGATTCGTCAGACCGGAGTGGTTACTCGTGCGTATGCATTCGCAGACTGGGACCCCAGACGTCAGATGGCTGAGGAATTATACGAAATAGGTTATGATTTGATTCATGTTCCCTCCTCGTCGGATAATGCAAGCGACTACAAGATGGCATCATACATACTTGACCATCTTACTCACTATCCAGAAACTAGGCGCTACGTGTTAATCACAGGAGATGGCGATTTCAAACTGATTGCAGGCGCACTCAAGGATCATGGTGTGGATATCTGGCTTATTAGCAACCCTATCATCACAGCATCTGAGCTTCTAGAACTTGCTACGATTTATAGCGACATTTTCTCCTTCAGACCTGCTTTAGATTGTGTTCGTCCTGAAGACTGCGATGAATCTGTCCAGAGTATAGTTCAATTAAGACACCTTGCCGCTGTACAACTACAAGAAGTAATTAGAATCATAACAAAGGCTGGTAGTAAGCCAGGTGCAGGTCATGCTAAACATGTTATGCGCTCCTTGAACCCTGACTTTGATGAGTCTACCATGGGCTTTGAGCACTGGAATGACTTCCTAGACTGGTCCGAAGCGCAGAACTACATTGTGCTGGAAGGTGAAATGCCTGGTACAATTCTGATGCTTCCTGACAAGATATCTCCTGAATCTGTCAAGATGACACAAGAAGTAAACGAAGCCTTTGCGTTCATGGCCAAGGTTGCTGAAGAAGGTCTCAACGAAGGGTCTCCATTCAACCTGATGAAGCTTGGAGCCAAGCTCAGCGAACGCGGATTAGAATTTGACAAGGTTGGATATAGAAGATTCTCAGATTTTGTCCTTGCGGCTGAAAAACGAGGGTTAATACGGATAATCACACCCGAAAAGGAAGGTGACTCCCCGATTGTTCTTCCAGTATATGATGTAGACAGGATGCAGAATTGGTTTGAGGAGAACGTTGAACGAATCTTCGGCCAATCTGTGAATGTCCCAAAACCAGCCTTTCTCAAGAAAATCTCACAAATGCTCCTTGAAACCCGTACAACTCTTGAGGAGCTTGAGAACTGTCTCACAGTACCCCGCCTAAAAGAAGCGTATAATGAGATATTAACCGCCAGTGAGATACCATTTCTTCCTCCATTCCAACAGTCACTTGCTCATGTGCTTATTGGAAAAGGTCTGGAATGTTCGAGCATCGTTGAGAAAGTCAATAAGGAACTCAGCCCTCTCGGAATCAAACTCCAATGTCCCGTATAACAGAAGGATTATGTATAGCTGTGATTATGTGAACTGAGTTGTGATTGCAATGAACCCCTATGAGAAACTCGCTAAAGTTCTAGATACAATACCAAATGGATTCCCACCAACTGATGATGGTTCTCATCTCAAGGTACTCGAATGGATATTCGAACCAGAAGAAGCTGAGCTTGCTAGCCAACTGAAGCTTCGTGGTGAAACTCTGGATGAGATTAGTACCAGACTGAATCGTCCAGAGGAAGAACTAGAGAAACTTCTTAATCTAATGCACGAGAAGGGTCAAATCAACTCTTGGATTTCGAAAAGTGCAGGTGCAAGAAAGTACGGTTTGTTGCCCTTCGCAGTTGGTATCTACGAGGAGCAACTGAATAGAATGGATGCAGAGTTTGCTCAAATCCTCGAGCAGTATTTCAAACATAAAATGGGATTCAAGAAGATTGTAACGAGTGACCCCGTTATCTTTCAAGTGATTCCAGTCAATAAGGCTGTTAGTACAGAGCTTGAGATTCACAGTTTCCAGCAGGCTGAGAAATTAATCGAATCTGCAGCTTCTTGGGGCGTAAGGGAGTGCATATGTAGAAAGCAAAAGTCACTCATAGACGAGGGCTGTAACTACCCCCTCTCAGTCTGTCTCCCATTTGCTCCGAACAGGGAGAATGCATTCGATGATGACCCACTCACAAAGACAATCACAAAAGAGGAATCTCTCAGACTTCTCAAAGAGGCAGAAGACGCAGGACTTGTTCACTGTACCTACAATGTTCAATCTGGTCACACATTCATCTGTAATTGCTGTACCTGTTGTTGTGGTGTGCTGAGAGGTGTTGACAAAGTAGCAGAACCTCGTGACTATATCAAAACTGACTTCCTGATGACCGTTGATACTGACCTCTGCACAGGATGCGAAACCTGCATCGAGAGATGCCAGTTTGGAGCACTTAGTATCCCAGAAGATGTCACTGTTGTTGATCCAAAACGATGCATTGGATGCGGTGTCTGTGCAGTTGTATGTCCGGAAGAAGCTCTTAAAATAAAGCGTGTTGAATCTCCTGAGAAACCCGAGTCACCGACCCATCAATTAGACTGGATGACACAACGCGCAATGGCAAGAGATGTTGACCCATCAGACATCCTGTGAATGACTAGTCTTAAGAAGAACCGACTAGAACATCATTGTGAAGCTACACATGACCACTGATACTGATAGTAAGAAGAAGGATGAATCAAGGAAGGAGCGAACAAAACGGTACATCCCCAACCTTGCTGAGTTCTACTTCAAACCAACATACGACTGGTCTAGAGTGGAGGCTAAACGCCTCTATAATAAAGCCAGATCACCGTCACCTAAGTTCGAGTTGGATGAAATCAGATTCGAAGACTGTGTCGAGGGGATGAAGGGACTTCCAGATGCATGTATAGACTTGATCATTGCAGATCCCCCTTTTGGTATTGACTTTGATGGAAAGAGTAGTGTGTATAATCGTGATGAGCGTCTAGTCGTCGAAGGATATGAAGAAACAGACGAGTCGTATCACGATTTCACTACAAGATGGCTGGCTGAGCTACCCAGAATCATGAAGTCTGAAGCATCCGCTTATGTCTTCAGTGGCTGGACAAACCTCGATGCTGTGCTTCATGGAGCTCGAGATGCAGGTCTTGTGACATTGAATCACCTAATCTGGTACTATCCATTTGGAGTCTACACAAAGAAGCGATTTGTCACAAGCCACTATCACATTGTCTTACTTGTGAAGAACCAGCGAAAATATTTCTTCAACAAAATCGAGAACTATCCTGAGGATGTTTGGTCGGTCAAACGTCGATATCGTACAGGTCTCGCTAAGAATGCTACAAAGCTACCACTGGAAGTGGTTTCCAGATGCATTGACTTCTCCTCTAAACCTGGAGACTTAGTACTTGATCCATTCATGGGGAATGGAACTACAGCGGTAGCAGCGAAAATGAATCTTCGCCGGTTTATTGGTTTCGAGATTAATAAGAAACTTCGACCATTGCTAGAGAAAGAAATTGCCAATGCAAAGACTGGTGGATCATATATCCCCTATAATGAACGTCTTCCAGCAATCGAGGAGCTTGCAGAAATGTACCCCAAGGCATATCGCGAGTATAAACGAAGGGAGAATGAAACCTGACGATTTGAAGAGAGAGAATGATACGCATGGATGTAGAGGAGCTGTTTAGACGACACGGGTCAGAACGTGATCAGCTAGCTGATGCAACAAGTGTCAGTGATCTCTATACCAGACAATATGGTGCAGAGTTAGCACGATGGGAATTTCAGTTGCTTCAGCAATTCAAAGAACAAGAAACTACTCGTTTCTATAGGTATCGTGGGTTTGTTCACCACACACGAGATACTTCTCTGATACTACTGACGCCCAGCCCATGGTTGATGGAAGGGGAATTCATCTTCTTTGACAGAGACCTAGAATTCCCTCCTGATGGAGCTTATATCGAGGTGGTTGGATCAAGAGTAGCTGCTCCACGACCCCTTCAAGAATCTCAAACAGTCACTCGTGCAATTGCGGCTGAAACTTGGAGTGCGTTGTCGGTTGACTTTCTATCAGCTATTCGACCCCCCATGGGTCTCAAGGACCTCTCAAATTTGCTCTTCGAACATGTAGGTATGGGTGAAGCCAGCAAGAGGGTCTTCGCTCGACTCTTCATTTCAAGCCCGCCCTTTCTGGACAGTATCGGAGGTCTAACGACCGGTATTCAAGCAATTGCATCTCAGACTCAGGTTCGAAGATTATTGTCATTCATCCGGAATATTCTTCCTCCTGCAATGAAAGGACGTCCGCCTGTTTTCAGAAATGTCCAAGGAATCAGGGTAAGAGCACCATGTCTGTGGCGGTTCGATCTTGGATCATACTCATTCAACAGGATGCAAAAAATCTGTGTGCAACGCCAAGACCCTGCTGGATATAGAGAGGTCTCTCTTGGCACAATCACAGAGTCAGAAACAGCATTTCTTCCTGATGTTCCTCTCGCTTTGGCTTCAGAGGATTTCTGGGTTGAAACAGGGAATCCCTCCCATCTACGGTTACCAATCCTCAAGTCAGCAATTACATATCAAATGCTAACCCCTGAGATTGGTAAACGCAGCATTGACACTGGCACTGAACATGTTCTTTCTAGGTTAGAAACTCTTCGAGAGAGTTTTGGTCTTGACGAGATAGCTCTTGCACGAGGAAAAATCCTTGACGCTGACTCACTAGGGAGACCGCTCAGTACTCTTAGGTTGGCTCGTTCAACAGCACGTGCATATTGGAAGGAAAAAGTGACAGCGAAGGACATGAAGCATGCATGGGATCGCGTTCTCGAACCAGCTCTCAAGGAGTCCATGGAACTCACCGAGCTGAAAGAGGATGTTGAGAAAGACTGGGGTAAGGGTAGTCGAATTGACAAGTTCAACACTAAAGTACTGAAAGCAGTCAAAAAATTGGATACAGGAAAACGGGGTTCTCTAGGACCCACCCTGAAGGAAATTACAGAAGAAGCTGGTGTTGAGCGGCATGTTGCTGCAGAAACCCTTGCGTGGATGAAGGACAGTGGCGTACTCTACGAACCACGCCCGGGTCACTACAGGTTAGTATGACTGTATTATGAGAAAGACCTGAAGAACTCCTCTGGTTCTTGTCCTTCCTCTATAATCTCAATCTCTTGAACTCCAACTCGTTCAGCATCGTACCTTCTTGCTAAGATTGTACCATCAAACTTCTCACGAGCTGTTGCATTCTTCCCCCTCCAGACCCATATGTCGTCCCATGCGTCTAGAAGGAACACGTCATCACTCTTCAGAGAGTCCCTTCTAAGATTGACCTCTGCAAAGAAGGTTTCATCACTCTCACGATGAACTCTCCAGAGTTTGTGCTCGTGTGTTTCTAGCTGGACCTTCTTCAGGATTCCTTCAGTATCCTCGTCAGTCAGTCGGAAGTCGTCGAACAATGCCATGAAATCAGCGGGCTCATTTCCACCTTCAATTCTATCGATGTCCGCCTTACCCTCACGGGCTGTGTCCCTCATAACTGCAGTTGCGGCAGTAAGAAACTTTTCATCTACTGTGGAGTTTGGACCAATCCACAGGTAAATTTTCATCCCTGCATCGACAAGGTAGCAGTCACCTCGGCCAAATGCTCCGGGATCTTTCATCTTCACAAGTCGTCCTTTTTGAATGTGGTATACTGTTGGTTCAGCCATTGTACACCTCTCCATCGTTTCCTAACTTAGTATTCGTGTATAAATTAAAGTCCGATATAGTGTTGATGAAAGAATCACTAGCTATGTGACAAGGCTCATTGTCACGTTGTACCAAAAGGAATGTGCTGAACTTGTACGGTATAACCAGAAAGAAACGAATAATGGAATTCCTGTTTCTAGGTTGATTATTCCATGCCATTCTTGGGCTTCATAAGTTGCATTTTCAATATAGCCAAAATAGAAAGAGGGCCTCTTGAAATATGAGAGATATGACTCATAATCTATTATGGATCGATCAATCTGATTCGGGAAAAAACCGTCAAGGTGAAGCCATCCCATTATCGGAAGTATACAACTAGAAACACGTCGGTTGACAGTAGCACGATACTCTAATGGAATATCTGTCCCATTAACAAAATGAGAACTAGTTTTCGTGTGCTCTACAATGTCTTCAAGGAAATGTCTTGCATAGAACACGATTGAAACATTCGGAAGTGAGGTTATCTGAACACTGATGCGCGTGTTATTCATGTCTACATAAGGTGGAGGACGCTCGTCTGTTCCGTTTGTCGTTATTCCTGTGACCAAAACATCAAAAATGAACTCATCGCCCTCTTCAATAGCCCACGAGAATGTCATCGTCTGACGAACATATTCTGTCATGAATCCACATGAAAGAGAGATTACAAAGGTGAGGATGACCACTGCAAAGACTCTCGTGCGATGATCCATATTCCTGCGCCTCTTTCTTGAATGTGGACAGGGCCTTTTGGTCGTTGCGATTGGAGAACAGAAAACTATCTTACCTTGAAAGGTGCATTAGCAAAGGTCCATGGTGAGCAGATGCCAGAACTTCCAGAATTGCAGCTAATTGCTGAACGATTGACAAGCCTCCTCTCAGGCAAGACTATCAACAAAACGGTGGTTCACAATCATATTGTGATCCATGGTCGACCTGTTGATGAATTTGAATCGAAGTCTGTTGGAGAATCCTTTGAGTCAGTAGTTGCAGATGGAAAGTTCTTGATTTTTTCACTAACCAACCACGACCTTGTCTTGAACCTCATGTTAACAGGTAGGCTAAGAGTGATTACAAAGTACAAACAACCCACCAGTCATGACATGGTTTCCTTTCAGACTGATGACTTGACACTCTGGTACTCTGATGCTAAGAAGATGGGGCGAATATACCTTGTAGACAAAGAGGATTACTCAGGGGTTGCCGGTTTTGCAGATCGAGGACCCTCCGCTCTGGACCCATCACTCACTCTTGATGTTTTTCGAAAACGACTGAGACGCCATCGCGGGCAGATTAAGAATGTGCTTCGAAACCAGCATTTTGTGAAGGGAATTGGCAATGCATATGCTGATGAGATTCTGTTGTACGCAGGTATACTCCCATTTCGCAGGCGATACACTCTATCAGATACAGACACTAAGAATCTCTACCTTTCAATGAATAAGGTCCTCACACGAGTTCGAGATATCATGTCTGAACGGTCACTTGACGATATTTCCATTGAAAAGAGGGACTTTTTGATGGTTCACAATCGGGGTGGTGAGATATGTCCTCTTTGTGGAGGTAGAATTTCTGAGGTCACTGCAAACCGGTTCAAGACCAACTATTGTCTGACGTGCCAGAAGTAATATGAGTGACCTTTACACTACACTCAATACCCTTGGAGTTGAGATGAGATGGATAAATGGGAAGAGCAATTCCTTCGAGAGATTGTTGAGCTGGACACAAACAGCGATGAAAAGAAGAACTATGCAGTCTGTGCAGAGATTATCAAGAAGTACTGTCAAGAAGCAGGACTTGAGGTAGAGGTCTTTGATTCTATGCATGATGGGATACCACAGCCCAATGTTGTAGCCACAATGGATGTTGGAGCAAAGACAACAATCCTCCTCTGTACACACTATGATGTTGTTCCTGCAGGAGATACCGATGAATGGAAGAAACCTCCTTTCGAGTTGACTATTGTGAAAGGGAAAGCATACGGTCGTGGTGCGAGCGATAACAAGGGTAACATAGTCGCAGCGGTTAGCTCCGCAAAGGAACTCATCAAGAAGGGCTCTTCGAAGGTCAACTGGAAGATTCTAATTAGTCCCAATGAAGAGATTGGTGGCGTTTGGGGCATAGACTATTTGATGAATGGACCTCCCAAGATACGAGGTGACTTCGGAATCGTTGTGGATTCCGGTCCTGAGTATGTCAGCACAGGTGCGAGTGGGGTCATCTCAGGTACGATTACAGTGCGAGGTGTTCAGGGACACGCTGGATACCCATTCAAGTTTGCCAATGCAATTCATCTCTCAATTCCATTGATGCAAGTCATGCTCGACTATGTTGATATCCGACGTAAGGTTACGTCGGAACTTCCAGCACCACCGGGAAGCCCACATCAAACTCTGTGGGGTCGTTTTTCAATGACTGTCTACAATGCAG
>WOR8_10000988_pt1 | contig 35159 bp, 29 predicted proteins | sample DeeMarSeWOR38_10_FD_19890 | JGI IMG/M metagenome (IMG submission 19890) | reverse complement strand
AGGCGCATGGCCGAAATAGACGGCACGCCGGCAGCCGGGCCGGCAGCGGCAACCCACACCGACACCGTCCATTATGAAGAAGATGAATATTATCTGGGGCTGGCGCCGGGGGATGATGATCTGGATCGCTGGTTTTTTAAGCTGGTGCTGGGCTCGGCGTTGAGCGGCACACCGGATCCGGTGCCCACCGACTTCAGCGTTAACCTGCCCGCTGTGGCCGGACAGGGCCGCCTGACCATTTCCATGTGGGGATACTACGACACCTATCACGATGTCGAAATTCAGGTCAACGGCGTCTTTGCCAATATCGCCAACTGGAGCGGTATCTCATTTCATGAGGTTACCCTGGAGGGAATTGATCTTTTAGAAGGCGACAATGTCATCACGCTTATCTGCAACCCCGCGATGGATGCGGTCATCGTGGACTGGTTTGAAGTCACCTATGCGCGCATGTTTCAGGCGTCGGGCAACACCCTGAAATTTTCCCATGACAGCGGTTATCGCTATCAGATAGACAATTTTGATGCCGGCGACCCCGTGGCATTTGACATTACCCAGGCGACCGATCCTGTGCGGGTGCTCAACGCTCAGGTCAGCGGCACCAATCCATATACACTCGAATTTGAGCCGCCGCTCAACCCCGGAGCACCCGAGACCTATCTTGTGCTCACAGCGGATGCCGTCAGGATTCCGGTGGACTTAATTAAAGACACGGCGGCAGATCTGGCCCTTACAACCAACGCAGCGGACTATATCCTGATCACCCACCGCGATCTGGGCTGGGATGCCAACGGCGATGCCTACGGGTGGCTCGATGATCTGGTGGCCCTGCGCGAAGGTCAGGGACTGCGCGTCAAAGTGGTGGATGTGCAGGACATTTTTGACGAGTTCAGCTATGGAATGACATCCGCTGCGGCCATCCGTGATTTTCTGTCGTATGCTTACAACAACTGGGAGCCGCCGGCACCTCAGTATATATTGCTCGTCGGCGACAGCAGCTATGACTTTAGAGACAACCTGCAGCTGGGTATCATAAACTATGTGCCCGCGTATTTAACGTTTACCCGGTTTATGGGAGAAACCGTAACCGATGAATGGTTTGTGAGGATCAGCGGCGACGATGCGGTGCCCGATCTTTATATCGGCAGACTTCCGGCCGAAAGCGATGCTGAAGCTACGGTCATGGTCAATAAAATTTTAACCTATGAGACATCACCGGTCGACAAAACCTGGCAGAAGAACACCCTGCTCATCGCCGATGATCAGAAGGAAGCCTATGAAGCTGATTTTGAAGACATGAACGAGGCGGCGGCTGATCTTTTGCCGCCATCGATGAATGCGCCCTTTAAAGGTTATCTCAACGATTACCTGGCGGCATCGGGTCTGACGGCGGATATCAAAGCCCATATCAATGCCGGCAGCCTGATCGTTAACTACAGCGGACATGGGGCCATGCAAAGATGGGCCGGTGAAAAAGTTTTTCAGATTTCAGATGTGGATGCGTTAACCAACAGCGGCAAGTACCCCTTCGTTGTCAATATGACCTGTCTGACCGGTTATTTTGGTTATCTGGATCCTCAGGATGGTCCCGAGCCTTCTTTGGCCGAAGCGCTCTTAAAAGCCGACGGCAAAGGCGCTATCGCCGCGCTGATGCCCACGGCCATGACGTCAACGAGCGGTCAGCATATTCTGGATGTCGCCCTGTTTGAGGCTATTTTCCAAAAAGATATCCGCAAGCTGGGACCGGCCATCGCCGATGCAAAACAAACGCTGCTGGCCAACGGTGGCGCGGCATATGAGGAAATCAGCAAAACCTTTCTGCTCTTCGGGGATCCGGCCCTGGCCCTGCAGATTCCGATTCCGTATAAACCCACCGAAATCGAGGTTCAGCGCACAGATGAAGGTGTTATGATCAGCTGGCAGGCAGTTAAAGACAGCAGCGGCAATCCGGTGGCCGGTTATAATGTCTATCGGAGTTCAACGCCGGGTGGCAACTATATAAAGATCAATACCGCGCTGATCACCGCAACCGAATTCCTCGATACAGATCCCGGCGGTATCGGCGCCAGCAGTACCGGCGGCAGCGGGGGGGCCACCAGCTATTACGCAATCACCTCCGTTGATGACAGCGGCGATGAAAGCGCGCAAACTCTGGGCAGCAGCCCGGCGGCCATCGGGTTCTCATCCGGCGGTGGCGGTGGCGGTGGCGGCGGCGCCGGTGGCGGCGGCTGCTTCATCAGTACCACCACCCGGTCCAATAGCGAGCAAGGCCTGTGGATATTCGCGCTGATAATTATCAGCCTGACCCTTGTCTCTGGCATCAAGGCGCGCAGCGCCGCTCTTAAAGTGTAACGCTCCTCAATCCGCCGCAGGCGGAGCTCCACAAGCGCAGTGCTCCCCAGGCGCCCCCGCGCCTGGCATATCGGTTGCCGGCCCTTTTTTTCTGAATAAATTCTGCGAGCTCATCGGTTTCATCGGAACCCAGATCGCGCAAAATCTGCAATTCTTTTTCGGCCAGATCAAATTTTCCCATCTCGGCATAGGCTTCGCCCAGGTATTCATGGAGAAGGGGACGTTGGTGAAATATTGACATTTGGATTTAGTTGAGTTACACACACAACCATTATGCCCCGCAAAGCCAGAATAGATGCGCCTGGAGCGCTGCACCATGTGATTATTCGCGGCATCGAACGCAAAGCCATTTTTAAAGATACAAGAGATTATCGGAATTTTTTAGACAGACTGAGTCTGGTTTTCACAGAGACCCAAACGCCCTGTTTTGCATGGGCCTTGATGAGCAACCATGCACATTTTCTTGTAAGAACCGGCCTTGTGCCACTCAGCATGGTGATGCGCCGATTGTTGACTGGACATGCCCAGCAATTTAACCGCCGGCATCAACGTCATGGTCACGTGTTCCAGAACCGCTATAAATCGATTTTGTGTGAGCAGGATCCTTATTTGCTTGAGCTGGTCAGATATATTCATCTCAATCCGATTCGCGCTGGTAATGTCGATGATATTAATAAATTGAACGTCTATCCGTATACAGGACACGCCACTTTGATGGGTAAAGTTAAACGGCCATGGCAGGATACGACTTATGTTTTAGCTCTGTATGGAAAAAGCATTCGAGCTTCTCGTAGAGCCTATCTTAATTTCGTTTCAAAGGGAATTGCCTTTGGCCGCCGACCTGATTTAGTGGGTGGGGGATTAATTCGTTCTATTGGAGGCTGGTCTGCGTTAAGCGCTATGCTATCATCGCATTTGCGGGTAATTAGTGATGAAAGGATTCTGGGTAGCAGCGATTTTGTTGAATCTGTGCTAAAGCATGCCAATGAGGTCTATGAGCAGAAAACGCTCGCGAAGGCCAAAGGCATTGATTTGAATGCCTTGATTGATGCAGCTGCCAACTACTTTGAGATCAACGCAGAGATAATTAACGGCGCAAGCAAGCAAAGAGCAGCTTGCCGGGCAAGGTCAATTGTCTGCTATTTGGCAGTGGAAAGATTGAGACTGGTTGGCGCGCAGCTTGCGCGTCAAATGAACCTAACTCCTTCAGCGGTGAGCAAATTAATTAGCCGCGGCCGTCGTGATCCTGTTTCAAAAGACATCGCAACCAAACTGTTCGATTGAAAATTACCAAATTTATTGAAAACAGAGCCAATTAGAATCAAATTTCAATATTTCACCAACGTCCCCTCTTTTCCTGCTGAGGATGTAATACGCTGTTGACAACACATCCTTGAGAAAGTATAAGATCCTTAAATAATGACATATTTTAATTGGCCCCCGTAGAAAGGAGTTAAAAATGGAAATCGACCACAAGGTGGAAAAGGGAATTATAAATATCGCCATAAAGGGGCGGCTGGATGCAGCAACGTCTCCTGTAGCTGAAGAAAGCATCAACAAAATTATGAAAGGCGACGAAAACCGGCTGCTTTTTGACTTCAGTGGCCTTGAGTACCTCAGCAGTGGCGGGTTGCGGGTTATTTTAGGCGCATCCAAGGAAATACGGCGCAGAGATGGCAAGGTGGCGCTGTGTTGTTTAAATCAATATGTCAACGAAATTTTTGAGGTCAGCGGTTTCTCGGCAATGATTCCCATCAAGGATACCGTTGAGGAAGGTCTGAAAGAACTCGCATAGAAGGCCGGGGGAACAACCGCATTTTGCACGCTATTCTTGTGCAAACCTGCGATAACTAAACCTCTCATCTAGTTACGATGATACGCTACCTGCAAGCCATAGCGCCTGAATGTGGAGCGAATACCCGATGACAAAAAGTAATAATGAAGTAGAAGCCATCCTGTTGGTCGATGATAATCCGACGAATCTACAGCTGTTATTTGAGACCCTTGACGGCAGGGGCTATAAGCTGCTGATCGCCAAAGACGGTAACGCCGCTCTTGCGATTGCCCGCAAGGCATGCCCCAATTTAATACTGCTGGACATTATGATGCCGGAAATCGACGGCTATGAAGTCTGCCGCCAATTAAAAGCCGATCCGGCCACAGTAGAGATACCGGTTATTTTCCTGTCGGCGCTGACCGACACAAAGGACAAGGTACAGGGTCTGGACCTGGGGGCTGTGGATTACGTGACCAAACCGTTTCAGCCCGATGAAGTCATTGCCAGGGTCAACACGCATCTGACAATTTACCGGCTTAAGAAAACCCTGGATGAAAAAAACAGGGAGTTGCAGGAAGCCAACGAATTTCTGGAAGAGCGCGTCAAGGAACGCACGGCAGAGCTGGTGGAACTAAACACCGCTTACGAGCGCTTTGTACCCCGCGAATTTTTAAGCCTGCTCAAAAAAGAAAGCATCCTCGAGGTTAAACTGGGGGACCAGACCGCACAGCAAATGACCGTTCTGTTTTCCGACATCCGCGGATGGACCACCCTGTCGGAGCAGATGACCGCCCAGGAAAGTTTTAATTTTATCAATGCCTTTTTAAATCGGGTTAGCCCGGTAATCAACGCCCACCGCGGGTTTATCGACAATTTCCAGGGGGATGGCATGATGGCGCTTTTCCCGGGAACCGCCGATGACGGCGTCCAGGCGGCGATTGCCATGCATGCGGCCGTTTCGGAATATAATAAAGACCGCGAGCAAAAAGGCTTTCAACCCATCGCCATTGGTGTGGGTCTGCACATCGGTGATTTGATGCTCGGCATCATTGGCCACGAGGAACGCATGCAGGGCACGGTGGTGGCCGATGCCGTTAATCTGGCATCGCGATTGGAAGGATTAACGCGCGTATATGGATCTTCGATCAGCATCAGCGAGCCCACCCTGTCCCAGCTAAAAGATGCGGACAAATACAAACATCGCTTCGTAGATAAGGTTCAGGTCAAGGGGAAAAAAGATCCGGTTTCGGTGCATGAGGTCTTTGACGGCGATCCGCCGGCAGTGATTGAATTGAAGGAACAGACCAAAGATGACTTTGAACAGGGCCTGCGTCTTTATTATGACCGCAAATTCTCCGAAGCCAGCGTCAGGTTTAACCAGGTGCTGGAAAAACACGCCGAGGATCGCGCCGCCCGCATCTATCTCAAACGCTCCGCCAACTATATGGTCAACGGGGTCCCCGAAGACTGGACCGGTATTGAGATACTGACCCAAAAATAGCACCCAAACCCGAACAAGCCGGAACCCAAAATGATTAATCATGAAAACACGAAATGTTAAAAGCACGATTTTTTTTCTTTCGTGCTTTCGGGATAAAAACGTTTTTTCATAAAATACAAAGAATTCATAACTAAGACGCTACTCGAGGAAAACGCAATGAAGCTTAGATATAAAATATTGCTGCTTTATGTGGCTGCCGGTTTTTTGATCCTTCTGTTAATTGGAAGCTTTGTTTCATCAAGGCTGAAAAAAGAGCGGTTTTCTTTAATATACAACGGTTTGCAGAACGAGCTAACCCACATTGATTTTGCCTTGAATAACACCTTTTTCCAGGTCGCAGAGGATTTGAACGAACTGGTTTCCGACGAAATGGTTCAACCTGATACCTTCCAATATGCCATCGGTGCCCTGGAACAGAACATCATCAACATTTTCAACCGCTATCGACAAACCCATAAATATGTGAACTCGGTTTATATGGGCCGGGAAAACGGCACTTTTGTCCGATCCCATAAAAGGGCACGGCCCACGAAATATGATCCGCGAACACGGCCCTGGTACATACTGGCCAAGAAAAATCCGGGGCAAGTCATGCGAACCCCTCCCTATACTTCCGTAACTTCCCCGGATGTTAACATCGGAACCGTCAAAGCGCTTCTGGACGAGAACGGTGCCGTTTACGGGGTGGTGGGCATTGATATCACCCTTGCCGGCCTGACCGATTACATTGAGAATGTCACAGTGGGCCATAAAGGTTATATGGTTTTGCTGGATAAAGATGGGATTTTTTTGGCAAGCCCGGATCAAGCCGCACGCGCGATGACAATTGATGCCTTATACAAAGATGATTTGCAGGCTTTTTTCACAAAAGATAGGGGTTTTATAACCGTCACCAGAAACTCGGAAAAACACTATCTCTTCTTTTATGCCTCTCCCGAGCTGGGCTGGAAACTCGGAATGATCATTCCGGTTGAGCAAATAGAGGGTGAGGTTAACAGTTTTGTGAACAAGATTATTTTGGCCCTTGTCGTTTCGCTTGCGCTGCTGAGTGCTTTAACCATCGGCGGCCTGCAAAAGTTTGTCATCAAGCCCATCAAGAAACTCAATGACGGAAGTCGGCTGATCGCCGAGACCGGAGATCTTAATTATAAAATTGAAATCAAATCGGCCGATGAGATCGGCAGCCTGGGTCAGTCCTTTAACGAGATGATAGCGTCCATCGATCAGGCAGAGTCTGCCCTGAAAAAATCACAGGCCGAGCTGAAAAAACATAGGGATCATTTAGAGGAACTGGTCGAAGAACGGACCGCCGAGTTAAAGAAATTGTCAGAAGCCATCAAACAAAGTCCAGCCTCGGTGGTGATTACCGACAAAAAAGGTAACATAGAATATGTCAACGCCGCATTTTGTGAAATAACCGGATATTCGGTGGAAGAAGCGATGGGGCAGAATCCGAGGATATTGAAGTCGGGCAACCTTTCCGCTGCTCATTACCAAAATCTGTGGCAAACGATTCTATCCGGAAATATTTGGAAAGGGGACTTTATCAACAAAAAGAAAAACGGCCAGGAGTATTGGGAAAGTGCATCCATCTCTCCCATTAAAAACGACAGCGACGAAATTACCCATTTTGTGGCCGTAAAACAGGATATCACCGAACGCAAAGAAGTTGAAAAAAAGCTGAAAGAAAGTGAAGAACGTCATCGCATGCTGCTGGAACGACTGCCGGAATCTGTTGTTGTTTATGACATGGAAGGCAAAGCGATCTATGTTAATCCAGCATTTGAAAAGACCTTTGGATGGTCTCGTAAAGAGGTATTGGGTAAGAAAATTGATTTTGTGCCGCCGGAGCTCGAGGCCGAAACCAAAGCGGCCATTCAAGAAATGCTCGAAGCCGGCCGGGAGACGCTGTTTTTTGAAACCAGACGACTTACAAAAAATGGCGACTCCCTCGATGTGCAGATCAATACGGCACCGTTCTATGATCCCAATGGTACTAAAATAGGAAACATCGTAATTTTAAACGATATCACCGAGCGCAAAAGAGCCGAAAAAGCCATCAAAAACTCTGAACAGCGTCTGTCTCAAATCGTTGAATTCCTGCCGGATCCAACCATCGTCATCGATAATGAAGGCACAGTGGTCACCTGGAACCAGGCCATGGAAAATCTCAGCGATATAAAAGCGGATGATATGGTGGGCAAGGGTAATTTCGAATACGCGCTGCCATTTTACGGCGAAAGACGACCGATCCTGATCGATCTGGTTAAAAATTGGGATGCGGAATACGAACAAAAATATTTGTCCGTCAAAAGGGACGGGAAAAAGCTTATTTCGGAATCCTATCACCCCAGTCTGGGTGGGAAGGAATTATATCTACAGGCCACAGCAGGATTGATTTATGACGCTGCCGGCGAAGTGGCCGGTGCCATTGAGTCGCTGCGCGACATCACCGAGCGTAAGCATATGGAAGCGGAATTAATTGAGGCCAAGCAGGCCGCCGATGAGGCCAACAGGGCCAAAGGGGATTTTTTAGCCAATATGAGCCATGAAATCCGCACGCCCATGAATGCGGTCATCGGCATGACCCATCTGGCCATGAAGACCGAATTGACTTCAAAGCAACGCGATTACCTGACCAAGATCCAGTCTTCGGCCAATTCGCTGCTCGGCATTATCAACGACATTCTGGATTTTTCTAAAATCGAAGCCGGCAAGCTCGACATGGAATCGGTGGACTTCAATCTGGAAGAGGTACTGGACAACCTCGCCAATCTAGTCACCGTAAAAGCCCATGAAAAAGAGGACCTGGAAGTTCTTTTTGCCACGGCGCAAGATGTTCCCCGCTTTCTGGTGGGTGATCCGTTGCGATTGGGGCAGATTCTCATCAATCTGGCAAACAATGCGGTTAAATTTACCGATCATGGTGAAATCGTGGTCTCCACCGAACTGTTAAAGCAGGTTGGCGAACAGGTCACACTGAAGTTTGGGGTCAGCGATACGGGTATCGGGTTGACAAAGGAGCAGGCCGCCAGGCTTTTTGAGTCCTTCACCCAGGCCGACACTTCTACCACTCGCAAATACGGCGGGACCGGCCTGGGTCTGGCCATCAGCAAAAGCCTGGTGGAAATGATGGATGGCGAGATCTGGGTGGAGAGCGAACCCGGTCAGGGCAGCACCTTCGGTTTTACGGCCACCTTCGGCCTGGGGCGAGAGGATGTGAAAAGACGCTTTGCTCCGGCGCCGGACCTGCGAAGCATGAAAGTGCTGGTGGTAGATGACAATCCCACTTCCAGGGAAATTTTGCGGGACATGCTGGAATCATTTTCATTTGAGGTCACCCTGGCGGCAACCGGGCAGGAAGGCATCGCCGAGATTGAAAAGGCAGACAAAGATAAACCCTTTGAGATGGTGATCATGGACTGGAAGATGCCGGGCATGGATGGTGTCGAGGCATCCAAACGCATCAAGGAACATCCCGGGCTGCGCCATGTTCCCCCTATCGTAATGGTGACCGCTTACGGACAAGCAGAGGTAATGCGAAAAGCCGAAGAAATCGGACTGGAAGGTTTTTTGCTCAAACCGGTCAGCCCTTCGGTGCTTTTTGACACCATTATTCAGGCCCGCGGTGATAAATTGTCTGATACGCCACGTATTATGCAACGCTCGGAAGAAGCTGAAACGCTGGCGTTTATCAAGGGCGCCAGAATACTGCTGGTGGAAGACAACGAAATCAACCAGCAGGTGGCCAGAGAAATTCTCGAAGGCGCCGACCTGATCGTCAGTCTAGCCGATGACGGCCAACAGGCGGTCAATATGGTCAAAGAAAACCTTTATGATGTCATCCTCATGGACATCCAGATGCCCGTGATGGATGGTTACACCGCTACGCGGGAAATCCGAAATCTGAAATCCAAAATCCGAAATATTCCGATAATTGCCATGACTGCCCATGCCATGGCCGGTGATGAGGAAAAAAGTCTGAAAGCCGGCATGAACGGCCATGTCACCAAACCGATTGACCCGGAACAGCTGTTTGCCACGTTGCAGAAATGGATCCAACCGGCAGATAAACGCGCCCAAACACAGAAGACTGAAGTTTCTGCTGAAAAAGAGGCTGTCACCGAGGCACCGCCGGATGACCGCACGGCGCCAGAATTACCGGCTTCTCTGCGGGGATTTGATCTGGCGGAAGGACTCAAACGCCTGCAGGGCAATCAAAAGCTTTACCGCAAGCTTTTGCTGGATTTTGGCGCCAAATACACGGAAGTGGCGGTTGAAATCCGGGCGGCACTGGATAAAAAGGATTTCAAACAGGCTCACAGCCTGGTTCACAACATTAAGGGATTGGCCGGCAATCTGGCAGCCACCGAGCTTCAGGCTGCGGCGGTGGAAATCGAAAAGCTGATTAAAGGGGATCGGAAGAAGGCTGCATCCCCAAAGCAATTGGATCAGAAATTTGCGAAGCTGGAAAATTCCATCAATCAGGCGTTGGAAGCGGTTCAAACGCTGGGTCCTGCGCCTGCTCCGCAAGCAGGACTGCCATCCGCAGACGAAATGACCGCCATACCGCCCGCGCTGGCCGGAGAAGCGGCCGACCGAATTAAAGCGCCGGCTGAAATGGGCGATGTCACCCAGATAAAGACCGTCGCTGAAGAGCTCAAATCCAGATCTGAAACCTTCGCACCCTTCAGTGACAAATTTATGCAACTGGCAGAGGATTTTGACTTCGAGGGGATTTCTAAGCTGGTAGGTGAATTGGAAAAGATAGCAAATAAGCGTTAACCGTTATTCGCTATTCTACAATAGCTAATAACATGGCCTGATCATCATCCGCCGGGCGCCCATTTGCAAAATCATTTACATCTTTCATGATCGCGGCGAGCAGCTCCCGGGGCTGAAGATTCCCGTCGCCTTCGAGCCGGCGCAACAGATGCTCTTCTCCGTATGTTTTCCCATCCATGCTAAAACGCTCGGTAATCCCATCGGTATACATGAGGATACGGTCGCCCGGTTGCAGCTCGGCTTCGGTCACCGGCACCTGCGCATAGGCATCAATCCCCAAAGGAAACACACCGCCGCAGGGATACTCGATCGCTTTTTTCTCAGAAGCTTTGTAAATCATCGGCGAAGGATGTCCTGCTCTGGCTATTTTTAAGGTATGCTGGTTGGCATCGTAGACAATATAGAGCGCGGTGACAAAACTCGGATCGGCGACTTTACAAAGATGTTCGTTGAGAAAATATATCAATTTGCCGGGCTCTGCGGGCGGTTCAGGATAGGAACGAAAGAGTGCACAGGTCATGGCCATCATGACGGCTGCCGGTGCACTGTGCCCCTCGGCATCGGCCACCAGAAAGCCCCACTTGTTATCCGCTAATTCGGCAATATCATAATAGTCGCCTCCGGCATAAAGACTGGTTTCATAATGCGCTGCGAGCCGGAGGCCTTCAATATCGGGCAGATTCTTGGGCAGCAGGCGGCGCTGGACTACGGAGACGATCTCGAGTTCGGCTTCGAGCGCATCTTTCTTTTGTTCGACTTCCCGTTTGAGGCGATGAATCGTCAGGTGGGTATTGACGCGCGCAATCACCTCGTCGGGCTGAAAAGGTTTGGAAACATAGTCCACCGCGCCAAGTTGAAGCCCGCGGACCTTGTCTTTGGTATCCGTAAGTGCCGAAAGAAATATTACAGGAATGCTTTCCGTGCCGGGATCCTTTTTCAGGCGGCTACAGACCTCAAATCCATCGATGCCGGGCATCATAATGTCCAGCAGGATCAGATCCGGAGAGGCTTTTTCGGCGATGCCCAGCGCCGTTTCACCATCTTTTGCTACCAGCAGCTTGCAGCCGGTAACCTCCAGGGTTTGATAAAGAACCTGGAGGTTGGTCGGATTGTCGTCAACGAGCAGAATGGACTCGGTTCCCCTATTGTTTTCAGTCATATTTACGTTCCCGAAGAGTTACGACAACAGCCGGCATTTTGCAAATCCCTGCTGAAACGATTTCATTAGATCCAAAGCTCAGGAAATCTCATTTATCCCGGACCTGACAGAATCTGCAATTGGAATAATCGCGCCAAATCCGCTGACCTCAAACACTTCCTTTACATATGCATTGAGCGCACAGAGAACGAATTTTCCGTCTCTGCGCTTCATTTCTTTTGCAGCACCCAATATCACCCGCAAGCCGGCACTGCTGAGATATTCAAGAAATTCAAAATCAAAAAGGAGTCGGTTATTGTCGCCTTTTAAAATGCTGTTAATGGTTTGCTCAGCTTCATCTGCGGATTTTCCATCCAGCCGACCTTTAAAGGCTAAAAATACAATTCCATTCTCCTCTTTTTGAATAATCTCCATTTCAAATCCTTTCGATCAATAAATTAAAGCAACCGATTAAGCGTACAGCTGAAAAATAAAATATCATATAATCATTTCGAAGGCCAAATCAATATATTATCGCAAGAATAGTGAAAATGACGGCGCCTGCCAGTGAATTTTTTTCCAATTTTAAATTTTCTTTGCGTTATGTACTTTAAATCTATTGAAAAATAAAAGGCTTGTGGAGAAAATTAAAAAATGTTAAGAGAAGTGGATTCAATTAGAATAGAAAATGCAATTTTTTGTACGCTTTTGGGGAATTTATTTTAGATCCGGACGTAAACAGATTTCGTATTTACATATCCGTTCTGTTTCAGCCCTTCCTCCGGGGTGATCTCCCAAGAAAAAGTACAAATGGTTAAAGATTAAGGAGGATCCCACCAATGGCCGAAGGTCGAATTAAGTGGTACAACGAAAAAAAGGGGTATGGTTTTATCGAGTCAGATCAGGAGGGCGATATCTTCGTACACAGATCTGGAATTGAAGACCATGGGTTTTTTACACTACGATCGGACGATCGCGTCTCTTTTGAAGTAAAGGAGACCCAGAGAGGAAAGCAGGCAGTCAAGGTCAAGCGAATCTAATTTTTCGCTGGCTTACTTTTAACGAGAGACAGTTAAAGGCAGCGTCAGAGAGGACTCTGCCTTTTTTTACACCGAAGGGAGGAATATGAAACAAAGATATTTTATTTCGCGCGACGAAAAAACGAGTGAATTAACCATTGAAGAATATGCGGCAGTTGCGGGTAACGTCAAAAGGTATGAAATTAGTGCATTGGCCCAGGACGATTTTACCCTCCTGTGTACGGAAACCTATGAGGGCAAAATGATTAAAAGGGCGATCTCACAGGGAAAGGAATTCCTGGTGTCCGTGCTGCGGACTGACAATTTGTATCCCATAAGCACCTATGCCAATGTCATTGCCGATTCCGTAATTGAATTATATGGAAAAGATGACGACCTGTCCAGAGAACTCCTGTTTGATGATTTGGATCTATTAGCATCACTTCAAGAAGCATAATCCTCTGAAGTTGCGGCAGGTCAAGAACCCTAAGGCAGGCCTATGAATACACTGCTCATATACCCGGCATTTCCAGACACCTTCTGGAGTTTTAAGCATGCCCTCAAATTCATTCGCAAAAAAGCGGCCTTCCCCCCCTTGGGCCTGATGACGGTGGCAGCCATGCTGCCCCCCAATTGGCCCAAACGCCTTATCGACATTAATGTAACCACGCTCACAGAAAAAGACCTGGAATGGGCTGACACCGTTTTTATCAGCGCTATGGCCGTGCAGAGAGAGTCAGCTCGCCAGATCATCAAACGGTGCAAAAATGCGGGCCTTAAAGTCGTTGCCGGCGGACCGCTTTTTATAGACGAACATCCTGAGTTTGAAGTGGTTGATCATTTTGTGCTGAATGAAGCCGAATTGACGCTGCCTTCTTTTCTGCAGGATCTAGAACACGGAAATGCTGCCAAAGTCTATGAGACATCCGAATTTGCCGACCTCCGTAAAACGCCGCCACCGATGTGGGGGCTGATTGACACGAAACGCTATGCTGCCATGAGCGTCCAATTTTCCCGCGGCTGTCCATTTAATTGCGACTTCTGTAATATCACGGCGTTGCTTGGGCGTCGGGTGCGAATTAAAACCGCTGCTCAAATCATTGCCGAGCTGGATGGGCTTTACTGCCTGGGTTGGCGCGGACAGATTTTTTTCGTAGATGACAACTTTATCGGAAATAAAAAGTATCTTATGACCGAGCTCCTGCCGGCGATAATCGAATGGCGGAAAGACAAAAAGCAGATCCACTTCAACACCGAAGCCTCTGTCAATCTGGCCGATAATGAGCCTTTAATGGAATCGATGGTAGCGGCAGGATTTGATTCGGTCTTTATTGGGATCGAGACACCGGCGGAAGAAGGTCTGGCTGAATGCAATAAAAAGCAGAATAAAAACCGTGATCTGGTCGAAAGCGTAAAACGCATGCAAAGAACAGGGCTCCAGGTTCAGGGGGGCTTTATTGTGGGATTCGACAGTGATACGCCCTCTATCTTCCAGCGGCAAATTGACTTTATCCAGAAAAGCGGGATCGTGACAGCCATGGTCGGATTGCTGAACGCCCCTCCCGGCACACGGCTTTATAACCGGCTGAAGCAGGAGGGACGGTTGGCGGGCCTGATATCATGCAATACCGACGGCACGACGAATATCATCCCGCGTATGGACCTTAATGCACTGTCGGACGGATATAAAAAGATAATGGGCCACATTTACTCGCCTAAAATCTATTATGAGCGCGTGAGAACATTTTTGAAAGAATACAAGGCACCGAAAGCAAATATAGCGCTGGACTTCCAGCGCTTCATGGCTTTTTTTCGATCCAGCATCCGACTCGGGGTTTTCGGCAAAGAGCGGTTCCAGTATTGGAAGCTGCTATTATGGACCCTGCGCAGGCGCCCCGGATTGTTACCGTTGGCCATTACATTTGCAATCTACGGTCACCATTTCCGAAGAGTTTGTGAAATCCACATCCTCTAAATAATTTCCAATAATTCCACATCGTAATTTATCGTCGCCCCGGCCAACGGATGATTGGCATCAAGCGTTACCGTTTCTTCCTTAATCTCGATAACTTTGGCCTGAAATTCCTTGCCATCCGATGATTCAATATTTAAATACGCCCCCACAGCAAATTCAACATCTCCCGGGAACTCACTTTTATTTAAATCCACCACCAGATCTTCCTGGCGTTGGCCGAATCCGTCCTCCGGCGCAACGGCGATCGTCTTTTTGTCTCCGGCAGCCATACCAATGACGCCCTGCTCCAGCCCCGGAATTACGTCTCCTTCTCCGATCTTAAATTCAAGCGGATCACGATCTTTTGATGTTTCGACAACCGTTTGGTCCTGCAATTTACCGGTAAAGTGAATTTTTACGGTATCGCCTAATTTTGCCTCGGTCATATTAACCTCCTGTTGGTTTTGCGCGCGTCGATAATGGGATTATCCTTTTATACTAATAACGATTGCCCGGCGGTGCAAGAACCTATAGATCGGAACCTATCTCAAAATCAGCAGTTCATCTTTGAGATAGCTTCTAGTAATCTATTTATTGACTGGCAGACGATTTGCGATATGATGACTTTCTCAACAAAGCTCCCTGCGGTTTGCCGGAGGCAGACACCGCATTTTGGTTTGCGCGGATAAATATCAAAATTAAATCTTGACGTATTGAGGAGGCGAGGATGTATTTCGACAAACCCGGAAAAGACAACACGGACCAAACTTTAGAACTTGGGGCTCAAAAGGCTAAAGCATTGGGAATAAACGAGGTGGTGGTGGCATCAACCACCGGCTTTACAGCCTACAGAGCCATCGAAATTTTCGACGGCCCCCGCATCACGGTGGTCACTTACCATTGCGGGTTTAAGGAACCATTTAAAAACGCATTGCCGGATGATGTCAAAAAAGATTTACAAAACAAAGGCTTAACGGTAATCGCCGCCAGCCATGCCCTTTCGGGCCTCGAACGCTCCATTGCCAAAAAACATTCCGGTGTGTATCCGGTCTTAATTATGGCCGACACACTGAGGCTTTTTGGTCAGGGTATCAAGGTTGCGGTAGAAGTGGCGGTAATGGCTGCAGACGCCGGTGCCCTTAGCGGCAACGATATCATTTCCATTGGAGGATCCGGCCGCGGCGCAGATGCCGCCCTGGTGCTCAAACCCGCCCACCAGAATAATTTTTTTGATATGAGGATTAGGGAAGTAATATGTAAGCCCAGGTCATTCTGAGATAGAATGTTGGTAGACTGTGAGATATGAGCTAACGAAAAGTAAACAAATCCGAATTTCGAAATCCGAAATACGAAACAAATTCAAAACTATAAATTCAAATGTTCAAAACAGTGTTTTCGGATTTTGGTCATTCGATTTTCGTGCTTGTTTCGCATTTCGATATTCTAATTTCGGAATTTAAAGCGTACCATATTGCACTTAATTTAGGTATATAAGTAAAACCCCATAAATGTATCTTCTTTTACGAAAATGATTTTTATCGCCGGTATCTCACCCAAAGTAAAAGTTTTAGATCAAAATCCCCGCAGATGTCCGGTTTGCGGGCTGCATCAGGCGTATTACAAACGCATGGACCACTACCTCAGCCTGTTTTTTATTCCGATACTCAGAGTCAAAAAGGGGGAGCCGTTTATTATGTGCGATCGTTGCGAGCAGACCGCCCATGAACCTGGACCGGATTTCATCCGGCAGGCGCACGAAGGAGTGAGTATCTGCAGATCCTGTGGCAAGGCGCTGGATAAGGATTTCAAATACTGCCCGCATTGTGGGAAGCGAATATAAAACCAATAGGTTTCAGGTGTCAGTGTCAGGTGTCAGAAAACAGAAGGCAGGGGATGTGTGACAGAACCTGATAACTCTCTGCGTCTTAAAGCTCGTTTTGCTGACACCTGACACCTGAACACTGACACCTATTGATGCTGAAATTGGAACCACAAAATTGACTCAATACCTGCCCAATGACAGAAGCAGCACCTTTGAACGCCACGTGATTCTGGTCTCCCCCGAGATCCACTGGAACACCGGGAATATCGGACGGACCTGTGTGGCTACCGGGTCTTATCTGCATCTCATCCGGCCGCTCGGGTTTTCACTGGACAGCAAGGAAGTAAAACGGGCGGGTTTGGACTACTGGAAACACGTAAAGCTCAGTGTCTGGGAGAATTTTGACAGTTTGGCGTCAGAACTGGCGCCCGGCCGGGATGAGGTGGCCATCTATTCAAAAACCGGGGCGCGGCCTTTCTGGACCATGCCGTCACCGGCGCGGCTGTTTCTCATTTTCGGCTCCGAAACCCGCGGGCTGCCGGAAGACATTGTGAGCCGTTATCCGGGCGCAACCTATCATATCCCCATCACCAAAGACATTCGATCATTAAATCTTTCCACAGCTGCCGGCATCGCCATTTATGAAAGCTTACGCCTGGCAAAGCCCTTTCATGCCTGGTCCATTAGTTGAATAGATACTTTTATCTGTGATATATTTTAAAATTGGAGTGTTGGCGTAGAATCAATTGCGGATTGCAGATTGAAATATCTAATGTGTAGCGAATTTTAAAACCACAATCCGCAATCTGCATTCCGAAATTTTATTCGCTCCATCGCGCCATTATCTCATTACTTATTTTATATTGACATATTTAGTAATGTGATTATTTTTATTGTAAAATAAACCCGATTTTTAAGGGAGGACAAATGCGTTTCGACAAATTTACAATAAAATCTCAGGAGCTTATACAAAGTGCTCAGGCGCTGGCCGCACAGCACCATAACCAGCAGATCGAACCCGAACACCTGCTGGCAGCCATGCTTGCTGAAAGCGGAGGTATTGCCGGTGCCATGCTTCGTAAATTGGGGGCCTCACCGAATGAAATCGGTCAGCGGGTCACCGCTGCCATTACCAAGCTTCCCGGCGTCAGCGGTGCCGGAACGGCAGAGGCTTACATCTCACCCAGAAGCAAAGCGATCCTGGAGCAGGCATTTTCCGAAGCCAGCAAAATGAAGGATGAATATGTCAGTATCGAACATATCCTTTTAGCCATTTCCGATGAAAAAAACGGTGAAGCGGCCACCATTCTCGCGGCTGCCGGGGTAACCCGTGAAGCGATTTTAAAAGTACTTCGTGAAATCCGGGGCAACCAGCGCATCACAGACCCTAATCCTGAAGAAAAATACCAGGCTTTGGAAAAATTCAGCCGTGATCTGACGGATTTAGCGCGGCTGGGCAAATTGGATCCGGTCATCGGTCGGGATGACGAAATCCGACGCATTGTACAGGTCCTTTCCCGGCGCACCAAGAACAATCCGGTTTTAATCGGAGAACCGGGTGTCGGCAAAACCGCCATCGTCGAAGGCCTGGCACAGCGAATCGTGGAAGGCGATGTTTCCGAAACTCTGAAAAACCGCCGGCTGGTCGCCCTTGATATGGGGGCGCTGATTGCCGGAGCCAAATATCGGGGCGAATTTGAAGACCGCCTCAAGGCGGTGTTAAAAGAGGTCGAAGCCGCGGAAGGTGAGATTATCCTTTTTATCGATGAACTTCACACGGTGGTGGGTGCCGGCGCTGCGGAGGGCGCAGTCGATGCATCCAACATGCTCAAGCCCGCGCTGGCCAGAGGCACCCTGCGGTGTGTGGGGGCAACGACCCTCAACGAATATCGCAAATACATTGAAAAGGATGCCGCTCTGGAGCGCCGATTTCAGCCTGTACGGGTGGGAGAGCCCAGTGTGGAAGATACCATATCGATTTTAAGGGGCTTGAAAGAAAAATATGAAATCCATCACGGCGTGCGCATCAAAGATTCGGCCATTGTCGCTGCCGCCACCCTTTCCCATCGCTATATTGCCGATCGATTTTTACCGGATAAAGCCATTGATTTAATTGATGAATGCGCTTCCAAACTCCGAATTGAGATTGACAGCATGCCGGCTGAAATTGATGAAATTCAGCGCAAAATCACCCAGTCCGAAATCGAACGTCAGGCCTTGAAGAAGGAAACGGACCCGGTTTCCAAAGAGCGGCTCAAAAAACTGGAAGCCGAGCTGGCTGACCTCAATGACGAACTGATGAGAATGAAAGGTCACTGGCAAAATGAAAAAGATCTGATCCAGACGATCCGCAAAATCAAAGAAGATCAGGAGCAATTGAGCACCGAGGCCCAGCTGGCGGAAAGAGAAGGTAATCTGGCCCGGGTAGCCGAGATCCGATACGGCAAAGCCCTTGAGCTTGAAAAACAGCTTGAGGAAGCCAACCAAAAGCTTGCGGAGCTTCAGCAGACCAGCAAGATGCTCAAAGAAGAAGTCGATGATGAGGATGTCGCCGAAGTCGTTTCGCGCTGGACCGGGATACCGGTAAGCAAAATGCTTGAAGGTGAAAGAGACAAACTGGTGCATATGGAAGATCGGCTTCACAAGCGCGTCATCGGCCAGGAAGAGGCCGTATCGGCTGTATCCAACGCCGTTCGCCGCGCCCGCTCGGGGCTGCAGGACCCCAATCGGCCGATCGGTTCTTTTATTTTCATGGGACCGACCGGAGTCGGTAAAACCGAACTGGCGAAAGCACTGGCGGAATTTATCTTTGACAGCGAGCAGGCCATCGTTCGCATTGATATGTCCGAATACATGGAAAAGCATTCCGTTGCCCGGCTGATCGGTGCCCCCCCGGGCTATGTGGGATACGAAGAAGGCGGCTACCTGACAGAAGCGGTCCGCCGCCGGCCCTATTCGGTGGTGCTGTTTGACGAAATCGAAAAAGCGCACCCGGAAGTTTTTAATGTGATGCTGCAGATTCTGGATGACGGCCGCATGACCGATGGTCACGGCCGTACGGTTGATTTTAAGAATACAATTGTCATTATGACATCCAATGTGGGCAGCCAGTGGATTCAGGAACTGAGGACGACTGAACGGACCGAAATGGAAAATCGGGTGACCGAAGCTTTGCGTGCCAGTTTTAAGCCCGAGTTTTTAAACCGCATCGATGAAATCATCATCTTCCAGAGCCTGACCGCGGATGACATTTTAAAAATCGTCGACATACAGGTGAGCAAGCTTGGCCGGCGGCTTGCGGACAAAAATATTGAGCTTATATTAACGGATGGCTCCAAAGATTTAATTGCCGAGAAAGGCTATGACCCGGTCTATGGTGCCCGGCCGTTAAAACGGGTGATCCAGCAGTTTATTGAGAACCCTTTGTCCCTGGAGATTCTCGAGGGTAAAATTCCTGATGGCACCCGGGTCAGTGCCGAAACCGAGGGGGATAAAATCGTATTCAAGACGATATAGGTACCGAGTCAGGTAAAGGCAGCCCGGTTCTTCAGGAGCCGGGCTTTTGTTTGTTCCTTGATAGGCGGGGATGCGCCTGATGGTATATTTGGAAAATATTGTTGTAATCTAACCGAACACGTCGTAATATCCTGGCGCTTGTTTCAGGATATCAATTTCTTATGAGCCGATCCATACCCGAAAAACTAAGACGATTTTACGATCAATTTTCAGGCAACGATCACGTGCTGATAATGATCAATGCCGATCCCGATGCGATCGCCAGTGCGATGGCCGTCAGTCGCCTGCTGTGGCGCAAGGTGCTGAGTGTGACTATTTCTCACATCAATACCATCAATCGGCCGGATAACCTGGCCATGATCCGGCTCCTCGGTGTAACCCTTGTACCTTTCGAAGAGATCAAAGCGGATCAATTCAGCCGGGTGGTTATTGTGGATTCCCAGCCGGATCATAATGAAAATATGGCTGAATTAGAGCCGGATGTTATTATCGACCACCACCCCGATTCCGGTGCCAAAGCACCGTTTATAGATATCCGTCCCCAATACGGTGCCACCGCCACTATTTTAACGGAATATCTGCGAACGGCAAAAATCAAACCATCTGCAAAACTTGCTACCGGTTTATATCACGGCATTAAAACCGACACCAATGATTTTAAGGGGCAAACCCAGATCGAAGATGTGCGTGCATTTCAATATTTATTTCATTACGCCAACATACATCTTGCCCGCAAGATCGAGAAGGCCGACCTTCGCTTTGATCTTTTAAAATATTTCAAAATCGCCCTGCAAAACATGCGCCGGCGTAAAGGCAAAGTCTACATTCATCTGGGTCAGGTGGTCAATCCGGACATTTGCGTGCTGGTTGCCGACTTTTTTATGAGGATCAATACCGTCACCTGGAGTATTGTATCCGGAATCTGTGATAAAAAATTAACCATTATTTTCCGAAACGACGGTATTCGGAAAAACGCCGGTAAAGTTGCCAAGGAAGGATTTGGGAAATTAGGCAATGCCGGGGGCCACAAAAACATGGCCCGGGCAGAAATAGCGCTCAACGATCTTAAAGAACACGTAGATGTGCGCGATGACAATAAACTGGGGTCGTGGATTATTAACCGGACAGCCCGGCGAGCGGAACCCAGGTAGCCAAAAGCAAAAAAGTGACTAAAGTTTTGGTGTTGCTCGCGCAGCGCAGGCGCTTGCGCCGCGTGACGCGCCATCTTTTTTATTAAAAATGACCAAATTCCTTAACTTTAGGCACTTTAGTTCACTTGTAACTCTAGATCACTTGTTTTTGGGCTTTGAAGCTCACGAAAAAGTTTATTTCATGCATAATACTTGATAAAGCATGGCCACAAGCAAATCAGGCATAACGGTAACAATTTTGGGTTCCGGGACCTGTGTGCCGTCGCTGAAACGCAGTTCTTGCGCGGTACTTATGCAGGTTGGCGCTTCGAGGCTGTTGTTTGATTCCGGCCCGGGTACCATGCGGCGCTTACTCGAAGCGCGAACCACTATTTTCGATGTCACTCATATTTTTTACAGTCATTTTCACCCTGACCATACAGGCGAATTTGTTCCGTTTATATTTGCCACCAAGTATCCGGACGGCAGTCGGCGGAAAATCCCTCTGACGGTTGCCGGTGGCCGCGGCTTGCTGAATTTTTATGAAGGACTGAAAAGCACCTACGGTCAGTGGATTGAACTGGCTCCCGGCCTGATGGAGATCATCGAATTCGACAACAAAAATGCCGATACGATTGCATTTGAAGATTTTACCGCAAATACCGCACCGGTGCAGCACAACGAAGAAAGCATTGCCTTCCGCATTATCAGCACCGATGGGTTTTCCGCCGTTTACACCGGAGATACAGACTACAGTGAAACAATCATCGAACTTGCAAAAGATGCGGATCTGTTGATCTGCGAGTGTGCCCTGCCCGACAAGCTCAGAGTCAAAGGGCACCTGACGCCCTCATTGGCAGGCGATCTTGCTGCCAAAGCCAATGTCCGCAAGCTGGTTTTAACCCATTTTTATCCGGAATGTGAAGAAGAAGACATCGCGGCCGAATGCCGTAAGGCCTATTCCGGCCCCTTAATCCTGGCCGAAGATTTGATGGTATTGAAAGTTAATCGTTAATAGTCACTGGTTATTCGTGGTGCACTGACGACAAATAACAAATAACGAAAAGGTATGCGTTACTACCCTATACATCTGGATATCAAAAACCGCAATTGCCTGGTTGTCGGCGGGGGGGCTGTTGGCACCCGCAAGGTGAATACCCTCCTGGAATGTGGCGCCAAGGTTACCGTTGTCAGCCCCGATCCCACACAAGAGCTGACAAAACTGGCCGCAGAAGGCGCTATTACGCTGACCCGGAGGGCATACCGATCCGCTGATTTAGACGGTGCGTTTTTAGTCATCGGGGCCACCGATGATGAAAGTTTAAATCAAAAAATCAGCAACGATGCTGCGCTAAACAGCACCCTGTGCAATATCGCCGATCGTCCCGAAGCCTGTAATTTTATCCTGCCATCCACTATTCGGCGAGGCGACTTGGTCATTACGATTTCCACTTCCGGTAAAAGCCCGGCCCTGGCAAAACAATTGCGTCAAAAACTGGAAACCCAGTTTGGTGAGGAATATGCGGAATTTCTGCTTCTCATGGGGGCCATCCGTAAAAAACTGTTGCGCCAGGACCATGCGCCCGAGGCGCATAAGACATTATTCAATCAATTAATCGACAGCGATCTCATTCAGTTAATGCAAGAAGATAAAACAGAAGAAATAAATTTATTGCTTTATAAAATTTTGGGAGAAGGGTATCGGCTGGAAGAACTAATATAAGCTGCCACTTATAGGTTGGCCCGTTGCTTCCCGCTTATAGCGGGATTAAATCGCAAAAATATCTGATTTTGTTTACGGGCCAACGGGCTCAACCTAAATCGGAGTAATATGGAATCAATTATCCTCATTAGCGTTATATTGTATCTGCTCAGCACGGCGGGCTATTTTGCATTTCTATTTTTCCAGAAAGACTATTTCCAGCGCGCCGGCTTCTTTTTACTGCTGGTCGGTTTTTTATTTCACACCCTGACGATCGTTTATGGTTTTATCAAGGCCGGGCATGTGCCGGTCAGCAATATGCATGAAACACTGTCTTTTGCCGGTTGGGCCATCGCCGGGGTATTTTTGAGCATACAATTTAAATTTAATTTAAAAATCCTGGGTATATTTGCAGCGCCGATTCTGGCGCTAATTATGATCATCGTTTCCCAGCTTCCCAATGAACCGGCCCAGGCCACCAAAATTTTCAAAAGCTTCTGGCTGGTGAGTCACGTCACGGTCATCTTCATCGGAGAGGCGGCGTTCGCTCTGGCCTGTGGACTGGGTGTGCTGTATTTGCTTCAAGAACACGAAATCAAAACCAAGAAGCATGGATTCTTTTTTAAACGCCTGCCATCTTTGGACATGCTGGACAGCATCGGATATGTCTGCATCGTGCTGGGTTTTACCATGCTCACGCTGGGGCTGATAACCGGCTTCGTTTATGCGAAAACGTTCTGGGGCCGGTTCTGGAGTTGGGACCCCAAAGAAGTTTGGGCCGGAATCACCTGGCTGTTTTACGCGGTCCTCCTCCATGAAAGACTGACGGCCGGGTGGCGGGGGCGGCGCTCTGCCATTATGGCCATCATCGGGTTCGGCGTGCTTATATTTACATTTATAGGGGTAAATTTGCTGTTAGAAGGGCATCATCGAGAATTTACAAGGTTCTAATTTAATCCTTAAGCTTGATTCGCCTAAGACGAAGGGGAAGAAATGAATTCATCACAAAACCACGAAAGTGCGAAAACACGAAAAAAAAATTAAATATTTCGTGCTTTTTAAATTTCGTGTTTTCGTGATTATAAGCAGCTTTGTCACAAAACGAATTGAAGTTACTAAATCATTAAACCTATGCTTGATATTGTATTACTTGGCATAAATCATAAGACCGCTCCGGTTGAGGTCCGGGAGTGTATCGCCTTTTCGGAGGATGAGTCGAAATCCGCCCTGCACGCGCTCTTGCGGAATAAGTTCATCAAAGAAGCGTTGCTTTTTTCAACCTGCAACCGCGTAGAGGTTTTGCTGGTGACCGATAATCCATCCCGGGCGGTTGAGAAAACCAAAGAGTTTATCGCCGAATTCAACAAGATCCCGCTGGAACAATTTGAAGACGCCCTCTATGTGCATGCAGGTGACGATGCCGTGCGTCATGTTTTTCGCGTGGCCTCGAGCCTGGATTCAATGGTGGTCGGCGAGCCCCAGATCCTGGGCCAGGTAAAAGAAGCCTACCGAACCGCCACCGACGAAAAAACCTCCGGTGTGATATTAAACCGTTTATTGCACCGCACGTTTTTTGTCGCCAAGCGCATCCGCACCGAAACCGGCATCGGGGATCGCGCGGTTTCCATCAGCTATGCCGCCGTTGAACTCTGCCGCAAAATATTCGGAGAACTGCTGGACAAAAAAGTGTTGCTCATCGGCGCCGGAGAAATGGCCGAGCTGGCTGTTGAGCACCTCCTCCGCAACAAGGTCGCCAATGTGTGGGTGGCCAACCGTACCTTTGAAAACGGCGTTGAGCTGGCCCGGCAGTTCAACGGCAGCGCCATCCGATTCGAAGAAATTCCGGAGAGCCTCAAAACGGTGGACATTATTATCAGCTCCACCGGAGCACCTGATTACGTGATTGAGCAGGAACAGGTCAAAAGCATAATTCGCAAGCGTCGCAACCGGCCGCTATTTTTCATGGATATCGCCGTACCCCGGGACATCGATCCGGAAATCAATCGCCTCGCCAATTCATATGTTTATGATATCGATGACCTGAAAGGAATCATCGATGAAAATATCGATGATCGCCGCAAAGAGGCGATTAAAGGCGAACGCATCGTTGATGAGGCCGTCATCCATTTCCGGGAATGGCACGAAAGTTTAGATATCGTGCCAACCATCGTCGCCCTGAGAAAAAAAATGGAATGCATCGCGGCGACCGAACTCAAAAAACCCCTGCAATCCAGCAAGATCTCAGAGCAGGAAGCCGAAGCCATCCACAAAATGGCGGATTCCCTGATCAACAAGATTCTGCACGATCCGACCCTGTTTCTGAAACAAAACGGCATGCGTGAAGATAAATCCTTTTATATCGATACGGTCCGAAAACTATTTAAATTAGATGAATAAAAAACCGTCCGTTGTCAGTCGTCAGTAGTCCGTTGTAAATTCTGAATTCCTAATTGCTGCTTATATCCGGAAGCTGCATAAACTGCGTCTTAAATGTGAATTTTTGCAACAGACAACGGACAACTAACAACGAATAATAAATCCGGAGGATTTATTATGAACAAAGTAGCATTTCTTTTTCCCGGTCAGGGCTCCCAGAGTGTGGGGATGGGAGAGGAATTTTATCAGGAATACGATTTTGTTCGCGAAATCTTCGATATGGCCGAAGAGACCGTCAAAATGCACGTCTCCAGGCTGTGTTTTAAAGGCCCCATGGAAGAATTGACTGAGACGGTCAACCTGCAGCCCGCCGTTACAACCGTTAACCTGGCCTGTTTGGCGGTCCTTCAAAAAGAGGGTGTCGACTTCAATTTTTGTGCCGGTCACAGTCTGGGAGAATACAGCGCCCTGAATGCCGCCGGTGTCGTATCCGCTGAAGACACCATCAGGCTGGTATATCAAAGAGGCACGCTTATGCATCGCGAATCCACCCGATACAAAGGGGCGATGCATGCCCTCCTCGGATTGCCGATTGCCGAAGTCGATGATCTCGTCGCCGAAGTTCAACCCCAAGGCATTGTATCGGTGGCCAACCACAACAGCGAGCTTCAGATTGTCATCACCGGTTCACCGGAGCCGGTCGAAAAGGTCTCCATGCTGGCCGCCCAAAAGGGAGCCAAGTCCATACCGCTTAGGGTCAGCGGCGCCTGGCACAGCGAACTCATAAAAGGCGCCGAGCAAGAGTTCAAAGAAGTTCTGTCCCAAATCGTCTTTAATCCTCCTGAGAAATCCATCATCCTTAACGTTACGGCCGATATCTCCACCGAGGCCGATGAGATCAAAGACATCATGGGCCGGCAGCTGTGCAGCCCGGTAAAATGGTATGATTGCATGGGCAAGTTGACGGACGCAGAGGTTGAAACCTTTGTGGAAGTCGGGCCGGGCAGGGTGTTGGCCGGTTTGTTAAAAAAGATCCTGCCGGCCGATTACCCCGCCAAAGTTTACAATGTCGCCAACCTGAAGCAGCTCGAGCGATTTCTTAAAGAAAACAGCTGACAGTCACTCATTTTGATTTTACGAATTATTTCTCCGTGGAGAAGATCTTTTCTGTTGCGGCAAAAGAGAAAATTCGGATCAATTTTGGAAAAAGTGATCGCGCAGATTTGTTATTTGTCTTCCTCCGGTTCGGCCCATACGACGTGTTTTTTATTTACAAACATCACCCGGCCTTTACTTTCCTTTGACATCACTTCAACCATAATTAAAAAAGGAGAGGGATCTTTTGTAAATAAATCCGAAACTCTTTGTTTGTAAGCAAGATTGACCTTGCCGTGAATGGTCGAACCATCTGTGGTTTTGATGGTAATCGGCCGGTATTCAGCGCTCTGATAGTTTGGACTTTTCATAACTTACATCCCCCTTCAGTTTAATCAATTGGGCTAGTATAGATTTATATTTATATCGGCTCTTTAGACCGAAATCTTAAGAATTTATTAAAAATGAATCTTTTGAAACCCGTTCTAAAGTTCTGGTTTCTGTCGGCCGATATCATCATATACCGGCGCTTTATCAATATTTTACATAACCATTTGAAATCATATTATATTTTATTTAAGTTTTCCGGTTTACCGGTCCTGAATTTTTACAGGCGGCGGATGAGACTGTTTTAGCGACTCGGTTCATTGATGGGTTGATCCATCTGCAGATGAATGCTAGAATCGACCATAAAATATTGATTTGACTTTTTCGGTTATATATTGTCGCATTATCGGCAAGATGGTATAATTCGAAAAAAATATGGATAAGCTACAATTAATGCTTTACACCCAAATTGAGTTGTGCTAATGAAATCAATTTTTGAAAGATCTTATTTATATAGAGAAGATCTAGATTAGGGGTTTGGTTATGAAAAAGAAGGACAAAGAATATTTCAAAAAATTACTGACGAACTGGTTGGAAGAGCTTTTGGACCAGGCCGGTGACACAGTATCGGGAATGACGGTGCCGAAAGAAAATTTTCCGGATCCCACCGATCGCGCCGCCCTTGAAGCCGACCGCAACTTTATGCTGCGCATACGAGACAGAGAACACAAACTGATTAAAAAAATAAAGCAGGCTATTGGACGCATTGAAAATGATACCTACGGAATTTGTGATTCTTGCGGCGAAGAGATCTCGCTCAAACGGCTGAAAGCCAGACCGGTCACGACGCAATGCATTGATTGTAAATCAAAAGAGGAGGCTTTAGAAAAGGCTCTTGGAATATAACAAGCGTCTGAGGATAGACCTTCATATTCATTCAACCGCCTCAGATGGGTCCCTCTCGCCAGCTGATATCATCGACCACGCCCAAAAGCTTAATCTTGCTGCAATCGCCATCACGGATCATGATTCGATCGCCGGATCAAAAGCGGCTCTTCAGATCGGCATCCCCCCTTCTTTACACTTTTTAACCGGTGTCGAAATCAGCGCGGCACATCCCTCATTTTTTCCCGGCTCCGGAAGTTTTCACATATTAGGTTATGATATCAACCTCGACAATCGCAACTTAAATCGAGCTTTGAGAAAACTCCAGGATGCCAGAAAAAACCGTAACCCCGAAATCTTAAACCGATTAAAAAAATTAGGCTTCCAAATTTCGTTAGAAGAGGTCGCTCAAGAGGTCGGAGAAGGCCAGCTGGGCAGACCCCATATCGCCTATACCATGTTAAAAAAAGGCTTTGTGGCGTCCATTGAAGAAGCGTTTGACAAATATTTGGGGACCAAAAGGCCGGCATACGTGGACAAATATCGCATCGAATGTGAACAGGCAATCAGGATCATTCGTGCGGCCGGCGGAATTCCGGTGCTGGCGCACCCCGCGCTTTTGAATATTGAGGATAATCAAAAATTAGATGCGCTCCTGCAAAATTTAATGAAAATCGGTCTCGCAGGGATAGAGGTATATTATCCCGGACATTCACCTCAACAAATACGGCAATACACGGAACTGGCCGGAAAATATGACCTGTTGATGACCGGCGGCACGGATTTTCACGGAGCCATAATGCCTGAAATAAAAATGGGATCCGGTAGCGGGGATCTTTTCGTCCCGTTTAACCTTTACAAAGAGTTAATGAATGCAAAAAAGCGATCATTTCGAGATTGAAAAAAAACTTGAATATGAATTCAGATCTAAAGGACTTCTGAATGAAGCCTTGCGGCACAGTTCTTTTGTGAATGAACAACCGGACGCAGATTTGCGGGACAATGAGCGCTTCGAATTCCTCGGCGATGCGGTATTAAACCTTATCATCGGACATATTTTAATGGAGCGTTACCCCGACCTGAAAGAGGGCGACCTTTCAAGAATCCGGGCCAATTTGGTTAATGAATCCCAGCTGGCCATCATCGCGCGCAGCATTGACCTGGGTGCGTTTATTCGCCTGGGCAAAGGTGAGATTCAAACACAGGGCAGTGAAAAAAACTCCATATTGGCGGGGGCATTTGAAGCCCTGATCGCCGCTGTTTATCTGGATGGCGGATTTAAGGTCGCCTTTAAAATTATCGAAAATAATTTTATCCCCTATCTGGATTCGGCTAACTCGGCAATCGACAGCTATGATTACAAAAGCCGGCTCCAGGAATGGGCGCAGGAAGAACACGGGGCGATGCCGTATTATAAGGTGGTCCGCGAGGAAGGCCCGGATCACGATAAAACGTTTTGGATTTCGGTGAAAGTCCTTGATGTCGAAAGCGAAGGCCACGGCAAAAGCAAAAAAACGGCCGAACAGGATGCCGCCCGCAGGGCGCTTGAGATTCTAAGTAAAGAATCTCAATGAGCATCCCGCCGTTGGCGGGATTTGAGGAGCACTTCGTTCGAGGAGCGGCGCTGCGGATCTTAAAGGATGTCCTCTGACAGAACTTAAGGAGAAGCCCTTCGGGCTTTTAGGAGCGCCCTGACGGGCTTTAGGCAATAAACAAAATCCGCCCCTTAATTACGCTTCATACCTCAACCAACTGCCTCAAATCCCACTGAAAGCGGGATGCTCTTCAGGTGAAACGCTCCTCAAGCGCAGCGCTCCTTGAATCGTCGATGCAACAAACTTCCGGGATAATGATTTGACAGTAACATCTGCCTCGCATAAGCCTTTTATAATTCCGATCTTCCTGCCTCACGCCGGCTGCCCCCACCGGTGTGTTTTCTGCAACCAAACTTTGATCACCGGTGTCAATTCCAGGATTTCCGCTGGTGCCGTCCGCCATTCGGTGGAATCGTTTTTAAAATATAAAAGCGCGCATCGCGACATCGTCCAGATCGCTTTTTTTGGCGGCAATTTTCTCGGAACAGACAGGGTTGAGATTAAGCGCATGCTGGCTGAAGCTGCGGCGTTCGTAAAAGCGGGCCGTGTCGACAGCATTCGTTTTTCCACCCGGCCCGACACCATCGACTCCGGGCGACTGGATATCATTAAAAATTTTCCCGTGGCAACCATCGAACTGGGTGTTCAATCCATGGATGACCGGGTATTGTCGGCCAACAAACGCGGTCACACCAGCTCCGATACCGTAAAAGCGATTCAGCGCCTCAAAGAATTTGATTATGAAATCGGCGTGCAGCTGATGGTCGGTTTGCCGGGCGATAACCCTGAGCGGTTGTTCGCTACCGCTCACCGGGTTGCCGCATTGAAGCCGGATTTTATCCGAATTTATCCCACGGTGGTGGTTACCGGCAGTCCCCTGGCGAAATTATACAGAGAGGGCCGCTACATGCCGCTATCCCTGAAAGATGCGGTGGCGCAGGTCAAAGAACTTTACCGGTTCTTTAGCAGCAGGAACATTCAGGTCATCCGAATGGGTCTGCAGGCAACGGATGATCTCGAAAAAGGCTCGACGATTTTGGCCGGCCCGTATCATCCGTCCTTCGGGCATCTGGTTTATTCTGACATTTTCCTGGATATGGCAGTAGATCAAATTGAATCGGCAAATCCGAAAGCGGATCGCATCGACCTGCACGTTCATCCGCGCAGTGTTTCCAAAATGAGAGGACTAAAAAATGGGAATATGAAGAAGCTACGTGTGAAATTTCACCTGCAATCGGTAGAAATCGTTCCGGATGATTCCTTAAAAGAAGACCAATTAAAAGTAAACGCCCTTATCTAAATTTACTATTCTGTATTATTTCCGATATCGGAAAAAAATAGGTATCGACCCGATTACAGACGGCGATTTTCCTAATCCGATTGTGTGGTCCTTTTACTGATTTGGGGTGGCGAAGCTTTATATCTATCGTATAAGATGCGAACGACACCATCGGCCAAGCCGACCTGTGGAACGTAGATTTTACGGCAAATACCATCCGGCGAAACGACATCATAAATTAATATTAAAGATATTGTGAAGCAGGTTTATGAGAAAGTCAAATGCTGTATGGCTTCCCGTTTTGAATAAACGGCTGGCTGCATTTTTATAAATTTATAGTTATGCGTCCGATGGAAAAAATGAGCATGCTCTAAATTGATTAAAAATTAACAGGTTATCAGTATCTTCGTTTTATTTGGGTTGACATTCCATCCAGCTGTCTTCTATAAAGAATTGAGTCGGGGGAAATATTTGATTTCATAATCTGCGAACATTCTGAAGTCGATCCACAATAGGTCTCACCAGTTCATCAAACGCGCGCTCTTGCCAATTCGATATTTCCCGCTTTGCCAATTCAAGAAATGAGCGCACTATCAATTGTGGTGAACGGAGAGAAAAAAATCATGAGCCCTCAGGAGCATCAGCACAAAGAACCGTTGCTTGCCAAAGGAGGCCAGCTAAGCGGCATTTCTGCCGCCAAAGATTTGCCCACCGAAAAGGCATCAACAACCGCGGAAAAACCGGAAAAAATCGATGTTGATTCGCCAAGTTCACTCATCAACCGTGAGTTAAGTTGGCTTAGCTTTGCCCGCCGGGTGCTCGCGCTTGCAGAGGATCCGGGTTTACCCTTGCTTGAACGTGTCAAGTTCGCCGGCATCATGGGTATGCTGTATGATGAGTTTGCGATGAAACGTATGGGTGGGCTCAAACGCAAGATGGAGAAAAGAAAACGCAAAAAGAAAAAAAAACGGTCACCTGATGGGCTTACCGCGGAGGAGGAACTGCAAGCCTGCCGACAAGAATTACATAAACAGGCTCGCCTCGTTTCTCGCTTGGTGGCCAATAAACTTCGACCTGCTTTGGCAACGGCCGGAATTCCTATCCTACAATATACGGATTTGAGTAACAAGCAACAGAAGCAGATGCAGCGCTATTTCCTTGAATCGGTGGAGCCCATCCTGACACCGCTTGCCGTGGACGTTTCTCACCCCTTTCCTTTTATCAGCAATCTGGGGCTCAACATTGCGGTGGAAGTTAAGGAAACCAAAAAGAAACGCAACCGCTTCGTACGCATCAAGGTGCCGGCAAACCGCCCGCGCTGGGTGCCTGTGCCCGATAGCGAAGGGTTTGTGCCGTTAGAGCATGTGATCGCGTCCAACCTCAGTCTGCTATTTCCAAAAGCAACCGGCCTAAAGAATTATCTTTTCCGCGTAACCCGGGTGGCCAAGGACGACCCATGGGAACGAACAATATTGGAAGACCCTAAAGCCGGTTTAATTCCGGGCAGGCTCATCGGCATGGTCACAGAAGAACTGACGGCCCGCAAATTTGCCGGTGTAACACGTCTGCAGGTAAGTGCTGATATGCCGAAGAAGCTGCAGCGCTGGATTTGCGAGCAACTCAAGGCCGATCTTAATGATCTGGAAACCGTGAAGGGTTTGATGAGTCTGGCGGACTTGATGAAGTTCCAAGTGGAGGGTTACCCGGAACTGCGCGATCCACCCCATTATCCTGTCGCCCATCCGCGTCTGCGACACCTGGATATCAACGATTCCGCAGAAATATTCGCCGAGATACGCAAAGGCGACATTTTGTTGCACCATCCTTACCACAGCTTTGACAGTTCCATCCTGCATTTTTTACAAAGTGCGGCAATTGACCCGCAGGTGCTGGCCATCAAGTTAACCATCTATCGCACCAGCAGTGATTCGCCGATCATTCAGGCGCTGATGAAAGCAGGGCGACAGGGCAAGCAGGTAGCGGTGCTGGTGGAGATCACCGCGCGCTTCGATGAGGCACCGAACATCGCCTGGGGCAGGCGGCTGGAGCGCGAGGGTGCACACGTTGCCTACGGTGTAGAGCGGCTGAAAACCCACGTAAAATTGGCTCTCGTCGTCCGCGAAGAGAAGGACGGCATTCGCCGCTATGTCCATGTAGGAACCGGAAACTACCACACCGTCACGGCCAGAATTTATGAAGACATGGGCATTCTGAGCTGTGACCCCATGTTGGGGTCTAATGTTGCGGCTTTGTTCAATGAACTGACAGGCGCCACGCCCGCTCCCGGATACGGCAAGCTAATGGTCGCTCCCCACAATATGCGCGAGAGCTTCACCGACTTGATCCATCGCGAAGTCCAGCACAGTCAGGCAGGCCGTCCTTCAGGTATCTGGGCCAAAATGAATCAGCTCCAGGACGCGCGTATGATTCGTGAACTTTACCTTGCCAGTCAGGCCGGCGTGCCCATCAGCCTGAATATCCGCGGTCTATGCTGCCTGCGCGCAGGAGTCCCCGGGCTATCCGAAACCATTCGGGTCTACAGTACCCTTGGCCGCTTTTTGGAACATTCACGGATCTATCGCTTTGAAAACGGTGGTGACCCGGAATTCTTTATCGGTTCAGCCGATTGGATGCAGCGCAATTTAAACCGCCGCATGGAAACCATCACGCCCGTTACCAACGCACAGCTGAAACAGGAGTTGGAGCAAACCTTGCAAATTTACGAAAACGACAACTGCTCGGCCTGGGATATGAAGCCGGACGGTAAATACATAAAACGACGCCCACGAAAAGGCCAAAAACGGCGCGCCGCGCAAGAAGTGTTCATCGAACTCATCGGTAAGCAATCAAAGAATAAAGGCAAAGCCTAAAGGCGGTTTCATCGTTAGTGAAGCCGGATTTCAGATCAAAACGCAGGTTCATCTGCCATTATGAGGCTGAGATGTCGGCGGCCATCATCCGTCATTTCCAGGATTCGTCTTTAGTATTTGTCCACAAAACATCTATTTAAAGAATCACATCATGATCAACAACCTGAAATTCAACTTACCGGACGGCCATGATGTAAAAAAAATGATTCGCCAATTGGCCGATACGTACACCCTCAAAAAGGAACCCGCTGTTACCGAGAGTTTTACGATTTACGATACGTTTGACTGGCGCCTATTTAATAAATCATTCATTTTGCATTCGTCCGGAAACAAGCTGTTTTTGCGTAAACTGACAAAAGGCGAACTTTCACATAGCGTTGAATTCAGCCGGGTACCTGTATTCATCTGGGATTTTCCAGACAGTGAATTAAAAGACAAGTTGATGCCAATTATAAAAATGCGCGCCCTCATGCCACTTGTTGAATACCATTCCCGGGTGACGCCTTATCGTATCTTTAACCGGGACAAAAAAACAGTGGTGCGATTGGTCCATGAGGAAATTTGGCCCTATCGCAGTAAACGTCGATCCGCTTTGACGGCTCACCTATCGTTAAGTCCGGTTAAGGGATACCCTAAATATTCACGCAATCTGGCCAAAAGCCTCAAAGAAGCAGGGCTGACAAGCTGCACAGAAAAAGAATATTTCCTAAACGCTCTGGCGTCGGCAGACAAAAAGCCGGGCAATTATTCTGCCAAAGTTAATATTCAGCTCGACCCGGCGATGCGCTCGGACCGAGCCGCAAAAGTTGTTTTAGGCTTTTTGCTGAGTGTCATGCGAACAAACGAAGCCATCTTTGAAAAGGACCTGGATACGGAAGTTTTACATGATTTCAGAGTGGCGATTCGCAGGACCCGCTCGGCCCTGGCTCAAATTAAGAATGTATTTCCAACGCGGACAACGGATCGATTTAAGAAAAGTTTTGCATATGTGGGCAAACTCTCCAACGATTTAAGGGACCTGGATGTCTATCTGCTCAACCAGGATGAATATAAAGCAATGCTTCCTGTTGTCTTGCGTGAAGACATTGATCCGTTGTTTCGCCATTTGCGCAAAAAACGAGAAAAAGCTTTTCAGCACGTCATGCGCGGCCTGAAGTCCAAAAAATATGCGCAGATTATGAAGGATTGGGAGGCATTTTTAAAAAAGCCGCCGCCGGATTCGGCTACCGCATCAAATGCGGAGCTCCCCGTAATTGATCTGGCACGCCAGAGAATTTATAAGAAGTACAGAGGGGTTGTTAAGACGGGCAATAAGATTCTTGCAAACACCGAAGACAAGATGTTGCACATCCTTAGAATTGAATGCAAAAAATTGCGATATCTGATGGAGTTCTTCGCCAGTCTTTTTCCTCGCAAGAAAATCAATGCCTTGATTGAACAGTTGAAGAACTTACAGGACAACCTGGGTGACTTCAACGATCTTTGTGTTCAGCAAGAATATCTCCTAAATATTACCGCGGAATTGCCTGCCAGCCAGCAACAAGTCAAAAAAACGCTGGTGGCAATCGGCAGTTTGATTGAAACATTGGCCCACGAAAAACAATCCGTTAAAGATGCGTTTGCCAAAACCTTCATGGACTTTTCAGCACCTGAAAACCAGGAATTATTTCGACAACTTTTCGCCTCGAAAAAAAATATTGACTATTGAATATCTAATCCAAAATATTCAATAGAATTATGAGAGGGTTTGATGACGACGCTGGCGCTCTACAGCAATAAAGGCGGGGTGGGCAAAACCGCCGCTGCGGTAAACTTATCTTATCTGGCCGCCCAGACAGGGGCTAAAACCTTAATTTGCGATCTGGATCCACAGGGCTCGGCCACGTACTACTTCCGGGTAAAGCCCAAACTCAAGTCCGGACCCAAAGGTTTCGTCAAAGGAGCCAAAGGTGTCTATAAAAGCGTTAAAGGCACCGATTTTGAAAACCTGGATATTCTTCCGGCGGATTTCTCGCTTCGCAAGTTAGATGTTCTAT
>WOR8_10001091_pt1 | contig 35223 bp, 36 predicted proteins | sample DeeMarSeWOR38_10_FD_19890 | JGI IMG/M metagenome (IMG submission 19890) | reverse complement strand
AGTTTGAAAAAATGTACGGCGGCATGTGGGATCTGGAAGTCGAGCCGATTAAACACGCCCGCAAGATGATCGCCCATATCGACAAGAAGCGCCAGGAACTCGGTATCGACAAAGCCAGAGAAAGAATACTGGTGGATATGGCCGCGCGCCGGGAGCTGGAATCAGCCTAATGCATTATTTGCATCGCAACTTTTGAAAAGGAAAGGAGGCGGCGTGGACAAAAGATTTGATAGATTCAAATTTTGTGATTCAAGGCTTTTTCCTTATTTAGAAAAGGTCATGGATCGTTTGCCGGATGAAGTTAAAGAAGCGCTTTTAAATAACCATACACTTCAAATATTGGCGGATGAAAATGCCCTTTACGCATGTGCTGTGCAATATGCGTTCGATCAGCCAATTGAAAGCTTGATATATTTGAATCCGAAGATCCTTATGGAATCCGAACACCTCATAATTTGCATCATCGCCTGTGAGGTCGCTCATCATGTTCTGAGTAAAGGTAGACCTGATCTGAGCGAGGAAGCGGTAGCGGATTTGTTAATCGACTGGGGATTTGAAAAAGAAGTTAAGACGATGCGATATGAGCGAACTGTCACGCAATCAGAGGGTTACAGAGCCGGATATAACTGGGCCCGAAAACAGAGCCAAGATTACCTCATGCAGCATTTTGGCCTGTATTTTGATGAATGGAATGAAAAGGGCTTGATAAATGTGTCCAGCGAAGCACTTGATGTGTTGCCTGATAAAGCCAAAAGCGATTCGACCATTGATGAGATGATCCGATTAGAAAAAGAAGCTTATATTGAATCAGAAGAAGATAAGGTTTCAGAAACACTTTCACTGAGAAAAACGATGCTTGCGGGCATTATGGCAGCTGTCAAGGAATTAAAGCTGAGTGAAATATGTCGCCCGGAAAATTGTGTGACTCGCCATTCAGCATATAAAACCGTTTAAGCTGCAATTGAACGGTTGCAGCCGCAAGCATTAGTAAAGGATATGTGCCGTGATCGCATTTGGACCTGTCCCTTCGAGACGTTTAGGTCGCAGCCTGGGAATTAACAATGTTCCACCCAAAATATGCACCTATTCTTGCGTGTATTGCCAGGTGGGAAAAACCAGCGAGATGCAAGTCGATCGAACTCAGTTCTATGATCCCGAAGAAATTTATAAGGACGTCCGCAAGAAAATCCAAAAAGCACAGAACCAGGGCGAATCGGTTGATTATCTTACCTTCGTGCCGGATGGCGAACCCACCCTGGATGTCAATCTTGGGCGGACAATTGAACTTCTTAAGCCGCTGGGATTCAAGATAGCAGTTATAACCAACGGCTCGCTTACCTGGCGGGAGGATGTCAGAGCAGACCTGGCAAAGGCTGATTGGGTCTCTTTTAAAATTGATTCGATCCAAGAAAAAACATGGCGTCGAATCAATTGCCCACAGCGCCTGCTGAGACTGCCGGCAATTTTAAGCGGGATGCTTGAATTTGCGGATACCTGTTCAGCAATACTGGTGACGGAGACCATGCTGGTTAAAAGCCTCAATGACAGCGCCAAAAGCGTTAGGGAAATAGCTGGTTTTTTGAATCACCTGCAGCCGCTTAAAGCCTATTTAGCGATACCGACAAGACCGCCCGCTAAAAAGTGGGTGAGAGCGCCGGATGAAGAAGTCATCAATGAAGCTTTCCAAATTTTAAATGAAATGCCATTTGAGGTGGAGTATTTGATCGGTTACGAGGGCAATGCTTTCGCGTTTACGGGTGATGTCCAAAAGGATCTGTTGAGTATCACGGCGGTGCATCCCATGCGAGAGCAAGCGGTGAGCGCGTTTCTTAAAAAGGCCGGCAAAGATTGGTCTGTCATTAACAGGATGATGGCCAGCAATGCAATTATCGAAACGGTTTACGGCGGAAAGAGATTTTACATAAGAAACTTTCAAAAAATTAACTCTGAATGATCAATTCAAGCGAATATTGCCTCCGCCTGTATTGAAATTTTGCGAAAAATAATGACGACATTATTCGATGAAAGGATTGAAATGCCAATTTATGAATATCAGTGCAAAAAATGCGGCGCTGTTTCTGAATTTTTAATAAGCGTTGGAACAGAGGAGGGCGTGTTCTGTGAAACATGCGGGAGTCCGGAGGTCAAAAGACTGATTTCCGCACCTTCCTTTCTGAGCGCAACTGTGAAACAGAATCCGGGCCGAACATGCTGTGGCAGTGCTGAACGCTGTGAAATCCCTCCCTGTTCCTCAGAAGGCACCTGTCGAAGAGACCAGAAAATTAAGTGATTTTTTTTAAAATTGAAAAGAGAAAGGGGGTGAATGCAATGCCGGGATTTGATGGAACAGGACCAGCGGGCAACGGACCCATGACCGGCGGAGGTCGTGGGTATTGCCGCTCTGCAGGGTGGTATAATTTTGGAAGACCCCGGTTAAGACAGGGGGTCGGTTTTGGCTATGGACGCGGCAGAGGCTATCGCCATATTTTTTGGGAAACCGGATTACCGCGTTGGGCAAGAGGAGGTCCGAGCATCTGGGGTCCGTATTCAGAACCTGCGGTTTCTAAAAAAGGTGAGATTGCAATGCTTAACGACGAGGCCGAAGCTCTCAAAGAAGATCTAGATGCCATACAGGCGCGGATTAAGGATTTGGAGAGCGAGCAGGAATCAGATAAATAAGCGCTGCCGCGGCCGGAAAACTTAAAATTGCATCAGTCTGAAAAAGCGAGGCAAAGAAGCTCCGCATTTTTTGAGCTATGTCAGCTTCTTTGTTGGCCAGGATGAATAGCAATGTCAGAGAAATTGAAGTTTAAATTAAGAGAATTGCTTCTAAAACGGAAAAGAGAAATTTTTAAACAAGTTGCACATTTGGAAATAGGACTTAAAGCTCAAGAAGAACGCATGATCGAACCGGGAGATGCGGCCCAAAAAGCGGATTTGATCCGCCTGCTTGACCATCTGATTGAACGCGGCAACGAAGAAGTTAGGGAAATAAATCTTGCACTTGAGAGAATCGCATCAGGTAGATATGGGAGCTGTGAAATCTGTGAAAAACGAATAGAGTCAAAACGATTGAAGGTTCTACCGGCAACCCGCCTGTGTCGCACATGTGCCCAAAAATATGAGAAAGCGCAAGACTTTCGACAGCACCTTCGTGATGAAATTATAGATGATAAACTGCTTGATGAATATCGGAATATGATGGATGAGGGTGGAGCGGATGAAATGGTTCAATAATTATGGATGGGTAATGACTTGCTTCATATAGCAAAATATTAGGTTAAAGAGCAGCAAACAGGAGGAGAAAAAGCCGGTAGGTGACCGATGTCTGGCATCAGACGGTCAGCGTAACAAAAACTAATTAGAAAATGGCCCAGTGTCGAAAGGAGGGTACCATGAAAGCGTTAAATTGTTGTAAAACCATGGAGGCTGAGCTCACTGCCTGGAAGGCCAACGTTTATGATATCTTCCGTAAGATGGATGAGCTGCCCGGCGGTGAAAAAGAAAAGTTTCATTCTAATATCGAGGATCTTCATATTCTGATTGCGGAAATGGATGATCGAATCGATCAGATTCGGAAGAACTGCAGCCCAGAGACCGGAATAGACGATATCAGAACCGATAGAGAAAAATTTGATAAAGCCCTGGCGAGTATTCGCGTAACTGCGGATGAAGCAATGCGGGGGCTGGGCGCCGGGAACTTCGGAGGCTAATCCTGTAACTCTCCGGGGGGCGAGTTTGCTTTGGATAGCCGCCAGCTAGTTAATCGCCGCTGCCTCCTTTAAGAAAAACGAACAAATCAAGCCTGTTTTAAGAAGTCTAATGATGAACAACGCATCTTTTTCAGACATTGCGATCGTCTCTTGCGGCACTTTGAGTCTTGAGTTGAATTATTTGAAAAAGACCGGCTTTTTGAAATCCACCCACTTATTTTATACAACACCGGGACTCCATGAAGATATTCATGAATTAGAGCGCCAGCTGCTCCAACGAATCGACAAGGCTCAAAAAAAGACCGACAAAGTCATTGTAGTGTATGGCGGCAAATTCTGTTACGTAAATTCCGATGATCCCACACGAACCATGCAAACCATAATTGCAGAACAGGGTTCGGGAGTTACGCGCATTCAGGCGACGCATTGCATTGACTTGCTGGCCGGTGAGGCTGAGCGAAAAAAAATTGCTGAAGAAGTTGCCGGTGGTGAAAAGGTTTGGTGGATGACACCGGGTTGGATCAAATTTCGTCATCATGTTTTTAAAGATTGGGACATGGGCCTGGCCAACGAAAATTTTCCCAGACACACGGGTGGCGCCATCATTTTAGATGGTATCGAATTTATGGAAAACTACATGGCGGAAAAACCAGAAGAATTTTTAGAATACGCTGATTGGATGGGAATTCCGATCCAGCCCTATCCAATCACATTGGATCGTTTTAAATCCTTGCTTCTAGAAAGTGTTGTCTGCCTTTCAAACAAACAAGCTCTAAAAGGTAAAAAGGGAGTTAAAAGTGAAGTGTGATAAATGCAAAAGCTCAATTAAAGAGGGGGAAGAATTGGAACTTCATGGGCAGTTTCTATGTGAAGATTGCTGTATGGATGCCCTTTCTCCAACTCGCATCTGTGACCCCTGGGCTGTGCATAGTGCAAAATTGTTCACAGAGCACAATGTCGGAAGTTTTGAATTAACCAAGACGCAGCAGGAAATATTGGATATCTTGAAGGATACCGAAGGAGTTCCCCTGGATAATCTGGCTCAGCGGCTGAAGATAAAGCTGTCTGATCTTGAAAGGGAGGTTGCAGCTCTGCGGCATATGGAAAAGGTAAGGGGTGGTCTTAGAAGTGGTACGAAAATTATCTGCTTATGGTAAACCGATACACTTCATGACAATACATTTGAGGCCAACTAGGAATTGACTCATGAAAATGAACAATAAATTCTGACAAAATGTTCTTCGAACATCTATTTAGCAATACCTGTCCGCAACTTGATTGGATCCAGGTGGAGATCAGCTCATACTGTAATGCTGGATGCATTTATTGCCCGCATTCCGCTTTCCGAACAAACTGGCAAAACCGATTCCTATCTCTGGAGGCATTCCGCAATCTGGTTCCGGCCTTCGGCAAAACCAATTTGGTCTATTTGCAGGGCTGGGGGGAGCCGTTTATGCATGCGCAGTTTTTTGAAATGTTACAGCTCGCCAAGCAGGCCGGCTGCCGGGCGGGAACCACATCAAATGGGACATTACTGGACAAGAGATTGATTGAAAAGCTGGTCGAATACGATTTGGACATTATCGGTTTTTCATTGGCCGGCGTGGACGAAAAGAATGATACGATTCGAAAGGGGACCCGAATTAGAAAGGTATTAGAGTGCATGGCGGAAATCAATAGCGCCAAAGAAAAATATGGCGCCGATAATCCGGAAATTCATATTGCCTATATGTTACTTCGATCCGGCCTCAACGATTTAGAAAAGCTTCCAGAATTTTCGGAAAATACGGGTAGCGACCAAACTGTTGTGAGTTCACTATCCTATGTTGTCAACCCGGAGATGGAAAAAGAATCCATTCTCGCCTCCAGTGAAACAGAATATTCAGAATTAAAAGACCGTTTAATCGAAGTTAGAAGAGAAGCTGTTAAACGAGGCGCGGATATTTATTTCCATATTGTGTCACCGGTGCAAAATCATTTTGCCTGCAGTGAAAATATACCCAGGGCCGTTGTTGTGGGTTCCGATGGCAGCCTATCGCCCTGTGTCATGAAACAGATCCCGGTGCGGGGAGACAATTATTATTTTGTCGATAGTCAAAAGCATTTACAGCAGAACCTATCTTTTGGAAATATTCAGAAAGAATCTCTAAACACAATCTGGCATCACAAGGAATACCGGCAATTTATGCGGGAATTTCGCAATGCCAAAGGGCCGGCAGTCTGTCAGAATTGTTTAAAAAAAAAGATTGGAGAACACATTCTGGACAGCTTTAGGTGCTAGCGCTTCGGTCGCCATAGTAATCACCATTGGCATCCATACCTATAGGGTCCGGCCCTAAATAAGTGCGATGATGACAAGAAATAAAATAGCTCCCTTTAATGCCTATCATAGTCGTTATGAAGCATGGTTTCAGCGCCACGAGGCGGCTTATCATTCCGAGTTGCTGGCCGTCCGCGCGCTGCTTCCCGTGCAAGGCCTGGGGCTCGAGATCGGAGTCGGAACCGGTCGCTTTGCTGCTCCCCTCGGCATCAGCGTCGGCCTCGATCCCTCCAGAGCGATGCTTGCCTATGCCATCGAAAGAGGTGTCTCCAGTATCCTGGGGGTTGCCGAGGCTTTGCCTTTCAAGGATGCGGTCTTTGACTACGGTCTTGTCGTTACCGCCATCTGCTTTGTAAATGATCCCAAAACAATGCTGAATGAAGCCCACCGGGTGTTGAAATCCGGAGCACCGCTTGTCATTGGTTTCGTCGATCGGAGCAGCAGGCTTGGGCAGCACTATCTGGCACATCAGGCTGAAAGCGTCTTTTATAGTGAAGCACGGTTTTTTTCGGCTGTGGAAGTGGAAAGGCTGCTCGGTGATAGGGGATTTGTGGACACCGCCTGGCGGCAAACCCTGTCAAAACCGTTAAATGAGATTCAGGAGATCGAGCCGCTTTGCGATGGTCATGGACATGGGGGATTTGTGGTGGTCAGGGCGGTTAAATCTTAAAATGCTGGAAAGTCACAGTACACGAAAATTCGTTCATAAGAAGGAGAACATGACCCATGCTAAAAAAAGGCGAAAAATTCGACACTGAAAGCCGCCAGGCACAGATGGAAAAGCAAGACAGAGAAATTGCAGAAACACTGCGCCATATTAAGAACAAAATCCTGGTGATGAGCGGCAAAGGCGGTGTGGGGAAAAGTAGCGTCGCCGCTTATCTCGCCGTTGCTCTGGCGAAAAGGGGGTACCGGGTCGGTCTCATGGATGTTGACCTTCATGGTCCCAGTATCCCGCGTATCCTGGGTCTGAGCGGCAGTCTTGCTTTTGGTGGGCAGGAAGGGAAAATGCTGCCTGTCAAATACCTTCCGAATATGGAAGTGATCTCGATTGAAACTCTTTTGGGTGAGAACAAAGATACCGCCACGATCTGGAGAGGACCGTTAAAGATCGGTGCGATCAAACAATTTATTTCCGAAATTGATTGGACGGATTTGGATTATCTGGTGATTGACTCGCCACCGGGCACCGGCGATGAACCTTTGACCGTCGCCCAGACCATTTCGGATGCCAAGGCCCTGATTGTCACCACACCCCAGGAGATTTCGTTGGCGGATGTAAGAAAATCCCTCAACTTCTGCCGCCAGGTCAAGATGGAGATTCTGGGCATGGTGGAAAATATGAGCGGCTTAAAGTGTCCTTACTGCGGCAAAATAATTGATGTATTTAAAACCCGCGGCGGACAGGAAACTGCAATAAAAGAGAACTTAAGACTGCTGGCAACACTTCCCCTTGAGCTTGAAGTGGTAAAGAAGGGTGATGCAGGCGATATCAGCCTTCTTGATAACAAGGGGCTTCCCATTGTACAGGAATTCAACAGGATGGTGGATGAGATTGTGAAACTGACGGACGTAACAACCCGGTCTATGCGTGACAATTAAACAAGGACTCCGCAAGCAAATTGAACTAAAAATTCAGAATTCAACAAAATACATGAATAGATTAAAAAAAGGCTACATCCATATTTATACGGGCAATGGCAAGGGAAAAACTACGGCGGCATTGGGTCTGGCTTTGAGAGCTGCCGGAAGCGGGCTCAAAACTTTTATTGCCATGTTTATGAAAGATTTTCAATACGGTGAAACCAAAAGCATCAAGCATTTGAGTGATTGGATCAGATTAGAACAGTATGGAAATGACGCTTTTGTTTTCCGCAAACAACACCCCGGCAAAAAAGATCTACAGGCTGCGCGGCAAGCATTAATGAAAACGCAGGAGGCCATGTTTAGCGCTGAATACGATATTGTGATTCTGGATGAGGTATGTGTTGCCATCCACTACGCTTTACTGGAAACCCAAGAAGTGCTTGCCCTGCTGAAAGTAAAACCGGAACCGCTTGAGCTGATTCTCACCGGTCGATACTGTCCGCCGGAACTGATTGAAAAAGCCGATCTGGTGACAGAAATGCAGGAAATTAAGCATTATTATCGGGAAGATGCCGTGGCGAGGAAGGGCATCGAATCTTAAAAAAACTTAATTGCGGACTTCGGAAAATTTAGATTGAAGCGGTTCGAAGCGATACGCGTTGGTATGCAATATGCGCAAACACATGTTGCGCAAGCATTTCGTAAGTTGGACGGTCATTACAATTAATAAAGGAGCCAAACAATGATTCCAAAAATCCGAAGAATTCTCTATGCCACCGACCTTTCTCCGAATTCGGCATACGCTTTCCGATATGCCATTAATTCTGCGATCATGCATGACGCCAAAATCGTCATCCTGCATGTTTTTGAATCCATGTCACCTACTGTCCGTGCTCAAATGGAATTCTATCTAGCTTATGAACAAAGAAAAAAGATTTTCGATGATCGGGTGAGCCACACCTTTGAGCGCATAAAAAAACGTTTAAGCACTTTTTCAGATAAAGAATTAAAAGCTTATCCGAAAGCGGTAGATCGCATTGAATCCATTCAAATCTGTGAAGGCTTTGCGGCTGACGCCATCTTAGAAAAGGCCAATGAACTAGAATGTGACGCCATCGTTATGGGAACCCATGGAAAGGGCATCATCGCAAATACATTTTTGGGGAGTGTTACCAAACGGGTTCTGCGCCGAACACGCAAACCTGTATTTATTATACCGCTGCCCAAAGGCGAGACAGATATAACAATGTATGATGAGTGAATCTATATTAGATGAAAAAGATAGGGTTAGTTTAATATCTTTCAGATTTCGAAATTTTCCGAAAAAAGGTTCGAAATAATTCTATAAATACAATCCTTTTTTCTCAATGGTAAAACTGTCTAGACCCTAAGCATTTGAATTCATATGGCTTATGAATTCGACCGTTTTATGGCACAGTTAATGCTAATAATGAATGTGAAAGCTTCTCGGGTGTATGTGCATCTTTTCCACCGGAGATCTTCTCAAAACGTTTATGAAATTTGTGATTTCGGGAGAGTCATTCGTAGAAAACAACGGCATTTCGAGAAGCTTTTTTTATTTGTGCGTAACAGACGCGAATTTTTCGCCGGAAGTTAAGTCATGAATCTGTTTGCCAGGCTAAAAAGCATGAAAATCCTGCTCGTGGACGATGACGAGTGGATAAGAGATTCTCTCAGAATATTCTTTGAAGCTGAGGGATGTCACATCATCGCACTCGAGACGGCTGAAGAGGCCATGGAAGCACTCCGTGGCCAAAATTTCGACATTATCATCACCGATTACAAATTGCCCGGCATGGACGGTGTTGAGTTTTTCAGGCGGATACAAAACTCTCATCCTGATACCATAAAGATACTGATCACGGCGTATAAAAGCGAAGTGGTCGTCAATGAGGCCAGGAAGGCGGGTGTCCAACATTTAATTGCAAAACCGTTTACCTCCGAAATAATTGAAGCGTCTTTGACACGGTTAACTGCAAATCATTAATTTTGTGCCGGTCATCGGAGGGGAAAAAATGGACACTCATCCCAAGAATCTTAAGACGGTGATAAATTTGAATCGAAAATAATAGCCGATACGAGGTATTCGCAAAATGGAAATAAAAGAGCAGATTTGGATTTGCACAAACTGCGGATATTCTGCATCGAAACCCTTTGAGGCGGATATTTGCCCGAAGTGCCGTATGACCTTCTGGAAATGTATGTACTGTACCTGCACGCTCATATCCGCAAATGCTCCCGAAACGTGTCCGGAATGCGGCGCACAGGTAAGATTTCAGAATATCACCTGTTACATACCGGATTGGGAAGACCACGAGCAGATGGACAGCCGATATTAGACAGAGAGCGCGTATCAATGCTTTCTGCAACCGGCGTTCTCATGCACCCTAAAATTACGCCAGGCATGAAAGCCAGATAAAATGAATTCGACGACGGCGCTTTATTCAAAGAGAGTCTGTGATCGCTACGACTGCTGTTTTTCTATCGCCTGTGCGCGTTTTAACAGCACGCAATTTTTTCGAGGCAAGATGGCGAATTACAGTCAGAATGGATTGTATTTTGAAGCCGATTCAGCGATTCAGTCGGGAACAAGTATTTTAATCCGCGTTCTTAAGAATCTGGATGCGGATAATGCGCCTAAAGTCAGAGAAGGATTCAGATCGCTGGCGCTGGGGGAAGTCAAATGGTGTAAAGAATTCATCTCAGAAGGTATGACCTATTATGGTATCGGTGTCAGATATTATGAGCCTGATTATTGATGCGCACGGTTAGCGCTTATTTATTGCCTCAAAGAATGCCCCTTTGTGTGGTCGACTTTTTCCTAAAAATCAAGAAACAAATTGACGAATGACTGACACCTTAGCGCGGAGGGTCGGAAATCAGGCGAAGGCGCCATACACCTCCAATGGCGTCACCGCCGCAGGTCCGGGGAACATCAAAAACTCCGCCAGATTTCCAACCATGCCTCACTTTTGGTGAACACGGTATCGAAAGGATCCGATATTGGCCTGTGCTTCTGCCCAGTCCCGTATTCTTATCGTTACGCCGGAGGTTATTTTTTCCCCTGCGGGTTCCGGGAAGAATACGGATTATATGCCCACAAAATCAAATGGCTTTGCCGATTTCCCGGCGGATTTGATCATCGACCTGGTTAAACAGGGTGCGGATGTGCACATCGCCCAGCCGGATTATCGCAGCGTTTTTTTAGATAGCTCGCACAAGAACCACAATATGGCCCCTCGAAAAATTCCGGGAAGCCGGGTGCATCTGACCGAAGACAGGGTGTTTTTTTACACCAATTGTCCGGAATCAAATTACCCGTGGGAAAATATCAGAATCTCTCTGGCCTTTCAACGCGAAGTCATCAATCACATCCTGCCGCAGGTGCAGCCGGATTTGATCCATTGCCATGGTTGGATGACCGGCTTGATCCCGGCGATGGCAAGGAGTCTGAAGATTCCCTGTATTTTTACCTTTCAAAACCTTGAAACCGGTAAAAGCCCTTTATCGGAAATCGAAGACATGGGGATCGATGCCGCCGCTTTTTGGCAACACCTGTTTTTTGATCGCTTCCCGGTCAATTACGAGGAAACCCGGGAGACCAATCCGGCAGATTTTCTTCTAAGCGGTATCTTTGCGGCTGATTACGCCGGCGTCGCCAGTCCTGTTTTGCTGGTAAAAATCGGCGAAAATCTGATCCGGTTCCCCAAGGCGCCCTTGGGGAAGATACTGTCTGAGAAGTTGGCGGTCGGCTGTCACGGGATCACAAATTATCTTGCGGCCAGAACGCACTATATTGATCTTTACGAAAGGCTGCTCAGACGATCGGTCACAAAAACAAGGGTAAAAAAATCAAGATTAATCGATGAATCTACGCCTACCGGTATAAGCTCCGATTAGCTGGAAAACAAGGATCATTCCGGTGCGCATCTTTTGCTACCAATAGCCATTTAATCCAATTTCAATTGCGGGCTTATTTTGTAGATTTATAAGCGTATGGCTTCGATTCTTCTTCAATACAGCCTCTTATTTTCTTTTCTCAATTTTACGAAATTAACTTTCGAAATTTTTCTAAATCCAGCCGGTCAAAATAATGAGCTGTTGAAAGCCTGGAAAAGCTAAGTCCCTGTAGTTAATATAATTATTATATCTACCATAAAATGGCATATTTCCTGCTAACTTAATTTAATACAACACGATGCCTATCAGAAAAATGGAGGGAGCATGGAAATAATTGATGTTCTTTAATTTGGTTGGCGATCTTCATCTGCTCAATCAAAAGAATGTCATGTTGTAAAGGAGCTCAGTCATGAAAGAAACTCACCTGGATATCATCATGCAAAAAAAATTACCGCGTGTCGGGCAAACCGTCCGCAGCAAAAAGCACGGAACTCTGTGGCGGGTGATTGAGAAAAAGGAGGCCTGGCAGAATACGTCGGATGATCCGGAAACCGGAACGCCGCGGTTAATACCTGCTATTCAATTGACCTATTGGAAGATTCGAAAGGATGTTCAACAAGGCATCGGTAAAATGTTAGGATATGCCTATACACTTCATGACAATACCTTTGAAGCCAACTGGGATGTCATTGAAGACAGATAAGGAGGTGCGAGATGTCAGTCGACAGGAACAAGATCAAATATATGCCCGGAATGTATGCATACAAAAGGCCGAATGCAGCGCAGCTGGCCGAGCAACATATTCACAGCTGGGTAAAAAGACAGCTGAAGACGAGACCCACCAAGATTGAAAGGGCCCAAATTGAGCCGGCTGTCTGTTTCTCCCGTAAAATCGGGTCGGGGACTCTGGAGATTGCCGATCTTCTGGCCGAAAAACTGAACTATTCTGTTGCCGACAGAGGACTTCTCGACTACATGGCCAAAAATAAGAAGCTCAGCAAACAAACTATTGAGTTCTTTGATGAACGTTATCCCGGCAAGCTATCCGAACTGGCTTCCATGCTTTTTGGCGAAAAGTCCTTTATTATGAGCGACTATATTCAAAATTTTATCAGCGCTGTGTACGCATTTGCGGATATGGGGTCGACGATTTTTGTGGGCCGGGGAATCCATCTTTTCTTGCCCAGGGACAGAGTGCTGGCCGTGCGCGTAATTTGTTCCGACAATAACCGCATCAGTCGTCTGACCGAAATCCTGGATGTGGAGGAAAAAGACGCCCTCAAAATAATCCGCCGGGTCGACAGGGAGCAGAGTGAATTTTTTAAAAAAGCACACGGCAAAAAGGAAGCCTCGCCATACGAGTTCGATCTGGTGATTAACCGCGATTTTATCGAAAAGCCCATGAGCGCGGCGGAAATCGTCGCCACGGCCTACTGGGAAAAATTTGCTGAGGAGTTGGGCGCGAAAGAAATCGCGCGGGTAAAATCAATGTGATTGATGCATTCATCCAATTGGTTATGACGCCAAACAGGAGACAAATAAATGCGGATGAATTTTCAAGTTTACAATGGTTTGCGATTCAATTGCACCAAAAACGATAAAAAAACGAAGCACGCCTTCGAGTGGTGGGGCCCCGCTCCTACGGCTGCAAGAAAAATTGCGGTCGGCAAATCAAAGATGTTGATCGATAAGAGACTGAGTCTAAAAGCGGCGGTCAATCGCTATATCAGAGACGGTATCAGCATCGGGATCGGCGGCTTTGTAAACACCCGGGTGCCGGTGGCGATTATCCATGAGGTCATTCGCCATGGCGCAAAGGATCTTACCCTTGCATTCCAGTCCAATTCAATCTGTGCCGAATTACTGGCCGGGGCCATGCTGCTGTATCCCCAGCATGTTTCTGTAAAACGGGTGGAACTGGCATGGTGGGGCTATGAAGTCATCGGTATCGCACCTTTGCTGCGGCACCTGGCGGCAAAAGGCATGATTCAACTCGATGATTACACCAATTACGGCATGTCAGCACGATTCAAAGCCGCTGCCATGGGCCTCGATTTTATTCCCGTCAGGGACCACGGGGGCTCGGATATGGAGCGGGTCAATCGCGGCCTGATGGTGTCAAGTCCGTTTACCGGAAGAAACACCTATCTGGTACCGGCCTGTTATCCCGATGTCGGACTTCTGCATGTCACCGCAGCGGATATTTACGGCAATTGCCGCATATTCGGCGCCCTGTGTACATGCCCTGAAATTGCCTTGGCATCTGCTCACAGTATTGTGAGTACCGAGCAGATCATATCGAACGAAAATATTCGAACGTACCCAAATTTGACTGAAATCCCGTATCTGGCTGTCGATGCGCTCATCGAACAACCGTTTGGCGCTTATCCCGGCGTTTGTTACGGACATTATTGGTTTGACATGGCGCATATACGAATGTTTCGCAGCGCTTCCGATGAATTCAGAAAATCGGGAAATCAAGATCCGTTAAAGAAATATTATGAAGATTACATTTTTGGATGCGAAACATTTGACGCGTTTCTCAACAGAATACCGCGCGAGACCTTTGAAAAAATCAAACAGCTGGACGGCGGGCAGCCGATAATTGTCGAATAGGCGCTGGGTGCCGAATACAATAAAACAGTTACAGAGCCCAAACCATGTCTGCCTATACACCCGTTGAAATGATTACCTATACAGGATCGAGAATTTTAGAGGACAATAAGATCGTTTTTGTCGGGACCGGTCTGCCAATGATCGCAGCCATGCATGCCCAGCTGACCCATGCACCGGGTTTGGGCATGATCTTCGAGGCCGGTGCCCTTTCCCCGATATTGGATATGGGGTTGCCCTTGTCGGTCGGCGACACACGCGCCTGCCGCAAAGCATGTTATCTGAAAGGTTTGTGTGCCGTTTTTGAACTAACCCAGAGAGGCCACGCCGACTATGCATTTATCGGCGGTGCGCAAATTGATTGCTATGGCAATGTAAACTCCACATTTGAAGGCGGCAGCTACGGTAAACCACGAACCCGATTTCCGGGAAGCGGCGGGGCCGGCGTCATGGCCGCTAATTGTGAAAAGACAATTATAATTATGGCCCTGGAGAAAAGAAGATTTGTAAAAAAATTGGATTTTTTGACCAGCATCGGTTTTGGTGACGGCTCACCGGACTATCGTGAAAGGGCCGGTGTTATGGGATCCGGTCCCTATCGCGTCATCACGCATGAAGCGCTTTTTGGTTTTGAACCGCAATCCAAAAAAATGATCTTGCGCGAGATTGCACCCGGGAAAACATCCAACCAGATACAGGAAAAAGTCAGCTTTGAATTACTTATTTCTCCAAAGCTGCAACCCATGCGAGAGCCAACGGCAAAGGACTTAAAGCTTCTCAGACACGTATGCGACCCGGAGGGTTATTTTCTGACGCGCAAAGTCGACGCATAGCTGCCGGACCGTGCATACGGAGTCTTTGGAAAAGATATTCCCCAGCAACGAAAGTGTTGAAGATAAATGGATATTTCGGAGCATGACAAAAGCAAGAATTACCGCCAGTACCTGTTGACGCTATTTTGCCTGCTTGGGGCCACGCTTATCGGTGTGATTCGCTATCTGACCGGACCGGAATTTGCCCTGTCTCTTTTCTACATATTGCCGATTGCACTGGCGACCTGGTATGTCGGCCGGTGGGCCGGCATAGCGGTTTCGCTGACAAGCGCAATTTCCTGGCTGATCGCCGATCTGACCATGCTGACGACCTTTTCAAGCGCCGTTGTTCCATATCTTAACGAGACCTTTCGGCTGGCCGTATTTTTCATGATCACCTTTATCCTCGCAAAATTAAAAAGTGCCTTGGATAACCATAAGGCTCTCGCCGGAACCGATCCGCTGACAGCCATACCCAACCGGCGTGCTTTTTACGATCTGGCAGAAATGGAGCTCAATAAAGCCCGGCGATACCAAAAACCGTTATCGGTTTTATACGTAGACATTGATAATTTCAAACAGATCAACGACCGTCTGGGGCACCATACCGGCGATGCGCTTTTGTGTTCTGTTGCCAAAATGATGAAAAGCAATCTCCGTGCAATAGACCTCATGGGACGATTCGGCGGTGATGAATTCGTTATTCTTCTGGCAGAGACCGGTGCAGGTTCTGTTGCTCTGGTTGCGCGGAAAGTCAAAGACAAGCTTTCAGAATTGATGAGAAATAATAAATGGCCGGTAACTTTTAGTATCGGTGCCGTCACATTTGAAAGTCTACCTGAAAGCGTCGAGCAGTTGATAAATGCCGCTGATTTGCAAATGTACAACGCCAAGAAAAACGGCAAAAACAGGATTCACTATAAAGTGTTTGAAGCGGTCGATGGCATGGCGCATCCGAGCACATTTCCCAAAACCGCACGTCTATAATCCGTTAACATCAAACGGTGCCGGCCTCTATCCATGTTTAACGAGAGGTCCGCTGCATCCTTTTTGAGGCACTCATCGGCCCCCCTGCCGCGCCTTAAACGTTGCGTGTTGACGCCCATCTGTTTTTCTTCAGATTAATTTCGAATATTTGCGAAAAAGTTTTCGAATTTTTTCTAAAAGGCCCCATTCAATCCATCAGTCACGGGATGCCATTTTTGATAACAGCCCTGAATTAAATAGAAAAATCCCATATATCATTTGCTGGCATAATATCTGCTACATAGAGTAGCAGACACCGTTCAATTTCTCCAAATCCAGTGGAGGTTAACCGATGCAGGGTCGCCCTAAAATCTTGTTGGCTATAGATGGGTCTGATCAATCTCTAAATGCCGTGCACTATGTGGGTCGGATATTTGCCAAGACGCCCAATTCGTTTTGTTTCATGTGATGGCAGAACTTCCGGAAGCATTTCGAGACATGCATGTGGATTCATCAGGCCATGGCGATGCCCATGTGCTGGGGATATGGAAAGTTCATCAAGAAGAGATCATATTCGACTTTATGCACAAAGCACAAGTCGTGTTATGGGATGCCGGTATTGCGCCGGAAGCCGTCACCTTTAAGGTGCAAAACATGAAGTCCGGCATCGCCAGAGATATTATCAATGAATCACATCAGGATTATTCGGCCCTGGTGGTCGGGCGCACCGGTGTCGGCAAAATTGAAGAGATTTCAATGGGAAGTGTGGCCTCCAAGCTGGTGGAAACCATCAGCCACATCCCCCTTATCGTTGTCGGCGAGAGTTCCGAATCCAAAAAAATCATGATCGCATTTGAGAGGTCTAAAGGATCGATGGGAGCAGTCGAAAATGTTGGGGCCTTACTCGATCCTGCGGAATGCGAAATCATGTTCTGCCATGTCATCAGACCTCTGGCTGTGCAGCAGCTCAGTACAAAGGAGGTCTTCACGCAAAAGCAGGAGGGGGATTGGATCGCAGCCAACCAAAGAAGAATTGTGCCTGTCATCGATGAGGCCAAGAGACATCTGCTAAAGGCGGGATTCTTCGAGGAACGGATTTCCAGCAAAATTTTGACATATCAAAAGAGCAGAGCGGCGGCGATCGCCAAGGCGGCTGCCGACGGTGGTTACGACACAATCGTACTCGGCAGGCGGGGCTTTACCGCGGCAGGGGAGTTCAATATCGGGCGGGTGAGCAGAAAAATTCTACACTTTGCTTTTCGGCCTGCGCTGTGGTATGCAAGTTGAGGATCGCATTACGCCCGTGCAGCTTTGGCTAGATTTTAGAAGACATTGTTAAATACCATCTGAGAATTCACTGAACACTGAAGGAATATGGTAGAAGCGATGCCTGCCGCAGAGCGACTTTCAGCCATACTGATTATTTTGCCCTTTCTGGCGGCCATTGTCTGTTATTTGATTCGCGTAAGCCGGATTCGATCCTGCGTTGTTCTCATCACCGGCGCGATGCTGATCACCAGCGCCGTTTGGCTTATTTTCCTGACACCTTTCAGTTTGTCGCCGCAGCCCTTATTGGGCCTCCGCATCCACGTCATTGTCCAGATTTTGGATTTTTTTCTGCTGCTGGTCGTCTTGTATTTCGGATTCAAACACCACCATATTCTCATTAAAGCCCTCGCGCTTTTGCAGATCATTTTCCTGCTTTACTTCGAGTTTTTCGTGATTCAAGAAAAACAGGACGTCGCGATTCTGTATGGCGATCATCTTACGCTAATTATGGTGCTGATCGTTTCCATTGTCGGCGCACTCATCTGTTTTCAGGCCATCGCTTACATGAAAAATCACGAGGAACACCTCCAGCTAAAAAAATCCAGACAGCATCGGTTCTTCTTTGTGATGATGCTGTTTTTGAGTGCGATGAACGGTTTGGTGCTCTCCAATGATATGCTCGTTTTCTACTTTTTCTTTGAACTGACCACACTATGCTCGTTTCTGCTCATTGCCCATGACGGCACCAAAGAGGCGCTAAAAAATGCGCTGCGCGCCCTGTGGATGAACAGTCTGGGCGGCGCAGCCTTTATTTTGGCCCTGATGGGCATTTATCGTGAAACCGGTATGCTTGAGCTGCAGCGCATTATCATTTTCGGTAACACCGGGGCCGGTGTTTATCTTCTCTGTCTTGCTCTCTTTTGCTTTGCGGCCTTTACAAAGTCCGCTCAATTTCCTTTCCAGAGCTGGCTGTTGGGTGCCATGGTTGCCCCCACGCCGGTATCAGCGTTGTTGCATTCAAGCACGATGGTCAACGTTGGCGTCTACCTGGTTTTGCGGCTGGCGCCGGCGATGAATGGGACCTTTTTGAGCCAGTGTGTCGCTGTTTTTGGTGGGTTTACATTCCTATGCGCTGCCGCACTGGCGGTCGGTCAAAGCAACGGCAAAAAGGTTTTGGCCTATTCTACCATCAGCAACCTGGGGCTGATCTTCGCCTGTGCCGGATTGAACAGCCCTGAATCCATTGTCGCCGGAATGTTGCTGCTTGTCTTCCACGCCGTCATTAAAGCCCTGCTGTTTCTATGCGTCGGAACCATTGAACAGCACATTGCCAGCCGGGACATTGAAGACATGCGCGGATTGTACACGGACATGCCGCTGACCGCGCTCATAACTGTTATGGGCGTTATCATGATGATCATGCCGCCATTCGGCGTGCTCCTGAGCAAATGGATGGCTATGGAGGCCGCTGCCAGCAATCTTTACGTAATCCTGATGATCGCTTTGGGCAGTGCCCTGACGGTTATGTATTGGGCCCGTTGGGCCGGAACCCTGATGAGTGACCCGTTCGCCGGCAGGTTCAAGCCGGAGCGGCAGCCATTCCTCACCTGGGGAACTCTGGGCGCGTTGTGTGCGGGAGCAGGCCTGATGAGCACGACGGCACCCTGGCTGTATATGCAGATGATCGTCCCGACTTTAAGCCCGGCATACCTGCCGCCCTATACCACACAGTATGGTATTCTGGAGAACCCTTACGGCGCCTTTGCCGTCTTTCCGTTAAGTCTGGTCGCCGCTTTGGGTTTTGTCTTCGCCATTTTAGCCGTAAAGCGGGCCGCCAGGGCGCGTGTGGTCAAACCGTACCTCAGTGGCGTGCAAACGGGGGAACCGGGGGTATTTACAGGTCCCCTGAATCAACCGGTCAAAGCCGAGGCCAAAAACTACTATCTTTCCTCCATATTCGGCGAGAAGAAACTGACAACCTGGATAAATCTCGGCGCCGGCGTGCTGCTCACGCTGATTGTGGGAGGTGCGCTATGACGGATACGGCGGTGCTTATCGTCATCGGGCTCTTCGCCGGACCCCTGCTGGGCGGATTGGTTAGCGGCCTGGACCGCATACTGACGGCCCGTCTGCAGTCACGCATCGGACCGCCGCTTTGGCAGCCCTTTTACGATGTGGTCAAGCTCTGGGGGAAAGAAAAAACAGTCGTAAACGTATGGCAGGCATTTTGCGCTTACTGTTACGTGGCGGCGACTTCCATCGCACTGGTTCTCTTTTTTCTAAAGTCGGATCTGCTGTTAATCCTGTTTACGCAGGCCGTCGGCGCCGTTTTTTTAGTGGTCGGTGCACTGTCTTCCACCTCACCTTTCAGTCAGGTGGGAGCGCACCGCGAGCTCCTACAGATTCTGTCCTATGAACCGCTGCTGGTCTTTGTCGCTGTCGGAATTTATCTTGAAACCGGCAGCTTCAAAATTGCGGCCCTCGACACCTGGAACGAGCCGCTGCTGATGAAACTGCCGTTTTTATTTGTGGTTCTCGGCTATGCGCTGACCATCAAGCTTCGCAAGTCGCCGTTCGATCTATCCACTTCCCATCACGCGCATCAAGAACTCGTCAAGGGCCTGCTCACCGATTATTCCGGTTCGTTTTTAGCCCTGATCGAGATCGGCCATTGGTATGAAACGGTATTGCTGCTGGGTTTTTGTTCACTTTTCTGGGCCAACAACTGGATCGCGATGATGATTCTGATTGTGGCGACGTATTTTGTGGAAGTTCTGATCGACAATGTCTCGGCGCGCATGAACTGGCGCTGGATGCTCGGTTATGTTTGGGCAATGGGGCTGACATTGTCGCTGGTGAATCTGATCTGGATGTATGTTGGCTAGAAGTGATTTCAAAACGCCATCGAGGCCCAATGGCTGCGTTGCCCCGCTAGCGCGGGATTCGCATCTGATTTTATGCAATAGGGTGCAGCCCAGGCCTCCGATAAATGCTCACATACTTGAATGTATGCTGCGCTTTCTCGATCGGCCTGCGCCTTGCCCTTGAACCTGATCTGAGGTTTTGAAACCACTTCTAAAGAAAGCGGACATGTTTAAGAAACTTATCCAAAAAGCGCGCGTCAGGTCACCCTGGTTGTTGCATTATGATTGCAGCAGTTGCAATGGTTGCGATATCGAAGTTCTGGCGTGTCTGACGCCGGTGTATGATATCGAGCGCTTTGGCATCATCAATGTCGGCAACCCCATGCATGCCGATATTCTGCTTGTCACCGGCACGGTCAATTACCGCAACCGGAAGGTGTTGCTCAATTTGTACGACCAGATGCCGGATCCCAAGCTGGTTGTGGCCATCGGTTCCTGTGCGCTGTCGGGCGGCATTTTCAGGGAAGCATACAACGTGGTCGGGGGCGTCGACAAGGTGATTCCGGTGGATGTTTATGTGCCGGGGTGCCCGGCGAAACCGGAGGCCATCATCGACGGCGTGACGCTCGGGTTAAATCTGTTCACTCAGGAAAAAGAAGGAAAGAAAGCCAATGCGAGATGAAGTCATATCCGTCAGTCCTGATAATTTGGTGGCAGCGGTTGCCAAACTAAAGGTGGAAGGATACCGGTTCGTGACACTGACCTGTATGCAAGCCGATGAAGGCACGGTCGTTATCCTCTATCATTTCGATAAAGATCTCGTGCTGAAGCATTTGCGCGTGCACGTTCCCGCAGACGACCCCTTGCCGAGTATCACCCCGGTATATTTTGCTGCTTTTCTGGTGGAAAATGAAATCCAGGATCTTTTCGGTCTGCGTTTCAGCGGGCTGACCGTAGATTACGAGCGCACCCTCTATTTAGACGGGGAAGTTAAAGTAACGCCGTTTTGCAGGTATACCGTAGCAAAGATGCAGAGTGACGAAGCCAAATCGCTTCCGGCATCTGTGGATTCAAACGGCACAGGAGAAAGTTGAATGCTGAAAACCGTTATACCGTTCGGGCCCCAGCATCCGGTTTTGCCGGAACCGTTACATTTGAAACTCACGGTGGAAGAAGAAGTCATCACCGAGGCCATTCCGGCTCTGGGCTTTGTTCATCGGGGGCTGGAATTGCTGGCCCATAGCCGTGATTTTCACCAGGTGACCCAGGTGGTCGAGCGGGTTTGCGGAATCTGCTCGATGATCCATGCCATGTGCTATTGTCAGGGCATTGAAGCCATAATGGAAATTGAAGCGCCGCCGCGAGCAAAGTTCCTGCGCACCATTTGGTCCGAAGTGCACCGTATTCAGAGCCATCTTTTGTGGCTCGGATTATTTGCCGACAGCTTCGGCTTTGAAAGCCTCTTTATGCAATTATGGAAAATTCGCGAAAAGATCCTGGATCTCAATGAGGCGACTACCGGAAACAGGATTATTGTATCGGTCAATGTTATCGGCGGCGTGCGGCGAGATCTGAACCCCGAACAAATAAGCTGGATGCTTGCAGAACTGGCGCAGGTAGAACTGGAGATCAACCGACTCGGATCCACCCTGCTCACAGACTATACCGTAAAAAAGCGCACTGCAGGCAAGGGCGTCATCACTAAAGCCCAGGCATTTGAATTAGGGCTCGTCGGGCCGACACTGCGCGCCAGCGGCGTTTGTCAGGATATGCGCATGTTGGGCTATGCGGCCTTTGATCAGATCGACTTCGAGCCGGCGGTGGAGACCGAGGGCGACTGCTATGCCCGCAGCAAGGTGCGCTATCGCGAAGTACTGCAGAGCATCGGTCTGATCCGTCAGGCGTTATCCAGGATTGCGCCGGGCGAGATACGAACCAAAGTAAAAGGGCGGCCCGAAGGCGAAACCGTCTGCAGGGTCGAGCAGCCCCGGGGCGAACTGCTCTATTATATCAAAGCCGATGGAACCAAAAATTTAGAGCGGCTGCGAATCAGAACCCCGACCTTTGCCAACATACCGGCGCTGCTGCGCATATTGCCGGGTATGTGGCTGTCGGATGTGCCGGTGGCGGTGCTTTCCATCGATCCGTGCATTAGCTGCACCGAACGCTAGCCCAACTAGAAGTGGGGGCATTAATTCATGTTCAAAATGACGCCGAATGTGCTTCGAAATTTATTCTTCCCAAAAGCCACCCGGCGCTATCCCCGGGAGGTGAGACCGTCGTTTGAAAATGTTCGCGGCGCCCTGCTAAACGATATTGAAAAGTGCACCTTTTGCAGCGCCTGTGCCCTGAAATGCCCTTCCCAATGCATCGCGGTGGATAAAAAAACAGCCACCTGGAGTTATGATCCTTTTGCCTGCGTGTTTTGCGGCGTCTGTGTGGAAATCTGTCCGGCAGCGTCTCTGAATCAAAAAAACGAATACCGCCGGCCGGTTGTCGAACGCGAATCGATTTTGCTGAAAGGAGAACCCCGGCAAAAAATTGAAAAAAGCAGTTAAATTTAGACCTGAAAAGTGGGGCACCGAAACAGATCACATCGTGCCAAACAGGTTTTTACGCGGCAGGCTATCTGCCATTTAAGTTTTGGTTTTGATTTCGTAATTTTGCGAATAATCGTTCGCAATTTTTCGAATTTTAAATATTTAAGAAAATATGCGGCCGTGATTACGGACAAAACACACTGAAATTATGGAATATTTTTTTAACCTAAAATTGGCATATCTTATGCTTTTAACTTCAGTGTCCGGCATCAAATAACCAGGCTCCCGTAATCTTATTCATTTTGAGGAGGAAACAAAAAATGCTAGTCAAAAATTGGATGAGTAAAAATGTGGTCACCATAGATGCCGATGATTCGATGCAGGATGCCACGCGGCTCTTAAAAGAACATGGCATCCGCATGCTGCCGGTAATGAAAAAAAATAAGCTCGTCGGCATCGTAACGGATCGAGATCTTAAAAAGGCATCCGCATCCGATGCCACCACGCTGGAGATCCATGAACTGCTCTACCTTCTATCCAAAATTAAAATCAAAGAAATCATGACCAAAGATCCGATTACCGTGCCGCCGGATTATACCGCGGAGGAAACGGCCCGGGTGCTCCTGGACGGCAAAATATCCGGCGCGCCGGTGGTCGATAATGACGGACAGGTTGTCGGTGTCATTACCCAGACGGATTTATTTCGGGTCCTTATTTCACTTACCGGTATTGGAAATGGCGGCATCCAGTTTGGTTTTCAAGTTGAAGACAAACCGGGTTCCATTAAGGCGGTCGCCGATATTATCCGTGAATACGGCGGTAGAATGGTCAGCATCCTGACGTCCTATGACGAGGTACCCGAGGGTTATCGCAAGGTATACATTCGAATGCATAGCATCGAGCGATCTAAACTGCAAAAACTCAAAGACAGGCTCAGCGAAAAAGCCGCGTTGCTTTACATGATCGATCATCAGGAGAATAACAGAGAAATTTACTCAGAGAAGATGAATTGAAAAGGAGAATCCACGATGCAAAAACGGCCACAACTGAAACTTTTGGTCCCCGTCGACGGGTCGGATCGCTCGATGAATACAGTCAGATACGTCTCAAAGATCGATCCTTTTCGTCGCATGCGGGTTATTTTATTTCATGTATTCAGTAAGGTGCCCGAAGGATTCTGGGACCTGGAAACGGACCCCAGAAGCACCTCCACCGTCAGGGAGGTTCGTGCCTGGGAGGCTCAACAAAAGAAAAATATCAACCAGTATATGGAAAGCGCGCGCCAGTTTCTGATAAAAGCCGGTGTTCCTTCCAATTCCATTGAGGTCAAAATTCAGGACCGGAAGACAGGTTTTGCGAGAGATATCATTCGAGAGGCGCAAAAAGGTTATCTGGCAGTTGTTTCGCGACGGCGCGGAATGACCGGATTGAGAGGAATCGTGTTAGGGAGTGTGGCCACAAAGCTGGTTGGAAAACTTTCCTTTTTGCCCCTTATTCTTGCCGGCAAAAAGCCCCCCGGCGACAAGATTCTGTTAGCGTTTGACGGGTCCGAAGGGGCCTGGCGCGCCATTGATTTTGTGGGCATGACAATGGGGGGATTCGATTTTGAGGTTAAATTAATTCACGTCATCCGGGGGAAGAAAAACAGCCATCCGGAAACTCAGCCGCTATATTCCCCGAATAAATATACGGAATCTACCCGCAAAGAGATGACCGCCAAACTGGGCGAGGCCAGAAAGAGACTGATCGGCATGGGATTCAAGCCGGATCAGATTACAACCAAACTCGTCACCGGGGTGAGCAGTCGTGCGGGCGCCATTGTCGCAGAAGCCAAACAAAATGGATACGGGACCATTGTGATGGGCAGGAGAGGGCACTCGCGGGTGCGTGACTTTTTAATCGGCCGGGTGACCAACAAGGTCATTCACCTGGCCCGGGATCGAACCGTTTGGATAATACGGTAGGATGAGTTGTTTTTGGAAGTCACCCTTTAGCGGCGAACATAACTAGAAGGAATTTGTGTGATGCTGGTAATGAATTGGATGCATCAGCCGGCGATTACCATTGATGCCGATGATGTTGTGGCCGATGCAGCCACCCTGCTGCAGGAGCATGAAATCCATATGCTGCCTGTCATGCAGAAGGGAAAGCTTGTCGGCATAGTTACCGATCGCGATATTAAAAGAGCATCCCCTTCAGATGTTGTCTCAGAAAACCGTGCACAGAGCAGCGATCTTCTTGCCGGTATTACCATCAAAAAAATAATGACCCCTGATCCCGTTACTGTTTCCTGTGATTATACGCTAGAAGAGGCCGTCGAGAAGTTTTTAGTGCACAATATTTCCGGCATACCGGTGGTTAATCGGCAGCAAAAGGTGATCGGGGTTATTACCAAATCCGATCTTTTCCATATGATCCTTACCCTTTTCGGCTTCGGGAAAAAGGGGCATAAATTCGCTCTTGAAGTGAAAGATCGGCCGGAAAGCCTCACGGCAATCACCGATATCATAGACGGTTATGGTGGACGTATTACCAGTATCCTTTCCACCCGCGAACGGGCGGCTAAAGGATATCGCAGATTATATATCCGTGTCGCTGATATCGATCAACCCAGTTTGGCACATCTCAAAGAGGTCATCACCCAAAAAGCGACTTTACGTTACATCATAGATTATAATGAAAAAAAACGAGAATGTTTCGGATGAGAGCATGTTCATAAATGAAAGCCTTCAAAAGAATATTATTTCCCGTTGCGTTTTCGTAATTATCAGATGCGGTAATGCCTTTAGTACACAGGGTGGCCGGACAATTTAAATCGAAGATTTATCTTTCAGAATCCAGTTCGGCGGATTGTCGAATTACGATAATTGTGCCCATGGGCTGGATTACTCCAGAGTTTGGCCTGCATCAAAGGGCGCAATGGCGTGTACATGCCAGCATCAGGTTGAGACCTGTCATTGATCGTTTAATATAATCAAAAAGGACATCACGATGCCCACATCTTCGAAGATTGCCGTTTTCTATCATACCTTCCGGGAGATCAGCAACCTGGTGCATTCCAGCACCAACGTAGGGGAAGTCCTCGAGCTGGTGGTGTGGAAGGTTACCGAAGCGCTGGATGCCAAGGGAGCGCTGCTGCGGATACTGAATCTCCAAACCAAGGAATTTGAACTGAGCGCCGCCTACGGTCTCAGTGAGTCCTATCTGTCCAAGGGACCGGTGACACAGCAAAGCATCATCACCGATGTTTACAAACAGAAACCGTTTGTCATCATCGACGACATAATGAAGGACAAGCGGATTCAATACCCCCGGGAGGCTTACCAGGAAGGCCTTCGCATGGTCCTGGATCTGCCGCTCGTCTTTCGCGACCACATCGCGGGCCTTCTGAGAGTCTACTTTCCAGCATCGAGACCGTTCGAAGTAGATGAGGTCGACTTTGCCGTCGCGCTGGCGCAGCAGTGTGCCTGCGCTATCGACAAGGCGCGGCTGATCGGAGAGCAACAGGCCCGCTACGACCAGCTGGCGCTGCAAACTGAAAAGCTTTCGGCCCTGGGGCGCATGGCGGCCGGCATCGCCCACGAAATCAACAACCCGCTGGCGGGTATTTTGCTTTACAGTTCCAATCTCAACAAAAAGATTGCCGATGACAGCTTGCTCAAAGAGGGGATGGAAGTCATCATACGGGAAACCCAGCGCTGTAAAATCATCATCCAGGACTTACTGGAGTTCGCCCGGGAACAGGAACCGAAAAAGACAATGACCGATATCAACCAGATCATTGATCGTGCGGTGAGCATGCTGGAAAATGAGTTTCGCCTGCGGCACATTCAACTTGAAAGAGCCTATTCAAAGGATGTGAAGCCCGGCATGCTGGATGGAAACCAGTTTCAGCAGGTGTTCGTCAATCTGTTGCTGAATGCCGCCCATGCCATCGACCAGGAAGGGACCATTGAAATCCGAACGCGATCCGATTCCGCCGGTGAGCATTTGATTATCGAGGTGCAGGACAGCGGCTGCGGAATTCCTCCGGAGTACCTCGATAAGATTTTCGAACCTTTCTTTTCCACCATAAAAGATGGTTCCGGAGTGGGGCTGGCGGTCAGCTACTGTATCGTCCGAAACCACCAGGGAGAGCTGACCGTCAAATCTCAACCCGGCCAAGGTGCCTGTTTCACCATCACACTGCCGCTGCGGCAGTAGAAGGGATCAGCATTGGCGACCCATCACCCCGGCAGCCTGAAACCGGCAAAAATCCTTGTCATCGACGACGAGTCCGTCATCTGTGACGGCTGCCGCCTGGCGCTGTCCGAGAAAGGACACGCGGTGGATACATTCAACAGCGGTCGCGAAGGAATGGACGCCATCCGGCGGGGAGATTACGAGCTGCTTCTGCTGGACCTGAAGCTGCCCGATGCCGACGGAATGGATCTGCTGAAGGCTCTGCGAGAGGAAAAACCGCGCCTGGCGGTGATCGTGATGACCGGCTATTCTTCGGTACAGAATGCCGTCGCGGCCATGAAACAGGGTGCCTTCGATTATCTGGCCAAACCGTTTACAGATGACGAACTGCTGTTCGCGTTAGAAAAAGCGTTAATCAGCAAACGCCTGACCGAGGAAAACCTGGCACTGCGCAAGCAGCTTTTTGCCATGTTCGACTTCAGCAACATTGTCGGAGAAAATCCAAAGCTGCTGCAGGTTTTCAACGAACAGCAATCGATCCACCCGCCAGTTTATCGTCGTCGACTGCAGCACTTTTTCATCTTCCTTACTGGAAAGCGAGTTGTTCGGACACCAGAAAGGTGCCTTTACCGGTGCCGTCCAGGACAAAGCCGGTATATTCGAGGTGGCCGACGGCGGCACCCTGTTTTTAGACGAAATCGCCAATTTGAACCTGGAGGTCCAGGGCAAGCTGCTGCGGGTGATGGAAAGCCATGAATACAAACCGGTCGGATCGAGCCAAACCCAAAAAGCAGACATGCGGGTCATTGCCGCCACCAACCAGGACCTGCAGGCCCTGGTCGGAGGGGGTCGCTTCCGCAAGGACCTATTCTACCGCGTCAATGTGCTTCCGATCACGATTCCGCCTTTGCGAGAGCGCCGCGATGACATCCCAAAGCTGGCCTATCACTTTTTGCGCCAGTTTTGCCGCGAAATGGGCCGCAGGATTGAAGGCTTTTCCGACGATGCCTTGCAGACACTGCTTCACTACGATTGGCCCGGCAATGTCCGGCAGCTTAAAAACGTGGTGGAACGGCTCGTGATCATGGCCGACGAAAAGATACTCGATCACATCCACGTGGCCAACAACCTGCAGAACCCGGAAGCTGAAGACATCCAAACCATTCCGCAGACTTCCGAAGAGCTCAAGACCGTCAAACGCCTCATTTTGGAGAAAACGTATGCGCCCGTCGAAAAAATCTTTCTCCAGACAGCCTTAAACGCCAGTGCCGGCAACATCAGTCAGGCAGCCAAAAAAGTGGGGATGCAGCGCTCTAATTTTTCGGCCCTGATGAAAAAGCACCGCCTGAAGATCAAAAAGAAAAGCACTGCGCAGTAGCGACGCTCTCCGTTTTCCCGCTCTTTTCTTAGCCCTTTTGTATAAAAAAATATTCGCCATCAGAACCACCTATAATCATTTGATTAATGGCTGATTAATGGCAAAATTCGCGCCGATTAGCGTATAAAAAAATATACGATTGGTATGTAACTCCCTTCCGCGCCCTTCACCTTTTTTCATATAAATGACTGTAATAATTTAATATATTAATTTTATCGCTCAAAATACGAGCGGGCGGTCATATGGCACGGCACTTGCTCAGTAAGATGGCAACACATATGCGCATTTATCGATGAACATCTTTAATACAGGGTCACAAAAGGAGGAACAGCCATGAACGTGACGCAGGAAACCGTCCGACATGGGCCGACCATCCCACCGAACATCCTGGTGATGGAGGATGAGATGAGTGTCGCCAAAGGGCTGGAGATGGTTTTGACCGAAGAAGGGTACACCGTTGATCTGGCCATGACCGGCAAAGATGCCCTGGATATCTTCGACCGCAAAGCCTTCGATCTTCTCGTGGCGGACCTTCGATTGCCGGATATCAACGGCATGGAAGTGATCCGGAGCGTCAAGGCCAAAAGGCCGGATACCGGTGTGGTGGTCATCACCGGTTATGCCAGCGTTAATTCTGCGGTGGATGCGATGAAGCTCGGCTCGTTTGATTACCTTCCCAAACCCTTTACGGACGACGAGATCAAGACCGCCATCGAAGGTGCTCTGAAAGGCCAGCATGCGGTACCTTCCGATGCCGTCATTGAGAAGGTGGAGAAAAAAGAAGAAGAAACACTAATCCAGAAAGAGGAAGTCATCAAGGTGCTGGACCGAACAATTGCGGACGCGGCGTTCTGGAGAGCGCTGATGGAGCAAGGCTCGGTCGTGCTGGAAAACTACCAGCTTTCCTCAAGGGCCAAAGCCGCCATCGTTTCTGGAGATTTGGCATGGATCAACAAACATGTGGGGCCGCTTTCCAAAGAACAGCTGGCGTTCATATACAAACGCCTGGAGCGGGAAGCCTGGTAGGCAGGGCATCCATCCGGCCACTGAAGCGGGTGGTACTATTTTAAGGGAGGAACCATTATGGAACAGGTTCAGGAAGCCATACACGCCGAGTCGCAAATCTTTCCCCAGGTTCTCATTATGGAAGATGAAATGAGCGTCGCCAAGGGGCTTGAGCTGGTGTTGACCGATGAGGGGTATATCGTCGATCTTGCAACGACGGGCCGCAGCGCACTGGAAAGTTTCAGCCAGAAGGCATTTGATCTGTTGATTGCTGATTTGCGACTGCCGGACATCGACGGTATCGAGGTGATCAAAAAGGTGAAAAACAGCCGACCCGAAACCGAAGTGATCGTCGTTACAGGATATTCGACGGTCTCCTCGGCCGTGGAAGCGATGAAGCTCGGCGCCACCGACTATCTGTCCAAACCATTTACGGATGACGAGTTCATGTCTGCGGTCAGGGTCGCTCTCCATGAAAAGAAGGCGTTCCATACCGGCGCAGCGGCAGCGGCTGTCGCCGAAGCGCCGTTACCGGTCCTCGAACCGCTCTCCGAAGATCTGCAGCAGGCCCAGGAGATCATGACGCAGGTCCGGCAGGCGTTTTCCGGCAGCCGCGAGGAGCTGATTCCCATGCTTCAGAAGGTTCAGAATCATCTCGGATATATCCCGGAATCGGCCCTGGAAGAGATCGCTCGATTCACCCGCACACCGGCTGCAGCGGTTTACGGGATTGCCACCTTTTATGAGCAGTTTCGACTCCATCCGGTGGGCCGTCACATCGTCAAAGTGTGTCGCGGCACGGCCTGCCACGTAAAAGGCGCTGAACGCATACTCAACGAAATCGAAACCCGTTTCGGAATGTCCCCGGGACAGACCAGTGACGACCGGTTGTTCACACTGGAAACGGTCGCCTGTTTCGGCTCCTGCGCCATCGCTCCGGTAGTGGTGGTGGACGATTCGGTCAAAGGTCGCATGAACCCGACCAAAACCAGAGACGTAATGGAAGGAATGGATCATGACAACGAGGACCCGGATCAGCAGTAGATACCCACAGGGGAGGTGAAAATGAGGTACACCGCAATAAAGGCAAAGGCCGAAAAGGAATGGAATTGGCTGGAAAACTTACCCCAGCCATTGATCCAGTTAGGGATGGGCACCTGCGGCAGGGCTTCCGGCGCGGACGACATTTTGCGCAGCGTCCAACAGACGCTAAAAGACGCGAATCTTCTGGCCCGGACCATGGAGGTCGGTTGTATCGGCATGTGCTACCTCGAACCGCTGATGGCGGTCCGCAAACCGGGACGCCCATTTATTTTATACGGAAATTTGACCCCGGAAAAAACGGAAAAGATTCTGAAGCGATACCTCACAGAAGACGACCCCTGTGCGAAGTGGAGTGTTTGCACCATCGGCAAAGAGCGGGTCGAAGGGATACCCCCATTTGAGGAACACCCCATGCTGCGCCCCCAGGTGCGCATTGCCTTGCGCAACTGCGGCCTGATCGATCCGAACAACATTCATCACTATATTGCCAGAGGCGGCTATGAGGGCCTGCAGCGCGCTTTAGGGATGCGGCCTGCCGAGGTGATCGAGGAGGTGAAGGCCTCTGGGCTCAAGGGGCGCGGTGGCGCAGGCTTTGCCACCGGTCTGAAATGGGAATTCGCCCGGAATTCTTTGAAAGACACCAGCTACATCATTTGCAACGCCGACGAGGGTGATCCCGGGGCCTTCATGGACCGGGCGCTTCTGGAAGGAGATCCCCATGCGGTTCTGGAGGGAATGCTCATCGGGGCATACGCCATCGGTGCTGCTGAAGGATTTATTTACGTTAGAGCCGAATACCCCCTGGCCATCGAGCGGCTGGTCAAGGCGCTGGCAGACATGCAACAATATGGACTGCTGGGCGATTCGGTGCTGGGAAGTCGATTTCGCTTCGACATTCATATCAAGGAAGGCGCCGGAGCGTTCGTATGCGGTGAGGAGACCGCCTTGATGGCCTCCATCGAGGGGCGTCGCGGCATGCCGCGGTCCCGGCCGCCCTTTCCCGCCCAATCCGGTCTGTGGGGCAAACCCACCAACATCAACAATGTCGAAACCTTCAGCAACGTGTCGGCCATTTTGCAAAACGGCGCAAGCTGGTACGCCGGCTTCGGTACGGAAAAAAGCAAAGGCACCAAGACTTTCTCCCTGGCCGGTAAAGTGGAACGCACCGGACTGATCGAAGTGCCCATGGGCATCCGGCTGAAGGAAATTATTTACACCATCGGAGGCGGCGGTCTCAAAGGCAAAGAGATTAAAGGGGTACAAACCGGCGGTCCTTCCGGCGGTTGCATTCCCGCCGACCGCTTCGACCTGACGGTGGATTACGAATCCCTGGCGGCGGCCGGCTCCATCATGGGCTCCGGCGGGATGGTGGTGATGGATCAGGACACGTGTATGGTGGATATGGCGCGTTACTTTTTGACCTTCACCCAGGCCGAATCGTGCGGCAAGTGCCTGCCCTGCCGTCTGGGGACCCACCAGATGCTCGACATTCTGAAAGACATCTGCGCCGGCGACGGAACGTCAGCCGACATGGATCTGCTCACGGATCTAAGTGAAACGGTTCAGAAGGGTTCGCTCTGTGGTCTGGGCCAGACCGCGCCCAATCCGGTGCAGACAACTCTGCGCTACTTCAAGGACGAATATGAAAACCATGTGCGCGATCACAAATGCCACGCCGGCGTGTGTAAACCCCTGTTCCATTATGAAATCGATCAAGAACTGTGCAACGGATGCGGGCTGTGTGTGCGCAAATGCGCCGCCGGAGCGATCAGCGGCGAAAAGAAAGAGCCGCACCATATCGATCCGACCCAGTGCACCAAATGCGGTATTTGCTATCAATCCTGCAAGCAGCAGGCGATCGCAATTCTATAGCTGCCGCAAGGACCCAACATCCATTAAACCAGATTGAGGAGGTCATTCGTGAAAAACATTCGACTCACCATCGACGGCCAGGAGTTCTGTGTGCCGGCCGGTGCGACCGTACTGGAAGCCGCCCGGAAAGCCGGAATTTACGTGCCGACGCTCTGCCACGATCCACATCTCAAACCCTACGGGGCCTGTCGACTCTGTATCGTTCAAATCGATGGTCTGCGGGGCTTGCCCACCGCCTGCACAACTCCCGTTCAGGAAGGGATGGTCGTGGTTACGGAAACCGAAGAGATCCAGCGGATTCGGCGCGGGATCGTCGAGCTGGCGATTGCCGACCATCCTTCCGACTGTCTGACCTGTTTTAAAAGCAACGAATGCGAGCTGCTGAGTGTCGCCCGCTACCTGGGCGTTGAAAACCAATCCATCGACCGGCTGCGTCGCCCCGCAAAGGCCGTGCCCCTGGACATTTCCAATGCGGCCTTTGACTTCGACCCCAACAAATGTATCCTGTGCGGCAAATGCATCCGTGTGTGCGATGAAATCCAGGGATTGGGCGCCATCGATTTCGCCGGACGCGGATATCATGCCCGGGTCAGCACCTTTGCCGGAAAACGATGGGCGGACTCGATCTGCCAGACCTGCGGCGAGTGTGTGGAACGCTGTCCGACCGGTGCCCTGATACCCAAAAATCTGGTTACTCCCCAGCGGGAAGTCAAAACGCTCTGCCCTTTTTGCGGTGTCGGTTGCACCATCCACGTGGGAATTCGCGGCAACCGGATCGTCAAGGCCAGAGGTGATGTCGAAAGTCCGATCAGCCAGGGAGGCTTGTGCGTCAAGGGCCGATTCGGATTAGACTTTGTTAATCACTCCGAAAGGCTGACGCATCCGCTGATCCGCAAAGAAGGCGTGCCCCGCTCGATCCGAGCCGAAGCGGTCACGGATATCTCCGATATTTTCCGAAAGGCAACCTGGGATGAAGCCCTGGATCTTGTCGCTCAAAGGCTGAAGGAAATCAGAGACACAGAAGGCGGCGGTGCCCTGGGCGTGCTTAGCTCGGCCAAATGCACCAATGAAGAAAACTACCTTCTTCAAAAATTCGCCCGCGCGGTTCTCGCAACCCACAATGTGGATCACTGCGCACGCCTGTGTCACGCCTCCACCGTTGTGGCCGCACTTGCCGCCTTCGGAGACGGCGCCATGAGCAATTCCATCTCCGACATCGCCCGGGCCGAGTCGATCCTGGTTATCGGTTCCAACACCACGGAATGCCACCCCATTATTGCCAGGCGCATTAAGCGCAACGTCAGGGAAAACGGCGCGCGACTGATCGTTGCCGATCCGCGCGCAACCGAGCTGGCCCAGGCAGCTGAACTGCACTTGAACCAGCGGCCGGGGACGGACGTGGCCCTTCTCAACGGCCTGATGCATGCGATCATTGCCGGCAGATGGCACGACGCGCAGTTTATCCGCCAACGCTGTGAAGGCTTCGAATCCTTCCAGGACAGCCTGGAACCCTATCCGCCGGAAACCGTCGAATCGATTAGCGGTGTTTCGGCCCAGAAAATCAGACAGGCGGCCGAAATCTTTGGGCGGGCATCCACGGCCGTGGTGGTTTACGGTATGGGGATCACCCAGCACACAACCGGCGTCGACAACGTGAAGTCGATTGCCAACCTGTTGATGCTCACCGGCAACATGGGCAGAGAAGGAACCGGCTTCTCCCCCCTGAGGGGTCAGAATAACGTCCAGGGCGCCTGCGACATGGGTGCCCTGCCCAATGTCTACCCCGGCTATCAGAAGGTCGGAGATCCGCCGGCGCAGGCCAAGTTCAGCAAGGCCTGGGGGGTTGAACTGAACGGCAATCCGGGCCTTCCGCTCACCGTGATGGTGGCGGCTGCCGACAGACAGGAGTTGCAGGGAATGTACATCATGGGCGAAAACCCGCTGATGAGTGAACCTGATCTGGACCATGCCCGCCGTGCCCTGGGCAAGCTGCAGTTTCTGGCCGTGCAGGACATCTTTCCGACCGAGACGGCCCTGCTGGCGGATGTGATCCTGCCGGCCGCCAGCTTTGCCGAAAAGGACGGCACCTTCACCAATACGGAACGCCGGGTTCAACTGCTCCGTAGAGCCCTGCAGCCGCCAGGCACTGCCCGTCAGGATTGGCAGATCATCGCCGACATTGCGAAGCGTCTGGGGTATTCCATGCCGTACGCATCCAGTGCCGCGATCATGGCAGAGATCGCCGAACTCACACCTATTTACGGCGGCATGTTGCATTCGCGCCTGGATCGGGCCGGCGGGCTACAATGGCCTTGCTGGGACGATACCCATGCCGGCACCCCCCGGCTGCATGCGGACCGCTTCACCCGCGGCAAGGGCAAGTTCCATGCGGTGCCTTATCGTCCACCGGCGGAGGCGCCTTCAGAGGAATACCCCATGGTGCTGACGACCGGCCGGGTGCTGGAGCACTTTCACACCGGCAGTATGAGCCGGCGCTCTCGCGTCCTGGAAACCCTGGAGCCGGAAAGCCATGTGGACATCAGTCCGGAGGATGCTGCACAGATGGGGGTAGCGGAAGGCGACCTGTTGCGCGTGCGCTCACGCAGAGGGGAAATCCTGACCCGGGCGCGCAAGGATCGCCGGGTTCCCAGCGGTCTGGCATTCATGGCCTTTCACTGGCGGGAAGCGCCGGCCAACATCCTCACAAATCCGGCCGTTGACCCCACAGCCAAGATCCCCGAGTACAAGGTGGCCTCCGTCAAGATGGCGCGCGTATCGGACAACCCGGTCCCCGGCGGCAAGACCACCCGGCCTGAAAAAGTTCACTGAGCTCAGGCAAAGGGCCAAACTTAGGAAGGAAACCGGAATCGGAATAGGGGACCTTCGTGAAATATTGACATTTGATCAAAAGAATCCCTGCCAGACTAAGCCGGAAAACGACAATTCAGGCCGGAAAACGACAAGTCCTGAAAAAAGGTACGTGAAAAAAAGGGACGGAAAAAAAGGGACGGGGTTGATTTGTTGCTTTCTCGAAAAAGAGGATATGATTTACTTTTTCAAGGACGTCCCGGTTTTTCGCCCGGCTCAACAAAAAAGCGGAATAGCCATTTAGCTAAACCGCTTTTTTTGCTATAATA
>WOR8_10001034_pt1 | contig 35231 bp, 23 predicted proteins | sample DeeMarSeWOR38_10_FD_19890 | JGI IMG/M metagenome (IMG submission 19890) | reverse complement strand
GGCGAAAACGTTCGCATTGCAGCATTAAATGGGGCGGAGATTCTGCTGGCTCCGCACCAGACCGGGGGCTGTAAAACACCAAGCCCCTGCTGTATGGGCGTAATTGAAAAATCGTTATGGGAAAATCGAAAAATAAATCCTCAGGCAATCGAAGCTGAACTCAAAGGACCGAAAGGCCGACAATGGCTTTTAACATGGCTTCCTGCACGTGCCCACGATAACGGCCTGTTTCTGATTTTCAGCAACGGCATCGGCATCGACGGCGATGAAATTCGTACTGGCAATGCCATGGTACTCGATCCGTACGGCCGAATTATCGCCGAGACATGGAAGGCCGACGATGATATGGTTGTCGCCGATCTGGATGCGGAACTGCGATCCAACTGTACAGGAGTTAGATGGATCAAGACACGTCGACCGGAACTGTATAAGCCGTTAACAATCCCCACCGGTATGGAAGAGGATATCCGGCGAGTCCGGTTCGGCAACGAAATTTAATTTATAACAGGAGAATAGAATGAAAGTAATCGCTTTTAACGGCAGCGCCCGAAAGGACGGCAACACAGCAATATTAATAAAAGAGGTTTTCAAAGAACTCGAAGCCGACCGAATCGAAACTGAAATGATTCAATTAGCAGGAAAGAAAATCAGGGGATGTATCGCGTGCGGCAAGTGCTTCGAAAACAAGAATCAAAGATGCGCTGTCGACAATGACTTCACAAACGAGTGCATCGAGAAAATGGTAGATGCTGACGGCATCATTTTGGGCTCTCCGACATATTTCGCCGATGTCACGACTGAAACCAAAGCGCTTATCGACCGGGCGGGTTTTGTCGCAAGGGCCAATTACGATATGTTCCAGAGAAAAATCGGAGCGGCGGTTGTGGCCGTCCGCAGGGCCGGGGCCATTCATGTTTTCGATTCTATTAACCACTTCTTTATGATCAGTCAAATGATCGTGCCGGGATCGTCCTATTGGAATATCGGAATAGGTAGAGCCATAGGCGATGTCGAGCAGGATGAAGAAGGATTTCAAACCATGCGGACGCTCGGCCGGAATATGGCCTGGCTGCTCAAGAAGATAAAAGAATAAACATTTATAAGTACCATAACAGGAGGTCACGGAATGAGAAACAGAACAATCAGTGCTTTAAGATTATTACTCAGCACAATCGGTTTGGCTGCTGTAGTTTTTCTCTGTGTAAATTCTTTTCAGTCAGAGTCGATTTTGAAAGCCTCAGAATCGGCGAAAGAGAATAAACTTTCCACTACTGTTGAAATGCAGTTCATGCGACCGGGCCAGATGGAAGCGGCCGGCAGGCGGTTCCCCGTGGTTTATGTCCCCTTCGGCTGCATCGAATGGCACGGCCGGCATTTGCCGCTCGGCACCGATGCCCTGAAAGCCCACGGCATTCTTGTCAAGTGCGCCGAAAGATACGGCGGCGTAGTCTATCCTCCGGTATATTTTCATGCCGGACTTAATCGAGAGCATCTGGAGCCGGTAATTACGAACCTGTTCCAGCGTCTCAAAGCCGCCGGCTATCGCGTTATCATTGGCGTCTCGGGACATAACGTTAAGGAACAAATCGAGATGATAAACAAAGCGCTCGAGCCGGTGACAGCCGACGGCACAGTCACCGGAATCGGGCTTTGGGAAATATCACTCAGCCGCAGCCCCGATTCGAACACAGATCATGCCGCCAAATGGGAGACATCGGACATGATGTATTTCTATCCCGACTGCGTGGACCTTTCTGAGCTGGGAACCGGGCCGCTTGCCCCGAATATGAAAGCTCCGGATGGAATCGGCGGTCTGGACCCTCGCAAGTACGCATCGACCGAAGTCGGCAGAAAGAACATAGATTTGGCCGCCGAGGCTATCGGCAAAAAAGCAAAGGAACTGCTCGAATCGCTGCCGAAAGAGCAAAGATCGTTTAGGCTCAAATCCGTCAGCCCCGAAAATTGGTGGATGATTTAAGTATTCATTGTCGCCTGTCAGTCCGGCAGTTTTGAAATGCGAAAATCATCGAACCGGATCCAGTGTTCTGCGTTGGACGGGCCGTTATAGCATTGTATGCTGACCTGGTCGTTATTCGGTGCCGGCAGCTTGCCCGTCTCAGCCGTCTGAAACTCGCCCTCGCAATTCGGGCGGAACTGGGCGACGAAACTGTCGCTCATAACAATCAATCGAAGCTGGACTTTCTCGCTGGACATAAGCTTTCGGCCGGGGATAATCATGAGTTGACCATCGACTAATTCTTTTACAAGCTTAAACACCGGCTTGCTGTCGTTATACCAGGTTATGCCGGCCTGCTCATATTGCTGGATAGGTACAGTCGTATTGGTTACAGTTACATCGATTGCAAATGTTCCGCTAGTGCGGTCCGGCGCTTTACGAACCAGAGCGTTCTTGACATTATTTGCTACTCCCGGCTCGACTCGAATCTCCAAAGCGCCATCTTTCATACGCCACGCCGAAGGATTCTCCCGCAGCCACGACCATCCTTTATCCAGCTTGCCATCGAAGCTGTCCTCGAAAATGATGCTCTCTCGCTCGGACGAACCTTCGATGATCGGTGTTAGAACTATATTTCTATAATTGATTCCCGTATGGTCGCCTTGCAGATAGATAGGCCCGGGCTTGAACTGGTCTGACCACATCGCCCCGCCGGTGCAGCCCAGGAGCGGCTGGTTGTCGATAATCAGCTTGTCGTTAAGCTTGACTGTCACGTGTCGATCCAGCAGCGTCATATCTAGGCTCTGCCACTGGCCGGCGGATTTTTCAGCGCTGACAATCGGCGTAATCCGGCTGTAAATCCCGCCCATGTTATGCGAATCGAGTCTCCTGCCGTAAGCATCGCTTACCTGGACCTCGTAGATACCCCTAAGATAGACGCCGCTGTTTTGTCCCTTCTGGACTTTCACTTCCAGCTTCAGGTTGAAGTCCTCGAACTCGGCCTCTGTGCGAAGGTTGCCATAGGAAATATGCGGCTGGCCTTCGGTCTGCTTGGGATTGTTGACAAGAACACCATCCTCGACCGACCAGCCGTTCGTCTGGCCCGGATTGGTCAGCTTCCACCCATTGAGATTCTCGCCATTGAAAAGTTTTATAGGCTTGCCGTACTTTACCTTCGACAAATCCGGCTTAGGAGGCAGCGGTGGAATCCGCTTGCCGGTGAAATCACTGCGATTTTCTCCACTACCGTCCCGGCGGGGCATTATTTGCGTCAAAGCCAGCTCATCGCCCGAGACCTTAGCAATAATTTTCTCTTTAGTTTCATCCACTCTGCCGTCTCTTCCACGATTCTTATGAATACGTACAAGAAGAAGGTTGCCTCCATCCACATAGACTTCATCGACGGGAACAACGCTGCCGCCGCCCCAGAGGATGCTCGCTTTCAACTGCCCATTCTCCTGTTCAACACCCAGCCAGCCTGCCCCGCCACCAGGGATGGTCAAAGCCCATCGCCCGATATATGGATTAGCTGATTCACCGGCAAAAACCGCCGTACAACCAACCGATAAGGCAAATAAAACCATTGCATAACAAATGTTCCTACCCATAAGAAGTACCCTTTCACAATAGAAGAACTCAAATTGACATGCATTTATTACGTTATCGGCGGTAAGTTGTCAATCGGATTCCAATCCCTGTAGAATAATATCCTACCTTGAATTATCCCAAATAATTCGTGACAAACAGTTTTATATTTGATAAACTAAAAAATGGATACTGAACAAAGCCGTTTAAGGCATCCGTTTGGAAATCTCTATGCGAGGTATAATAGGATCTCAATAGAAAAGGACAAATATGAAAGGCGTGTTCTGGTTTAATGTTTCCTTTAACCAAAAAGTTCAATTCTTACGGTGATAACTGTAATGTTTCTTAAGAAAATCAGTGTATTTTTTATATCTTCGTCTCTCTGGGAAAAAGTGGCCGCAGGAATAATCGTAATAATAATAATCGGAGCGTTTACATTTGGTAGGAAAAAAATTATTAAATGGTATAATAGCCATAGGATATACAACTGGCTAAAAGCCAACACTTCTGATAAAGCAACTAAGCAATTTAAGAGCACAGAAGAAATTGCAAAAGAAACAAACATCAATGAAAACCAAGTTCGAAGCGTTTGCAAACAACATAAAAAGATTTACGCACACAGTAGAAAAAAAGAGCAATGGAGTTTATTTGGAAGCGAAGAAAAAAGCATATATGAGGAAAGAGGAATTCTAGAACTTTAGAAGAATAAAAAATTTATCCCAAAACAATATCAAAATATAATTTCAAAACCAATCTACAAAATGATCTTTAAAGAATTCCGATAGAAGAAATAAAATGTCGCATCCTTACAAACTATATATAGACTCAAATGGAGTTAAACGCGGCTACTATGTTTATGTTCATAAAGATTGTGCATCCGGAGAAGTGTTCTATGTTGGCAAAGGGCATGGTCAGCGTGCATGGAATACGAAATCCCGAAATTCTAATTGGCAATCAAAAGTTAAATCTCTATCCAATGGTTGGCAAGTTGAAATTGTGAAGGATGACCTGAGCGAGAATGAAGCTTTCGATTTAGAAATATCTCTGATAGAAAAATACGGAGGGCCTCAAGCCTTAGGTGGTAAACTGACTAACGAAGCTCTTGGCGGGAAGTCATCTCTCGAATTTAATTTGGTATTTGAATTTAATGACAATGGCTGGTCTCAAGCCTATTTCGATGCTCGCACTTTTAAACAATTTCCAAGAGAAAAAGAAGAAGCTCTTGTTCAAGAATACAATGAATCATTAATTAAAGTCTACCATGAAATAAACAAATTTAATGACAAAGCTTATAACCAAGAGGATGACAAGTTAATTGAAATTGCCGATAATCTTGAATATTTAGCAGGAAGTCTCACGGATTTTAATAGGGATTTTCTGCAACGACGAATATCCTGGAAAGAAATGGCTATTTCTATCGAAGACTTGATCGAGGAAATTGAATGCGATTTAGAAGATGAACAATTTTATCATATCGATGCAAAACTAGTTCTTGAAAAAATACTGAGTGCAACTGTTACATTCTTCAAAAAAATAGATACAGGAAATAAGAAAGAAGCAGAAAAAATTGCAAATCATAAAACTGGAAAGGACTCGGCTTAACACTTCACTTTTAATAATTTACTTGAGCAAGTAAATCTGTTTCGATTGAAGTGGTGCGATGCATCGCACCCTACGAGTCCATAATCCCTCGCATGAGCAGGGGTAGCAGTATTAAGTAGGCACGAACAAGAAATATCGCAAAGTATAAAGGACATCAAAATGAGATGCTTCTATATGAATACCTTTTCCCTTACAATCTTGTTGCTGATATGTTGCCCAATAGCCTTGTCTTCGGCTGCCGATGTCAAACATATTCCAGCAGGAGTGACTTTTCACAAAGATACGCTATATCGTTCTGAGCGCCACGGAGACAATTGGCGCCCTGTCTGGACAGCAGATGACTCACAGATCACCCCAATGTGCGACGGCAGTTGGCTCGGAATTAAGTACTACCATAATCATCTATATCGCATTATTGGAAAGCCGGAGAGCTTTTCGGTAAGCGATATTCCCAACTACCCTGACTTTTCCGGAGGACCGGGAAGCTGGTTCGGGTACGGCGTGGTTTCCGTTGACGGCGTTTTGTATTCGGCCGTCTCGAAAACGCCCGGCGACCAATGGTCCGGCCCATTTCGAGGCATCAAATTGCTAAAATCTCCAGACAACGGCGAAACATGGTACCGCGTGGACCGCAACGGAAATGAACGGAAAATCGGCCCGCAGGATGATGCCCGCAACGAAGTGAATCCTAATGAAATGTTTTTCCTTGAAGAATACGGTCTTGCTCATCAAAAGCAACAAGCTTACCCTTTTTCCTTCGTCGATTTTGTCAAGTGCGGCAAAGACAACGCAGCAGCAAAAGACGATTACATTTATATCTACTCGCCGGAAGGTGCGCATGCCCATAAATTGCTGCTGGCACGAACTCCCAAAGACAAGCTCGGCATTAGAAGTGCATGGGAATATTTTGTGAAGTACGAGGATTCTCAACCTCTCTGGACATCGGACATCCACAAACGCGGATATGCCCACGTTTACCCTGAAAAAAGCAGCGACGGCAACTATTTCGGATGGTATTCGTGGGTACCTTCGGTGGTATGGAACGAAGGTCTTGGCCTTTATATCATGGTCAATGGAGGAACATACGCCGGACACCAGATGACGTCCTCCGATAAGGACTACTACGATGCATGGATGCACACGCAAACCGGCAGTCTGGGATTCTGGTATTCGAGCAAACCTTACGGCCCATGGCAGCAGTTTTACTATACGGACTATTGGACAGTTGACGATCCGAAGAACCGGACCTATCAGCCCAGCCTTTCTCCGAAATGGATAAGCCCCGACGGCAAAGAAATGATTCTCATCTGGTCGGACGCAATGAAAAACGAGCAAGGCAAATCGCACACCGTCAACTACAAATGGAACCACATGAAGATCACGATACGGACTAATTGAGACATTATAGTGGGACAAGACCAAACCTAAGAGTTCGTAGCAAGTTGCTTCTCACGGAGATTAATTTATTATTCACTTGATATACAACTCTACATATGATATAATATACAGTTAACATACGAATATCGATTTGAATTTAGAATGATGAATTGAGAATGGAGAATTTTGATATTTATGATTGCGGAAGATTGCCACGGCCCCCACAGGACGCCTTACGGTGCTTCGGGCCTCGCAATGACCGACTGTGATGCTTTTGCACAAAACACGAATTTGAAAAAACAAAGCCAATTTTAAGAGAATTATGTGCCTTTTTGTGGCTAAAAAACAAAGCCAATCAAAGCCAATTGCCGGCCTTCGGCCGGAAATCCGAAGCACTAAGCTCTAAATCCGAAAATAATGCAAAAACAGTTGAAGACGGACATGAAATGGGCATAATCACAAGAAAACAGGCATTATATGAAATAGAGGTCAAATATGCAATTGAACCGTCGTAATTTCGTTGAATTGACCGCCGGGGCAGGTTTGTTGTCGATTCTGTCGGGCTGCAAGTCCTTGCCGGGCAAAAAACAAGCTCTTTCGCATAACCGGCAGGTATCGACTAAAGCACTGGAAAAAACTGCCGAAGCTCCTGTGCTGGATTTGGACGGTCTCGACTCGCCGTTAGTAATTGAGTCGATAGAGCTACTCAGAAATGACCGAGAGTATATCGTTTGTGTCAGATCGAAAGACGGGGCAGAAGGCGTTGCCTTAACTAATGACAGAGCACAATATCTGTATCCGATATTGAACAGGTTGGTGATACCCTACTTTATCGGCAAAGACGCCCGAGATATGGAAGAGCATCTGTTCGAAGTGTACCGGTACAAGAGCAACTACAAGCTCCAGGGCCTGGCGTTGTGGTGCCCTGTCGCCTGGGTGGAGTTCGCCCTGCTGGACATGATGGGCAGAGTATCGGGTAAATCAATGGGGCAGCTTCTTGGCGGCGTTGTCCGGGATGAGGTGCCCTTCTACATAGCAAGTGGGCGCCGGGATTCAACGCCGGAAGAAGAAGCGGAATATCTCATAAAACTCATCGAGGATACAGGCGCTAAGGCCGTCAAGTACAGGCTCGGCGGGCGAATGAGCAGGAACGCAGATGCCATGCCTGGCAGGAGCGAGAAACTCATCCCCCTCTCGCGAAAAAGGCTGGGCGACGACATTGATATTCATGCCGATGCCAACAGCTCTTACGATCCGCCCAAGGCCATTGAAATTGGAAGGATGTTGGAAGATATCGGCGCGGTCTATTTCGAGGAGCCCTGCCCCTTCGATCATTTCGAAGATACGAAAAAAGTCGCCGATGCTTTAACAATTCCCGTGGCAGGCGGCGAGCAGGAATACAGCCAGCGGCGTTTTCGCTGGGCGATTTACAACCGTGGCGTGGACATAGTCCAGCCGGACCTGCAGTATTACGGCGGGCTGATTCGTTCGACGCGCGTCGCACGGATGGCGGCACTGGCCGGGATGCCGACAACCGTTCATATCTCGGGCGGTTTCGGCTTCGTTTATATGCTGCATTTCGCTTCTTTCACGCCGGACATCGGCGCATACCAGGAATATAAGAAGGGAACCGAGAGATACAGCAACTGGTTCGACCCGCCTCTGGAAATTAAAGATGGCAAGATTACTGTTCCCCAAGGGCCCGGTGTAGGCATTAAGGATATTGGAGAGTTGCTCAAAGGAGCAAAGCCGGTTACATAGTGACATTACGATTAGATTTAGGAGAACAGAAAATGTTTAAAAGCTATATCTGGTTGTATTTGGGATTATTATTACCCATCATCCTCGCAGGCTGCGGACCAACTGCGTTCCACATAGAGCTGGTGTCAGCTGACAAAGAACTCGAAGAGACTCAAATACAAAAGGATGCGGGCTGGCCTGTCTCTGATAAGATAGCAATCATCGATGTTGACGGTCTACTCGACAACAGGCGCAGAGGCGGCTGGATGCGCTCGGGCGAAAATCCGGTCAGCCTGTTCATCGAGAAACTCGACAAGGCCGCCTCTGACAAGGCCGTCAAAGCGGTCGTCCTTCGTTTGGATTCTCCGGGCGGGACCGTCGCAGCAACTGACATTATGTACCATCAACTGCGGCAGTTCAGAGACGAAACTGGAAAACCAGTTATAGCCTGCGTACTTGGCATCGGCTGCAGCGGGGCTTATTATATCGCCTGCGGCTGTGATGGGATCGTTGCCCAGCCGAGCAGCGTAGTCGGTAATATCGGCACGATTTTCCAGACGTTCAGCGTGGCAGGAACTATGGAGAAAATCGGCGTCAAAACCGTAACTATAAAAAGCGGTGATTTGAAAGATATGGCGTCGCCGTTGCATGATTTGAGCGACGATGAGCGCAAGGTGCTGGAAGGTATAATCGAACATCTTTCTGAACAGTTCTATGAGGTCGTGCGAAAAGGCCGGAAAATCGACGAGCAGAAGATGGCTGAGCTTTCGGACGGACGGGTATTCACAGCCGAGCAGGCATTGGAGCAGGGACTTATCGATAAAGTGGATTACCTGGACTACGGCATCAAATGGGCCAAGAACATAGCGGGTGTAAAGAAATCGCGCGTGATCATTTATAACCGGCCGTCAAGCTATAAGCCAAACGCTTATGGTCTGGCTTCGGCCGGTGCAGACGGCCTGGGACCACTGGTCAATCTGGAACTGCCCGACTGGCTTAATGCAAGCGGGGCACAATTTTTATATCTCTGGCAGCCCAGAGTCGAATGAAAACCTGATGTACCGAACATCACAATCTGCCGGCCGTCCATAAGATGGCACGCCTGACAAGCCGGCGATAGTTGCGGTTCTCGTAGGCCTTCGAGTCGTGTCCGAGTTGGATCGTGCATACTTTTGCTTTGCCGTAGTGTCTCACCCAGCAAACGGTTTTATCGCTGGCGGGATGATCGGCCGTAAGCAGGACGTGATTGCCCCGGTCAAACCAGCAGTTTTTGTAGCCTTCATCATGAATCACAAAATCGCTCATACCTTCGGTAATCGGATGCTGGTCATCCACTACAGTGACAGGCATGTCAATATCATGCTGGAACGAGCCGGCTTTGCACATAATGCCGTCTATCGTGGTATCGGCCAGGCAATACTTTGTGCCGATGATTTTCCTGAACTCGGGCCAGTCCTGGAACGCACACATGACATGATGCATAGCGACTACTCCGACGCCTCGATCGAGCAGCTTGAGGAAATTCTGCCGGCGCTTTTCCGAAATCTCCTGGGTCATGCTATAGAACACAATCACATCATAATCCCAGCCGCTGATGTCCTCGAACAATTCGCTTTGGTCTTTCTGTACTGCTTCGGTATAGGTGATTTCCTCTATCGAATCAAACACCTTAAAAAACGGCTCGTGCTCAAAATCATGCCCGCCGGTAACAACTACGACTTTCAACTTTTCGGGATCGGTAGCATCCAACTCGCGTATTCGCAGATTTCGCCAGCGGACCTGGTAAGGGAAGAAATTCCTGCCGAGCCCGTGGACCTGAAGGCCGATGATCCCTTTAGCATCCATCGAATCCCTCAGATCAGAACAAAGCACATCGTTGATCCAGGTTTTAATCGAACTACCCTTACACTCGATGCGGTACCTGTTCCACATATTGTCCTTAAAAGCCTTGCGGGCGTCCGGATTTTCGCTCACATCGGCCAGGAAGAATCCTCGCCGGGCCTCATCATAAATCCCGCCCGAAGTGCCTGTTTCGGCGCTGGCGATTTCCACCTGATAGCCATACACACGATCCGGCGGAACGAGGCGCTGCCGGGGCCGGCCATCGGGCCTTCGAAACGTGAAAAACATCGGATCTTTTGCTATGTGACTGCGAATCTGAACTCCGGAATTCAATCTGGGATCGCATTTGACCTCAAATTCGAGGATGAAATCCCCGTATTCTTTATTGGTACAAAGAAAGGTGTTGGGGCTGCCTTTTACTGCTGTACCCACTATCTCTCCGTCCTCCACTCGATACTTTGCGTAGCCGCTATGAATGCTCCAGCCATTCAGTGTCTTGCCGTCGAACAATTCGACCCACTCACCGGCTTTCGCGCTGGTCGTAACCAGCGACAGCAATAGAATACTCAATTGCAGTTTCTTCAACATTTTCCCATGCTCCTTCTAAAAAGTGAAATTCATATACTCCCCCATTTTAGACGGATTATGCAGGAAAGCAAGTCTTTAAGCAGAAATTTAGATTCATAATAAGGCAGGTTGTAACTTACTTAAGTAAGTTTACGATTGTTTCTCTAGAGGTGTCGCCTCCCGATGGACTCGACTTTTTCAAACATCGATTCCGGGAAAATGTTGTCCATACCGTTCTTATCCTGAACCAAAACCCGAAGCGACGGTATAATGAGCTTCTGACCGGGATAAATCTTATCGGGTGATTCAAGCGATTTATTATTAGCCTCAAATATCCTTTTAACGTTAACTATTCTGTTGCCTGCTTCCTGGCCATAGAATTTTTTCGCGATGTCGGCCAAATTGTCGCCCTTACAAACAACATAAACTTTTGGCCAAACCTGCTCCACAGGCTCGGTGTGATCGTCGGCTTCATCGGGCGGTGGGATTTCCGGCAGTTTAACTTGCAAATGCTCTTTGTCATCAGGTGGTGGAGTTTCTTCAAGACGTCTCGCGGAAACTCGCCTCAGCGGGAAAACTTCCGGCGTCATATAAGGCTTAATACCAAGTGGATTTTCAATTGCGATTGGTGATTGATAATCATTTTCTGCATTATCAACGCCGGAAAAGCCTTTGATTATAAACACAATCAAAAAAACGATTATCAAACCTAATAACAATCCAATCTTTGCATTCGAACTCATAACAAAACTCCATTTCTATTGTGCATGAAGCACCGAACTTACCGTATTTGTGCGATTATCGGCCTTGCACTTGCCGTGATAATCGGATGATTATATAGAACTATAAAACGCGCGATCCTTCGCGAGGCCTGATACTAGTCGATCCTCTAAATCGGCCAGTGGTCTTCCATTCCCTTTAATAGTTATATCGGCAGCAGTGTGCCAAATTCTTTCATGAATTTAGGAACTGCAAATGAGTATATCAGCACTATCGGAGACAGACTTCAGACACGGGTTTTCAGCCTCCCTCACCGGTTGGAATACTACATCTTTTACGGTTTAGCAGCGACTTCTTTGTAAATCCTGACATAATCCACGTACAAATGGTCCGGCAGATCAGCCTTCGATATATCGCCCGCCCATTTGCCGACTTCGAGGCTGATAATCATATACTGGGGACGGTGAGATATGCCTTTGTCCGTCCGCCAGGTTTCTTTGCCATCCACGTAGAATACATAATGCGTGGACGTCCAGAGAAAACCAACTGTGTGCCAGCCTTTGGTCAATCCCGGAACTACAGCGATTTTCTGGGCTGACTTATGATCCTTGCCGTAACCGTCCCAGTGCAAAGTGTGCTGGATCCTGTCGTCCCTGTTACGAAGATACTCGAAGACATCGATTTCAGTGCCTGCTTGATTTGGATTGCCTACAGGTTTACCGAGACTCGGCGACTGGAGCCAGAACGCAGACCAGTGGCCGATTTGCTTCTGGAGTTCGAAGCGGCACTCGAAATAGCCGAATGCGGTCTCGTACTTGCCTTGTGTGCTTATCATTGCTGTATGGTATTCGTCTCCTGCGAGCTTAGTTGTTAAAACCAGATGCCCATCGCCATCCAATGAAACGGTATCCTTAACGTTGATTGCATCCCGGCGCGGGCCGAGCCCTCGATAATCCCATTTCGCAAAATCAAGAGCTTCGCCTTCGAACTCATCCGACCAGACGAGTTCATATCCATCGACAGGCAATGCTTCAATCCCAGTCTTTCGAGCCGGCTCGGTATTTCCCTGGGCCGACACAAAAGCTGCAAGTTCTTCCATTCGCTCCAGGTGCACTCCAGAGATCAGGCCATCTCGGTCCGGAGGAACATTGAGAAGATAGTTGGCATTTCTCTCATTACTGAGTTTAAGCATCTTAATGATATCCTGGACATCTCTTACATGTTCGGCGGTGTCACCCGTGTTCCAAAACCATGTCCCTGAGATTTTATCGCAAACTTCCGCCGGCATTTTGTTTCCTTCCGCCGGCAAACTCTTCGGATCCCACGGAAACTCACAACTGTACACATCTGAATCCTTTAAGTTGTGAACATTATTTCCAATTACCAGACACCGCGGCTGCAATGATTTGATGTATGCAAATATCTCCTGCCAACGCGATCTTGTGTATTTGTTGCTGTACTGGTCGATCCAAAACAGGTCAATTTGGCCGTATCTGGTCAGCAGCTCCGACAATTGCAACTTGATGAAGCCAACGTAGTCTCCTGCTGCTGCCGGAGGTAATCCATGAAGATCCGGTTTGCCTTCCGGAATCGCATTGCCAAAGGCGGTATTAGAGAAATCACCGGGGAAACAATAATAGAAACCCACTTTGAGCCCGCGCGCACGAAAGGCATCGACAAATTCACGAACAATGTCCCCCCTGCCGTTCTTGTAGTTTACAAAACTTGCAATATCATGAGTTGTATGGTCGCTATCCCAAAGGCACCAACCGCCGGTATGCTTCACGGTCAGCACACCGTACTTCATGCCGGCCGCACAGGCAACTTCAGCCCACTGATTACAATCCAGCTTATCAGGTTTGAACAGGACCGGATCTTCGTATCCGGTGGCCCATTCGCGATTGATATAAGTGGCCATGTTGAAGTGGAGAAATAAGCCGAAACGGAGCTTCAGAAAATCCTCCTGTAAAGCTGCCCTTTCTGAGTTAACTTCCTGACCCAGTACTCCGGTACCGCAAACAAGAAGAGCGATTATAATTATCATTCGTATGAATCGAGGCATCATATTAAGCAGTCTCCTTTCTCCTAACAGAGCGTTTCAGGAAAGTCTGTTTAGTTACCTCATGCAAATTTAACCAACACAATATGCAGATTTCATTTATATGAGATTAGCACTACTTTGTCAAAATTGAGAAACAAATATCCTGAGAATTATGAAACCTTTTACCCTGCGCATCGACTAACTCAACAAAGAATAACTTATTTCGTTTGATCAGGAGATTGACAGTCTGATCCTTCGTTTTTCCGTCAGGATCAATGAGTTGGACGTTACGAATCAGAATCGATTCGGGATCCGAAACCTGGGCAGCATTACAGGATGCAAGCGTCAATAAGAAAAGGGTACATAGTACATTTCGTTTGATTTCTTGAGTATTTATTTTGTTTTCCTTTCAGTGCCCGTGTGATACCAACTCCGTTATATATGTGTACAGTTACATACGTCCCCCAGTCAGCCGCTGCATCCGCAGCCGCCTTCATTTCGTAAGGAAGATACTCATTAACATACAGAGGATCATACTGGCTTGATACTCCCCCGCCTGCCATGAGTTTAATTTGACTTGCCCCTTTCTTCAGGTTGTAGCGTGTGGCGGCCAGGACTTCATCAACCCCATCTGCCATTCGGGTGATTTCAAGCTGCTCAAAACGAGGGATACCCATGCCACATCCAAAATAACGCGGCCCTTCCCACACCGGGCCGAAATCACCATGCCCTGAAGTCTGGGAGATCATTGCCCCGCTGGGAAGAATACGCGGCCCCACAAGAATTCCTTGATCAATGGCTTTTTTGATACCAAAAACCGGCCCACCGACATCACGGAGAGTGGTAAAACCTCGCAGAAGTGTTTTTTCCGCTCCGACAATCTCGCGTGCATGAAGATAGTCCACTTCTTCCGTATGACCTTCCTGTAACGTAATAGAAGAGAGCATCGTATGCCAGTGAGCATCAATTAGCCCGGGCATCAGCGTGCGCCCGCCGCCGTCAATAACATTGACTTTGACCTCTTTCTTGACATTCTTTACGGGTTCGTTCACCGTAATGTCCTTTTGCTGCATATCATGCAATTGAATGGCAGCTCCCATTGATTTATAACCGCCGGTCTTCACATCAATTTCGTAGCTTGCTGAGAGTGTGATGTTTTTGTCTATCTTCCTGATCAGGTTGTTGACCACCAGCACATCGTAGCCTGCCAGCAGGTTTTCGCTTTCCCCGTCGAAGATATTGACGTTCTTAAAAAGCGTCACTTCTGATGGGATCTCTGCTGCCATGGCAAAACCCGCTATCGCAATTAGCAGTATGGCCAGCGACAAAAACATCGTGTTTGGCAGTTGTTTCAATTGTTTGATATCTTTGCTCATTTTGTTTCTCCTTTCTTAATTTCTTAATGATAATTATTTTATTCACTTCTCATATAACGTTCCATTCTGTATGGCTGAATTTTAGCAAAAGCAAGAATGCCCTGCGAATACAGAAATTGTTATTTATTGAATGAATGATTCTTAGTATAAACTCAAGCCTATAGCGTACCCCGGATTATTAGTCGATGGGAATATGCTTTTTAAAGAACTGCTCCATTTGATAGATACAACGCTGATTGACAGGTTCGGCAAGGTCCATGACATGGGGCCACCCATCGTATCTTTCGTAGACGTAATCGATTCCGAGTTCTTTCAGTTTTTTCACCAGAATATCTGCCTGGACAACGGGAACTACGCTGTCAATGGTTCCATGAAAAATCAGGGTGGGAGGATCATCCCGGGTAAGATGAAATAAAGGTGAAGCCAGCTTATAGGTATCAGGTGCTTCGGCGAAAGTTTTTCCTCCTATAAATTGCTTGACGAGTTCCTGCTCTTTGGCGAAGTCGGTGGTCAGGTCGGTCGGGCCATAAAAATTTACCACCGCGCAGACCCGGCTGCTGACGTTGTTATTGCCGCCGCTGCCCTCAAGTGATGAATCATCCGAGTAACCAATCATCATGGACAGATGGCCTCCAGCGGAATTGCCCGAGGCCACAATGTGTGCCGGGTCTACCTGATATTTTGCGGCATTGGCACGCAGCCACCGAACCGCACATTTGACATCATGTACCGCAGCAGGAAAGCAATCCTCGTCCATAAGGCGATAAGTCACAGTAGCGGTGACGTATCCTTTTTCAGCAAATTTCACACAATAAAATTTCATATCGCTGCGCTTGCCACTTTTCCATGCGCCGCCATGAATGAAAATAATAGCAGGTGTGGCCTTTGTGCGGCCTTTCGGCAGGTAAAGGTCTAATTGAAGTTTACGTTCACCGCCGGTTCCGTATTCGATATCTAGAACCTCCTCAACGTTATCAGGCAGGGAAATGTTCTTCGCATCGATCAATTTAATCTGGCCAAGAAGAATCGCTGTTCTGACAGCCTGCTCATCTGCATAACCTTGTGGGATGGGCGGAACTTCTGCTGCTTCCACAGTAAAAGTAACAGCACAAAAGCAAAAGATTGCCAACCAAAAAAGAGTACGTTTTGCCATTTTTTTCACCTCGTTTTTAAAGTCTGAAATTATCGAAAACATTATAATAACAAAATATGCCGTTTGACTTCAAAGATTTTAACTGTCGATTCAGACAAAATTCTCATCAAAAGGCATGGAAATACACCACCTCGTCACCACGATTGACGCGTTCTTAATTATGCTTTGACGTATCAAGTTTATTTTCTGTATGATATAGAGTGTTATTATATCGGAAGCATCCCCGGATTCGTATATATTATAGGCTTTCAAATTAATGACCGATTTGAGCTTCATAGATTGGCTTGTTTGTACTGTTTACCTTGCAGTGGTCTTTGGCCTTGCTTTCAGAAGCGCAAGGGGACAGCAGGACAACGAAGACTATTTTCTCGGCGGCCGTAAGATGAACTGGTTTGTGGTCGGAATCTCGATGTTCGCCACCAGCTTCAGTTCCATCTCCTTTCTGGGCCTTCCTCAGCGAGGAGCCTATCAGGATTTTAGCTTCTATCTGACTATACTGTTTATCCCGTTCGTTATCACGCCTATTCTCTGGTGTATATTTGTGCCGATGTTCGTCCGGCTGAAGGTCAGCAGCGGATATGAATATCTTGGTCGACGGTTCGGTCCGCCAGCACAGAAAATCGGCTCAGGCCTCTATTGCGTGTACGCCCTCGGCTGGATGGGCACAATGCTTTACGCGGTGGCTCTTACCCTGCAAACCGTGATGGGACTAACACAAGCTCAGTACTACTTTATTCTCATCGGGATCGGGGCATTCGCCACTCTCTATACGGTTATGGGTGGATTGAAGGCCGTTATCTGGACAGATGTGCTGCAGGCAGTCGTGCTTGGCGGAGCAATTATTGCTGTAATGCTCCTGGCGGTGGGCCGTATCGATGGAGGCTGGTCGGGCTTCTTGGCGATTGCGACAGAACACAATAAATTTCAGATGTTTCACCTTAACAGCAAACTTCTGGCTGCTGAAAACTTCACAGGAAAAAACACTGTTTTTACAGCAGCGGCTTTTGGTCTGTTTATGTATTTGCCCGGCTATGCGGTCTCTCAGAATATGATTCAGCGTTATGTTTGTGCCGGAAGCCTTGCCCGTGGGAGAGGCGTGGTTATCCTTAGTGCTGTGATTAATGCCGGGCTAGGCCTGCTCTTTCTTCTGGTCGGCACGGCTCTATTCGCCTTTTACAGCCAGCCGGGAGGTGTTGGCATGCCCGTTGCCGGTGCTGCTATCGCAAAGGAAGATCAAATCCTGCCGTATTTTGTATCTTCGCAACTGCCCGGCGTCGGATTGGTCGGGCTTATACTGGCCGGTCTTTTCGCGGCCGCCATGAGTACTATAGACAGTGGAATCAATGGCGTGACATCGGTTATTGTTTATGACTGGCTTTCCGGCAAGGAATTACCTTTAAGGATCAGCAGGATTCTTACTACTGTACTTGGTATAGTGGTCATCGGAGCAGCCATCCTTGTTCCTGTTCTGGGCGATACGGTCTTTGATATCATTACAACCATTGCCGGCACTTCGCTGGGTATGCTGCTGGCTATTTATCTGCTGGGGATGCTGATGCCGCACGTGAATTTACAGGGAGTTTTGACCGGGCTTGCGGTGGGACTCGTATGCCTGACAATCATTTGGATTTTGACTGATATACCGAAATGGTGGTTCGGAGCCTTCACCATCTTTCCCACCTTCATAGCAGGAGCCATAGCCAGTGTCTTTTTTCCAAAGCCCCCTGCATCAGCGCTTGAGGAAACACTTTTAAGAAGTAAAAAGGAGCGAAAATATGAAAGTTAACCGAAGAAAAAAAAGAACAGCCAACATTGGTATCTTCGGAGTTGGTTTTCATAAATACTGGTCCCAGTTCGACGGCCTGCTTGATGAGCTGACAGGCAAACTCGACACCTTCATCGACCAAGTAAATGCCAACGAAGTAGAAGTTACTTCATTCGGCATCGCAGATGATGCCAAATCTGCTTATGCTATTTTACCAAAACTCAAAGCCGCGGATCTTGACCTGGTATTTTGTCACATGCTAACTTATGCCACATCGGCATCGTTTGGAGCAATTGTTCGTGACCTGGATATCCCAATAGTTTTGGTCGCCCTTCAGCCCTTGAAGGCACTGGATTATTCCAAGGCCTCGACTTATATGCAGTTGTGCAATGATGATTTCTGTGCTGTGCCGGAATTCACCGGCGTGGCTATTCGGATGGGGAAAAAGCCTCCCCCCGTTATCCTCGGCACCCTTGAAGATGACCCTGCGGCAGAAAAAGAAATCTCACAGTGGTGTGATATAGCAAAGGTTCTGCACGACCTTAAAAGCGCCCAAATCGGTCATTTCGGCCATCCTATCGAACATATGCTGGATATGCAGACGGATCATACTGCTTTGACGGCAGCGTTTGGCTGTCACATCGTGCAAACAGAGGCTGATGAACTTTTGAATCTGCAAAATATGGTGACGAAAGAAGAGATCGAGGGCAAGAAGACAGAGATTCTCAATCTTTTCGATACTCCCGATCCGAAATCCGATCCAATTACTGAAAAACTGACCGAAAAAGACCTCCATGTCGCTGCACGTGTGGCGGTAGCGCTGGATAAATTCATCGAAACATATAACCTGGATGGATTGGCCTATTACTATGAAGGGCAAGAGGGAAGTCCTATACGTGAACTGGTCACTAATCTGATTGTTGGCAATTCTCTGCTGACCGCAGCGGGTTTTCCAATGTGCGGCGAGTCTGATTTGAAGACCTGCATCGCCATGCTAATCATGGATCGTCTGAACATCGGAGGAAGTTTTGCCGAATTTCATCCCATCGATTTTAACGAAGGCTTTATCCTGGTCGGTCATGATGGGCCGCATCATATAAACATTGCCGAGGGCAAACCCGTTCTTCGCAGCCTGTCGAAATATCACGGAAAACCGGGAACCGGGGCCGGCGTTGAATTCAAGATAAAAGAAGGATCGATTACGATTCTCAGCATCGGCCTGACAGCCAACGGCCGGTTCAAATTTATTCTCGCAGAAGGTGAAAGTTTACATGGCCCAATTCCACCAACGGGCAATACGAATACGAGAGGATTCTTCAAGCCGGATATCCGCTCCTTTCTTAAAAATTGGGTAGCCGAAGGACCGACCCATCATTTCGCGCTTGGCGTCGGTCACCATGCCCGTACTATTCAACAGATTGCTGAAATACTGAATATCGAAAGTGTAATTGTTACACCTGAGGATAAGTGAAAATGAAATCCACTCATACTATTATTATACTGCTGCTAATCGTAATTTTATCAATACCTCTACAGACGCGAGCAAATGAAGAAACGGATTTTAAGGATCCATTGGCCTCCGGCTTTTTAGATCCACCTCAAGCCGCCAAGCCATCGATATATTGGCTCTGGTTGAACGGATATGTAAATCGTGAATACCTTGAAACAGAATTGAAGCAATACAGCGAAAAAGGTATCGGTGGTCTGTGCATCTTCGACATGGGAGCACGGGGCGATGCCAAGGCGGCCCCTCCCGCCGGCCCGGCTTTTATGAGCGATGAATTCATCGAGAACATCGCACATACGCTGGAACTGGCAGGCAAATATGATCTCGATGTTCAATTAGCAGCCTGCAGCAGTTGGGACCTAGGAGGTACATGGGTACAGCCCCACCATGCAAGCATGGGATTGTACCACACGAAAATTAAAGTCAAAGGACCTGCCGATTATGACGAAGTACTTCCATTGCCGGAACTTCCCGGCGACATCCCAAAGACTCCGGATGGTAAACCTGCTTTTCTGAAGAACGTTGCTGTATTGGCCATACCCGAGGCAAACAGACAGCCGGCCCATGAATTCATATTCAAATTACCGGGAGTTGGTGTTCATCGTATCGATCACGTTATTCTATATAATTCACAAAGTGACAGTCCTGAACGTTACGGAGAATTACACCTATTCACCAAAGATTTTTCCGTAGCCGTGAGTACAGATAGTTTTGAAGAACAATCTTTTAGAGAAATTATTCGAGACAGTTTAAAACCGAATACTGAGCCGCAGCATTTCAACTTCGAACCGGTAGAGACACGCTATGTCCGGCTACGAATTTATAATGGATATAACACTAAATTTGATATTGTGCAACTCGCAGAATTTGAGGTATTTGATACCGCCGGACGCAACATAGCTGCTTCAAAAGAAATCGATCGAACGAAGGATTCGGCCCTGATCATTCTTTCCAATTCTCAGAGAGCAATAGACGCAAAATGGAACGCAGACAATCTCAACGACGGCCAAAAATCCGGCCCTGACGGGACGTGGCTCTCAACAGGATTACCGCCGCTGGTTATCGAAGATCGCTCTAAAATCCTCGATATTACAAAGCAAATTGATGCCGAAGGAAAACTGACATGGAAAGTTCCGCCCGGCGAATGGACTATTATCCGGTTTGTCTGCGCCAATACCGGCGAGAAACTCAAAGTCCCCAGTCCGAACTCGGATGGGCTGGCTACGGATCATTTCAGCCATGAAGCTACAAGCACATTTATTCGATACCTCACCGAACGCTTACAGCAAAAAATCGGTGATTTAAAACCAACAGCTTTGAAGCAACTCTACCTGCCGAGCTATGAAGTAATAGGAGCGACATGGACGCCGGTTTTCATCGAGCAGTTCAAAAAATACTGTCAGTACGATATGACGCCCTTCCTGCCCGCCCTGGCCGGCTGCGTAATAGAAAACAAGGACATAACCTCCCGCTTTCTTTATGACTATCGAAAAATGTTAGGTGATCTTCTCGTGGATGCTTACTACCGCACAGCGAGCGAAACCGCAAACGAGGCGAGTCTTGGTATCGAGGCCGAAGCGGGAGGCCCCGGCCCCCCAGTGCATCAGGTCCCTGTCGATGCTTTGAAGGCTCTCGGCTCTATTGATGAAATGCGGGGTGAGTTCTGGCCGTGGAGAGAGCAGCGAAACCAGCTTTGGGTAGTGAAGGAAACAGCCTGTGCTGCACACATTTATGGCCGCAAACGGGTGCACATGGAGGCTTTTACGGGATTTCGACATTGGCAGGATGGTCCATTCGATCTCAAGCCTTCCGCCGATCGTGCGTTCTGCGAAGGAATGAATCATGTTGTCTGGCACACATCCTCGCACCAACCCCCGGAGGCCGGAAAGCCCGGCTGGGTATATGGTGCCGGCACTCATCTGACACCGAATATAGCATGGTGGTCAAAGGCAAAGCCTTTTATTGATTATTTGTCTCGATGTTCTTTCATGCTGCAGCAGGGATTGTTTGTTGCTGATGTATGTTACTACTACGGAGACCAGGGCTTTAATTTCGTGCCCGCCAAACATATCAATCCGTCGCTCGGTTATGGTTACGACTACGATGTAATAAACACTGAAGCTCTTTTAGACCGGATCATCGTGAAGGATGGCCGCTTCACTTTGCCAGATGGAATGCAATACGAACTGCTGGCCCTGCCAGACAGGAAAGATATAAATCTGCAAGTCCTGCAGAAAATCAAAGAACTTGTAAAGACCGGCGGAACAGTAGTCGGCCCGAAGCCTATACAATCAAACGGACTTACCGACTATCCCACAAAAGACCGGCAGGTTCAAAAGCTTGCCGATGTGCTATGGGGAAACTGCGATGGGAAAAATGTGCTTGAGCATCGATATGGTAAGGGGAAAATCATATGGGGTCCATCCCTTAGGGAGATTCTTTTGGCTCGCGATATCGATCCTGACTTCCATTATAAAAGTGATAATGAACAAGCAGACTTGGATTTCATTCATCGACGAACCGCGGAAGCAGACATCTATTTTATCCGCAACAGAAAGAATCGCCGCGAATTTGTCAATGCTCATTTCAGGGTCTCCGCCAGGGCGCCCGAACTCTGGCTGCCTGATACAGGAACTATACTGCAGCAGCCCGTTTATGAGCAAACAACTGAAGGTGTGCATGTTCCATTGGAGCTTGCTCCTTCTGGTTCGCTTTTCGTTGTGTTTCGTAAACCAGTTAGCCGGCCTCATTTGGTTTCAGTCGATCCCAGAATTGATGCAATAGCAGCCTCTGAAAAAGAAGTCCGAATCACTGCTTTTGAAAACGGCTCTTACAAAGTGAAAACTTCGGATGGGCGGACTATTAAATTCGATATAGACCGCATTCCATCAACTATTCAAATTACCGGTCCATGGGATGTCAATTTCCCCAACGGATGGGGAGCACCGGACTCTGTGACATTAGCAGAGCTGAAATCATGGACAGAGCATGAAAATCCCGGCATTCGTAATTTTTCAGGCACAGCTTGCTATAAAAAAGAGTTTGCAATACCTCCACATTGGTTCGGAGAACACAAAAAGATTTATCTCGATCTCGGCAATCTATGGGCTCTTGGCGAAGTTACCCTAAACGGCCAATCATTAGGTATTGTCTGGAAACCTGCTTATAGGATTGAAATCACCAAAGCCGCCAGAACAGGCCAAAACAAACTCGAAATAGAAATCACCAACACCTGGGCAAATCGCCTCGTGGCAGATGCACAACTGCCGCCGGCCCAGCGTTATTGCAGAACAAACATCACGCATTCCGGAACACCGGGAAAACCCTGGAAGGACATTCCGCTGCGACTATCAGGTTTATTCGGGCCGGTTAAATTAGTTCAAGCGATTGAAAAGAGAATTTCACTGACTGAATAATGAACAATCAATTAAAGATGAACAAAACTAAGATCAGAACAGTTTATCATCTGTAGAGATTTAGATTTGACAATAGGCAAGGTTATATCCTCTTGATCATGAGCGATACATTCTGGTATCATATAACCTGCCGTCGTAAATTGCACAGTATGAAGATCCGGCACAATGTACCGCAGAAAATTTTGACATTACCAAAGGTGCAAATATGACTCACCCTGGAGATCACCAGAACCGGTGTTATATACTATTCGCAATAATTCTGGTAATCGGATTGTTCAGGTGCTCACCGCTGCCAAGGCAAGAAACGAGTCACAAATTAAGATCATTCTCAGCAGAACCGAACGAAGCAACTGTCCTATCGGAGAAAATCACTCTTTCTCTAAATTTCAAAGCCGGCACGAAAAACCGTTACCAAGTGAAAACTGAGACTGTAATGGCCATGGAAAATCCGGAGACTGTTATCGGCAGCAAAGCCTTGGCAGACACTTTCCTGGAGGTCTCCGAAACGAGTGAAGTGGTTTTTACACAGGAGATATTGGGGCCGCTGCCGGAAGATGTAAACACGGCTGTTGCTCTGATAACAATCAATCAGGTCAAATATATACGCACGTCCCCCGGGCAGGTCGATTTAGCGTTTGATAGCAAGGAGCCTTCGGACCAGAACAGTCCCTTCGCCAGGCTGATCGGTCAGACCTATACAATCGAAATCGATTCTTTGGGCTATGTACCGGGAGTATTCAATCTCCGTCCGGCGAGGCTGGCCGTACGGGGCCACGCACCAGCCCATACCGCCGCCCTTGAGATGGTAAGCCCACCGGCTATCTTTACGCGTCATGGATTCTTCAGCCTACCTGGGCCGGATGTAGGGTCACTGGCCGTAGGCGACAAGTGGCGTGGTATGCAGCAATATACTCTTAGTGTACCCGGCACGAACATGAATCCACTGGGGACTCACAGGTTCGAGAAGATTTACTGGCTTCAGGGCATAAAACAACAACCTGTGGGTACCGTAGCTGAGGTAGTTTTCGAGGGTTCACCTATACCCAGAAAAACGCAGAATGGCCAACCGGCGAATGTTCCGTTTCTGTCATGTTCATACGAAGGGGGTGGTGAATTCAACCTTGACGCGGGCCGAATTGAGGATTATTTAGAGCACCTTGAGGTGCGAATGCCATTGTCTGAAATCGAATTACCGCCCGATGGTGAAGGCAGCATTATAATCGCAACACGTTCCTGTTGGGTACAGCGACTTGATCTAGACTGATAATGACCAATAATAGACCACGATGTCGCTCTGAGATTGTTGGGACAATCCGGCTGGAAGAAGTGTTTTCTCGGATGTGGAAAAAATACTTGCTTTATCGGTTACAAGGATATACAATTATTTTAGAGGTGCTTTTTCCGGGTTTGGAATTATCCGGTCCCCGCAGGAGAATTGATATATTGGGAGGATATTTGAGTATGGTTCATGTCGATCGTTAGTGTAACTATCCCTGTATCTAAGGTTGAAATATATCAAATTAAAGCTGAAGAAGGAGGTAAAACAATGTGTAGAAAATGTATTATTATTTGTTTCTCAGTTCTGTGTCTGTATCTAACCACGATTCCTGTTGCCGCTGTTCAGGGCACAGATCCGGGAATGGAAAACCTGGTGGCCTGGTGGAAGCTCGATGACGGTCCGGGCAGCACCACTGTAACCGACTATAGCGGCAATGAACGTCACGGCCAGTTCCCTTCGGCAACAGGTCATCCAGCATCCGCTGATCCGAAGTGGGTTGTTGACCACGAGGGCGGTATGTCTCTCTATTTCGATGGGACAGATTATATTAGATGCGGAGGGGGTAAGAATCCGGGCCCGCATGACGATCCGAACGACCTCGGCTCCTGTACCGATCCCCCGACCTGGGCCGACTTTGAGGGCCAATCTTTTACAGTCGCTTCATGGGTCAAGGAAATCAATTCCAATAACTGGGCCACGTACGTAGCCAAAGGCGAACGCGCCTGGAAACTGCAGATGCTCTTCGCCAGAACCACCGTCCACTGGGCTTATCCCCGCAATCCCGCTGGTGGTTACGCAGCTGGAGATGCACCGGACAATGTGTGGAACCATATAGCGGGAATGTGGGACAACGAACAGGAGTACGCAAGCATCTGGGTCAACGGCGAACTGGCCGGCACCAGGACGGACTGGGCCAGTGTAGCATCAGCAACAGATCCCGATGCCCCGGGACGACGCATCGACAGCGACTGTGAAGTGACGCTGGGCGCCCGCGTGAACGAGGACTGGGGCACGACCGGTGACGAGGATAACCGCCTGTTCAAAAAGTGCGGCTGCCCGGTGCCCGCGGGCCAACCCTATGTGGGCACCGCCATGGACGGTTTGCTGAGCGATGTGCGTATATACAATCGCCTGCTTAACAGCGACGAGATGCTCTATATATACACCGTGGGTCTGTCCAAGGCTACCCAGCCCGATCCGCGTCACGAGAGTGTGCTTGAAGATGCTCCGGCGATTCTATCCTGGATGGCTACCGATGGAGCTATTTCGCACAACGTGTACTTCGGAGACAACCTTGAGGATGTGACAATCGGCGCCGAAGGAACGCTGCTCGGTTCTACAAATGAGAATGCCTTACCTCTGAACCAGGCGCTGGAGTCCGGCAAGACATATTACTGGCGTGTTGAAACCGTGACTGCGGATGAAACAACAGCCGGCGATGTATGGAGCTTTGTACTCAAGATAAGTAAAGCCTCAGCACCGAATCCGCCGGACGGCATGAAATGGGTGGATCCCAACAACATTTTGAGCTGGGAACCGGGCGCAGACGTCACGATGGCCATGGTTTACTTCAGCAAGAACCGGGACGATGTGGTCGCTGGTATGGTAGGCGAGATGGCTATGACCAACGAGTACGATCCCGGTCAGTTGGATCCGCAAACCACCTACTACTGGCGTGTGGATTCCATAACTACTGAGAAACTTGTCCAAGGCGATATATGGAGTTTCACCACCAAAGGTCCCGATGTCGGCGGTTTGCTGGGGAGCTACTTCAATAACCAGAACCTGCAGGGCAATCCGGTCCTGACCCGCATTGAAGGTCCAATTGCTTTCGAATGGCTGAACGATTCGCCGGAGACTGATATTGTAGCTACAGATAATTTCTCCGCACGGTGGGAAGGCCTCCTTGAAATACCGATCACAGATACCTACCTGATTATGGCCCGTAAGGACGATGGAGCGGCTTGCTGGATTGACGGCGAAGTGGTCTTCTACGATATGCTGGCTTCGTGGGGTCTTTCAGAGGTCAAGGGATTCGTCGAGCTTGAGGCCGGCAAGCACGAAATTGTGCTGGAGTACTTCGATGTAGGGTACAACGCCCAGATAGAACTGCTCTGGAGCACCTCAGGTATACCTCTGCAGACCATTCCCATTCAAGCGCTGTCGGCGCCACCCAAGGCCAGCAGCCCCCGTCCTGCGAATGGTGCTATTGATGTTGCTGTCGAGGACCTGACCCTGACGTGGTCCGCGGGTTATTATGCCGCCAAGCACCAAGTGTACTTCAGCCAGGATAGCGATGCTGTTGCAGCCGGCGATCCCAGTGTTGACATGGGTCTTGTTGACGACACAGCATTTACACCACAGGTCGAACGTGGCCAGACGTACTACTGGCGTATCGACGAGGTTAATGAGCTTCATCCTGAAAGCCCATGGCCAGGAGACATCTGGAGCTTCACCGCTGCTCCGTTCGTGGTACTGGATGATTTCGAGAGCTACAGCGTCGAGAATATTGTGTACGCAAAGTGGCAGGATAAATGGGGCATGCAGGATCTTATTAATAACGAGTGGGTCGAATTGGCCGAGGGCAACGGTTCGGGTGGTGAGATTGATACAATGTACGCCCCATATGTAGAAACCGCAGATTTCCATGGAGTATCAGGCCAATCCTTACCTATGGCTTATAATCACGATGTCGAGGTTAACTTCTCCGAGCTCACACGCTGGTTTGACCCTTCTCAGGACTTAACCGCTGATGATGGAGCAACCCTGGGTGTGTGGTTCAAAGGTCGTCAACTGCCTTCGTCAAATGTGACTTACGCAGACGGCAAGTTTACGCTGGAAGTAGCGGGCGCCGATATCGCCGGCACTCACGACGAATTTATATTCGCGTACCAGAGTGTTACAGACGCTGACTTAATTGCCCGGGTTGACGAGCAGGAGGACACCGATGGTTGGGCCAAGGCGGGCGTGATGCTCCGCTCAGGCCTGGAGGACGACTCGGCCTACGTTTTCTGCTTTGTCACACCACAGAACGGTGTTGTCGTAGAAATGCGAGGAACCGACGGCGGTAATTACAGCGGTGTTGTAACCCAAATACTTGATGTAAATGCCCCGCACTGGGTGCGTATCCAGCGTACCGGCGGCAGTTCGATAGCATGCTTGCACAGCGAAGATGGCAGTCAATGGCAGGAATTGTACAGGACGGCGTTTTTCCTTGATGCTTCGGCATATATGGGCCTAGCTATGACTTCACACAACAGCAGTGAAGTCAACACCACGGTATTTTCCAACGTGACAATCGACGGGACTCCGCTGACTCTGGCGAACACCGAATACAAGGAGATTGGCGTACCGTTCAACACTCCGTCACCTATGTATATTGCCATCAAGGATGAAGCGGGCAACCTAGTCAGGATCGAGTATATTTCGCAAGATCCGGCTGTTTCGCCCACGAACATCTCACAGTGGACAGAATGGCTTATTCCGTTTTCTGAATTTACAGCGCAGAACGCGACGCTTGATCTGACCAGGATCACACGTCTGACACTGGGCGTTGGCCCGGATGTCGATGTCGAACCAGAAGGTACCGGCCGGATGCTATATGATGATATCCGTATCTACAACAGCAGTCATCAGCAGCCTTAGGATTCGGAGTAAGGCTCAGGGCACGATTAAATGCAATACCAAAGGCCGGCAGTATCTAAAACTGTCGGCCTTTAACAATATTGGGCGGTTTTCTTTTTTGTTATAGCCTATCGTGCTAAGGTTGCGATTTCTTCTGCGGTCAGGGCCTGGTTGTAGATACGGATATCGTCGATCAGACCGGAGAAGAATGTACCGGCGGCATAATCCATTCCGACACCTATGTATAGACTGTTTTCTGAACTTTCCAGACCTGGCTGTGTATCTTCAGCTACCTTAAAGCCATCAACACATAGTGTTCTGGTCGATCCGTCCCAGACAAGACCTATACGGTGCCATAGTCCATCAGTTATAACTGTTTCAGAATACAAAGGACCGGCAGAACGACCTGTACATTTCAATTCAGTCATCAAATTGCCCTCGGAATCCACTGCCAGCCAGTCGGCAATACTCTGTTGCGACACAACTACTTTTCCCGACGCATCACCTTTTATCCAGGCAAAGACGCTGAACGAGCCGTCCGCCGGGTTCAATACAAAATCGGTGCTGACATAATCATCAACGCCGTCGAATTGAAGCGCTCCAGCCACCATACCAGCATCAGGCTGCCATACTGGATCACCGACCAGAAAGCCATCTTTCTCCCCGACGCTGTCGTAAGCTATAGGGCCTTCTGTTTCATCGAGCTTCCAATGGGCAATCAAGTTAACTTCTTCGAACAAATGTTCAGCCAGAATCTTTAAATCTTCAATATCTACAATACCGTCACCCCATGGCATCGGACCGATGTCGCACGAAGAATTGTCTGTACCCCAGTAGTCAACTATGATGCACATATCGGCGGAATCTACAGTTCCATCACAATTGAGGTCAACTATCGGGATGATTGGAGCTTTCCAGAGGTCATCATCGCCGTACCCGCCGGGACGTACGTCCTGTGGTGATCCCCACCGAAAGTCACTGTAGTAAAGCCAATGGCCATCTGCTGAAATACATGGAAGACAATCCGGATTGGCTGTATTAATCGGTAGTCCAGGATTCCGTGGCGTTCCCCAGGGGGCATCCCTCGTAGGTCGCGTAGTCAACCATATGTCCGGGCCGCCAAATCCGTCTGGTCGAGCGTTATGGGCAGGATGACTGGAAAAACAAAGAACCAGACCGTCTGCAGAGATACATGGGAGACAATCACTGACCGAAGTATTAACAATTGGCCCAAGGTTCACTGGTTCGCCCCAGGATTCGTCACGTGTCGCCCGTTTTGCGGTCCATATGTCTGGGTCGCCGGTACCCTCACGAGTGAAAAAGAGTTCCAGGCCATCCGCTGTGATTGACGCTGAGTACTCATGATGATCAGAAGTGTTTATTGGCGGTCCAAGATTGACAGCAGGCCCCCAAGGTTCGGATAACACGGACCTCTGGGCCACCCAAATGTCGAATCGCTCGTTAGTTCGCTTACGAGAGAAATACAACTCCAGACCATCGGGCGAAATCTTAGACCAAGCCTCTTCGTAAATACTATTGACCTCAGGACCAAGAGGTACCGGTTCACCCCAGTCATCATCCTGTGTTTGGCGCTTGACTACCCATAGATTAATTGAGTCAAATCCTTGAACGGCTCTATAGCAGTTGAAGTACAGTTCCAGACCATCTGCGGATATGGTCGGGCCTGATTCCGAGTTCTCACTATTCACAGGAAGGCCAAGATTGATCGGCTCTCCGAAGATAAAATCCGCCTTTGCATGCCCGCTACCAAATAAAATTGCGGCTACAATTACAATTAACACTAACTTGATTCTGTAACTACTTTTCTGTTTCATTGTTCTGTCCTTTCAAAAGAGTTTCAATTATCTTTCCAACAATAAACTCAACAAAAATTTATAATCTTGCGCGCATTTTTTGCTTTCGCGGAATTATCTTTGTTAAATAGTGGATTCTGAGCTATAATGGCGTATTGAGCTTACCCAGGACGTAAGAAAAAAGTGAATCTTGAGCCTTGGAGAACACGGAGACACTAAGATCCGCAGGATTGTCGGTGTAGCATGGGCGGGGAGAAACGTTATGGATCATGATGACTACACAGACATGGGGGGCACTGAAGAAGCCTTTCTCACCACCCAATGGTCCATTGTCGAAGGTATTGCTTCGGCAGATGAAGACCGCAGCCGAGCATTAATAGAGTCGCTGCTAGATCACTATTGGAAGCCTGTTTATTGTTATCTGCGCCGTAAAGGGCGTACTAATGAAGAGGCCAAGGACCTTACTCAAGGCTTTTTCCATGAGATTGTACTTGAAAGACATTTAGTCGAGAAGGCCGATCCGGAGAAGGGCCGGTTCCGTTCCTTCTTGCTTATGGCCTTGAACCGTTATCTTGTCAATGTTCGAAAACACGATGAACGTCAACGCCATACACCCAGAGGCAAGCTGGTTCCACTGCACTTGGTCGAGCCACCGGAATTGTCACAAATTGCAGCCCAAGCGAATCCGGATGACTGTTTTAACTACGCCTGGGTTTCGTCTCTGCTGGAACGAGTTATTGAGGAAGTCGAAGCCAATTGCCATCGAGAAGGCAAGACCGTCCATTGGCATCTCTTTTATGACCGTTTGCTGGCTCCGATCATGGATCGAACTGACACCGTCTCACTGAAGGAAGTATGTGCCAAATATGGCATCGAGGACGAAGCTAAGGCATCCAATATGATCGTCACAGTTAAGCGGCGTTTTCAGAGGCTTCTAAGGGAATATCTCCGTAAGTCCGTGATGTCAGATGAATTTCTTGAGGATGAATTGGAAGAAATAAAGCGATTCTTCCCAAAAATTGCGCAAGATAACGGTTAAACGTTGAATTTACTATTAGAGCACGAACGTAGATTTTACCTGAGAAAGGTTCGGTGAATATAATGCGCAAAAAGCCGATATTCAACCTGGATCCTGACCAACTGGAACGACTTTTTTCCTTAGGAACAGGTGAACCGGATCCCAAAGAGGAACAAGAGAAGAAAAAAGACAGCTATAAACATGGAATGAACCGGGAAGATGCTGCAAGAGAAAAAGACCATCCATCTCGCGAAAAAGAGCCATCAGTAAATGCAACCGCTTCTCTTGTGGGTATGGAGCGACCCGGCAGTCAGATTGGACGATACAAGTTACTTCAAGTTCTTGGTGAAGGTGGTATGGGGATGGTCTATTTGGCCGAGCAGGAAGGCCAGATTAGGCGCAAAGTTGCATTGAAAGTAATTAAGCCAGGCATGGATTCGAAGCGTGTGATTGCCCGTTTCGAGACCGAGCGACAAGCCCTGGCCCTGCTGGATCACCCCGGCATCGCTAAGGTTTATGACACTGGGACAACGGATACAGGCCGGCCTTATTTTGTGATGGAGTATGTTAGAGGTCTACCCATCACGGAGTACTGTGACCGTCATAAGCTGACAGTCGAGAATCGCCTTAGATTATACCAGCAGGTCTGTCTCGCAGTTCATCACGCCCATCAGAAGGGCATTATCCATCGCGACATCAAGCCTTCGAATATTCTCGTCTCGGCGGAAAACGACCAGGCCATTCCGAAAATCATCGACTTTGGTGTCGCCAAAGCCATTAGCCAACCACTGACTGAACGAACTCTATTCACGGAAGACAGCCGCCTGCTCGGTACGCCGGAATATATGAGTCCGGAGCAGGCGGATATGAGTAATGAGGACATCGATACACGCTCCGATATCTACTCATTGGGTGTTTTGTTGTACGTATTGCTGGCCGGCATCCTGCCTTATGACTCCAAGACGTTTCGAGAGGGTGGCGTCGAGCACATCCGGCGGATTATTCGTGAAACCGACCCCAAGACGCCCAGTACACGTCTGGTCAAACTCGGTGCAAAGGCCACAAAGCTTGCTGAGAACCGTCGCCTGGAAATTCATGCTTTAACCAGGCACCTGAAGAAAGAGCTCGAATGGATTCCCCTCAAAGCGATGAGGAAAGACCGCGCCGAACGTTATCGCTCGGCCTCTGAATTGTCCGATGATATAAAGTACTACCTGAACGGCGAGCCGTTAATGGCCGGTCCTCCTGGGACAGGCTATAAACTCAAAAAGTTTGTGCGACGAAACCGCGTGTTGGTAAGCGGTATCGCCGCGGTGCTGGTTATACTTGTTTTAGGAGTTTTCGTTTCCACAGTTTTCGCCATCAAGGCCGAGCGTGCCCGCGCTGAGGCACAGCTCATTGCTGACTTCCTCCAAAATGATGTTTTAGGTTCGGCGGACAAAGCCAGGGTCGATGAAGCAACCGTCACCTTCATTCTCGACGCCGCTTCTAAGACACTTGATGAGGGAAAGTTCAAGGACAAGCCACTCATTGAGGCTTCGATCTGTCGAACTCTCGGAAGGACGTATCGATCTATCGGAGAACCAAAGAAAGCTGAGCAACATCTAATGCACGCCATCCGGATCTATCAGCGATACTATGGAGATGAGAATTTGTATACGCTACGGACACAGGAGCTCATTTGCTGGGTGTATGAAGATCTAGGCCGATATCACGATGTGGAGCGCCTGTGGACCAGGATTCTCTCAATCCGACAACGCATAGACAATATAGAAGAGCAGCTTGGGACTATGAACGGGCTTGCTGTGACGTACTATCACTTGGGTAATTACGAGGATGCGGAATCGGTATATCACGAGATATTACAAACTGTCCAGGATAAGGTAATGTGGAAAAATGTTCCACGCCTTCCTTTTTGGAAAAGTAACCTTGCCAGCTTGTACACAGCCCAGGGCCGATATGAAGAAGCAGAGCAGCTTTTTATGGAAGTGCAGACCAGTCTCGAACAGACTGAGGATGGTCGTTTGGGGGAGTTTGCCAATCTGTATAGAGAGCAGGGCCGGTATGACGAAGCGGAATCTCTTTTTGCCAAGACACAGGAGACGTATCGTCAGAGGCGTGGTGATGAGTATTTAGGTACAGTACGGTGCATGGAGCGTTTTGTCCGACTTTATATTGATCAGGACCGATACGAAGAAGCGGAAAATCTCCTCTACAAGGCGCTGAATATAGCTCATAACCTGATGCGTCCGGAACATCCAGTGACGCTTTGCTTGATGAATGCTCAAGCAGTTCTCCATACAAAGAAGAAGCAATACAGCCAAGCCGAAATATTATTTAAGGAGGTATTGAAAAGCAGGAAGAATGAGTTGGGAGAAGACCATCCAGATACACTGGAGACTCTTAACGATTTCGGCGTGCTCTGTCGTGAGCAGCAGCGCTACGTGGGCGCCGAGAAGCTCCTGAAGGATGCTCTTGAAGGAAGGCAGATCAAGCTTGGGCCTGGCCATCCCCACACACTACAAACGATGCACGAGTTAGCTGTTTTATACAAAGAGCAAAATCGCTACGATGAAGCAGAAGAGTTGCTCCTCGAAGCCGTCGAAGGCCGGCTTCTCAAACTTGGTGACACTCATCCACACACTATAGAATCAATTAAAACTCTAATCGACCTCTACGAAGCCTGGAACAAGCCGGAAAAAGCCAAAGAGTGGCGAGCAAAACTGCCCGAAGAGAACTAAAAACATCCTGCAGATGCCATACGCAACCGATAGTTTCATGGATTAACGGAAATATCCACTTTGTTTTCTTCGAGAAAACGCTCAACTTCTGAGAACGAAGTTACTCCATCTGTACATCCCAGAGCTGTAGCTCCGATGGCTCCCACGGCACTTGCGAATTCGAGCGTGTGGACAATGTCCCATTTCCTCAACAAGGCGGCAATGAGCCCGGCATTGAAGCAATCACCACAACCTGACGGGTCTACCAAGGGTACCTTGAAAATTCCCATCTCCACAGTAAGCTCACCATCATCTGCATAGAGACCACGATCTCCCCGGGTAATCACTACTACTCGTGCACCGGCCATATGCAAAGCCTTCGCCTGGAGTGCCGGTGTTGTCTCACCGGTGAGTACATGAGCTTCGTCTTCGTTGGGTACGAATACATCAACGTACTCAAGCAGCGACAGGCATCGGCCAGGATCCACCCCGCTACCCTGGGCAATACAAATGTTCAGTACAACCTTGCAATTGCGCCGCCGGGCATGGCACATTAGATCGGCCAGTACCTTATCGTCCCAGGCACCTAATTTCAAATAACCACCAACCAACATAATACCATTATGAGGAATCAACTCTGCTGAGACATGTTCACCGGTGAAAGCCTCAGCTACACCTAACGAATGGATGAAGCGTCGGTCCTGGCCCTCAGTGCGAAGAATAAACGTCGAAGCCGTCCTGCCGCCGGGCTCCTGTCGAACACTACGTACATCCAGTCCCTGCGTTTGCATTTGATCGAGTAGCAATCGACCGAGAGCATCATCTCCAATACTTCCAGCCACAGCAACATTCTCTCCGAGGCGACGAAGGGCAATCGCCGTATTCAGGGCGTTGCCGCCGGGGAACACAGCAATTTTATCACTCAGCACTAGCTCACCGGGCTCCGGAAGCCGCACCAGAGGGCTGGAGAAGATGTCGGCCACCATATCACCAACACAGAGAATCTGATACTGATATTGTGGAATACCCATATGTAATCTGATTCCGCTAAGACTATGCTAAGCCCGGCCGTATTTGTCTTCGTACCGTACCTTATCTTCATCACTCATCTGGCCGTATACCACTTCCATCATGCGGAGCAATCCATCGCCGTGATTACTAAGGCGGTGCTTCGTTCGGCGGGGTATGAATATTTCATCACCTGCTCGAACCTGCCGAACTTCATCGGCTATTTGCACCTGGCCTCCATCGGTCAGCATTACCCACAATTCATCGAAGTTCTCATGATATTGCAGGCTTCCGGCCTGGCCGGGTTTCATTTCTACTATCCATACCGTACACGGCTCATTTCGTGCATACTCCCGGTACCGTCCCCAGGGACGTTCTATAATGCGTGGACGATCCATAATTAATTTCCGATTTTCGATTTCCAATTTCAGATTTATGAATCCCGATTCTAATCCAACAACTAACAATCGACAATCGTAAATCCTTTGCCAAAGAAATGCCGTTTTCACTTGAACCGAAGCAGGTTAAGACCTGTTTTTATATCGTGTTTTCTCTCGGCGTTAAGCCCATCGATTTCAATTATCGTTACTTCGAGAATCAAGAATGTTTTTGTCCCATCACGCGGACAGCCGACCATCACTTCGGCAGCTTTGCCGATTGCAGTATGAATATGCAGTTTTGGTTTCCCTTTGTCGCAGTAAATGGTTCCCACTCCAAGTACTTCGCCAGGACCGTCGAAGCTCCTAAATTCGCCGATAATTTTGGGCTCTTCCTGTTTCGGTCCGACAACGACATTGGCCTGCCGGAATCCGCCCGTAATGAAAACCGCCGCCGATTTGATATTCTCGGCAACTGCAATTTCGTGGACCGATTCGTAAAGGTCTTCGCCTTCGAATAATCTCGCTGCTATAATTCTGCCCGTTCTGCCTACCGCATATTCCATTTCATAATCCTAACAGTGAGTCGATATTGATATTCTATTGTTTCACGAGACAGTCTTGGTTGCTGAACATCATATGGAGAATTGTACCGGGAATTGGAAATCATGACAACCTTATAGGCCAACAACGAATTATAATTGTATTGCCAAGCAGAAAAGCTGTCCTGATAAGCCATAAATG
>WOR8_10001532_pt1:2500-35235 | contig 35235 bp, 45 predicted proteins | sample DeeMarSeWOR38_10_FD_19890 | JGI IMG/M metagenome (IMG submission 19890) | reverse complement strand
CTGAGTGGAAAGGCCGTCACTCAACGGATAAAAGTTACTCTAGGGATAACAGGCTGATCTCCCCCAAGAGTTCACATCGACGGGGAGGTTTGGCACCTCGATGTCGGCTCATCGCATCCTGGGGCGGTAGTACGTCCCAAGGGTTGGGCTGTTCGCCCATGCCCATGAAAGCGGTACGCGAGCTGGGTTCAGAACGTCGTGAGACAGTTCGGTCCATATCCGGTGTAGGCGTTAGAATATTGAGAGGAGCCTTCTCTAGTACGAGAGGACCGAGAAGGACATACCTCTGGTGTACCAGTTATCGTGCCAACGGTAAACGCTGGGTAGCTATGTATGGAGTGGATAACCGCTGAAAGCATCTAAGTGGGAAGCCCACCTCAAGATAAGTATTCTCATCACGTAAGTGAGTAAGGTCACGGTAAGACTAACCGTTTGATAGGCATTAAGTGTAAGTACAGTAATGTATGTGCTGAGATGTCCTAACAGACCGAGGACTTGAATTATTTTTAGTACGTTACGAAAATAAAGTATTTCTTTCTTTAAGGTAGATAGTTGATACACCTTAAAGAAATTCTGCTTTGCTCTTTCTAGCCTAGTAGAACCACACTGATCCATCTCGAACTCAGTTCTGTGAAATTCTAGAGCACTGACGATACTCTGCACGGGAGTGCAATGGGGAAAATAAGTCAAGAGCAAAGCTTCGTAGACCAGATGAAAAAAACTCTCTATAAGGCTAAAAGGCTAAACTAAACTAAAATCGAACGTACACCAGACTTTAATAAATTCGGTTAAAGTTAAGTTAAAAGTTAAGTTAAAATTAGTAGATCATATAGTTGGCTTAGAAAAGTTTCAATACGGAAACTGTAAGTTGTTCCTAGCTTCCGTATTGAAACTCAAGTGGCTGAAAAAAAATACTTCTGAAATATAGTATTACTTCAAATAAAATATATTGAAACTAATTAAATAAGGCAAAATTCTATCTTAAACGAAAACAGCTTTATTTCTATAAATTTACAATACAAAAAATGATATGAATATACTATAATTAATATTGTAATATATTTTGTATTGTATTTTTAAATATTCATAGAGGATTATCAGTTATGGATACTAGATTACTTGTAATTGCAGCACCTCTATTGGTTGCAGCATCATGGGCGTTATTCAACATCGGTCGTTTAGCAATTCAACAAATTCAACGTTTATCTGCTTAAAAAGTTGACGTCTTCCTTTACTTTTAACATCAAAGCAAATTAAATAAAAAATCAAATCAATTTTCATTATTTGATTTTTTGTTTGGTTTGTTGTAGACTATATTTTATATTCAAAGTAATATCTATAAAACTTTATGGCTGTACCGACAAAGCTGCTAAAAAATCTTTATCTCTAGCTAAATCAGTCTTGCAAGGCAAAACCACAAGTTTTGTATATAGTCTATATATAGATGAATAAAGCGATTGTTTATTATATTAATTGTTACTATTCAAATTTTATTCCAAAAAGACTAAAAAATATAATATAATCTAAACTAGTAATTAATAAAATTATATTATATTTATGTCTCATACAGTTAAGATATACGATACATGCATTGGTTGTACACAATGTGTAAGAGCCTGTCCAACAGATGTACTAGAAATGGTTCCTTGGGATGGTTGTAAATCAGGCCAAATTGCATCTTCTCCACGAGTAGAAGATTGTGTAGGATGCAAACGATGTGAAACAGCATGTCCGACAGATTTTTTAAGCGTACGTGTTTATTTAGGAGCAGAAACAACTCGAAGTTTAGGTTTAGCTTACTAAAAGAATAAAAAGAATAATTTGAAAGGAATCTAAAAATTCAAAGTCTTTTTTTAGATTCCTTTTTGCTAAGATAACCAACCATAACTATGTAAACCTTTTCCTAAGAAATTAACTCCCAAGTAACAGATCCAAATAACAAAAAATCCTAGTCCACCTAAAATAGCTGTTTTTTTGCCTTCCCAACCTTTTGTAATCCGAGAGTGTAAATAAGTCGCAAACACAATCCAAGTAATTAAGGCCCATGTTTCTTTAGGATCCCAGCTCCAATAAGAACCCCACGCTTCATTTGCCCAGACCCCACCCGCAATGATTCCGATTGTTAAAAATGGAAAACCTAATCCAATAATTCGATAACTCCAATTATCTAAACTTTGTAAAAGTTTTAATTTTCCAAGCTCAGAGACTTCATCTGATGGGGAAAAAAGTTTCGCTTCATAATAATCAAGCATTATATTATACAGTGGTAAAGAAGATTCATCTAGAACTTGTAAATCAATATCTTGGTATTTTGAAATCACTAAAAATAAAATACATAGCAATGAACCCATTATTAATGTACCATAGCTTAACATCATCATACTAACATGTAGCATTAGCCAATTGGACTGTAAAGCTGGAACTAATGGACTTGATTTTTGCATCTCTGCTGAAAGAGTTAAATTTGCAAATCCATTAATTAATAAAGCGACTGGAATCAAAATCGCACCCATTAATTTACTTTTTGTTTTAAATTCAACGTATAAATAAATTGTTAATAACGTCCAAGTTAAAAAAAGTAATGACTCATATAGATTACTTAATGGAAAATATCCTGCTACAATCCATCGTGAACCAAGAATAAAGAATAGCAAAATATTTGCAATAATAGCACTGATTTTACCAATTTGCGATAAGTTCTTTGTCCATTTAAAGAAAGATAAACTAATCCAATAAATAGTCATTGCAAACAATAAAATTCCAAAAACTAGATTAGATGAAAAATTTTGAATGATATCCCAGTCCATTAAATTTTTTAACAAAAAATTTTTATATAAATTGTTTTACACTTTATCATTCTACTAAAAATATTCCTGATTTGACTAATTTTCTTTTTTAAAATATATTGTAAAAAATTCTGTCTAATGTGATGACAGTATTTAAATAATTATATATTGACATATTTAAAAAGTTCTAGAAACATCTAATTAAAGAAATATAATTACGTCAAAATTAACTAAAGAATTTACGATTATCAACAAAGCTATTTTCAAAACCTCTTCTATGGTTTTTTTCCGAAGCAATTTCATATCTAAAAAGAATAATAAGAAATGAAAAATCTCCAGAATAACATTAATTATTCATATTATATCCTGATTGATAAGTGATACTTTTTTGACAAACTGTCTTAACTTTGACCACTGGTTATAGAAAGATATAAAAAGAATCGAAATAAAGATCTTCCTTTCTAGAATTAAAACTCGAAGTTATTAAAATTAAATGAATCTTAATTTTAAATTGACATTGCCAATATTTTCCAAGTAACATTCTCTAAATTTCGATAAAATAATATACTATGTCAGCAACAAAGAAATATGAAATGATGATTCTTTTAACAGAGGAATTTAATGATAGCGAATTAAAAACGTGGGCATTTAATTATGCAAAAGCTTTAAGGAAATTAAGTGCCTCAGAAATATCCGTAATTTCTCGGGGAAAACGTGACTTGGCCTACTGCATTAATAATCAGAAAAAAGGAAATTTTATTCAAATAAATTTTTCAAGCATGCCTAAATACATAAATAATTTTTCAAAAAATTTAAAATTCGATACGAACGTTTTAAGATTTTTGATTTTAAATAAAAAATCTACTACGAAAAATCTATAAATTAAAAAGTTGCTTGAATGTAACGAAAAGATATGATAAAATAAGAATAGCTAATATATCCTCAGTAGCTCAGTGGTAGAGCAATCGGCTGTTAACCGATTGGCCGTAGGTTCAAATCCTACCTGGGGAGTACTAAAAAGAAATTAAAAAATGATTAATAGCTCGGATAATTTAAAAATAGGAAACAAATTTTTTAATTCTCGTTTAATGTTGGGAAGTGGAAAGTATCGAACTATCGAGAACGCCATTAACAGCATTCTAAATAGTGAATGTGAAATTGTAACGGTAGCGGTTCGACGTTTACCTACCAATCTTACAAACGATAATACTAGCTTTCTAAAATTTTTGGACTGGAATAAATTATGGTTATTACCTAATACTGCTGGTTCGCAAACAGCAGAAGAAGCTATTCGAATGGCATACTTAGGACACGAATTAGCATGTCAAATTGGGCAAGAAGATAATTTCTTTGTTAAGCTTGAAGTAATTTCTGATCCAAAATATTTATTACCTGATCCAATTGGTACATTAAAAGCTGCTGAATTCCTAGTTAAAAAAGGATTTACAGTTCTACCTTATATTAATGCGGATCCAATGTTAGCATTGCATTTAGAAGATTTAGGATGTGCGACGGTGATGCCCTTGGGATCACCGATCGGATCGGGTCAAGGCTTAAACAATTTGGCTAATATCCAAATTATTATTGAAAATTCAAGTATACCAGTTATTATAGATGCAGGTATTGGAACTCCTAGTGAAGCTACAATGGCAATGGAATTAGGAGCCGATGGAGTTTTATTAAATACCGCTATAGCACAATCTAATAATCCTGAGAAAATGGCATCGGCTATGAATCTAGCCGTACAAGCCGGACGTCTAGCCTATTTGGCAGGACGTATGGAAAAAAAATCTTATGCAAATCCAAGTTCTCCTTTAAGTCAAATTAGTCAATTAAACTAGAAATTAGATAATAATCTTATGTGATACGAGTTTAAATCGAATATATTAGAGAAAAGACTATTTATCATCGTTATCTTTAGTAAACTACTCGAAGATAAACTAAAAGATTGTATTTTAAACTCAAAATAACAAACTTAAATAAATAAAATCTACAAAAAATTTATATTATCTTATGGAATACATATTAAGAATAATTTATAAACTCGAAAAATTTCATTACTCTAAAACTTAGATGTCTAACTTTTTTTGATACTTGTTGGAATATATAGGGTATTATATAGATTCCAACAAGTATCAACAATTTTTTAGATTTTTGATAAAAATATTTAGGATAATATTTGCTTAAGTTCAATTTTTTATACTAAGTAGAAAAATTTAAGCATCTGCTTTTAGTACATTTTGTTTATTTTCTTTTTGCTCTTGTTGTTTTTTCTCTTCGGCTTCTTCTATTAGACTAGGATCCACTCTGCGATAATCGATTTCAACTTTAACCTCATTAGTATAACTAGCAAGTGTCCCTTTTTCCTTTACGCGTGAAACTTTTAAGATTGTTCCTGGATATAATGGTTTTGATAAACACTGTTGTGCTAATGTATCTTCTAATAATCGCATTACAGCTCGACGTAGAGGTCGAGCTCCATAAACAGGATCATAGCCTTCTTCAGTTAAAAGATTTCGAACAGAAACGTCAACTTCTAAAGTAAGTTCTTTTTCTTCTAAACGTTTTTGTAATTGCTTAATCATTAATCCACAGATCTCCCAGATGTCATATTTCGTTAAATGATTAAAAACAATAATTTCATCAATCCGGTTTAAAAACTCTGGCCGGAAGAATTCTTTTAATTCTTCATTTACTAATTCTGTAACTTTTTCGAATAAAGCTGCATCTTTAATAGGTTCAGGTGTAGGTTCCCAACCTAAACAACCGCTTTCATCAATCCGAAACGCAGGTTTATCCTGTTTAGTTTTAGGTTTAATACCACTTTCTTTTTCAATAATTTTCGCGCCAAGATTAGTAGTCATAATAATTAGAGCATTTCTAAAATCAATTGTTCGACCTTTTGAGTCTGTTAAACGACCATCATCCAATATTTGTAAAAGTAAGTTAAACACATCAGGATGAGCTTTTTCAACCTCATCAAGTAATACTACCGAATAAGGTTTTGTTCGAACAGCTTCCGTTAATTGTCCACCCTCATTATACCCAACGTATCCAGGAGGTGAACCAATTAACTTAGCTACGGTATGTTTTTCCATGTATTCAGACATGTCTAGTCGAATCATAGCATCTTCATTACCAAACATATATTCTGATAATGCTTTCGTTAATTCTGTTTTTCCAACACCCGTAGGACCTGCAAAAATAAAACTTGCTATAGGTCGATCTGGATTACGTAATCCTACTCGAGCTCGGCGAATTGCTTTTGAAACTGAAACAATAGCATGATGTTGTCCAATAAGACGTTCATGAAGAGTTTCTTCCATTGTTAAAAGTCGTTTAGACTCAGAATCGGAAATTTTATTTACAGGTATACCGGTCCAACCAGCAATAACTTCTGCCACATCACTCTCTAGGACCGTATCAATTTCTTTTCGAGCTAGTCCTAGTGTTTCATTTGTTAAGATACTTTGTTTCATAATTCGAATATGAGTTCGAACTTCCATTTCATGATCTACTAATTGTTTAGCAATATCGAAATCGTGTTCTTTAATGCTTTCTTCTTTATCTCGTAATGTATCCTGTAATTCTTTTAATAATCGCTTCATGCCACGTGGTAAGCGTCTATTTTCTAAACGAACACGTGAACCTGCTTCATCCAAAACATCAATAGCTTTGTCTGGTAAAAAACGATCTGCAATAAATTTATCTGCAAGAATTGCAGCTTGCTCTACGGCTTTATCATGATAGCTTAAGGTATGATGTTCTTCAAATTTTGAACGTAAACCAAGTAAAATTTCTATAGTAACACCTACAGTAGGCTCTTTTACATGTACAGGTTGAAATCTTCGTTCCAATGCCGGATCACGTTCAATATATTTTCTATATTCATCAATTGTTGTTGCTCCTATACATCTAAATTTCCCTCGAGCTAATGCAGGTTTTAAGATATTCGCTGCGTCGACAGCTCCTTCCGCTGCACCTGCTCCAACTAATGTGTGAATTTCATCAATTACTAAAATAATTGCGGAATCGTTTTGTACTTCTTCAACAATTCGTTTGATTCGTTCTTCAAATTCTCCTCGATATTTAGTACCTGCTAAAATAGAGCCTAGATCTAAAGCCATCAGAAGATTTCCATCTAAAAAATCTGGAGCTTTTTCAGCTATAATTAATTGCGCAAGACCTTCTGCAACAGCTGTTTTTCCGACACCAGGTTCACCTATAAGAACAGGATTATTTTTTCGACGTCTAGCTAATACTTTAATTACCTCGTGAATCTCCTTGTCACGACCAATTACCGGATCTAACTTACCATCAACCGCTTCCTTTGAGATATTTTCAGAATATTCATCCAATGTCGGAGTAGAGCTACCTTTTTTCTCCCGTTCTAACAAGAATTTTTCAGCTTGTGTTAAAGGACGTAATATCTCCTCTTGATTTTCCTCTATATAAATTAAAATTAAGTTTCGAAGTTTGGGAATATTAACTCCTAATTTATCTAAAGTACGCATAGCGACTCCATCTGATTCACTAATAAGCGCTAATAAAATGTGTTCTGTACCCACGAAATTTTGGCCAAGATCTTTTCCTTCATGAACAGCCATTTCTAAAACACGTTTTGCACGAGGGGTAAATGGGATTTCAGATGCAACAAATCCTGTCCCACGGCCAATATATAATTCGATTTCTCTTCTTGCTTTTTTTAAAGTAACTTTCTGTTTTTTAAGAGCTCGTGCACCGATTCCATGACGTTGACCAATAATTCCAAGTAATAATTGTTCAGTTCCAACAAAATTATGGCCCATTCGTCTTGCTTCTTCTTGAGATAGCATGATTACTTTAATAGCACCTTCGGTAAATTTTTCAAACATTCTTGACTCCTTGCATATTAATTAGATTGGAAAATTAGAAAAATAAATTTCAAATATAGATTATGTTATCATTTTAAATAAGTAAATTATCATTCAGAATAGAAGTTTTTACTCTATTAGTTAAACTGTTAAACTATACGTTCACTTATTGAATATTCTCCCCTTTTTTCCTGTATAAAATTTAAATTTTAAAGGCTAATTACTTAGTGTTTATTATAGGACAAAAATAATTAATTTTACTGATAATTTTAGAAATTAAAATGGAAATCCTAATTGACTCTAGACTTAGAATTAAAAAATTTAGCATTATAATATTTTATATTCTAACCCTAGATTTTTCAACTTATATTAACTATAATAAGAAATGAATAGAATTGTAATATTTTCATTGGCGGTATGGCCAAGTGGTAAGGCAGTGGATTGCAAATCCTCGACCCTCAGTTCGAATCTGAGTGCCGCCTATTCGTTTAAATCTATTAGGTTGCTTTTTGCCTAAGTCTTTTATAGAATTTACTCGAGTATATAGTTGTGGGGATGTGGTGGAATTGGTAGACACGACGGACTTAAAATCCGTTGCCTTGTGAAAGTGCGTGAGGGTTCAAGTCCCTCCGTCCCCATTATAAATAAAATTTAGCTTCAATTTCACCTATGTGAAGTCTTAGCATTCCACGTCGAAGATGTTCTCTATTGACCGTATATATGAATCCACCAGCAATCGAATTTCGTTCTAATCAAACTTTACCTATTCTAACTTTTTCCAAAACTCCATACTGATGAGGTATTTTTTCGATTACAACTACTTTTTCAGAATCACCTACTACTTATAAAGTAATAGTTCTACTTGTACAATCTACAACTTTTGCATCGAAAACTTTAGCAATGTCTAAAACTTCTACCCGCACTGCTCCAGTCGCTATAATTTTGAACAAAATCAGTTTCTTCTAAAGAATGGTATATAAATTAATTTTTTAATTTTTTAATACGCGTTGTCGTGGTAATTGATCAACAAGTTTTTACTATGATAATACTTGATAAACCTTCGTGTTCTGTTGGTCCGATAGTTAAACTCTCAATTGTAAAACCTCGACAGGTTAATATACTAGATTGATTGTTAACTAAAAATGATAAAATATATTCGTTGCTGTAATCTATGTTCCTATGTTCATTAAATTTCTTTTGATTAATCTTTTAAAAATTTCGATCTATTAGATTTTGAATTGTTTGTAAAAAAGGATTTTTTCTACAAACAATTCAAAATCTAATATATATATATATATCTTAACATAAGTCTATACGAGACAATATTCCCGACGGTAACTCTAAATTTAGCAATAGTTCAGACATCTCGATACTTGGATCATAATAAATTTCGACAATCCGTTTATGAATTCTTAGTTCAAAATGCTCTCTTGAATCTTTATCAACATGCGGAGATCTTAAAACACAATAAATACGTTTATCTGTAGGCAGTGCAACAACTGATAAACGATTAGCTTTACTATTTTGAACAATATCAGTTATTTTTCGACATGCTGAAGTTAAAAGTTCATGATTAAAAGATTCTAATCGTACACGAATTTTTGCATTCGTTTTTATTTCCATAAACTTATTTAATTATTTAATAATTTTAGAAACAACACCTGCCCCAATTGTACGACCCCCTTCACGGATGGCAAACCGCATACCTTCTTCAATAGCGACTGGATAAATTAACTCTGCAGTCATTTTAATACGGTCACCAGGCATTACCATTTCTACCACGCTTCCATCATCTGCAGTAAATTGTGTAATAGCACCTGTTACATCAGTTGTACGTACATAGAATTGTGGTCTATAACCAGTGAAGAATGGAGTATGACGTCCTCCTTCGTCTTTCGTTAGTACGTAAACTTCTGATTCAAAATTAGTATGTGGAGTAATTGTACCCGGTTGTGCTAATACCATACCACGTTCAATATCATCACGTGTAACACCACGTAATAAAATACCGACATTATCACCAGCAAAACCTTCTTCTAAAGTTTTTTGGAACATCTCGATTCCAGTAATTGTTGTTGTTTGTGTTTCTCCAATACCAACAATTTCAACATTATCGCCAACTTTAACTACACCACGTTCAATACGACCTGTTGCTACGGTACCACGACCAGTAATAGAGAAAACATCCTCAATAGCCATTAAGAACGTTTTTTCAATATCACGTTCAGGTGTAGGAATATATTCATCTACTGCATCCATTAATGCATAAATTTTATCTACCCAAGGATTATCACCACGTTTTATATTTGGATTTGAAGAAATTGCTTCAATCGCTTGTAATGCAGACCCTGGACAAATAGGAATTTCTTCACCAGGGAAATCGTAAGCAGAAAGTAATTCACGAACTTCTAATTCAACTAGTTCCAATAATTCAGAATCATCAACTTGGTCTTCTTTATTTAAAAATACAACAATATCTGGAACACCTACTTGTTTTGATAATAAAATATGTTCACGTGTTTGTGGCATTGGGCCATCAGCAGCAGATACAACTAAGATTGCCCCATCCATTTGAGCGGCACCTGTAATCATATTTTTTACATAATCAGCGTGACCTGGACAATCTACATGAGCATAATGACGCTTCTCTGTCTCATATTCTACGTGTGCTGTATTAATTGTAATACCACGAGCACGTTCTTCTGGTGCACCGTCAATATCTGAATAATCTTTAACTGCAGCATTCCCATCTAAGGCTAATGTTGCTGTAATCGCAGCAGTTAATGTAGTTTTACCATGATCCACATGACCAATAGTTCCAATGTTAACATGGGGTTTTGTACGTTCAAATTTTTCGCGTGCCATTTATAAAAGTTCCTTTAAATTTTTAAATTAGATAATATAATACAATAAGCTTTTAGCGAGAGTAGATTTTTTAATAATTAATAACGAAAATGTGCAAAAGCTTTATTAGCATTTGCCATTTTATGTGTTTCTTCTTTTTTCTTAATAGTATTACCTATATCGTTTGCTGTGTCAATAATTTCGTTAGCTAATTTAATTGACATAGTTCGACCAACACGCTGTCGTGAATATTGTATAATCCATCGTAACGATAAATTTGTAGCTCGGAATCCATTAACTTCCACAGGAACTTGATACGTAGAACCACCAATTCGTCGAGCTTTCACTTCAACAACTGGACTTGCATTTCGAATGGCTCTTTCAAAAACTACTAATGGATCTTCATTAGTTTTAACCTTAATAATTTCAAAAGCAGCATTAACTATATTTTGTGCTAAGTTTTTTTTACCCGATTTTAAAATTCGGGTAATAAGCAAACTTACTAAATAACTATTATAGGTAGAATCTGCTTCAGGAAACCTTTTTTTTGAGATATTTCGACGAGACATAATATCAATTTATTTAAAAATTATTGAGAATATTTATTTATCACTTTTTGGCTTTTTAACACCATATTTGGAACGACCTTGTGTACGGTCTTTTACACCAACACTATCTAATGCTCCACGTATAATATGATATCGAACGCCTGGTAAATCTTTTACTCGACCACCCCGAATTAAAACTACCGAATGTTCTTGTAAATTATGTCCGATTCCAGGAATGTAGGCTGTAACTTCAAACCCAGATGTTAATCGAACACGCGCTACTTTTCGAATTGCCGAATTTGGCTTTTTTGGTGTTGTTGTATAAACTCGTGTACAGACACCGCGTCTTTGCGGACAATTTACAAGTGCAGGGGACTTTGTCTTTTTCTTAATTTGTATACGTTTTGAACGAACTAATTGTTGAATAGTTGGCATGTATTTTAAAATTAGTATATAAATATAAAATTCTTAAGGATAAGTATGGATTTAATCGCTAGTCGAATTTATTCCATATTTCTTCATAAATCTTTCGACACGACCTTCACTATCAATAATTGTTTGTGAATCAGTATAAAATGGATGATTAGCTAACCAAACATCTACTTGTAATTCACGCTTTGTAGAACCAACATAACAAAGAGCTTTTCCATCACAAAAGATCGGAGTCTCAGTAAACCATGTAGGATGAATTTCAGGTTTTGGCATATTTGTAAATCTTTTAACGTTTTGAATATTGTGGAGCTTTTCTAGCTTTTCGTAAACCATATTTTTTTCGTTCTTTAATTCGGGCATCTCGAGTTAGAAATCCGAACGGTTTTAAAACCAAACGATTTTGCTATAATATCAAATTGTTTTTCTAAGTTTAATTCTTTTAAAGGTGCGCAAATATTATTCAAATATGTGACATTGTATTGTAAATATTTTTCACCAGGAACTCTGTTAATCACAATGTTTCCCTCTCCTGGAACAAGAAAAACCCGGGCAATAGCTTGTTTTCGTTTTCCAAGACCAATAGTAGTTTTTCGAAAGACTGATTCAATTTTAGTATTCATAAATATTTATATATTGTTTATATAATTATATAAATTCGTCCAATCTTATTGGATTTTGTGCCACATGTGGATGGTCTGGACCGTTATAAATCTTTAGTCGTTTAGGTAGACTTTTTTTTGCCGATCCTTCAGCCAGCATACCGTAAATAGCAGCCATTAAAAGTTGTGATGGTAAAGAATTTAGTACTTGTTTTAACGACCGGCCTGGACGACCAGGTACATTAACAGAAAATCTTGGCCGTTGGCTATCTAAAAGCATGTCTTGAGCATTTATTAATATTACATAATCACCTACATCAAACGCTGGATGATAGTGCAGTTTTTGTTTTCCAGACAAAAGACGACTAACCAAGACTGCAATTCGTCCTAGTTTTTTGTTTTTACAATCAATTAGACACCAATTTTTTTTTTTGTGATCAGAAGCTGGGATAAATGTTTCATTCATAAAATGTTAATTAATAAAATAAAATAATTAATTACTTTAAAACTATTCCTAATTTATTTTTCAGAGTGGTAAAAACTTCATCTGCCGATTTTCGACCAAAGTTTTTAAGCTCTTGTAATTTTTCCGGGGAATATTTTAACAAATCACCTATTGTATTTATTTGTGCCCGTTTTAAACAATTATATGCCCGTACAGATAAATGCAATTCTTCAATCGCAATATTTGTATGTGGATTTTTTGGAGTCGAAAGAGTCTGATTTTCCGATTCTTTTATTTCTTGTGGTAATTTATTTTCCAACAAGGAAGTAAATAAATCAATAATAAAACGAGACGCAGAAGAAATAGCATCTTCTGGTGAAATACTTCCATTGGTCCAAATATCAAGAAATAAACGTTCCGTTAAATAATTTGAGTTATCATAAACATTTTCAATTTTAAAATCTACTTTTTGTATAGGCATAAAAATTGCATCAATTTGGAGATAATCTTGCGATTTTTTACAAAACGTTTGACCTGCTAGTTTATATCCTGTACCAGATTCCATTTTCAATTCTATTTCAAGAACGTTAGACGTAGAAATTGTGGCTATATAATGATTTGGATTTATAATTTCTAAATTAGACGGTAGTTGAATAGAATTCGCTGTGACAACAGCTGGACCTTGAATTTTGAGACGTCCAAATTTAAGATCTGTTGTTTTACTTTTTAAAACAATTCCTTTCAAATTAAGTAAAATTTCCAAAATATCTTCACGAACTCCTGGGATTGTCGAAAACTCATCTCGCACTCCGGCAATTCGTACGCCAGTAATTGCAGTTCCCCCTAAATCACTTAGTAAAACTCGTCGTAAAAGATTTCCGACTGTTATACCTTGTCCAGGACGTAAGGACTTTATTACAAACTGTCCATACATTGATCCGGATTCAATTTTCTCGGATTTAAGACACTTTATATAGAAATTATTCATAGTTATGATTTAAATTCATTTTAAAATTTTCACGATTTATGTATTGTATTTTTAAACACGACGACGCTTTGGAGGACGGCAACCATTATGTGGTACCGGAGTTATATCCTGAATAGAAATAACTTCAAAGCCTGCTCCTTCAATAGATCGAATAGCTGTTTCTCGACCAGATCCCTGACCTTTTACTAAAATCTCGACGCTTTTCATACCTTTACTTAAAGCATCTAAAGCTGCTTTTTCTGCAGCTGTTTGAGCTGCAAAAGGTGTGCCTTTTCTTGCTCCTTTAAATCCAGAGCTTCCGGCTGAAGCCCACGAAATAGTATCACCTGTTAGATTCGTAATTGTCACGATTGTATTGTTAAAAGTTGATTGAATATGAACAACGCCAGTGACAAGATTGTTCTTATCTTTCTTAAAGGTTGATTTTCGAATTTTTTGTGCCATATAAAATAAAAATTTAAATTAATAGAACTTATTTAGAAACGAGATTACTTTTTCTTGCCTGTAACTGTTTTTTTGGAACCTCGTCTTGAGCGAGCATTTGTTCGCGTTCGCTGACCGCGAACGGGCAGATTATTTCTATGTCTTTTTCCTCTATGACAATTTATTTCATTTAATCGTTTTATATTTAAACCATTAAAGCGACGAAGATCGCCTTCTAATTTTAACTCAATTGTTTCTAACGCTTTTCGTAATGCTATTGTTTGTTCCGTTGTTAAATCATTTGTTCGCGTTTCTGGACTAATCTCTGCTAGTTCAACAATTTTTTTTGCGGATGTAATACCAATTCCATGAATATAAGTAAGCGCATATGCAATTCGTTTATTCCTTGGTAAATCAACACCTATTAATCTGACCACCTGATTAACTCCTTTAAAATATTAACCTTGACGTTGTTTATGTTTTGAATTTGGACAAATCACCATAATTTTCCCATGGCGTTTAATTACACGACATTTATCACACATTTTTTTAACTGAAGGACGAACTTTCATTATACATTTTTTATTAATTTTTATTAAATTTTATTAATTAGATAATTTTTAGAAATTGTTTAGTCAAACATATCATAATAAATATTGGAAAGAATAATACTTCGCATTTCTCGTGTTAAATCCAGTATTACACCTACTAAAATCAGTAGAGATGTTGTTCCTAAATTGGTAAAACCAGATAAAGATAAAATAGCTTGAATTACATTTGGTAACGTGGCAAGTAAAGCTAACATAAGTGCTCCTAAAAGTGTTACCCGTTTCATAACCTGCTTTAAATAAAATGTAGTTTCTACACCTGGACGTATACCGGGTATACTTACAGCCATTTTCTGTAATTCATCAGAAAGATCTTTTGGATTAACAACAATAGTTGAATAAAATAAGCTAAATAGTAAGATCAAAACAAAGTAACTAATCCAGTAAATAAATTTATAAGATTTTACAAATACTGGAAGAGTTATTAATGGTGTTAGCACCCGTAATAAACCTAAATTATAAATAAAAGTAGGTATAACTAACACAGCTGTAGTTAAAATAATAGGCATTACCCCTGCTTGATTAAACCGTAAAGGAATATAATAACCCGATTCTAGATTTGATGAGCCGGAAAAAGGAAGAGAAGTTTGATTTAATTGTTTTGACGAGATTAAATAAACTTTCCGCATGCCTTCTTGTAATAGAACAATTCCATATAGGGCTAAAAACAAAACAAAACCGCTTAACAACCAAGATTCAACAGGGACTTTTCCACTTGATTCATTAATTACTTGCTTAACAAAACCAGGTAGACTAGACACGATATTTGTATAGATAAGAAGTGACGGACCATTCCCAAGACCATACTCGGTTATTATTTCACTCAACCATAAAACTATCATGGCACCAGTTGTTAACCAAACCACTATTTCGAAGGCTAAGAATAAATTCCACTCAAATAACGCACGTTTCAAATAGAATGCAACACTAGTACTTTGAATAAGAGACCAGGCCAATGTTAATAGACGAGTTAACGAATTAATACTCCTTCTAGCTTCTGCTCCACCTTCTTTTTGTAATTTAGAAAGACCGGGTAAAAGACTTACCAGTAATTGCATAATTATTGATGCATTTATATAGGGAAATATATTCAAAGTAAATAAACCAACTACAACCGTATTATCACCGGCAAATGTACTTACTAAGGTTCTTAGCCTAAAGTGTCGTTCAATGTAAAACTCTAAATGTCCATGATCTATACCAGGAACCGGGAGAAAAGTCCCCATTCGAATAAATAATAATATTCCTAAACTTAATAAAAGTCGGTTTAATAAACTATCCTTATCATCCGTTTGTTTCATTTCTATTCTTAGATTTTATAGTTTAACTATTTATGTTCTCACCACTATTGGAGTGTAAATCTCGTTTTTTTGCGACTTGGGATTTTGTTGTTAAACTATCTAATGCCAAAACTGCGGCCCGAGCATTATTTAAAACATTATTTGATCCCAATTGTTTTGCAATTACATTCTTAATCCCAGCAACTTCTAAGACTGTTCGAACAGATCCACCAGCAATTACCCCTGAACCTTCGATAGAGGGGCGCATAATTATTTTACATGCGCCAAAACTCCCAACGACATTATGTGGAATACTTAAAGATTTTGTAATTGGAATTTTTATTAGATTTTTTCTACCATCTGTTTTAGCTTTTTTAAAAGCATTGACAACATCATCAGCTTTTCCCACACCAACACCAACCTGACCATTTTCATTCCCTACAACAACAATTGCACGAAAACTTAATTTTTTTCCGCCTTTTGTTACCTTTGATACTCGGCTAATTTTAATTAATCGTTCGACAAATTTTGATTCACTTGAATTGTCGCTACGTTGTGAAGTTTTTTTTGATTTATTAACTTGTTTTAGATCGGTACTCATAAAATTTATTAAACTTATACTTCTAGTTTTCAAATTATTTATTAAAATTGAAGACCACCCTCTCTTGCACCATCTGCTAAAGCTTTTATTCGTCCATGGTATAAGTAAGAACCTCGATCGAATACAATTTTAGTAATATTTTTTTTTAGGCTCAACTTTGCTAATTTTTGCCCAATAAGTTTTGAGGCATCACAAGTTCTCCCATTTTGAATATTAAGTTTAATATCTCGATCTAGAGTTGAACATGAAACAAGAGTTTTAGAAGTTGTGTCATCAATGATTTGTGCATAAATATTTTCGTTAGAACGAAAAACAGATAAGCGTGGACGCTCAGCAGTTCCTTTAATTAGTCCACGTAAACTTTCTCGTTTTAATTTTTTATATTTATTAGGTTTTAACTTTTTATTTTTATTTTTGAGTTTTAATAAAACTCGCTTTGAAAATTTCATAAATCTATTTTGCTGTAATTTTAATTGATTTTAAAACTTTTTAAATTTTATTTCTTACCTGACTTACCTGCTTTCCGTTTTACAATTTCTCCCTTATACAGGATACCTTTACCTTTATATGGTTCTGGTGGTCGCCATGATCTAATATTGGATGCAAATAACCCAAGGACTTCTTTATCGCAGGCCTTTAAATTAATTGTTGTATTTTGAACAACTTCAACGGAAACTCCTTCAGGAATCAACATTTTAACTGGGTGACTATACCCTAAGTTTAAGATTATATATTTATCTTGAACCGATGCCCGGTATCCAACTCCTTGTAAATTTAGGGTCAATTGGAACTGTTCCGAAACACCTGTTACCATATTATTAATTAATGTTCTATATAAACCATGTAAAGCACGACTAGTTCGTGTTTTGTTTTTTAGACTTATAATTAAAGTACCATCAATTTGTTCGATTCCAAGAACATCCGGAATTGTGTTACGTAATATTCCGAACTTTCCTTTTACTGTAATATCAGGTCCACTACAAGTAATATCTACATTTGCTGGTATTTTAATTGGCAATTTTCCGATACGTGACATAATTTTTAATTACTCCAATTACCAAATATAACATAAAACTTCACCACCAATACCAAGTTCTTTTGCTTTCAGGTTTGTCATTACTCCTTTTGATGTTGAAATAATTGCAATACCTAAATTATCTAAAACTTTTGGTAATTTTTTCGCACTGGTATAAACACGTAAACCTGGCTTACTTACTCGCTCCATTTTGCAAATCACAGGTTCACGTGATTTTCCTTTATATTTTAACGAAATAAGCAAATACTCATATGAATTTTCATTGTAGATCTCAAAATCTTCGATAAATCCTTCTTCTTTAAGGATTGACGCAATAGCTTTCGACATCTTTGTAGCTGGAATTTGTACAATTTGATGCTTAATCATATTTGCATTTCTGATTCGAGTTAACATGTCCGAAATAGTATCTGTTACCACAATTGTCTCCTTATAAATTTTTCAGCGTTTCTGTTATTCTTGAGACCATCTTTTTCGCCGTAAATGTTTTTTTCTATCCCATGCTTGATTAACTTCGGAGAAAGATGAATATTTTTCATAATAACCACAATCATTTAATGGAAATCTTAAAAACTTAAAAAGTATCATTCCATTTAAAACTCTATCAATTGTTTTTGATCGTGATTTTGGTGCTGATGATGAAAACACTAGCGTAATACTAAATCCTTGTGTTTGATCAACATCATCGTAATCAATTTCTGGAAAAATTAATTGTTCTTTTAATCCTAAAGTGTAATTCCCAGCTTTATCAAAACTTCTTACTGATAAACCACGAAAATCACGGATCTGAGCAAATGTAAAAAAGATCAGTTTGGTAAGAAATGTATACATTTTACTGCCTCTTAATGTTACTGTCAGACCTAATTCCATATTTTCACGAATTTTAAAACCAGCAATTGCTTTTTTTGCTCTTGTAATTACAGGTTTTTGTCCGGTAATAGCCGTAAATTCGTTAATACTTTTTTTTAATATATTAGTATTTTGTGCTGCCAATCCTAACCCACGATTAATTTGAATTTTTTGAAGTTTTGGAATCATATGAGGGTTACCAAACATAGCTGGATTATTTTTTTTTAGAACAGCTCGGATCCCTTCTTCATATTCACCTTTTATATCCTCAAGTAAACGATGAATTTCAGCGATTTCTTCTAATGAATGTTGATTACGCATATTATTATTATTACATTATTACGACTCTTTAAAATTTAATTTTACATTTGAATGATGAATCGGAGCTTCAAATTGTTTAATTTCTCCTACTTCATTCTCATCATTAGGCTTAATATGTTTGAATTTAAAATTTATGCCTTTAACTACAATTTTTCCTGTATTTCGATCCATTTTGATAACTTTCCCTGTTTTATTCTTATCAAAACCTGTTATAATTTTTACATTATCACCAATTTTAACATGCATTTTTTGTTGCTTTCCCATTTATAAAACCTCCGGTGCTAATGAAACAATTTTAGAGAAATTCTTGTCACGGATTTCACGTGCGACAGGGCCAAAGACGCGGGTTCCACGTGGGTTATTATCAAGATTCACAATTACAGCTGCATTATCATCAAATCGAATATACATTCCATCTGGACGACGAATTGTTTTACAAGTTCGCACTACAATTGCCCTTACGATATCAGACCGCTTAACAGGCATATTAGGTATAGCTTCTTTAACGACACCAATAATTGTATCGCCAATTTTCGCATATTTTCGATTTCCACCTAATACTCGAATACACATAATTTTTCGAGCGCCGGTATTGTCAGCCACTGTTAACATTGTTTGGGGATAAATCATATAAATTTACTTTTAACTAACTAAAGAGGATTTCGAAAGAACTTTGGCTAATGTCCAACGTTTTCGCTTACTTAATGGTCGACATTCTTGAACTAGAACTTGATCACCAATGTTACATTCACCCATTTCATCATGAGCTAAATATTTTCTTGTTTTTGTCATAGTTTTTGAATAAATTGGATGAGGATAACGACTTTCAACTTTTACTACTATAGTTTTTTGCATTTTATTACTAACAACAATACCAACTTTTTCTTTTACTGGCATTTAAAACTCCTTAAATCATCATTTTTATACCGATTTCTAGTTCTTTAGAAATTTCCGGTCATGTAATTTTGTTTTTTAATTAATTTCGTCACAGTATTACCACGTTTTTTTTCTAAAGCATCTAGTCTTAACGTCAATATCGTTTTTAATTGAGCTAAGCGACGTTTTGCATGCTTAATTTCATGAGGTTTAAAAGATTGACGAGTAGCTTTTTTAAATTGCAGTTGAAATAATTCTTTTTCGGTTTGAATAATTGCTTGAGAGATTTCAGAATTTGGAAGTGCTATCATCTCATTAAATTGAACTATACTCATAATTTATTCAATGTTATTTCTAGTAATAAATTTTGTTTTTATTGGTAATTTGTACGAGGCTAAATTTAGTGCAGTACGAGCAATCTCTTCAGGAACAGATGCTATTTCGAATAAAATCGTTCCAGGCTTAACTACAGCTACCCAATAATCAACTGCACCTTTCCCCGACCCCATACGCGATTCTGCTGCTCTAGCCGTCACCGTTTTATCTGGAAAAATTCGAATCCACAGTGCTGCTCCACGTTTTGTATAACGCGTAATTGTTCGTCGAGCTGCTTCAATTTGGCGCGAAGTAATCCAGGTAGGTTCTAAAGCCTGTAAACCATAATCACCAAATGTGATTACATTTCCTCGTGTAGCCTTTCCCCGCATCCGTCCACGATGATACTTTCTATATTTTGTTCTTTTTGGACTTAACATAATGAATTAGTTCGATAAAATATAAATCTATTAAATAGTATTAAGTTTATTGTCTATTTTGCTAAAATTTCACTTTTAAATAACCAAACTTTGACCCCTAAAACACCGTAAATAGTATGGGCTTCTTTTGTAGCATAATCAATATCTGCTCGTAAAGTTTGTAATGGAACACGTCCTTCTCGGATCCATTCACTTCGAGCAATTTCCGCCCCATTAAGTCGACCTGATACTTGAATTTTAATCCCATTAACATTCTCGTCAAGAGCACTTTGCATTGCTTTACGAATTGCTTTTCGAAAAGCAATTCGTTCTTCAAGTTGCTCTACAACTAAATCAGCAATAAGAGAAGCATTTAAATTAACCTTTTCGACTTCAATGATATTAATTGTTATCTGACGACTAGGAGGTAAAATTTTTTTAATATTGCTTAATAAAGTCTTTATTCCTGATCCATTTTCACCTACTATCACTCCAGGACGGCCCGTCTCAATATTTAATTGAATCTGGTCACTTAATCCATTTCGATTAATTTGAATGTTTGAAATACTAGCTGTCTTAGCCAGTTTGTTCAGATATGTTCGAATTTGATTATCTTCTTTTAGTAAATTTGCATACTGATTAAAATTTGCATACCATGTAGATCTATGTTCTTGTGTAATACCTAATCTAAATCCTAAAGGATGTGTCTTTTGTCCCACCGAATTAATCCTTTTAATTAAAATACAATTTATAAAGTTATTTAACTAGTCCCTTTTACAACAATCGTAATATGACAAGTTGGTTTTAAAATACGATAAGCTCGACCTTGTGCCCGTGGTCGAATTCGTTTTAATTTTGGGCCTTCATTTGCAAATACTTCTTCAATAATTAACTTTTTCTTATCTAAACCATAATTATTTTTTGCATTGGCTGCCACCGAATGGACTACTTGCCAAACAGGACCACCTGCATCGTAAGGTAAAAATTCTAATATCATTAATGCTTCCTGATATGAACGTCCTCGAATTTGGTTTAAAACTCGTCGTACTTTATGCGGGGACATCCGAATATATTTTGCTACTGCTTTGACTCTTTGTATGTTGGGCATATAATATTCTCCACAATTTTTCTTTATTTCAATATATTTTCATCTTTCTTCTAATAGTCATAAAATTTAGAAAAAGCTTTCTTTAAGGTTCTAGTTCTCAAAAATTTATATTTTGTTCTTTCTTTTCTGCTTTTGAAATTCTAATTTCACCAAATCTTAAAAAACAAATTTAGTTTATAAGACTAAACTTCCTATAAGTTCAATTTTTAAATCTCCTTTTTTACCACGGAATTTCTGGTTTTTCAGGAGGAGGGGTTATATAACATTTTAATGTGAAACTGAGAGAGTCCAATAATTCGATATTTTCCGATTTTTGACTGCTAAAATGATTAAATCGAGGGACTTCAGTAATGTTTACATCATAGATAGAAATATCAAAAAAACTTGTACATGTTGCATTCTGAAGGAAAATCGCCATTGAATGTAAAATTTTTAAGAGAAAATCTTGCTCAACGGGATTAAATTTTAAAAGATATAAAATATCTTCATTCGCGTAATAAAATGCTTTACCTTTCCAAGTTCTTAAAACAGATTTTGCTCGTGACGATAACTTTTTATCACATTTCACAGTAAATGTTTGAAAAATGGGTTCAAAACTGACATTTTCTTGACTAGCTTTAATTTTATCTTTTTCAAATTGGTATACCCCATCCTCGATTAAAGAGGAAATATTCATATAGAGTTTTCCTTAACGCTTTGTTTTTTTATCCGTTTTGATATGTGATTTAAATGTTCGCGTTGAAACAAATTCTCCTAATTTATGACCTACTAACTGATCAGAAATAAAAATTGGTACATGCTGTCTGCCGTTATAAACAGCGATGGTATGTCCTACCATACTAGGTAGTATTGTTGAAGTACGAGACCAGGTTGTAATGACATCTTTTTTTCCAACAGCATTCATTTTCTCAATTTTTTTCAATAAATGGTATGCAACAAAAGGTCCTTTTTTTAATGATCTTGGCATCTTAAAGATATTTTTATTAGTTTTTATTTTTTTACAATTTTAATTATGAACGTCGACGAAGAATATATGCATCACTCGATTTTTTCTTTTTTCTTGTTTTTATTCCTAATGCAGGTTTCCCCCAAGGAGTTAGTGGTCGAGTCCGTCCTATAGGAGCTCGTCCTTCACCTCCACCGTGAGGATGGTCACATGGATTCATTACCGATCCTCGTACTGTTGGGCGTTTTCCTAGCCAACGAGTTCGTCCAGCTTTTCCACTTTGTACTAAAAATGCATCATTATTACTAACTTCTCCAATGGTAGCAAAACACTCTTTCCGAATTAAGCGGATTTCTTTAGATGGCAATCGTAATGTAACATAATCTCCTTCTTTTGCTAATATTTTAGCAGAAGTTCCTGCCGCTCTTACAATCTGACCACCCCGATTTGGTATTAGTTCAATGTTGTGAACTGAAGCCCCTAAAGGAATTTCTTCTAAAGGCAAAGCATTGCCAATCTGAAGTGCTGTTCCGGAGCCAGAAGATACCATATCTCCTATATTCAAATTATTAGGATGCAAGATATAACGTTTTTCTCCATCACGATAATGAAGAAGTGCTATTCGAGCATTACGATTTGGATCATATTCAATAGATGCTACAATAGCTTCTACATTATGTTTTTTACGGCCGAAATCAATTATTCGGTATCTTCTTTTATGACCACCCCCACGATGGCGAATTGTAATAACTCCTCGATTATTCCGTCCTTTATTACGATGATTTTTTTGAATTAAACTTTTTTCTGGTTTCGTTTTTGTAATTTCAGTAAACGAAGAAAGTGCTCGGTTCCGCGTACCTGGTGTATATGATTTATAAAGACGAATACTCATAAACTTGATTAATCTTGATTATATAGTTATTAATTTTCTGCAAATAAGTTTATTCTATCACCTTGTGATAAAGTTACAATTGCTTTCTTATAATGTGACTTCCAACCTAGATACTTTCCAACACGTTTTTTCTTCTTAGGAAGGTGACAAGTGTTAACTTTGATTACTTTTACATTAAACAAATATTCAATTGCTGCTTTAATTGTAATTTTATCTGAATAAGGATTTACGATAAAACTATACTGATTATTTTCTAAAAGTCTTGTAGCTTTATCCGTAATGATTGGATATTTTATAATGTTTGTCGTGCTACGATTAAAATATGAAGAATCAACCACAATAAATCTCCTTTATATCCTTTACTGCTAGCGGTGTCATTAAAATTTGTTTCGCTTTTAACAAACTAAAAGTATTTAAATTTGAAGCAGAGATTAGTTCTACATTTTTAATATTTCGAGTTGCCAATTTTAAAGGAATTGTTTTTTTCGAAATAATTACTAATATTTTTTGATCTAAGCTAATGCCACAATTTTTACAAAGATTGTAAAATGTTTTTGTTTTTGGTAGATCAACATTAGTTTCCAAATTATCGATAATCGAAATATTATTACGTTTGTTATAGAGCAATGTTTGTAACGCCAATTTACGTTCTTTTTTATTTAACTTCAATATAATTTTTTTTGGTTTTGGACCAAAAATAACGCCCCCACCTTTCCATAAAGGTGAACGGCTTGAACCAGCTCTGGCACGTCCAGTTCCTTTTTGGCGCCAAGGTTTTCGACCCCCACCTCGTACTTCACTTCTAGTTTTCGTCGAAAGGGTACCTTGTCGTTGAGAACTTTGATGTCTTAAAATATCTTTGTGAATCAAATAATTTCCTGATTTTTCAAGTACATTCAATTCTAATTTGTATTCGTCGTTTAATACTTTTCCATTTATATCCAATGAATTGTATGTAATAAATTTTTGAACAGTCATACGTTTTTTTTGCCTAGATTTATTTCTTTGATAATAGAGTTTAAATTATTTTGAGACACGAATGCTAAGTAGATTCCCAGGTTTTCCTGGTACAGAACCTTTTACTACTAAAATGTTTTCAATGCCATTGACTTGAATAATTTTTAATTTTTTAGTTTTTGTAGTTTTGTTTCCTAATTGACCGGCCATTTTTTTTCCAGGCAAAACACGTCCAGGAGTGGTTCCCATACCAATAGAGCCTGGTGCTCTGTGGTTTTTAGAACCATGAGTCATAGGTCCTCGCGTAAAATTATGACGCTTTTGAAGTCCTGAAAAACCTTTTCCAGAGCTTTTACCTGTTACATCAATAAATTGACCTGCCGATAATGATTCAACATTTAAAACTTGACCCACCTTAAATTCTTCTGGGTGGTTTACTCGAAATTCTTTTAAATATTTCAAGGGTTGAATATTTGATTTTTGTAAATGACCTAATTCGGGTTGGGTTAAGGATTTGTTTGAGACAGTTCCATAACCTATTTGGATGGCGTTATACCCGTCATTTAAAGTCGTTTTAATTTGTGTAATAACACAAGGACCAACTTTTAAAATTGTAACTGGGATAATGTTACCGGATTCATCAAAAATTTGAGTCATCCCAATTTTATTACCTAATAAACCTAACGACACAATATTTCTCCAAATATAATATATATATATAGATAAATGAAATTAGAATTAACTGTTATAAAAGCAAAAATAAGTTAATTTCAATAACTCCTTAATTAAATAATAAAACAATCTAAATTGTTAAATTGCTTATAATCTAAATAAATTCGATATATTTGTCTATATAAGGTAAATAAACAATTTTATTAAAAAATAGGTTTTACGGATACTAATGTTCGTCTCTTCATTCTAGTGTTATTTATATATTTAAATAAAATGAACTATTTATAAAAATATAAAAACGTAATGGGAAAAGTTGTAGGTATAGATTTAGGTACGACAAACTCAGTTGTAGCTGCCATTGAGGGTGGTCAGCCGAGTGTTATTGTAAATGCTGAAGGTTTACGAACAACACCTTCGATAGTCGCATATACAAAAAAACAAGAATTATTAGTAGGTCAAATTGCAAAACGTCAAGCAGTTATTAATCCCGAAAATACATTTTTTTCTGTAAAACGTTTTATCGGATCAAAAGAACTTGAAGTTTCTGCCGATGCGAAAAAATTACCATATAAAGTTGTTAAAGATCAAAATGGTAATATTAAAATCAAATGTTCATCATTAAATAAAGAATTTAGTCCTGAAGAAATTTCAGCCCAAGTACTACGAAAATTAATTAATGATGCTACTAGTTATTTAGGACAAGAAGTAACTCAAGCAGTTATAACAGTGCCAGCATATTTTAACGATTCTCAACGACAAGCAACAATGGATGCTGGAAAAATTGCAGGTATTGAAGTTTTAAGAATTATTAATGAACCAACTGCTGCATCTTTAGCTTACGGTCTTGATAAAAAACAGAACGAAACAATCTTAGTATTTGATTTAGGTGGGGGAACATTTGATGTTTCTATTTTAGAAGTTGGTGATGGGATTTTTGAAGTGTTAGCTACAGCAGGTGACACAAATTTAGGTGGTGATGATTTTGATAAAGTTTTAGTCCGTTGGTTAGTTAAAGAATTTGAGAATCTAGAAGGTATTGACCTAACTCAAGATATTCAAGCGTTACAAAGATTGACTGAAGCTGCTGAAAAAGCAAAAATGGAATTATCTACAGTTGAAAAAACAACAATTCATTTACCGTTTATTACAGCAGATAAAACAGGTCCAAAACATATTGAAAAAGAGTTAACACGGAAAACGTTTGAAACTTTATGTCAAGAATTAATTGATCGTTGTCGAATTCCAGTTGAAAAAGCTCTTAGCGATGCTCGACTTGAAAAATCAGATATAAACGAAGTTGTACTAGTTGGAGGTTCTACTAGAATTCCAGCTATTCAAAACTTAGTCGAATCTTTAACAAATAAAAAACCAAATCAATCTGTTAACCCTGATGAAGTAGTAGCTATCGGAGCGGCCATTCAAGCAGGTATTCTTGCGGGTGAAATTAAAGACGTTCTATTATTAGATGTAACACCTTTATCATTGGGTGTAGAAACTTTAGGTGGTGTTATGACAAAAATTATTGCTCGAAATACTACTATACCAGTGAAGAAATCAGAAATGTTTTCAACTGCCGTTGAAAATCAAACAAATGTAGAAATCCATGTTTTACAAGGTGAAAGAGAGTTAGTTGCCGGCAATAAAAGTCTTGGTAATTTCAGATTAGATGGGATTCCCCCAGCAGAACGAGGTGTTCCTCAAATTGAAGTTACCTTCGATATCGATGTTGATGGTTTATTATCAGTAAAAGCTAAAGAACTTGAAACTGGAATAGAGCAATCGGTTACAATTCAAGGGGCTTCAAATTTAGATGAGAGTGAGGTTAACGATATGTTAGCTGAAGCTGAAAAATATGCAGCGTTTGACAAAGAAAAACGACAAAATATTGATCTAAAAAATCAAGCGGAAACTTTAGCTTTTGAAGCAGAAAAAGAACTTAATCTTTTCAAAACAAGTATACCAGAAGAAAAACAACAAAATGTGAAAAAACTTATCGAAAATATTCGCCAAGATACTCAAACTGATAATTTTGAATCCCTAAAATTATTAGTTGAAGAATTAAAAATGGCTATGAAAGATATGGTTGAAGCAAAACCTTTTGTGGATCAACCTGATATAGATCCTATGTCAAACTTAAACGATCTATAAAATTTTATCTTATCAAATCAAAAAAGTTAATTTTGATTTGATAAGATTTAGATGACTATTAATGTTTATTTTAGTTTTCCGTTTCATCAACAATGATACATTCCGTCGTTAGAATCATACTTGCAATTGATGTTGCGTTTTGTAATCCAGAACGGGTTACTTTCGCAGGGTCGACAATACCTTCTTCATACATATTTCCAAATGTATTCTTTGCTGCATTATAACCAACTTCAAATTCTTGTTGTTGGACTTTTTCAATTATGACAGGACCATTAATACCAGCATTTTCAGAGATACGTCTTAATGGAGCTACAATAGCGCGCGAAATAATCATTGCTCCAATTAATTCATCTTCTTTTAAATTGATTTTTGCCCAAGTTAAAAGATTATCTGCTAAATGAGCCAATGTAGCTCCACCGCCTGGGACAATCCCTTCTTCTACAGCTGCACGAGTAGCATTAATAGCGTCTTCTAAACGTAATTTTTTATCTTTCATTTCCGTTTCTGTTACAGCACCTACACGAATGACTGCAATTCCTCCTGAAAGTTTAGCAATTCGATCTTGCAGTTTTTCTTTTTCATAACCGGTGTCTGCAATATTAACTTGTTTACGGAGTTGTTCACAACGAGCCTTAATTTGTTCAATTTCTAACCCATCGCCAACAATTGTTGTTGTATCTTTATTTACTATAATACGACGAGCTTGTCCTAATAAATTTACCTGAATATTTTCCAAACTTAACCCTGCATCTTGAGTAATAACTGTTCCGCCCGTCAAGATAGCAATATCTTCTAACATTTGTTTGCGTAGCTCACCAAATCCAGGTGCACGAATAGCGACTACATTTACAATACCACGTAATTTATTTAGAATTAATGTTGCTAATGCTTCTTTTTCAACATCTTCGGCAATAATCAGTAATGGGCGTTTTATTTTTGTAATTTGTTCTAAAATTGGTAATAAATCCTGTTGAACTAAAGTAATTCGTTTATCAGTTAATAGAATAAAAGGATTTTCATAAGAAACTTCCATTTTTTCTGTATTTGTAATGAAATAAGGTGAGATAAAACCTTTTTCTAACTTCATTCCTTCAGTAATTTCTAGTTCCGTTACAATTCCTTTTCCTTCTTCTAATGAAATGACACCTTCTTTTCCTACTTTCGATAAAGCATCGGCAATTAAGGATCCAATAATATTATCATTTCCAGCTGAAATTGATGCTACTTGTTCAATTGATTGAATATCTTCAACAGGTTGTGCAAATTCATTAATTTGTGTTACTAAATATTGTGTAGCTTTTTCCATGCCTAATTTGATAGAAATAGGATTCGCTCCAGCTGCTACATTTTTTAAACCTTCTTTTACCATTGCATAGGCTAAGACAGTTGCTGTGGTAGTACCATCGCCTGCAACATCATTCGTTTTTGAAGCTGCTTGTCGAATTAAAGCTACACCAGTATTTTCAATATGATCCTCTAAATTAATTTCTTTAGCAATAGTTACACCGTCATTCACTATTTGCGGAGAACCATAGGCTTTTTCTAATACAACGTTCCGACCTTTCGGACCTAATGTTACTGAAACAGCTTCAACCATTATTTCCATTCCACGTTCTAAAGCACGTCTCGCGTTATCTTGATATAATATTTTTTTTGCCATAGTTTTCAGTTTATTTTTAATTACTATTCAGATTAGATAGAAAATGTTCGAAATTCTACTTTATGTGAAATTACACTAATAAGGCAAGTCAAATAACTGATTTTGTTAAAAATTTTTTAGATAAAAGCTTTACTAAAAGTAATATTTACAATTACTATTATAGTATGTAACACAGTAAGGGCTTGTAGCTCAGTGGACTAGAGCACGTGGCTACGAACTACGGTGTCAGGGGTTCGAATCCCTTCTTGCCCAATAATTAGAATCTTTGAATTCTAAGAAAAATTCGTTTTTTGGCTGTGTTATCATTTTGGGGTGTCGCCAAGCGGTAAGGCTGTGGACTTTGACTCCGCCATTCGTAGGTTCGAATCCTGCCACCCCAGTTTGTTCAACTTTGATTAGAAGCAGATTAATTTACATGATTTTAAATTTTCAGTATAATTACAATTATTTTTTTTTCAATTCAGGAGAATTTATACTCTTTAACTGAGGAACACATCACACTATTTTAACCATACTTATTTTATAGCTAACATAAATTGTCAATAATGATATAATTTTGGCTGTGACAGAATTTGTAGTATAATTTGGATCTAGAAGATCTATGTTGTTAAATTTTAGATAATATTTAAAAGGATAAACTTATGAAAGCTAAAATTCAATTCATAAAAGGACTTGATGAGAAAGTGTTACCAGATGTACGATTAACACGTTCACGCGATGGAAGTACTGGAACTGCAACATTTCGATTTAAAAATCCAAATATTTTAGATAAAAGTACTGCTAAAGAAGGTGAAATAACAGGAATGTATCTAATTGATGAAGAAGGTACCTTAGAAACACGAGATGTAAATGCTCGATTCGTTAACGGTAAACCAGAAGCAATAGAATCCATTTACATCATGAAAAGTCCTGAAGCATGGGACCGTTTTATGCGATTTATGGAACGGTATAGCGAAAGTAACGGTTTAGTTTTTACTAAAGCAAGTTAATTGTAAAAATTCATAGTAATTTTAAAAATGCAGATATTATTAGATTGGGTTAGTGAATTAGTAAATATTGAAGATGTTAGTTTAGATAATTTAATAGAGAAACTTACACTTGGTGGTTTCGAAGTTGAAGAAACTCTAGAATTACAACTTAATGAAAGAAAAGCAATAGCATTAGATATATCCGCAACGGCAAATCGTGCTGATAGTTTATCAATAAAAGGAATTTCTAAAGAAATTGGAGCATTACTGGATAAACCATACAAAAATTCAAGATATTTAACAAATAGCTTTGACTGCCACGAACTTATTAAAAATTCATTACAATGCTCTGATGAACGAGATGATTATTCAACCTTTATTGCAATTACCGTTGAAAATATAACTGACTTTAGGGTACCCAAATGGATAAATGAAAAGTTAGTTTGCTCAGGATTACAACCAATGAATAATTTATTAGATTTTCAAAATTATATTCTATTAGAAACAGGGTATCCTTTTGAATTTTATGATTTAAATAAAATTCGATCTAAATTAAATTATTCGGATTTCAATTTAATATTGACAAAAGCTAGTGCAAGTTCTTTTTTAGCAAATAATCAATCGGAGTATACGTTAAATAAAGATATTTTATTACTTAAAGCAGACAATGTTGATTTGAGTATTGCAGGCGTAATTTCTCATAATGAAGTTTCATATACGAATCAAACAAAATCATTACTAATAGAAGGATCCATTTTTAATTCAAAAAAAATTCGACAACAATCAAGGGTCCTTGGATTACGAACAGATAGATCAGCCCGTTATGAAAAAGGTCTAAATAACAGTTATTTAATCGAAGCAGTCTATCGATTAATCTCATTATTAAAAATATCAAATCCAAATTTAATATGCAAAATCCATACCGCCTCACAAAATAGAAAAAAACGTTTAACAAATATTAGTTTAAAATACGAAAATATAACTGAAATATTGGGTCCAATTTTGGAATATTCTATCGATGGAGTAAATTATCTTCTACCTAATCAAATTTCAGAATATTTAAGACGATTAAAATTTAAATTTTTATTTGATGAAACAAGATTAATTTGGAATGTTCAGATACCTGATTCTCGAATTGATGATATTACTCGTGAAATTGATTTGATTGAAGAAATTGGACGACTACATGGCTTTAATAATTTTGTAACTAATTTACCAAAAATTCATACCATTGGAATTGAAGATTTTAGTTATCAAGCACGTAAAAAAATAACATCTTGCTTTTTAAGTGAAGGATTTAATGAATTAATTCAATATTCCCTTGTAAGTGACCAATTAACAGATAAAAATACTGTTAAACTTGTAAATCCTTTACTATCCGATTGTTCAAGTTTACGCTCAAGTTTATTACCCAATTTGGTAAACACTGTGAGTGAAAATTTAAAACAAGGTCATTTAATTTTAGAGGGATTCGAATATGGACATGTCTTCTCTGGGAATATTAAGTCCAATTGTATAGAAAGTGAACAGATTTCAGGAATTTTTGGAGGGATCAAATTAAAAACACATTGGTCTGAACTGCCAAAATATTTATCGTGGTTCGAGGGAAAAGGGAAAATTGAAGAAATATTTAGAAAATTAAATATCTTAATTTATTGGAAAAATGCTATTTCGAAAACTTATGAGCCGATATTGCATCCATATAGAACAGCTCAATTATGTTTAATGAATGGGGAAATTTTAGGAGTGTTTGGACAAATTCATCCGATCTTAGCTAAACAAAAAAGTATTTCTTCAGAACTGTATTTATTTGAATTTAATTTTGAACTTCTAAAAAATGAACTTCTAAATACTAAACTACCTTTTTATCAGCGATATTCATTATATCCGACAATTATTAAAGATTTATCATTTATTGTTGATCGAACTGTTTCTTTTGACAAAATTCAAGAGACAATTTTGGAAAATGGAACAAAATTTTTAGTTCAAAGTAAGTTATTAGATGAGTATAGAGGAGCTTCTATTCCGGAAGAGAAGACAAGTTTATGTATTCAATTAACATTTCAGTCAACTAAGAAAACTTTAATTAACAAAGAGATCGAAGATATTATGAATCATTTACAGTCTGTCTTAGTCGAACGTTATAATGTAATGGCTCGTATCTAAAAACAGGATAATTCTATATAATTTTATAGAATTATCCACCTCCAACAATGGTAACAATTTCGATTTTATCATTATTGGAAATCAAAATTTTATCCCAATTTTTTCTATTACAAATAAAGTTATTATATTCTAAAACAATCAAAGATGAATTATAATCAAAATAGTTTAGTAAATCAAGCAAACTAATGGTATCGGTAGTGTAATATTCTTGACCATTTACAAAAAAAGTTTTAGCTTTAGTCAGTCTTTTCATTTTTAATCAATATTATTACTAAAGGAACTGGACTTAAGAGAATATAACCTGATAAAGTAATCTTGTAAACAATTTGGCGGGTGTAGCCAAGTGGTTAAGGCAGCGGGTTGTGGTTCCGCCATTCGCCGGTTCAAGTCCGGTCACTCGCCCTTGTTTAATTGTTTATAATTAAAATTAAGAAAAAATCAACTAAAAACTTAAAAGAAATTGTTATATTTTATGTCACGTTACCGCGGACCTAAATTACGAATTACTAGACGATTGGGAGCTTTGCCTGGTTTAACCCAAAAACAGTCAAAAAAACAAGGACGACCAGGTCAACACGGGAAAAGTAATGAGGACGATAGTAGTAAAAAAACTACAGAATATGGACTACGATTAGAAGAAAAACAAAAGTTAAAGTTTAATTATGGTTTAACCGAAAGTCAACTATACCGCTATATAAAAGAAGCTCGACGACGAAAAGGTGTTACTGGTTTAATCTTACTACAATTATTAGAAATGCGGTTAGATACAATTTGTTTTACTTTAGGTTTTGCTCCTACCATTGCCAGTGCCCGACAACTAGTTAATCATGGGCATATCACAGTTAATGATAACGTTGTGAGTATACCAAGCTTTCAATGTCGCATTAATGATGTAATCGGAATTAAGCCAAAAACAACTTCAAAAAATTTAGTTGAACGCAACCTTCAAAACACGAAATTAGTTGATCTTCCAACTCATTTAAAATTTGATAAGTCAA
>WOR8_10001262_pt1 | contig 35253 bp, 32 predicted proteins | sample DeeMarSeWOR38_10_FD_19890 | JGI IMG/M metagenome (IMG submission 19890) | reverse complement strand
GTCTGGAGCCCTAAAGCCAGAGCATGGCCCATAGTTGGGATATAGGCCAGATCCATGGGCTCGTTGGGTTTAGGCTCGATGGCGATGCGCAGGCTTGTGTCGTATTCTAGCAGCGTGTTGATGGCCTCCAGTAACTGATGGGTGGCCTGAACAGCGTCTTTGGCCTCGCGCATATAGGTACCTTCTCGCGCCAGCCATAGCACCAAGAGATCGGTATCAAGTTCGCGAGCGATGTCCACCGCCCTCTTAGAGCGATCAATGGCGTAGGCACGTGCCTTGGGGTCGTTTGCGGTATACGCGCCATCAATGGTCATTGGGTGTTCCCAGAGGCGCGGTGCGACGAACTCTGCTACCAGTCCATTTTCTGATAGCTTGTCCCGTACGGCCCGCGCCTGCTCGCGGAGTTGTGCAGGCGACAGGTCGTCGAGATTAGGCACGGCGTCGTCGTCGTGAAACTGAACAGCGTCGAAGCCCAATTGCTTGTAGACAGACAGCTTTTCATCAAAATCCCACGAAGGGCGAACCGGCGGCCCGAAGGGGTCAGCCCCCTCGTGGATGTTCCAGGGACCAAATGAGAAACGGTAGCCAAACTTATCCACGATAGTCTCCCTCTCGAAGTTTCTGGTAACAAAGACTCGCCAGGTCTCGAGGGGCGCAGAACCCGGCAAGTCTAACCCGCAGATGACTACTTCCAATCCCAGTTGGGATGCAATGCCCCAGCTTCGGTCAGCTTCTCGTGGGTGCGCCGCAGCTTGTCCACGATTGGCAGGTGATAGGGGCAGAGGGGCTCGCACTCGCCGCAGTCGGTGCAGGCGTCGGCTTTTACCGGCAGAGCAGCGTAAGCGTCCCGTGCTCGTTGCTGGTTGTCAAACCAGAAACGCAGTGCGGTGCGCAGCCAGTAATCGCCCGGGTCCCGAACCACTTCGTCCCACATCTGGCGATCATACCAGCCCTCCAGTTCGAAGATGCGCGGGATATTGATCTCCTCTGGACAGGGTAAACACTTGTCGCACAGACGGCAGACATAGGTGCCAAGTTCGGGTGCCTCAAAGAACCACCTCTCCTGCTCCTCATCGGACATAGGGGTAAACGCCTCGGCATAGGCCAGGTCTTGCTCCAGCATGGCCATTGTGTTTATGCCCGCTGCCATAACGTGGATGGGCAAGGTCCACGCGTAGCGGAAGGCCTTCTCAGCAGAGCGCCACAGGTACCCATCGCCAATCGCTTTCATACCCACAATACCAACGTTCTTCTCCACCGCCAGCGGCAACAATCCGCCTTCAATCAGCGGGAAGTTGAAGCGGTCATAGTAGTTGAAGTTGGTCATAATGACGTCGAAGGGGTAACGGTTCAGGGCTTCCATCATGAGTTCGGGATGCCCGTGATTGGTGATACCGAGGAAGCGGACTTTGCCCGTATCACGGGCTGCTTCGGCCGCGCGCAATGCACCATCCGGAGCCAGAATCTGGTCTAGTTCGGCCACGCTCTGAATGTGGTGCATGAAGAGGATGTCCACGTGATCCGTTTGGAGACTGCGCAAGCTGGTATCCAGTAGCCGGGCCGCGGTAGCACCGTCTCGGACATGGCACTTGGTGGCCAGCACACACTCGTCTCGCCGCTTTGCCAGCACTGTTCCTATCCTCTGCTCTGACTCCCCGTCGCCATATTGAGCGGCTGTCTCTACATAGTTGCCGCCCCCATTCCTAGAATAGAGACTTCCAGTTCAGTATGTCCCAGGATGCGTGTCTGCATGGTCAAGTTACCTTTCCTCTGGTATCAGCTGTTTAGTTCATTCACGGCTATCTCGCCAGTCTCCTCTTCAGAGCTCGTGGCCTTGGGTGTGATGTGGCTCCATACGATGAAGGCAAGTGTTGAGGCGAGCAGCACCAGAAAGCCGATGCGGTATAGAACATGGGCCCAAGGCTGGAACATGCCGATCACGCCCAACACGATACCAGCTATAATGGTTTTCTCAATCAGATCATAAACCTGCCTGGGGACTCTGCCGCTGAGCACGATGGCTGCAGGAACGATAATGAAGAAGATGTAGACCATCAGGATGGCCAAGAAGATGGTAATGAAACTCGCGGTCTGTGCGGCCGCTGGAGGCAGCAACGTTGGAAGCACGACTCTGAGGACCAAGAGCGCGATTACCAGGATAGCGCCTATCACGAGTGGGCGAGTAAGTCTGCTGGCCATAGTCTCTCCTTGCGACTTGTAGCGTGACCAGATGCCTTGGAATAGATGCCCGCGCCGACGATTTCCCTGGCGGCAGGCCAGGGGAATCGTCGCTGCGAGCCTTTACACACACTCAAGAAATGGCTGAGCAGGGGACCTTGGTCAGCGCCCTCTCCTGCTCAGCCGACGATCAGTATTTGATGTCAACCTGCTTTTTCTTGGCGGCCGACTCAAGCAGAGCGTCGCAGACGACGGCCGTGCGATAGCCATCTTCGAAGGTCGCGCCATAGGGCGCCACGTCCTTGTCATTGACGATGCAGTCCAGCAAGTGCGTCAGCTCGTGCACGAAGGTGTGCTCCCAGCCGATGATGTGACCCTGTGGCCACCAGTGATCCATCCAAGGGTGGTGGCCTTCGGTAACCAGCACATTGTGGAAGCCCTGCGTTTCTTTAGGTTCCTCGTCAACCCAGAACACATTCAGTTCATTCAGCCGTTCCAGGTTGAAGTGGATACTGCCCTTCTCGCCATTGATCTCCAGCACCTCGTAGTTCTTACGACCGCCGGCAAATCGGCTACATTCCAGCGTGCCTATGGCACCGTTATCGAACTCGACTGTGGTCACAAAGGCGTCGTCCACGTCTACTTTGCGGCGCTCTTCGATGAAGGTGCGGGTCATGGCGCTTAAGCTGGTTATCTCGCCCACCAAGAAGCGGCCCAGGTCAATGATGTGCGCGCCCAGGTCGCCGATGGCGCCGCTTCCGGCCACCTTCTTGTCCAGCCGCCAGATCTTGGCTTCGTTGTAATGAGGCATAATCCACTCTTGCAGATACACGGCCCGGAAGTGGTAGATCTGACCCAGCGCACCGCTTTCGATGAGATCCCGTGCCAATCGAATGGCCGGTACGAAGCGGTAATTGTGAGCCACCATATGCTTGACACCCGCCTTGGCTGCGGCATCAAGCATCTCTTTGGCCTCTTCAGCGTTGCGCGCCAGTGGCTTTTCGCAGAAGATATGCTTGCCAGCTTGTGCGGCAGCGATACACGGTTCAGCGTGCGCGCATCTCGCGCCAGTCGGTGTAGTAACCTTCGTATCCATAGCGACGCGCCGCCTCGGCTACTGCCTCCTCATCACGTCCGCAGACAGCGATCAGCTTGGGGACAGCCGGAGGGGGATACATCATATAGGGGATCTTCTTGTAACCATTGCTGTGTGCCTTGCCCATGAAGGCATAGCCCAGCATACCCACGCCAATTTCTGGGGCTTCGCCTTCGGCTCTGGCTCCAGCCATCGTGGTAAATCCGGTTCCTGTGCTCATTATTATCTCCTCTTAATCCTTGGCTTCGAATGCGGCGTCAAATGCTACGTCGGAAGGCGTGATGGACAGACGGCGTACCATGGCGAGTGCTTCTGGCGCGCCTTGATCGCGGTTCATGCCGTTATCTTCCCACTCGATTGAGAGTGGCCCGTCGTAGCCGATGCCATTCAGGGCGCGGAAGACTCGCTCGAACGGTACGCCGCCGCGACCGGGGGATACGAAATCCCAACCTCGGCGGTGGTCGCCGAAGAACAGATGGGACCCAAGGATGCCATTGCGTCCGTCCAGGACCCGAATCGACTCCTTGACGTGCATGTGGTAGATGCGGTCCGCGAACTCGTATACGAAGGCCACCGGATCCATCATCTGCCAATACAGGTGGCTGGGATCGAAGTTGACACCGAAAGCCTCACGGTGGTTTACAGCTTCCAGCACCCGCCGGGTCGTCCAGAAGTCGTAGGCGATCTCGGAGGGGTGGACCTCGAGCGCATACTTGACGCCGACCTCGTCGAACACGTCTAAGATCGGATTCCAACGGTCAGCGAAGTCCTGGTAGCCAGCCTCGATCATCTCCGGCGGCACAGGCGGGAACATAGCCAGGACGTGCCATATCTTGGAGCCGGTGAAGCCGTTTACTACCTTGACGCCGAATTTGGCGGCAGCCCGAGCCGTATTCTTCACTTCCTCGGCGCAGCGCTGGCGCACGCCTTCAGGGTCGCCATCGCCCCACAGGCGTGATGGAAGAATGCTCTCGTGCCGTTCGTCAATGGGGTCATCGCACACACACTGGCCGACCAAATGGGTGCTGATGGCGAAACACTTCAGGTTGTGCTTATTGAGGATGTCCCAGCGGCTCTGGAGGTAGGCATCGTCTTCCATCGCCTTGTCCACCTCGAAGTGATCGCCCCAGCAGGCGAGTTCCAGGCCGTCAAAACCCCACTCACTGACCTTCTGAGCCAGTGTTTCCAGAGGCAAATCGGCCCATTGTCCTGTAAAAAGCGTAACTGGTCGTGTCATAGCTTACTCCTTTCTTCATCTTTGAAAGTATTCTTGAATTAACCTCAGTTGTCGACCCTGAACTACCAGCGTCTAGCTCCCCTTGGAAAGTGGACGTTCTTGAAGGATGCGGCCCGCTCTTGTAGCGGTACTTCAATGGCCATACGCTCGATGCTGGAACCGAGCTGCACACCGTGACAGTCGGTGTGATCGAGCATGTACTGTCCGTCCTCGGGGTTGACCAAAGCTGCGCCGTGGGCCAGCAGGATGAGATCCGGCTTGATGTGCTTGGCAATATCGTACATAGCTTGGGTTCGCCGCGCCATCTCTTCCAGCGAGCGTCCACCAGCATAGCCGGTTGATCCGCCCCGCGTGATTCCGGCGTGAAAGATAAAAATGTCCGGGGCGGCCTCTGTTATGAGTCTTTCGGTGTCCTCTTCGTTGAAAGCATAGCCTATAGTCAACATGTCAAGGTCGTGGGCGATGTTGAGCATGTCAAGTTCCATCTGATAGCCCAGGCCGGTTCCCTCCAACGTCTGGCGGAATTCACCGTCGAACCAGGCCACCGTCGGGAAATTGTGGACTCCTGAATATCCGATATTCCTGATATCTTCCAGGAACAGCCGCATATCGCGCAGCACATCAACGCCGTTAAGCCCGGCGATGACCGGCACCTCTTTGACCTGGGGCAACACCTCTCTCTGTCCAATCCGAAAAACCATTTCGTTGGCATCTGCCATAGGAAGCATACCAGCCAAAGATCCGTATCCCTGCATACGGAAGTAGCCGGTGTTGTAGACACCTAATATGTCTACGCCACCGCGCTCGATAAACTTGGCTGCAATGCCATTGCCGGCCCCGGTCATCACCAGGGGCTTGCCGCGTTTAATTTCGGTCCAGAGACGATCGAGGAATTCTTGTCGGGAATAACGCCTGGCCATCTCCAACTCTCCTACTCTTTCTGGCGCGCTTCGATGAGGGAGATAAGCAATTCAGCAGCTTCGGTCGCAAAGGCGGGGTCCTCAATGTGTGTTTGGCGCTCAATGACCCGGATGGTCTTGGGCAAGTTAGCCTTCAACTCAGCCACGAAGGCCGCATCGGCCTGTGGATCATGGAAGCCCATACCTGCGACTGCGTAGCTGTCGTAACCTGCGGTTGGGATCATAAATATGGCGTCTTGTCTGGTGTATTGCAGACGTTGTGCCATCTCTCTGCCCACTTCGGCCATCTCTTCCGCATTCAGACGCAGGTCGGTGATCTGCGGGCTGTGCCGGATCAGCGTACGCCCCTGATACCTGGCGGGAACCGTCTCCGGCTCGTTGAACACCAGCACTTCCAGGGCGCCTGGGCAAATCACCTGGGGTAACCCCAGCTTACCCGCAGTAGTCAGCCTCTCAGGACCGCCGGCTAACAATGCATGATGCATTTCGTTGGATACCTCAATAGTCGAGTAGTCCAAAACTGCGCCGACGATGCCTTCCTTCATCATCTGTTCCATGGCTCGCCCACCAGGGCCAATAGCGTGGAAAACGATTGTCTCGTAGCCGGCTGCTTCAAGCGCCTCGACAGCCTGCATAGCTCCTTGGGTGGTGATCCCTACGGTGGTCACGGCCACCAGCGGCTTGTCGCCTTGCTCCAGCTCCACGTCCACATTGGACATGCCGCTCACGGCTCCGGCTGCGTTGGCCAAGATCTTGCGGGTGACAGGATTAAGCCCCAAGATGTCGGTCACCGAGAACATCATGGTGACGTCCTTGATGTCCACCCAGGGGGCGACGTTCCCGGATGCCATCGTGGAGACCATAACCTTAGGGAAGCCATAAGGCAGGGCACGCATAACCTTGGTGCTAAGCGTGGTCCCCTGGGTGCCCCCCATGGACACGATGCCGTGGATCTTTCCCTCAGCCGCTAGTTGGGTTACGATTTTGGTTGCGCCGTCGGCCATGACCGGAGCTGCTACCTCCCGGTTCGGATTCTCGAGAATCTTCGCCAAGGGTATGCCGCCAGCTTGGGCAACTTCCTCGCGCGTGACGTCGGCCCGGGTGGCTGGCGTACCAACCACGCCCGTGTCGACCACGAGGGCCTTGTCGCCCAGCTGCTCAATCTGCTGGCGCAGATACTGAGCCTCCACTCCTTTGGTGTCCAGAGTTGCCAATATGACGATGGTCTTGGCGCTCATAGTGCCGTTTTCCTTTATCGCGTACTACAGAATCTTGCGCTTTCCGAAGGCCGGATCACCGGGCGGAATGGGCGGCATCTGCCAGCTTCCAGTGAAGGGGATTCCTTCATCCCGGTCGATAATCACGTCCAACACGTAAGGCCGGCCGGACCTGACCGCTCGCTCCAGGGCCGGGGCCAGATGCTGGGGTTTCTTGATCTGCTCTCCCTCTGCACCACAAGCCTTGGCCCACAACGCAAAGTCAGGGTTGTATAGCTCGCCCTGGTTATGAAGTGCGAAGGAGGTAGCTATTTCCTTGCCGTCGAAGTAAGCTCCCTGCAGGCCCTTGATGGCGCCCCAACTATAGTCGTTGAGCACCAGCCAGATAATTGGGATGTCATACTCAACCGCGGTGGCTACGACGTGGGCGACCATAGTGAAGGACCCATCCCCACAAACACACACGCAGGGACGTGCAGGGTCTGCCAGCTTGGCGCCAAGCGGCGCCGAGGCGGCCCAGCCCATGGCGTTGAACCCGCCGGCTACCTGCTGGGTGTAGGGTTGCTGGGCCTGCCACTGCTGAACAGCCCATCCGCCGGTATTACCGGCGTCGATGAAGATGGCGGCATTATCCGGAAGTGCTCTGCGTGCCTCGTAGAATATGCGCTCCACTTGTATCGGGACCTCGTCAGACGTGCGGCGAGGTTCCAGGAAGCTTTCCCAATCGGCCCTGGCCTTAGCCACCTCAGCCAGCCACGCAGCATAATCCGGCCTGGACTTACCTTTGACGGCTGCCAGGAGTTGTTGGAGGACCATCTTGCAGTCGCCGACAACCCCGACGGCCACCGGATAGTTGCGCCCGATTTCTTGGGGATCGATGTCCACGTGGATGAGGCGGGTTGGTGGGATGTTATAGGTGTAGCCTGGCACCCAGGAACTGGTGTGGAGGTCCGAGAAGCGGCAGCCGAGGGCGAGGATAACGTCGGCCGAGCGAGCAGCCTCGTTGGCCGGGTAGGCCCCGAAGGCCCCGGCTGCGCCCAGAGCCAGTGGATCGTCTTCGGGAATTAACCCTTTCCCCATGGAGGAGGTGATAACGGGGATATTGAGATCCCTGGAGAGTTCCCGCAACTCGTCCCAAGCCTCGGCCAGCAGCACGCCGTGACCAGCCAGGATGAGGGGGCGCTGAGCGGTGAGCAGCAGGTCCACTGCTTCGGCCACAGCTGCCGGATTGCCCTGAACTTGACTGTTGATCGGCCTGGTCCATTGTGCCGGGTCCAGCAGTTCCACGTCTGCCATCTCAACGAAAACATCGTAGGGCACATCAATGTTCACCGGTCCTGGTCGGCCGCTGAGCATAGTCTTGAAAGCCAAGGCGAGGACCTTGGGGAGCATATCAGCGCGAGTAACCTGAAAGGTCTGCTTGACATAATGGCGTATTACAGATGGGAAATCGGCCTCCCTTTGGCGATAGGTCTCTTGCAGAGCACCCGAATTGAACTGAGTCGTAGCTACGTTGCCGGTGATAGACAGGAACGGGACAGAGTCGGACATGGCCTCGGCGAGGGCGATGAGCAGATTAATCGAGCCGGGACCGCTGGATGTGAAGGTAGCGGCCGGCCGGTGAGCCATCCGGTAGTATCCGTCGGCCATGAAGCCAGCTACCTCCTCGTGGCGGACCATCACCAACTTTATCCTGTCGCGGTAGTCGTACCCGGCATCAAGAAGCCCAAGCACCCCATGGCCGGAAATCCCAAAGACATAGGGGATGCCTTCTTTGATGAGATAGTTGACGATCATTTGCCCGCCAGTATACCTGGGCATCGGTTTACCTCCCGTAGACTGTCATCTCGGAGAACTGGCCCGTCTTGGCCGGTTGGGCTGGCGAGCCAGGGCACGCCACTTTTCGGGTGTGACCGGATAGGGCAGGGGCGACCCGCCGGTCGCCCCTAGAGAGACCTCGCCGGTCAGGCCATGAGTTTCCTGAGGAACGCCAAGCCCTCTGAAGCCAACATATCCTGGCTGGGGGCCGGGGGGCGCCAGATGGCCGCCGCCCGAGCGATCTCTTTGACCAACGTGGTGAAGGACTCCATGACCAGCGCCCCATCGTAGTTAATTTTCTTCAGGGCGGTCGCCACTTCGTCCCAGGGCACGTGGCCGGTACCAGGGATGCCCCGATCGTTTTCGTTGGAGTGGAAGTGGACCAGGTAAGGAGCGGCGGTACCAATCGCCTCGCCCAGTTTCTTTTCCTCGACGTTCATGTGGAAGGTGTCGAGCATAATCTTGACAGCCGGGCTGTCGACCATTTCCACCAGCTCCACGGCCTGCTCGGCCAGATTGATGAAGCTGGTCTCGAAGCGATTCAGCGGCTCAACGGCCAACACCACCCCGCGGTCTTCCGCATATTTGCCAGCTTCCCTCAGGTTCTTGGCGCACCGCTCCAACTCAACCTTGCGCTGTTCGGGCGTTGATTGCCATGTGCGTCCCACCGCCGCGTAGATAGGGCCACCGACCACCCTTCCACCCATCGTGGCAGCGGCATCGATACAGTGAATAAGATACTCGACGCCACCTCGCTGGATGCTCTCATCCTCGTGCGCCGGATCGCGGCTGGCACCCATAACGGCGCAGACGCCAGAAGCCAGGCCAGTCCGTTTGAAGGCCTCGGCAGCTTGGTCGTAGTCAAGATCGCCTGGACTCTCGATTGGAATCTCGACCAAGTCGAAACCCATCTCTTTGGCCTTGTCGAGCAGTGGCAGGTCGTCTGTCGTAAAGGGAGAGGTCCAGGTGAACGTGTTGATGCCGAATTTGATGGCCATTGTGCATCCCCTAAGGTGTGACCTGCACCTTGATCGGGTCACCCTTGCGCGCCCGCAGGTCGACGATGGCACGGCCTTGCTGACCAGCGGCTCCAGGTTGAGCAAGCCCTCTTGGATCATGCGGATGGTCTGCGGCCAGACGCCGGGGGCCAGCCAGGAGGCGCGGATTTCCTTGTCGGCTTTGTGGAAGGCGTCCGCCGGAACGTGGATCACATCGTCCGCGTTGGGGAGGCCAAAGTGGACGATGATCGCTCCACCACCGGTGATATCAATCGCCTGCTCGAACGCTTCGTTCGGGCTGGCCGGGTTGATCGCACGGTCGGCCAGCAGGCCGTGCGTCACATCGGCGATCGCAGCCTTCAGGTCCTTGACGTAGTAGGGTGACTTCTCGTCTTTGGTGTTGAAGATGTAGTCCGCGCCCCATTTGCGAGCTTCTCCCAGGCGGTAGTCGCGGGTGCCGATCATGGCCACCTTGCCAGCGCCGGTCGCCTTCGCTATTTGCACCATCATGATTCCGATGGGCCCGGGGCCGAAGATCGCCACGAACTGGCCGGGCTCGATTGCCAGCTTTTTCATGCCGTAGACCGCGCAGGCCAGCGGCTCGATAAACGCGCCGGCCGCGTAGCTGACCGCGTCGTCCAGCTTGAAGAGGCCGGTGTAACGGGAGAGGGCATACTCGGCGAACGCACCGTCGGCGTTGACGCCCGGCACGTACAGGTTAGCGCACAGGTTGGTGTGACCACTGGCGCAGGCGTAGCAGGCGTTACAGTGCTGCACCGGGTTAACCACCACCCGGTCGCCCGGTTTGAACAGACCCATGGACTTGGGGATGGCGCCGACCTCAACCACCTCGCCGGTGAACTCGTGACCCAGCACGATCGGCATCTTGTCCGTGGGGCTCAATCCGAAGAAGTACGAGATGTCCGAGCCGCAGATGCCGCAGTTCTTCACCCGCACCAACACGTCGGCGTCGGTCACCGGCGGAACAGGGATTTCCTCCAGTGCCATCTTTTCCGCTTCGTAGAAGACCTGGGCTTTCATCTTTTCTGCCATTTGAAAACCTCCTTATCCACAAGATCCCAAACTAATCCTGGCCGTACTTGGCAACTAGACCGTCCATATACTCCTTGGCCGGCGCTGTCGCCTCCAGCGCCTGAGGCCAGAAGCACAGGTCCATGGGCCACCATTCGTCGTCGTAGCCTGCGTCTTCAATCGCCTTAATGATTGACGGGAAGTCAAGCACCCCCCGGCCAAACGGTGCGTGAGTGCTGGTATCGTCGTCGTGCAAGGTTTCGTCTGAGTCAATGAAGTGGACGTGGCCAATCTTGCCCGTCAACATGTGGGCGAACTGCACCACACCCCCGGGCAGCGTCTCTCTTTCACCCATCTGGCGTGCTCCTACCACCGCGCACATGTGCGCGTGGCACGAATCGAAGAGGACCTTAAAATTCGGATGATCCACCGCATATGCCATACGCACGACCTCGCTGGGCTTGTTGAAGAGAAAGCCTGGTTCGAACTCCCAGCAGAATAGGACATCCTCATTAGCGGAGACTTCTGCTGCCCGGCGCCAGACCTGGGCTACTCTCCAGAAGCAGGTCTCATAGTCCATCCCGCCGGGGATCTCGGTGGGGGGGACGATGGTATCCGTGCGTATCTTGTTGGTGCCCAGGTCGTGGCAGATGTCAAGGTGCAGCATGAGTACGTCGATGTAGTCAGCGGGGTTAGCCAGTGGTGGTGGTACCTCACCGAACTCGGCAGCCAAGGCGGAAACTCCCAACCCGTGGTCGTCTAGCAGCTTCTTTACCTCCAGCCGCTTTTTCCGATCCTTGGCGTCCTCCAGGGAGAGGTGAGGCGCGAACGCACCCATTTCGATGCCGTCGAAGCCCAACTCTTGCAAACCTTGCACTACCTCCGACAACGGGATGGGATCCTCGGCATATCCTCCCCAGATGTATGCCCAAGCACCAACAGAAATCTTCTTTTTGCCCATGATAGCCTCCTCGTTTTGTTTGTGGGCTGTGACAATAAGTCCTAGCCGCTTTTGTATTGTGGAATCATCGGTACATCCAGGTTGATGTCCGGCCCGAAGAACTTGAAGATCATCAGGTCTTGAGAGCCCGTGTTCTCGACCACGATGGGCTGGGTCGCCTTGGCGTGAGAGACGAGCAACTCATCCCATCCGAAGTTGCCGGCCTCGATTTCGTGACCGTCGTAGCGTCCACGTCCACGCCACACCAGGACATTGTAGACACCTTTGTCGACGCTGGTGAAACGCGCGCCTGGCTTCACTACCAGTCTCTTGCCGCTGAACTTGGTGGTGTTGTAGTAAATCCAGTGTTCCTCGGCCCCTTCCTGCTGCGTTTCTTTGATCAATTGCGGTGCCGTATGCCGGTTCTCATAGAAGTAAGGGTCTCCGCTCACCTCCCAGTTTATATGATCGAGGATGACCCGCTCGCCACGTTTCTCGCGGTCCTCCTGGCGCACGTCTTTATAGAGCAGATCCTTAGAGATAATCTTGCCGGCTACCAAGGCTTGAAGCATGGCGAAGACGTCGGAATCCTCCTGCAGTTCAATGGTGAGCGCCGTACCCGGGGCGTGCAGCACCCCAGAGGGCAGGTGGAATCCCTCGCCAGGCACCAGCAGGTAGGCCCTGGAGTGGCGCAGGATGAGGTCGTCTTTCCAATCCACCAAGTAGGGCAGCAACACCTCGTATTGCTTCTGTTCTACAATAAAGGGATGCACGCCGAAGAAGGTCTCTGGATGGGGTCCCAGATCTACATCCTCCGGGAAATAGTAGGCTTCCTCCTTGGGGTTGCGTCCGACGAGCGCCGCATCTTCCTTGCGCTGGTGCAGATGGTAAGGTATTCGGGCCGCGAAGTCGTAGATTTTGGCCAAGCGCCCCAACCCTTTATGGGTTCTGGCGTACTCTTCGCCCATGATGGCCGGGCCGGCCACCTCCACTGCCTCTCTGAGTGTGATCCTCTCACCACTCCCCAAAGCAATGTAGCTAAGCCCTTCGTCGGGGGGACCGATACGGTTATCGGCCTGGGTGGTGGAGCCTATCCACCGCTCGGAGATCCACCCCCGCTCGCCGACTTCGTATTCCTCTTCCTTCAACCCCAGGCGGCGCCCGGGTGGCAAGAAATCCCTGGCCACCCAAGCCGGTTCCAGCCTGAGGATCCCATTGCCCATGGCCAGGGCGTTCTCAACGGTCTCTCGACTTCTGTCTATATCATCCGCCATACATTCCTCCTTGTATCAGTGTGGCACTTCCCCAGGCGGCAGTACCTGGCAGTCCGGTATCTCGCGCAGATCACGCTCAGCCCCAGCCGGCGAGTAGATGACCAACAGGCGCATTGGCTCCCAGCCTGTGTTGACCGTCGAGTGGTCGACGTCGGCCGGGATGAAGATGCTGGCACCAGGTCGCACCTTAACGGGGGGTTGGTGGTCCACCATCTGCTCCCCTTCCCCCGACACGACGTAGATGATCTCCTCCACGCCCGGATGGTTGTGGCTGTCGTGACCCTTGCCCGGGGCCAGGATGACCATGCCGAAGCTGAAGCGTTCCGCGCCGGTCACTTCTGGCGTGCTCAGGAACTTGATCGTGCCCCAGTCAAAGATCATCGACTCCACGTCATCGCCGTATACAATCCAACCTCTGCCAAGCCTATCCACTGTTGCCCTCCTTTCATAAAACCTTTGACGGAATCCCTGCCAAGAATCCGTAACCTTCACCACGGCGGAAGGGTAATAGAATACTATTCGGCCAGCTCGCCAAACCGGGCGAAGATGGCCAGGGCGGGGTCTATCGGAACCTCAGCCGGCTCGACCTGTGCGGGTATGCTGATGGTGGGGGTGGGCCTGAGCGTCTTGCCCTTGAACTGAGGGAGCCATTGCCCCTCCGTCTCCAACATCTCGCTGACCATTTCCCGGATCTCTTTGAGGGTCAGCACCGCACCCGTCAGTGGGTCCAGGGCGCAGGCGTGGACAATGTGCTCGGGGTTCCCGCTGATGGCAGCCTCGACGGTCAGTCTCTGAACGTTGATGTTCGTCAGGTTCAAGGCCGCACATTGGGGTGGCAAGTCGCCCACTATCGTTTTATGGAGCCCGGTGCTGTCGACGTAGACGGGCCCCTCAGCGCAACAGTCAGCCGGCAGATTGGTGATCATACCGCCGTTGGTTACATTGCCGTTGAGCTTGAAGGTTCGCCCAGTCTCCATGGCTTCGATGACGTAGGATCCGTATTCGATACTCCGGCGTGGCAGTTCAGAGGGCTCATCGGCCAGAATATCCTGCGCGGCGTACTTGTCGGCCACATTCTTGCACCAGTTGTAGTAGGCTCCGCTCTCGCCGCCGAATGCCGGTTCATCGCAATACAGATCAAGCGCCATCTGGTTTTTCCTGAACCAGGGGACATATTCGGCCAGGTGGCCGGTGGATTCGGTCATGAAATAGCCGAAATGCCTGAACACCTCACCCCGGACTTTCTCATTGACATAATACTCAGGTAGTTCAAACTTCTCCCTCAGGGTGGGGTAGAGGTCCACCCCGCTGTGCTCCAGCTTGAGGAACCAGCCCATGTGGTTGATGCCGGCGCACAGATAGTCGATTTCTTCCTTGGGAACGCTGACGTAGCCCGAAATTAGATCCAGGGTGGTCTGCACGCCGTGGCAGAGGCCCACAAAGTTCACCTTCGTGGTGCCGAGTGCCCAGCAGACCATAGCCATAGGATTCACGTATTGGAGTATCAGTGCATCGGGGCAGAGTTCCTCCATATCCCTGGCCAGGTCGAGCATGACTGGAATACTCCTCAAGGCGCGGAAGACCCCTCCGGGGCCTAGAGTATCTCCGATACACTGATCAACCCCGTATTTCAGCGGGATCTTGTAGTCATATTCGAACCCTTCTATCCCGCCCACTTGAAAGGTGGTGATCACGTAGTCGGCGTCCCTGACCGCTTCCCTGTGGTCGGTTGTCTTCCAGACCCCCGCCGGCAGGTCATTGGCCTCGATAACTCGCTTGGCAAATGCCTCTACCTGCGAGGTCCGTGTCGTGCTGGGAGCCATAAGTGCGAACTCGGTGTCCTCCAGGCCATCCGTAGCCAGGATGTCCAGCATCAGTGTTTTGCAGAAGACGATGCTTCCGGCACCAATGATAGCGACCTTTGCCATATTTAGCCTCCTAGGTGGGTGTTGGGACTTGTCGTAATCTGCCGGGGGGCAGATGCAATGCTCTTTCTCGACATTGTGCCAGGACTAGACCGAGATGCGTGTTCCGTCTTGGCGGAAGTAGTGCAGTCGTTCGCGAATAATGTTGAAGCGCACCTGGTCACCCATGCGCAAGTCAGTCAAGCCCGGTATCAAGCTCAGCAGGGTTTGCTCGCCGGACTTGATGTGGAGTATCGTCTCCACGCCGAGTGGTTCGATCAGCGCTATCTCACCAGGAAACTCGCCGCCACTGTGGGGTTGCACGTCCTCAGGGCGCAGGCCTAGCAAGAACGAGGGGGGCATGCCCTCTTCGCAGATAGGGATAGGCAGACGAATCGTGCTTCCAGTGACATATAGCGTGCTGTTCTCGCAGTTAGCCTTGAGCATGTTGATCCTGGGCGTGCCGACAAGTGTTGCCACGAAAGTTGTCGCTGGCCGGTCATAGATATCTTCGGGGGTGCCAATTTGCAGGATGCGGCCTCTGTTCAGAACGGCGATAAGATCACCCATGGTAAGGGCCTCAATTTGGTCGTGGGTCACGAACAGCGTGGTGCTGCCCTGGGTCTTTTGGAGGTGTTTGAGCTCAACCCGCAGCGCCTCGCGTAGCTTGGCGTCCAGGTTCGAGAGCGGCTCGTCCATCAGGAAAAGGCGGGGGTCACGGACGATAGCGCGGCCGATGGTGACGCGCTGCATCTCCCCTCCCGAGAGATGGGCCGTCTTACGCTCGAGCAAGTGCTCGATGCGCAGTTTCTCAGCGGTCTGCTCCACTCGGGTGCGGATCTCGGGCTCAGGCGTCTTGCGCATGGGTGATCGCAGCGGAAAGGCCAGGTTGTCGAAAACGGTCATGGTCGGATACAGCGAGTACTGCTGGAAGACAAAGGCGACGTCGCGATCGGCGGGTGTTAGATTATCGATCGGCTCCTCATCGAACAGCACACTGCCTTCGTCCTGGCGCGTCAGCCCAGCGATCACCCGCAGCGTGGTGGTTTTCCCCGCTCCAGTGGGGCCGAGCAACACAAAGAACTCGCCATCCTTGATTGAGAAGGAGACGTCTTTGAGCGCCGTGACGGTCCTGAAGCGCTTGGTGATGTTCTGCAAAACTACATTAGTCACTGGCCGACCTCCGGGTGATGGCCATTTCTGTCTTGAGGTCGAAGAAGCGCACCATGTCGGGGTTGATGTCAAAATGCACCGGCGTGCCAATCGGGAAGCTGACCAACCGGTCGGAACGGACGTGCACGATGTCGTACTCATTTAGGTTTACGTGGAGCATGGTATAGGCGCCGTGCATATCGCTGGCGTAGACCTGTCCAACCAACGTTCCGTGCTCGCTGGCCAGGGCAGCTTCCGGGCGGAAGCCTACAATGACCTCACCTGAGCCCCCCACCAGCGCCTCGTCAAGCGCCCCGCGCCAGTCCGGGGGAACGGCCAGCTTGTTCGTGCCTGGCATAGAGACGACGCCGTCGACGTACTGAACGGTTACCAGGTTCATGCCGGGGCTGCCAATAAAGCGCGCCACAAACAGGTTGGCCGGTTTGTGGTAGACTTCGGCGGGGGTACCAATCTGCTGCACCACCGCGTCTGACATGACCACGATGCGATCCCCCATGGCCAGGGCCTCGATCTGGTCGTGCGTGACATACACGGTGGTGGCGTGCTGCTCAATGTGCAATCGCTTGATCTCGGCGCGCATGGTTTCCCGGAACTCGGCGTCGAGGGATCCCAAGGGCTCATCCATCAGGAAGGCTTCCGGGCGCCGCACCAGGGCCCGGGCCAGCGCCACCCGCTGCTGGTCGCCGCCACTCAAGCTGCCCGGCCGCAAGTTAAGCAGGTGACCGATACGCAGCAAGTCCACCACTTCCTTGACCCGCTGTTCGATCGTCTCGCGCGACTCCCCCTGCGACTCCAGGGGGAAGGCGATGTTCTGGCGCACGGTCAGGTGAGGATAAAGGGCGTAGAATTGAAAGACAAAGGCGATGTCCCGCTCGCTGGGATGGCGCCAGGTCACGTTACGTCCGTTCAGCCAGATGGTTCCCCCTGTGACCGTCTCCAGCCCGGAGATCATGCGCAGGGTGGTGGTTTTGCCACATCCGGATGGCCCCAACAAGACCACAAACTCGCCGTGGTTGATGGTCAGGTCCATGGGCTTGACGGCGTGCAGGTCGCCAAACTTTTTCTCGACTTGCCGTAGCTCTATTTCTGCCATGTTCTGCAGCCTATCACTGTCGGATTGCGCCGAAGGTGACCCCGCGCAGCAGGTAGCGGCGCAGGGCAAAGGTGACAATGACCACCGGGATCAGGAAGAGCAGAGAGCCAGCGGCGATGGAGCCCCACTCGATGCCTCCGACGCCGAGCATGGAGGGGATGCTGGGCGGCGCAGTGCGCGCCTTATCACCGGTTAACATCAAGGCGAAGGCGTACTCATTCCAGGCGAAGATCAGGCAGAACACCGCAGTGGCGGCGATGCCAGTAACCGCCTGGGGCAACACTATTTTCCGAAAAGCCTGCAGCCGGCTGTAGCCATCCACCAGCGCCGCCTCTTCATACTCCTTGGGAATCTCGTCGATGAACCCCTTGAGCAGCCAGACAGAGAAAGAGAGGTTGAAGGCGGTGTACAGCAGGATCATCCCGATGTGCGTATCGTATAGTCCGACCGCCCGGTACATAAGGAAGATGGGGATGGTCACCACCACGGCCGGCAGCATACGTGTGCTCAAGATAAAGAACAGCAAGTCCCCCTTGCCCGGGATCTCGTAGCGACTGAAAGCATAGGCAGCTAGCAAGCCCATGGTGACAGCCAGAACCGTAGATGCAGACGAGATAATGAGCGAGTTCCTCAGGCGGCCGACGAATTGGCTGGGGCCCAGGATCTTCATGCCGCGCACCAGAGCCTGTTCCTCCCAAAGGCTGAGATCGGTGCGCTGTTGGTACTCGGCCAGCTCGGCTGGCCCCAACTGGCTGCGGTCGGCGAAGAGGCCAATGAAACCGTCCAGGGATGGGACGAAGAAGACCTTCGGCGGTGAGGCCACGGCGTCCGGTCGGGACTTGATAGCGGTCATTGTCATCCAGGCCACCGGAATGAGCATGATGGCAGCAATCACCACAGCCCCGATCAGCCGTGCCCACAAGCCGGTCTTTGCTCGCGGGGTGACCTGGTCCACCCGGATCGATTCCACCACCGGCGAGCCTGGCCCGGTCTCAGCAAAACTAGCCATGCCTAGGCCTCCTTCATCTTGTTCAGATAGCGCACGTAGATGTTACTCATGGCGATAATGATAATAAGAACGATGTAAGCCAGCGCGCTGGCCGGCCCCGTCCTGGCCTGCCCCTGAAACACCATGCGGTACAGGGCAACCGACACCGTTTCGGTAGCATTGCCTGGGCCGCCGCCAGTGAGCCCCATGACCAGGTCAAATGCCTTAATTGCTTCGATAGTACGGAACAGCACCGCAATCAACAGCAGCGGCGCCACCTGCGGTAGGGTAATCCTCCAAAACTGGCGCCACGAGCTGGCCCGATCAATGGCGGCCGCCTCGTACAGGTAATCGGGGATGGCCTTGAGGCCTGAGAGGCACAGCAGCATCACGAAGGGACTCCACATCCAGACATCTACGATCACTATGGACCAAAGCGCATAGTCTTTCAGCCATATGGGCGCTGTGGATGGGTTCCAAAACCCGATCAGGTAATTGAAAATACCGTACAGCGGGTTATAGATCAGCTTCCAGAACAGCCCCACCACCACAGGTGAAAGCATCATAGGGATCAGGATCAGCGTCGTGATCAATCCGCTGGCCTTGAACTTGGCGCGCAGCAGCAGCGCCAGCCCAAAGCCGATCAAGATCTGAAGGAGGACCGAAAACAATGCGTAGCGTCCCGTGATGGCGAAGCTCTTCCAGAGCTTCGGGTCATTCAGCAGTGAGCTGTAGTTGGCTGTTCCAATCCACACTGGCGCAAGCTTGCCACTGTGTGAGTATCGGGTGAAGCTGAGGTAAAGACTGTAGAACAGGGGGAAGATATTCCAGACGATGAGCAACACCAGGGTGGGCAGGATGAAGAGCCGTTGGATCGTGCCGTCACTCAACTGACCCCACCGGGTACGCTTTACCCCGGCCTCAAAGGGGGGTGACGCGACCGACGGGCTGGATGCAATCTCTTGGGGGTTGTCCATTCAATATACCTCTTTGGTTCAAGGTATCAGGCGACCATTGGAAGGTCACCCATAGCGCGACGCCGCTGTTCCGAGCATGGCTCGTCAGGTTCTTGACGTGCCATAGGCGCACGCACCCTGAAGGTTCTCACTAGGAGGGTCATCCGGGTGGAGCGTATCATCAAGGCGCACGGAGGGCCCTCCCGTGTTCTCAGGGAGATGCTGGGCGCCCGGGCCGCTACCAGCTCTGGGCACCCAGTTCATGGTAGGCTACTGCTCGAGGTAGCCGTAGTCCGTGAAGATCTGCTCGTGTTCTTGGGCGATGGTGTCCAGGGCCTCCTGAGCCGTGCCCTGGCCGCCGACCACATAGTCGCTCAGTGCGGCCTGCGCGGAGGGCAGCAACTCGCCGTACTCGGGGATGTTGTAGAAGTCCTTGACCATGCCCATCGTCTCGGCAAAGGCCGGGTTGTACGGCGCGGCCTCCAGGAACGCGTCGGAGGCCAGGGCCTTCTTGTTGCAGGTATAGCCGCCCAGTTCGGCCCACTTCATCTGGATGTCGTCCTGGCCGAACCACTCGATAAAGTCGTAGGACGCCTGCTTGCGCTCGTCGCTGATGTAGGCGTTGATGCTGGTGCCCTGCCCGCCCAGCGAGGCAAACTGCTGCCCGTAAGGCCCGGGCGGGTTGGAGAAGAAGCCGGTCTTGTCGTAGTAGTTGGGATTGGTGCCTTGGTTCACCAGCGCCGGCAGGAAGGCGAAGTAGTTCATGGCGAACACGGCGTTGCCGTTGATGAAGTAGTCGTTCATCTCCGGGAAGAAGCTGTTGATGTTACCCGGCGGCCCGCTGTCGTACAGCGCCTTGTAGGCCTCGAGCGACTCGACGCACTCTGGCGCGTTCAGTACGCCATCGACCTTGTAGTCCTCGTTCCAGTTGCAGCCGTAGGTGAAGAGTGCATTCTGGAAGCCCATGGTGATGGCGTCGTAATCCTTCTGGGTGTAGACCGCCGCGCCATAGATGGGTGGGTCGGCATCCGGGCGATACCAGAACTCGGACAGGTCTGCGAACTCCTTGTAGTCCTTGGGCGGGATGCTGTAATCGTAACCGTACTCGGCCTTGAAAGCTTCCTTCTCCGCAGGATCGTCGAGCAGGTCAGTGCGGTAAGCCCAGCCGTTGGCATCGCCCTCAGTGGGGTAGGCGTAGTACTTGCCGGAGTCCGGCGGGTACTCGCCGTAGTACTTCAGCGTCGCCTCGGTGACCGAATCCTTCAGCCCGGTGGAGGTCAGGAAGTCGGTCATGTCGACGTAGTGGCCCTCGGTCACGCCCTGGCCGATCCACTGGCTGTCGCCGACGACCATGTCGAAGCCGGTGCCGCGCGCGGCCCACTCGGCAGTCACGCGATTGAGGTAGCTGCCCCAGGGCTCCTGCACGACGGTGACCTTGATGCCAGTCTCCTGCTCGTACAGGTTGCCGATTTCCTGCAAGTAGTTGGCCGGATCCCACTGGGCCCACCAGATCGTCAATTCCTCGACGGCTGGTTCGGCGGCGGGCGCCTCAGTGGCAGCCGGCGCCTCAGTGGCAGCCGGCGCTTCGGTTGCAGCCGGCGCTTCGGTTGCGGCTGGCGCTTCGGTTGCGGCTGGCGCCGGTGCTTCCGTGGCCGGTGCGGCACACTGAGCTGCCACCGCGACCAAAGCCAGGGCAAGTACCAGCAACACAGACAATTTCTTTGACATTTTTTCTTTTCCTCCTGTTTGCTATTGAGAATGGGGGACAGAAACGGACTCAACAAAGTCTCTTGGCCTCAATGCCTCTTCTGTTTCTCTGCCTTATACCTCACCTCCTTTCCAAAGCGGTGTGCTCTTGCCAGTACATGCCAAATCCAATGCTCCGAGCAGGGTTGGTCACCTAGCGCAGATAGATCGTGACGAGTTGTAGTTTGAGGTAGCCCAAAGCATGCAAGGGGGTCGGCAGGAGCTCCACGCCCTGTCTGACTTAATAGGGTTGAGCCTGCCGATTGCTTTGGAGAAAGAACTTGATTCATGCGCCGTCGCCATGAACTTGGATTTTGCAGCAGACAAAGAGGGACTTGAAGGCTGATCTGCCCCCAGTGCAACGATGGACAGGTGACTCCCCGGAGTAGGAAAAGGCGGAATCTCAATCTGTCGACGGCAACCATCATAGCACATCTTGCGGGGCTCGTCAATTCAGTGATAGCGTTCACAACAGCAAACCTGAGTGCTCAAAGGACTCATAAACCGGCGGTCTGCAGCGCTTCTTGCGGCGTCTTGCCCGCGTGAATTACCCCCTTGAAGGCGTACACGGCTTTTGTGATTTCGGCAAACCCCCAAACGTTACGGCCAATGGTGGCGCCGCGGGCTCCGCTTTGAACCACTTCAGCCATCATTGCCAACGCCAACTCCAAGGTCTCCTGCTTGGGGCCGCCGGCTGCTACCACGGGCACCGGGCAGTCGGCAACGATCTGGGCGTAGGCTTGCACGTCGCCACAATAAGGAACCTTGATGACGTCTACCCCGGTTTCCAGCGCACAGCGCACGGCCCAGGCAATATCTTCGGGCACAAAAGAGATCCTGGAGAGATCGGCCGGATCACGGGCGTAAATGTGGCAAATCACTGGTATTTCAAAGCGAGCTGACTCGCGCACACAATCCGATACGGCCCGCAAGTACCTGGCCTCCGTTTTGCCACGCACATAGGCCACAACCGCAATCGCGTCAGCCCCGAGGCGCACAGCCTCTTCAGGGGTAATCATTTGCTCGAAGGCGGTCTCATCGGGGCGCACTAGGGAGCTTTGTACAATCAGGGCCACCTTGCCAGCGAAGGGCGCCCAGGCCCCGGTGACGATGCCCTTGTGCATGGTGACCGCGTCCGGTTGTGCTGCTACGATAGCCGCCAATGTGTTCTGGATTGGCCGCAGACCGTCAGGCAACCCTTCGGCGTATCCGATGAAATGGTCGACCGCTATCGAGCACACCCGACCGGAAGGGTGCGAAAAGATGCGGTTCAATCGGGTGAGTTTTCCAACGTTCATGCTCGTCTCCCATAGATACCTGATCCAGGTATAGAATGGACGCCTAGGATGGAAAGATAGGGTGTTGAATCACCGGACGCCAGATGGGTTCGCTTGAGTGGGATCACAGCATCACACCAGGGTGCTCGACAGTGTGTTGAAGGTCCACTAAAAAGGAACCAGCAAGCGAGCCATCTACAATGCGATGATCGGCCGTTAGGGTGAAGCTAGCCATCGGCCGGATGACCACCTGGTCTTCTTCGACTAGAGGCCGCTTGGACACGCGACCAACCGCCAAGATGCCCGCCTGGGGTGGGTTCAAGATGGCTGTGAATCGATCAATCCCCAACATCCCCAGGTTGGAGAGAGTGAAGGTGCCACCCTGCACATCGTCGGGGCGCAATTGCCCCGCGCGGGCCCTGGCGGAGAGGTCGGCCAGTCGCTGCGCGATGTCCCTGATTCCCAACCGGTCCGCGCCGTGGATCACCGGGACAACCAACCCTTCTTCTACAGCCACTGCCACACCAATGTTGATCTCGGCCCATTCCAGGATGTTCCCTTCTTCAAGGGATGCATTTAGTGCAGGATGGCAGGCTAAGGCCCGGCTGCACGCCTTTACTAGAAAGGTGGTAAGAGTCACTCGTGGGCTCTGTGTGGGTCCCGACTTCTGGCGCAGGTCATTGACGATGTCCAACGCCCGGCTCATGTCCACATCTACGCTCAAGCTGAATTGAGGCGCATGGCGTACACTGGCTGCCATGCGCTTAGCAATTGTCCGCCGCATGCCGGTCAGCGGTATGGTGCGCTGAACGGCTGGTCGCCCGGAAAGTGGAGAGAGCGAAGTGAGTTGCTCGGCGGCGCGCTGCACATCCTCTGACTGGATGCGACCGGCCGGACCGGTGCCCCGTACTGTCTCCAGGGGGATATCCATCTCCCTGGCCAGTCGTCGTGCGGCCGGGACGGCTTTCACCATCCCGGTTGGGTGCTCTGGCTGCGTAGCATGCGGATCCCGTTTGAATAGATAGGCTTCTACGTCTTGCCCGGTTACGCGACCCTGGGGGCCTGTTCCCTTTACAGCTCGCAGATCAACCCCGTGTTCCTCGGCAATGCGCTCGGCCAAGGGCGTGACCCGGCCTGGCGGGGTGGCGCCTGACGATGGAGCAGGAGGCTGGTAAGGCGATACTGTGGAACCAGCGCCAAATTCTTCCTTGGTTTCGGACCACGACTCGCCAGGCTGGATGATGTAAGCAATCGGCTGGCCAATAGGCACCACGGTCCCAGCACTAGCTCGGATGCCGACCAGAGTCCCACCGGCTGGTGCCTCTACCTCCATGTTCACTTTGTCCGTTTCGATCTCTAAAATCACTTCTCCTTTCTGGATGGGGTCTCCCTCATGCTTGAGCCAACGCGAGACAGTGCCTGTCTCTTGGGCCATTTCGAACTTAGGCATAATCACCGGTGTTGGCATCAGGACTCGTCCTGTGTCAAATTTCCAGCCTGGCGAGCCGCCGGGCTGCTTCAGCGATATCTTCCGCCTGGGGCACAGTGGCCCGCTCCAGGTCCCGGTTGTAGGGGATGGGTACATCGGCCCCCCCCAGGCGAACAACAGGAGCCTCCAGATAGGCAAATGCCTCGCTCTGGGCAACCATAGCAGCGATCTCAGCTCCGAACCCGCCGACCAAGGGAGCTTCGTGGGCGACCAGCAAGCGCCCCGTGCGCCTCACCGATTCGATGATGGTCCGGGCATCGTAAGGTTTTAAGGTACGCAGGTCGATTATCTCGGCATCGATTCCATGTTCGGCTAGATTCTGAGCTGCTTCCAGGGCACGCGGCAGGGTGATGGAGGCGGCCACCACCGTCAGGTGTCGCCCGGGGCGCACGACACGGGCCTGGCCCAGCGGCACAATGTACGGTTCCTCCGGGACCATCCCACGGGTCCGATACAGCAATTTGTGCTCGACGAAGATCACCGGGTTGTTATCAGCGATGGCGGCCAGGAGCAGCCCCTTGGCGTCGTAGGGCGTGCTAGGCATCACCACCTTCAGGCCAGGCACGTTGACAAACCAAGACTCCAGGCTCTGGGAGTGTTGGGCCGCCGCGCCGGTGCCACAGCCGCCGGGCATACGCAGGACCATAGCCACGCTGGCCTTACCCCCGAACATATAGCGGATCTTGGCTCCCTGCAGCACGGTCTGCTCCATGGCCAGCGTGACGAAGTCCATAAACTGCATCTCGCCGATGGGACGCATGCCGGTTATGGCTGCGCCTACCGAGGCCCCTGCAATGTTGTTCTCTGAGATGGGTGTATCGCGCACCCGGTCAGGGCCAAAGCGATCGATCAACCCCTGCGTCACTCCGAAGGCGCCTCCGTAGACGCCGATGTCCTCGCCGATCAGAAAGACGTGGGGATCGTTCTCCATTGCCTGATCCATGGCCTCGCGCAAGGCTTCGGCATAGGTGAGTTCTCGCTCTCCAGGTGGCGGCTCAATGGGGGTGTTAGTTCCAAAGGTAATCCGAACCCAGGTGGGCAGGGCACGGTGCGGGTTGGCTATCACCTCCGGCTCTTCGTCGTAGACGTCGTCCAGGAGGTGTTGCACCGATGGTTCCGGGCCAGCTTCTGCAAATGCGATGGCATCCTCAATGGCGGCTCCTGCCCTGGCCTCCAGAGCCTCGGCTTCGGCCTGCGTCAGGTAGCCTGCCTCTATCAGCCAGGCTTGGAAGCGGGGGATCGGATCCCGGTCCATCCAAGATCGGACTTCTTCCTTGGTCCGATAAGCTTGCTTGTCGCTTTTAGAGTGTCCCTTGTAACGGTAGGTGACGGCTTCTAGCAGAGTCGGTCCTTCACCCCGGCGGGCTCGCTCGGCGGCCACTTTGACCGCCTCGTAGACGGCCAGCACGTCCATGCCATCCACCGCCGCGCCAGGAACGCCATAGGCGGGTGCCCGGTCGGCTACACTTGGCGCCGAAACGGAACGCTCGGAGGGCATAGACATGGCGTACTGGTTATTCTCACACAGGAAGATCACGGGTAGATTCCAGATGGCGGCTGTGTTCAAGCTTTCGTGGAAGTTGGCTGCGTTGGACGCCCCATCGCCGAAGAAGCACAAGACCACCCGGTCCATTTTCTGCAAGTGTACGCTGAGACCAGCTCCCACGGCGATGGGGATGCCGCCGGCCACCACCCCGTTGGCACCCAGGTTTCCCAGGGTCAGGTCGGCCATATGCATAGATCCGCCACGTCCACGACAAACCCCGGTTTCTTTGCCAAGCAGTTCGGCCATCATTGTGTTGATGTCCTGCCCCTTGGCAATGGCGTGACCGTGGCCCCGATGGGTGGAGGTGATGTAGTCGTCTGGTAGCAGCGCGGCAATGGCTCCGACGGCCACAGCCTCCTCACCGCTATACAGGTGCATAGTTCCGTGCACTTTGCCAGCATAGTAAAGCTGCTGCGCGGATTCCTCAAAATGCCGGATGACATACATCTGGTAGAGCATGTCGCCCAGGCGTTCGCCGGTAAGTTCTATCACTGATTCAGTTGGGGACTTTCCTGTATCGGGTCGAGTCATTACGCACTTTGGCAACAGGGGATCAGGCCCAGAACATCTCGCCAGGCGGCTCGAAGATGCAGGCTTCTTGGAGTGTGGCCACACCCTTGGCCAGCCCTTCTTCGATGGACATCAACGCATCTTCGTGCTCGATGGAAATGACGTAGTCATAGCCAACCAAGCGGAGGGCGCTGACGATATCTTTCCACGTCTTGGTGCTGTGACCGTAACCGATACTGCGGAAGGTCCAGGACCGCTCAGGAATCTGGTGGTATGGCTTATTATCGTTGCAGCCGTTGACGGCAACGTTCAGAGGGTCGACGTAGACGTCCTTGCCATGGACATGGAAGATGGCGTCGCCCAGCTTGCGAATGGCGGTTACTGGGTCTACCCCGTTCCAGAACAAGTGGCTGGGATCGAAGTTGCAGCCCAGGACCGGCCCGACTGCATCACGCAGTCTGAGCAGCGTGTCTACGTTGTAAACCAGCATTCCGGGGTGCATCTCGAAGGCGACCTTCACACCGTGATCCTCGGCAAACTTGCCAGCCTCTTGCCAGTAGGGGATTGTCTTCTCGTTCCACTGATAATCCAGCATTTCCAAGAACTGCGGTGGCCAGGGGCATGTGACCCAGTTCGGCGTTGTATCTCCTGGCGCACCGGCTGGTAGGCCGGAGAAGGCGTTGACCACCGGCACTTCCAGCAAGCTGGCCAGACGCACACTCTTGCGGAAGTCCTCATCAGCCTTTTTGGCGGTCTCGGGGTTGGGGTGAACCGGGTTGTCGTGACAACTGAAGGCGCTGAGGATCAAGCCACGTGTGATGATGGCTCCCATATACTCCTGGCGTTTGGTCGTGCTTTCAAGCAGTTCGTCCACTGGACAGTGGGGGCTGCCCGGAAGGCCGCCCGACCCGATCTCAACGGCCGACACCCCAGCGGCAACGGCCTTTTCCAGTGCCTCCTCAAATGGGACATTCGCCCAAAGAGCGGTAAAAACTCCAATACGCATGGTGCACCTCCTATTCGATTACTATGATGATTGGTTCCGTTAAGTTGTATTTACTACTTCTAAGCACAGCTATAGTTGTCTGGTTTCCACCCAGTAGGTGAGATTCGCTGGACTCGAAGGACGCTGCCCCAGCGCCAGGGACTTGTAATATGCCAGGAAATGGATGGGGGGCAGATATAGGATATCGCGCGCGAACTCAGGCAGGCCTGAATCCACTTCGGCGAGATAGTCGGCATATGCTCTGACCTCACGGTCAGCCTTGTCGCAGATGACAAACAGCTTTCCTCTCAGGCTCTTCATCTCAGCCAGGAATTCAATCTCAACTCTTTTCGCGCGGTCCGACGTAAGGACTGTAATCAGCATATGCTCGTCCACGTTGGACTTAGGACCGTGTCGATAGTCGAGAAGTGGATAGGAGTCCGAGGGAAGCAACACCATCTCTTTTATCTTGAGCTGGCCCTCTCTAGCGATGCCGCGAAGAGGACCACTGCCGACAAAGGCGAATTTGGTGATGTCTCCGTTCTCCGCAATGTGTCGGCCCAGATCATGATACCTGTCAATCACCGCGCGGCAAAGCTGTGGTAGCATTCTGAGCTGTCGCAGATATTCGCTATTCTTTGCGACGATGCCGCTCATAGCTTGCCCGCACAGGATCATGCTGGACAGGGACTGGGTGGTGGTGACACTTGCTTCATTAGCTGGCTCCAATAACAAATCCTCTGTGCTCTGGTGACCAAGGGGGCTATCGGGATGGCAAGTGATTGCCAGCGTCTGCATATGCCGGGTCTTGGCCACGTCACAGGCCATCACGGTTTCTGTGGTTGAACCTGAACGAGAAATCAGTACTACCAGATAACGACCCCTATCTACGAAGACCGTCTCGGGGAAAAACACGATCTCAGCGGCCGGCACAGCTCGTGTCTTGATCCCGGTAAAGTGCTGGCATGTCGGCGCGATTGCAACGGCGGCGTTTAAGCCAGAGCCGCATCCTGTGAAGACTATTTCGTCAACGCCCTTTGTCAGTTCCAGAAGCTGGCTAGACTTGGACTCCACAATGCCTATTGTGTCAGCCCAGGCATCGGGTTGGTTCAAGATTTCAGCCAGCATCTGTTTGTCTTTTTCAGATTGGCTCATTCTTCAACTCCGCAAAGAGTGCGGTGGCTATCTGCAGTGGCCAGAAAGTCTCTAACCTCGGTTGAACTTGTGACGATGCCTGCGCTGCCTACCTTGGATATCGACACGGCCCCACAGGCATTAGCAAATTCAGCAGATTCCTCCAGGCTCCAGCCGTGCAGGAAGCCGTAGAGGAAGCCAGCGTTGAAGATGTCGCCAGCGCTGGTCACATCCATTACAGGCACCTTGAAGCCGAGACAATGCAAGGCGTGCTTACTGTTCCCGGCAAGGCAGCCCCGGGCACCCATCTTGATGACCACCGTGCTGGCGAAGGTGGCCAAAATATCCAATGCCTTTCTTGGTGCCTCGGCTCCAGTGATGCGCATAGCCTCAACCTCATTGGGAAGAAAGACGTCAACATATCCTAACACTTCAAAGATGTCATTCGACCATTCTGAGAATGGGTCCCAGCCTGGATCTAGTGACGTAGTCAGGTCTTGTTTCTTTGCCTCCCGGAACAGGCCCAGCATGTCTGGACGTAGAGTCTCCTGCAGGTAGTAAGAACCGACGTGCAGATGATGCGCATTTGAGATGAACTCAGACTTGACATCCGCTCTGCGTACCTCGGAGATGGAACCCAGGTAGGTGGCAAAGGCCCTCTCCTTGCCGGTGGATAAGACAACTGTTGCCCCCGTCTTCAGAGAAGGGTCAACAAGCACGCCAGAGATGTCTATCCCAGCTTGGGCTAGCTCATTGATGGCCTTGTGACCGTAGTCATCGTCCCCGACTCTGCCAACGAAGGTCACAGGCAGCCCTAGACTGCACATTGCTCGAGCAGTCGTCCCTGTCTGTCCGCCAATCAGGGTCTCCAATCCCAGGGCCAGGCTTTCCTGCTCTGACAAAGGGATCTTATTCAGTCCGGTGAAGACAATGTCGACGTTGACATCGCCCACTGCCAAGACTCGCTTCTTTAGACCGCCAGGATCGGGCATAAAGGTGCTCAGAATCGACTAAAGTGCGTCCTGTTGGCGGCGCAACTTCACCACCAGGTTGTCTTCGTTCAAACTCACATCGTCCCAGGTCAGGATTTCGCCCGCCGGGACCGGATGCACTATAACGGCGCCAGGCGCTAGCCCGACAGGCAGAGCGTTCAGTTCACGGGCCACCTCTGCCCGGTCCATTGCGCCATGGAAGGTGTAACCGCCAAAGTCGTCAAGGCATTCTCCCGATTTCAGGTCCCGTTTGGCCACGGTGAGTGCCTCTGCCACTGGTTGATCCAGTGGGGCCAACGTCACGTGGCGATGGAGATGGGCTCGGGCAATGGAAATTGGCGCTTCCAGGAACCAGAGATGATAGGGACGGAAGAAGGTGAAGTACTTACCTGACCCCACTTTAAGATATTGCAGGTCTCCACGGATGCGCTCATCTTCCACCCGGACGGTGACGAAGACCCCACCGGCCATAGAGCTGCCCTGGACGAAATCTACCGCGCCGGGGGCCTTGGTGATGCCACCATCTTCTTGCAAGGCAAAGACCTCGGACACTGTGTCCAAGGTCGCCTCAGGGCCTATCATCCCACGTTGCATGGGCGTGCACCCAGTGGCGTTGGCTGCACACGTCATTTCGAACATAGTCTTGGTGCCATCTACGTAGGATGCCACCTGGAAGGGGTCCTTGTCAGCACGCTTGGCGGACTCGGCCACCGTGTCGGGGTTGGCGGCTCGGTTGAGGGGGTTGTTCTTGCCCTTACCAATGACAATCAGTTCATAGCCCAAGCTGCCCACGAAGTCGTAGAGTTCCATGAGGCAACCCGGCTCGTCGCCGGATGACACAGAATAGAGCACTCCAGCGTCGCGTGCCATTCTCTTCAAGATGCGCCCTACTGTCACATCGGCCTCGATGTTCACCAGTACGACGTCTTTCCCGTGTTGGATGCAGGCATAGGCGGTTTCGGCGCCGATAGAGGGAGACGGAGTAACGTCGGTGACGATATCCACCGCCTCTAGTTGTGCGGCCAAGCTATAAGAGCCAGTGACTACACGCTTTCCAGCTCGCAAGGCATCCGTTGCGGGCCCGGGTGCGCTGGCCTCGACGATATCGTCTTTTTCGATACCCGTAGCCATGAAAGCATCATATGCGGAACGCGTGCTGGCGTCGGCCAGTACGTTTACCTCCATCCCGGGTACGAGCGCTACCTGAGCCAGAAAACCACTGCCCATCCAGCCTGCACCACTGACGCCCACCTGAATAGGACGTCCCTCGGCTTCCCGCTTCAACAGTTCATCTCGCAACATAAACATACCTACCTCTTGGCCGCGAACGCTTCGCGCGCGGCCTGGCCGATGTCTTCGGCGGTCAGACCATACTTAATCAAGAGGTCTTGCGGGTCTCCCGAATCTGTGTAGGTATCGGCCAGACCGACAAAGCGCATGGGGACGGGGTGCGCAGCGGCCACGATGCGGGCGATGTTGCTCCCCATACCCCCGTGCAGCAGGTGCTCCTCTGCCGTTACGATGGCGCCTGTTTCTCTTGCTGCGGCAGTGATGGCTTCAGTGTCCATTGGCCGAAGGGTGTGCATGTCCAAGACTCGTGCCTGGATCCCTTCCTGCGCCAACATCGCGGCGGCGTCCAATGCTGCGGGCACCATAATGCCACAGCCGATGATGGTTAGATCTGTTCCTTGGCGCACGAGATTGGCTACCCCAATCTCGAAGGGACAATCATCTTCGGTGTAAACATACGGCATTGCCACCCGACTGGAGCGCAGATAAACTGGCCCGGGGTATTCGGTAATGGCCTGTACCGCTTTGTGCATCGAGGTTGGATCACAGGGCACTACGATGGCAAACGTAGGCAGGCCACCCACCAGAGCCAGATCTTCAATGGCCATAGCAGTTGGGCCATCTTTTCCCAGCGTAATCCCACCGTGGCTACCTACCACCTTTGCGTTGACACCCGAAATGGCGATGTTTAAACGCAGCTGGTCGTAGGCGTTGCATAGCAGAAACGAGGACATGCTGGTGATGAAAGGAATCAGTCCGCAGTCCGCAAGCCCGGCGCCAATGCTGACCATGTTGCTTTCGGCAAGTCCTATGTTGAAGAACCGCTCTGGAAATTCGTGGCGCACAGCCAAGGTCTTGGTTGTGTTCGAAAGGTCCCCATCTAGGACGACAATCTTTGGGTTCTGGCGACACAGCTCCAACAAAGCATCGCCAAATATGTCGCGCATCGGCTTTGCAGGCCTTAGCCCTGCTTTTTCACCTAGCTGCATAGTATTTCCTCCCGCGCTTTTTCGGCTTGTTCTGGTGTTAGGGAACGACCGTGAAACGTATAGTCCGCTTCCACAAAAGAGACACCCTTGCCCTTGACCGTGTGAGCGATAATCACTGAGGGTTGTCCCATTATCCTTTGAACGGCCTTGAGTTTCTCTATGATCGCTCCGATGTCGTGTCCGTCCACTTCCTCTGCGTGCCAGCCAAAACTTCGCCACTTCTGGACAAACGGCTCGAGAGCCATTTCGCGGCTGATTGGTCCGGTTTCCTGGTACTTGTTATAATCTACAATAGCAGTGAGGTTGTCAGCCTTGTAGTGGGCGGCTGCAAGCGCCGACTCCCAAATCTGGCCCTCTTCGCATTCACCGTCACCGAGCAGTACGTAGACCCGGTAATTCGAATTGTTCAGGCGTCCTCCCAAGACGTGACCTAGCCCAACAGATATCCCTTTCCCCAGCGAGCCTGAGGTTGCCTCGATGCCGGGCAGCTTGTCCTGAATTGGGTGGCCTTCGGCTAAGCGATTGACCTGGCGCAGACCCCACAATTCCTCACGATCAAAGTAGCCAGCGTCTGCCAAAACTGCATAGAGCGCTGGTGCCGCGTGGCCTTTACTCAAAATGAAGCGATCTCTTTCCGGCCAGTGGGGGTCGTCGCCTCGGTAGCGCAATACGCCGCCAAAGTATAGAGCCGTCAGAATCTCCACGGATGAGAATGAGCTCGAAGGATGTCCTGAAGCGGCCTTGGTCGTCATATCCAAGACATCGAGCCGCAGGCTGCGGGCTTTCTCCTTGAGTGCTTTTAGATCAACGGTTTGAGTCAGTTCAGCAGGCATACGGTCCTCCAAGAAGTTCATGAGTGTTGAGATAGAAACTCGTGCACTTGATCGGCAGTGGGCAAAGCGGGGATGACACCTTGTTTGGTGGCAGTGAGGGCTCCTACGGCATTGGCGTAACGGAGAATCCCTCGCATATGCGGCGGTGAGAGTCGGGCGCGCCACTCGGCTTCAACTACGAGTTGATAGAGCATACCAGCGACAAATGCATCGCCGCATCCGACCGCATCTACAGTTTGGACTCTGAAGGCGGGAATATGCTCACCTCCCCCAGCTACCTGGAAGAAGCTGCCATCGGGGCCCAGAGTCACGACACATAGATCAGGTCCCATTTCCAGCAGCACTTTGCTGGCCGCATCCAAGTCCTCACTGCCGGCCAACAGCGCTAGCTCAGTCTCATTGACCTTAAGCAGGTCGACGTGGGGAATGGTGGCCATAACCTGGTCGTAGGCTTCGTCGGGACTCGCCCACAAGGTCGGCCGGTAGTTGACGTCAAACGAGATCAGTGCGCCGGCCTCACTGGCAACCTTGACGGCCTGCATCGTCGCACTGCGGCTGGGTTCCTGACCAAGACTGAGGGATCCGAAGTGAAAAGCCCGTGTCTCCTGCAATAGCCCACGATCGAGTTCATCCGCCTGCAGCCGCATGTCGGCGCCAGGATTGCGATAGAAGACGAACTCAGCCGTATTCTCGTCCGGCATAGCGATGAAGGCCATCCCCGTTCGGGCTTCTCTGTCGAAACGCATCCCACGTACGTCGACACCCTCTTGCCTCAAGATGTCAGCCAGGTGATGGCCGAACGCCTCATCGCCTACCTTACCAATGAAGGCGCTCTTTGCCCCCAAGCGCGCCGCAGCTACGGCCACATTGGCGGGCGCTCCGCCGGGCTTGGGCCGGAAGGCGGATACTTTGACCAGCCTCCGGCCTAACTCGGCGGGGAACATGTCAACCAGAAGTTCGCCTAGGCATACAATGTCCATATGTCTTGCCTTAACTGATGATCATGCAACGAGATATTCTGTTCACCATAATCAGGAGCAGGGGCTCTCCAGCGCCGTGGATCTCGTAGTAGAGTTCTTGATCGTTGGCCTCAATGTATCCACTCTCCATACCTGTCCCTCCAACTGTCTAGGAACCGCCCAGCATACGCCGCATCAGTTGGGAAATCTTGATTGCGTCGGAAGTCTGGAAGCATTCACGAAGTTCGTCTCTGGGTACACGGTCCAGCAACTCGAAGCCAAACTTGAGGTTGCGGATGCTTTCCTCGACTGCCTTATCTGGAGGCTCACGATAGGGGAATAAATCCAGGCCATACCAGCCATCGTAACCCCATTCGTCAAGCCAGAAGAGTGCCTCCAATGTCTCCCACAGGTTGACGGTGCCCACAATCACGTCGTCGTCGAACAGTTTCCAGTTGTCATTCCAATGGGTGTGAAACAGCTTGCCGTAACGGCAGCACAGTGCAATCGATTCAGCCAGGTTCTCTTTCATTATGAGCGCATGGCCCATGTCAATGTTGACACCCAGATTGCGACGATTGATTTCGTTGACAATGGTCATGCAGTGGCCAATGGTGGGCAGCATGTTGTGCGTGCGTGGCTCAAAGGCTTTGTACTCGACAACCACTTTCTGCTGAGGGTTATGATCGGCCCACTCAGCCAATCCGTCAATCAGGTCGTCGAGACGCTTGCGGTGATCAGACTGGAAGGGGTAGTCGTAGCCGTCCTGGGCTGGCCAATAGACCATGATCTCCGCTTCCATGTAGGCTGCAATATCCGTAGTACGCTTGGCCAGATCGATGGCTTCACGGCGTAGTTTAGGATCAGGGTTGCTGAACTGCCCAAACTGCCAGCGCCGATCTACCCATAGGTGGGGGCAGAACTGGACGATTTCTAGGCCGAGGTCGTCGGCCAAAGCCTTCAGTGGTTTGTAGGTGGCGTCGGTTACTTCGGTGGGATAGTGCATTTCCAGGCCACCGACACCTTCGATAGAGGCAGCCAGTTTGAAACGTTCCTCCATCGTCCTGTCTGGACGGTAACCTTCCTTTACAAAGCGGTCGCTGGTTGCGCCTAGATACCAGACTCCAGCTGAGACCTTCAATTCTTTCACAACTTACTCCTTTCTGCTATCCTTGCAGCTCGTTATACAGAACGTAGCGGTCAGCTCTATAGTAAATGCGCAGAAATTCGACTGGTATGTTCTCCTGCGAATAGGAGACGCGTTCGATGAAAAGCAGAGCTGCCTTGGGCTTGATACCGAGTGTGTCGGCAAGTTCGCGCGATGCAAGGAGGGCTCGTATAACCTGCTTGGCGCGCACCAGACGGATGCCGTGCTTCCGCTCCAGTGTCTCGCGTAGCGGATTCAGCGCATAGTCACCCTCTAACACTCCCAGGCAGTAGCGATGAACCAGGTAGGACTCCTCAATGCTCATTGGCTCCTGATTTGCCAAGCGCAAGCGACCCAGGTGAGTGAGTTCCTCGCCGGCTTTCACTTCCAATTTCTCGGCTATGTCCGGTGGGGCCGGCACCAAGTCAGCAAACAGGACTTTGGTGCCTGGCTCAAGGCCACGCTGGCGCATATCTTCGGTGAAGCTAATGATCCTTATCAGTCCCTGCTCCACCGTCGGGTGGGCCACGAAGGTGCCCAGTCCCTGCTTCCGCTCGATCAAGCCCTCACCGGCGAGCATATCGAGCACCTGACGTACGGTGGTGCGGCTGACTTGATACTGCTCAATCAACTCAGACTCGGGCGGAATCATATCGCCCGGCTGCCACCCGCCACTGACAATGTTGCTCCGCAGTATCTCGTACAACTGGTGGTAGAGCGGTAACTTGCTGGTGCGGTCAACTTGTTTCATTGCTCAGGATACACCTTCTTGGGTTTGAGCGCGCCGGCGGCGTGGCGCAGTTGGTGGAGATTGACTAATCACGATATGGAAGCAATTCTTTCGGAGCTGTGCTAACATTATAACATCATGATGTCTAGGAGTCAAGTAGGAAGTGTTATTCATTAGAACACTTCCTAGCGTCTCGACCGGCTCGTGACCAACTCTGGAAATCACCCAAAGCCTACCCGTGCCTGGCCCGCTGGGGCAATCGCTATTTGATGCGATTACAGACGGGCGCTTTCAGTATTACAACCATCCGGATCTGAAGAGCATGGCAACCGGCGTGGTGGCACGTGAGATAACCGCTGGCCTGCATATCAAGAAGGGACAAGGTCAGGCCGACATAATGGTTGCCTTAAGTTTCGCCTTTGGAGCCGTCAACCAGAAGAAGTATACCTTGGAATATTCACCTGCAAATCCATCCTGCAGGTAAATCCATTTGCTTATAGGAGGCAAAAGAAATGTCAAAGCTAGTAAAGGGCCCGAATGGGAGCTGCGTCGAAACCGATCTTGCCCACGATGCAGAGCGATTGCTAGAAACCCACGCGCGCATGATGGAAGAGATCCAGCAAGTGCGCCAGGACCGGCGCTTGTCTGATGAATACCGGCAGAGGGTATTGTCAGCCAAGCAAGCGGAGCACGATCAATATCTGGCCGGCACTCAGCAGGAGATGCTGAAGGAAGCCCGGAAGCGGTTTGATAAGCTGCAGGCCCAGCGCAAGCAAGTCTTGAACAAGAACCGGGCCGAACT
>WOR8_10000676_pt1 | contig 35263 bp, 36 predicted proteins | sample DeeMarSeWOR38_10_FD_19890 | JGI IMG/M metagenome (IMG submission 19890) | reverse complement strand
GTATCCCATCCGTTTTCATCAGGAAAGATATTTAGAAATTGAGTGCTTTTTCGGGGTTCGGCCATCATCGGTTCAACCACATCGCGCCATTTGTGATAGTGGGCTGTTTTTTTATGTTGGGCAGGGTCCTCAGCACTGCGATATACCTCTACCAGAACGAAACGCGTCGGGTCATCTTTTTGTTGAATTACGTCAAAGCGCGCGATACCCGGTTCTTTAATGCTGTGGCGGGCATTTTCGATTGACGCGGCCTTAAAATCAGCAACATGCGCAGTCTTAATGCGTGCAAATACATGAAAAATGTGCATCGAATGATCTCCTTATAGAATGGGGTCAAGACGAACTTAGGACTTATATAGCCGAATTGACATTTTAGGGCAAAAAAAATGACGTAATTTGTCAAATTTACAGTTTATTCACCCCTAAAATAGTTTTAACTTTTTGATATTAATAGATAATTTTATAAAACAATCGTTGGCACGAATATTGTATCATATAATCTGTCAAATTTGATTACAATTTAAAACTTCTCTAATGCACGTGCATCTTCTTATTCGGGCTCTCACAACCATACATGATGGAGTATGTTCCGGTTGGAATAACGGCATTTTGGGAAGTTTTAATTTTTTGTAAGAACCTTGTTGTGCATTACGGATTTTAGGGGGGGGGAAATGATAGCAGCTTTAAACAACACCGTATCCGCTCTGAGGGCATTCGTAGCAAAGCTCGGGGTTACCGCCGATAATATCGCCAATGTCAACACCGATGGATTCAAGAAAGGCCGCGCGATACTGCATGAAGGCAACAATGGCGCTGTTCGCGTCGAAATCAGTCGGGATACGAGCCCCGGACTGCGTTATGACGTTGTAGAAAATGACGAGGTGGTCGAAAAGGAGACATCCAATGTTGATCTGGCCGAAGAAATCCCCGATTTAATGATCACCAAGCGCGCTTATCAGGCCAATTTGAAAAGTCTTAAAGCCCAGGATGAAATGCTGGGATCCCTTTTAGATACAATCGGTTAAAATTAGGTCGGCCGGTTGAGCCAGTTGAGCCCGTTAAAATAGGAAATTTTCTGATTTTATTTTTTTCATTGGTAAACGGGCTAACGGGTGACGGGCTCAACCTAAAAAATAGTCAACCCATATCGGATTCAATCTTCCCTTCAGCGGCATTAGGATTCATAAACCTGCTTAATTCACGTATGTGATTGGTTTCCCCATCAATAATTTTTTCCAGAAAATCGAGAGTTTCGCTATCCTCAATAAACGGCCGTAACATCCTGTAAAATATGACCTTATCCTCTTCGAATTCGACGGCCAGTGAGATCAAATCCCCCACGCGACGCATTTCGTTGAAATCTGCATCCTTAAGGGAAAAACTCTGACTGCCGAGCACATCGCTTAAAATGGATTTGCCCATTGCCTCGACAGCCGGATCCTTGACTTCGGTATTAACGGTCTGCTTGAGTTGGCGAAACCATTTGGCATGTTCGACTTCTTCATCTGCCAGCCATTGAAGTATGGAGACCAATTTCGGATCTGAAATTTTTTTGAGCGCATTTCGATACACTGCTTCCGCATTTTGTTCAATTTGAATAGCCAGCTCAATAATGTCTCCAATTAAAAACATTTTAACGCCACATCTAAAATTCGGCCGTCAAAGCAAGGTGTTGATACCATGGGGCGCCTCATGAAAATTAATGAGAATATCAAAGCCGCCGGCTCGCGTATAAATCAGGCCCTGACGCTAAAGAAAACCGGTGCTCAGGTCTTGGTCGTCGAAACCCACAAAAACCTTTCATCCTTCAACGTCAAATGAGCTAAAATTAAAAATGATCTAAAATGCCTAAACTTATGGATTCGCTCGCGCGCGGTCTTTTATTGTAAATACGATAGAATTCCTCAACTTCAGGCACTTCAGCTCATTTTAGGCATTACAGGCACTTCTAACGTTAGAGTACCTTTTGAACTTTTTTCTCTGTCTTCCAAGATGAACTGCTAATTCTGAGATAGGTTATAGCCTAAAAGTCTTGCTAGCTGCATTGAGCGCTGATAGATTAATTATAGATGCGTCTGCGTTCCATTCATTAACCGAAGCCGCCTGTGCTTTTTGCAGCAATGCGGCGGTCCTTGTGATAAGGAGAGTGATTCATGCCTTCTAAGCCAAGTAAGCCCAAAAACCGGTTTTTCATTTCAGCCCTCGATGATGCCAGATCCGCCCGTCTGGTTGTTGATTCGCCGCAATGTCGCTCCTCATCATATCGGTTGGCGTATCAGGATGAAGAATTTCTTCTGCGCGACGAACTGCGTCCGGTTCGATTGCAGCTTGAGTTGATGAAACCCGAGCTGATTTTGCAGGAAAACCATATTGAATCGACCGTGGTTATTTTCGGCAGCGCCCGCATTCCGGATCCGGATTCCGCTGAAGCCCGGCTCGTCTCTGCCGAAGCCGAACACCGCAAAAATAAAAATGATGCCGCCCTTAAACAAAAAGTCGATATCGCCCGAAAAGGCCTGGCGAACAGTAAATACTATGAAGAGGCCCGCAGGCTCGGCGGCCTGATTTCAAGCAATACCGGCAAAGATATGCTGGTGGTGATTACCGGCGGCGGTCCCGGCATTATGGAAGCGGCCAACCGCGGTGCCCACGAAGCCGGAATCCCGAGTATCGGTATGAATATCGTCTTGCCTTATGAACAGACACCCAATCCCTATGTCACACCGGAGTTAGCCTTTCAGTTTCACTACTTCGCCGTTCGCAAGATGCATCTTTTGATGCGAGCCAAAGCCCTGGTCGCTTTCCCCGGTGGTTTTGGGACTCTGGATGAGCTTTTTGAAACGCTGACCCTCATCCAAACGCAGAAGGTGGCCGCCATACCGGTTTTGTTGTTCGGCAAGCAATTTTGGGACCGCGTGATCAATTTCAACACCCTGGTGGAAGAGGGCACGATCTCAGCCGAGGATCTAGACCTATTTCGCTATGTTGAAACGGCCGAGGATGCCTGGGAGATTATTTCGGATGTAGTTGCGTCATCATCTTTTTGAAATAGCGCCAAAGGTTAAAAAGGTGGCGCCGGTGCCGGCGGTCGCGCAAACCGGACAATCTGCTATGCGGATCGCATACAGTGAATCCACCCCTCATTTCCCATTCTGGTCAATTCACCGCTGCCCGCATAAATTGTTGTTTCAGCGGGAATTGTTGAGCCGAGGCGCTTCAAGCTAAAGAGCATCAGGGACATACTGCTCGGCCCCCAGATCTGGCCATAACCCCTTTTTAACAGTGTACTGCCGCTAAAAAGCGCTCTGGCTGCCTTGACCCAGTAACATACGGAACCCTTCGTGTGACCGGCCGTAAGCAAAACCTTTATATTCATTTCTCCCAGCTTGAGAATGTCATTATCATGAAGGATACGATCCGGCTCCAGACGGATATCGGTTTCTTTGAGATGCTGATACTCATACTCGTGCAGGCAGAAGGTTGCTCCGTATTCTTCTTTCAGCCGAGGCAGGGCCGCTACATGAGATTGATGGGCATGTGAAACCAGCAAATATTTCAAGGACAGACCCATTTCAGTTACGATCCTGGCGATGTCATCCACCGCGTCGGATATATCAATGACGGCGGCTTCGCTGTCACTGATCAGAAGATACTGGTTTTTGCCTTTATCGGATACAAAGTGTTTAACCTCTAAATCCCCTTTGTCATTTTCCATTGGTCGGGTCTCCTAAACAAATTCCGCCGATAACACGTATTCATGCTTTGGGTGGCTTAAAGCTTGTTGAAGAAATCCTGCAGTTCTTTGATGGCAGCAACCTTGTCGTCCAGGGACGCATTTGTTTTGAAAATGAATTCAAGCAGAAATATCATCTTGTAATTCACGGCGGTCGTGTCATATTTTTGAAACGAAGACACCTTGACATCTTTAAACTTGCCTTCCTTGTTTTTCTCAAATAAGCCGGTGCGTGCTAAAATAAGATGAACCGCCTCTTTGGCATCATTGAGGTTTTCCAATACAATCTCAATGCCCTCTAATTTTTTTACCGCCTTGATAATTTTTTCGCTCTCAACTCTTATTTTCATATTCCCATCCCTTTAATTTTTTTATCCGGCCGACGCGCGTTGCGCAATCATCCTAAAATTTTAAAAAAATTTCAAGTATCTTCGTCAGGGAGACCTGTCCTATGGATTGCTAGAAGTGGTTTCAAAACCCCATCTGAGGTCCAATGGCTGCGTTGTCCCGCAAATTTAAATGCTCACGTACTATCCGTGTACGCTCCGCTTATAATTCGCGGGACGCCTTGCCCTTGAACCTGATCTGAGGCTTTGAAACCACTTCTAGTCATAAGGCCGGGATTTTGGAAGACGCTTTCAATTATTATCGTTTGACCGTAAATATCTAATGATTAGTGTATAATTGGCGACTGGTACACAATACGGTCAACACATGAATCTGGCGTGAACCTGATTTTACAACTTTAAGCGAACTGCACGTGCTAAAAATGGATTATGAAAGTTTTTTAATAAATCTATATTTCGGTTCTCTTGATACAGAACCCTTTGATCGCTTCCAGGAAATTAAAGCCGATGAGATAACCAACGGATTTATTCAAAAATACTTTGAAGTGAATTCGAAATATCCTGCATCTTATCTGGAAAGAAAGGGGATGGTTCCGGTTGAATTACTGGAAAAACTAGGCCGCGATAATTTCTTTGGTCTTACGATTCCCCGGAAATACGGTGGTGTCGGGCTGAGTCTGAGGCAATACCTTCATATCGTCGAATCCTTGGTCAGCAAAAACATGTCTCTGGGAATTCTGGCCCTGGCGCATCTGTCAATCGGTATTAAAGGGATTGTTTTGTTTGGCAATGAGGAACAGAAGCGCAAGTATCTTGTGCCGGCAGCCTCCGGGGATATGATTTTTTCTTACGCGCTCACCGAACCCCGGACGGGGTCCGACGCCCAGAACATCGAAACCACTGCCACTCTTTCCGAAGACGGCAGCCATTACGTTTTAAATGGAACCAAGACTTACATTACCAATGCCAATTATGCTCAGGGTTTAACTGTATTTGCGCAGCTGGATCCGGCCAGGTCCGGATTTATGGGGGCATTTATTGTGGAGACTGCCTGGGATGGCGTGCACATTGGCAAGGATATGCCCAAAATGGGACTAAAGGCCAGCTCGACAGCATCCATTCAGTTCACCGACGTAAAAGTACCGAAAGAAAATCTGTTGGGGCAGCCCGGTGACGGGTTTAAGATTGCCATGGTCATTCTCAACTATGGACGGCTGGCTCTGGGTGCTGCATCCGCCGGGATGATGAGGCAATCCTTGCTGGATATGAAGAAAAGATCCGCCGACCGAATTCAGTTTGGTGTTCCGATCAACACATTCGAGCTCATCCAGGAAAAGTTGGTAAAGGCCAAAGTACACGGATATGTGTCTTCTGCGATTACAACCTTTACAGCCGGGATGCTCGAAAACAACCCAGCAGCTTCGGTGGCAATGGAGAGCTCGCATTGCAAACTATTTGGCACCACCCGGGCCTGGGATACGATCTACGATGCCTTGCAGGTTGCCGGCGGCTCCGGCTATCTGACGACCCAACCCTATGAAAAGCGAATGCGGGACTTTCGGGTAACCACAATTTTTGAGGGTACCACCGAAATTCATTCCATTTATCCCGCCATGTTTGTTATGCGGATGTTAAGCAAGCGCTTGCAGGCCTCGGCGTCCGGAAGACTGACGCAATTTGTGCTGCTGGGCAAAGAGATGTTTCGCAGGACGCGCTGGCCAATCGCCTTTAATGAAAAAGCCGTGAAACGTGCGGCCCGTTTTGCCAGAGCGAGTGCGCGTCGCATCCGCCTGATGATCTTGGCTGGATTTTTGATCTACGGTCGGTCGATTACCCGCAAGGAGTTTTTTCTGCGAAGAATTACCACCTTAAGTCTTTATCTTTACGGGGTCATTGCTGTCCTGGCCAAACTTGAAGCCGCCCGAAAATCCGGCCGCTCAACGGAAAGTGATCTAAACATTTTAAAGTATTTCCTTGAAGAAGCCCGTCAGGTTAAAAAACATAACCTGAGTATCTTGCCCACCCGCCAGGAAAGGCTTCATAAAAAAATCACCTCCGAGATCGTTGCCCCCGCAGCTTCAGATCTATCGCGGGAAGCGCGCTGAGCTAAATTGCCTAAAGTTGAGGAATTCTATCATTTTTATTTTAAAAGTATGGAGCGCAGCGACGCCATTACTTTAGCATTTTAGTCACTTTAGCTCACTTTAGGCACTTTCATTTATCCGTGACTCCGAACGAAAAATGTCAACCAACTTGACGACGCATGCGTCTTTTTGTATAAAGAAAGACGACCTGGGCTTGTATCCGCATGTTCTGATTTACAGGGCGGAAACAATGGTTATCTTAAGTGGTGATCGAAATAATCCGAACATACATGTTTCAACGGCCCTGAAGGGGCTGAAGGGGGGGACCTGTGAAACGTCTTAACATATTGATCCTGATATTGATGGCTGTATGGCTTTTCGGTTTCGTGGCATTAACGGCGCACGCAGACATTTACTCCTGGACGGATGAAAACGGCGTAAGCCATTTCACGAATTATGCGCCGCCCAAGCATGCCAAGCTTCTTATGAAAACACCTGAAATCCCTTACGATGAAGAAGCGGATAACCAGCGCCGGGAGACCGACAGGCTTGAAGTTGCCAGGCAGGAACTGGAAGAGAGAGAAGCGTTTTTACTGTCAGAACAGCAGGCGGCCGAACGTCGGATTGCGGAAGCCAATGCAAAAGCCGAAACGGCACTCTGGGAAGCGGATCGGATTCTGCAGGAAGCTGAAGCCGCAGCCGAAGACGAAAATTACGGTCGCTCAAACGGTTACGTTTACGGGTATGGGTATTATCCTTATTATCGATACGGTTACCGGCCCTGGTATTATCGCAAACACGTTCAGCATTATAAAGAGCATCATTACAGATACGGGCACAATCCCCATTCCAAACCTGATTACCGGAAGCGTCCGAAGCTTTACTCGAGGAGCCCTTACACCCCATTTCGCAGCCGGGGCCTTTCTCACCAGTCGCGAACGGCTCTATTTCTGGGAAAGCATGGGCGTTTCTGATGTCAGTTTTGGTTTCAGGGTTCAGAGGTTCAGGATTTCCGGCAGCCACAGCCTGCGACGAGCGCCCCTCGGCATGTTCGGGGCCTGAGCCTGTCGAAGGCAGCCGAGTCGAGAGCTGCCCGAATCTCAGATTTTCATCTGTCTTCTGTTAATTAACCTCTGAACCTTTGAACCCGGGAATTTGCACTAAAATGAGAAGAACTATGGTTGAGATTAGGTGCTTGGAAACGGGATGGGGGTTGGATTTATTTAGGCTCTAAAAAGTCCTGGATATTAATGATTTTTTCGTCTGATTTGATGGTACCTTTCATTTCGGCAGCCGAGCCACGCACCTTTGCCTTGCGCAACTCCTTGATCACCGCCTGAAGTTCCGCATTATTTTCGATCAGGTTTTCGATCTGTATATTCAATTTTTCCCAGCTTGTTTCCAGATCCTCGGTGTTAAGTTCAAAGCCTCCTAAAGAGGCAAGCAATTTTCCCAGATGGGCTAGAATCCCAAAGTGGGTGGTGCCCTGAAGATAATAAGGGCAGTGGCACCATAAACTCATAGATGCCTGAGTTCGCTTTAAACTTTCAGAGTGGATAGTGGAATGAATGGCGCTGGGGCCCTGATAGGAAATTGAATTTATGCCTTTTTGCTTTAACATGGAAGACAGGTTTGGTTTGGATGTAACCGCCGATACGATTCTATCCGTATGCAGGACATGGTCATACATACTGCCCAGGGTGATAAGGGTCTTGATATTGAGTCGGTTGCAAAGATCGAATAATTCTTCAACGAATCGAAACCATCGGAGGTTCGGCTCATCGGCCTTTAAAATCACCAGATCGCATCCACCAGGTGTGGTCTGCGCAGCGTAGAATGTACCTCCCGGTGGTGAAAGGCTTTTAAACACCCCATCCTCAATATGCACCACCGGCCGCATTTCATCATACCGAAAAAAGACATCGGGATTGATCTCGGCAAATCGCTGTGCTTTAAAGGTGCGGATCAGATAGGCGGCCATCCCGCTGGATATTTTCAGGGCATTGCCCCAACCGTCAAAGCCGGCGATCAACAACGGATTCTTTAATTCGGGTAATTCGTCGATTTGAATTCCGCTCTCGCTCATATTTCCAATTTGACATTCGCATTGTAAATTGTCAAGGTAATCATAATCCACACAGGGGTGTCCCATGTCAGGCTGCTAAAAGAGGTGACCGAATTGAATCCAGATCTGTTGGACTGCATTGAAATCAACCCTTCCGGCGAGCCGACTGCAGTCATTATCTGGCTGCATGGCCTGGGTGCCGACGGCCATGATTTTGAGGCGATTGTCCCCGAGCTGCATCTGCCGGAGTCGCTGCCCATTCGTTATGTGTTTCCCCACGCCCCCGTAAGGTCGATAACGATCAACGCCGGCCTGCGCATGCGTGCCTGGTTCGACATCCTTGGTCTCAATTTCAGGGCAGACTCAGTCGATATGGATCAGTTTCTTGAATCGGGGGAGATGCTGGGAGCGCTTATCGATAATGAGTTAAAATCCGGGATGCCTTCGGATCGGATCCTCTTGGCCGGTTTTTCCCAGGGAGGCGCCATCGTCCTTCATACAGGTTTGCAGTACCAAAAACAGCTCGCCGGCATTTTGGCCATGTCCATGCATTTGCCGGCGGTTCACAATCTCGCCACTGAGCTCAGTCCCGCAAACCGGAAAGTTCCCATCATGATGGTTCACGGGCAAATGGATCCTGTGATCCCGGTAGCAAGGGCAATCGAAACCCGGCAGGAATTAACCCGCCTGGGCTACGCGGTCAGATGGCATGAATACCCCATCCAACATACCGTATGCGCGGATGAAATCCGGGACATCAGATCGTGGTTGCTGCAAATCTTGAGATAGGCGTTTCGATAAATTTCTCATCATTACGGAAGACCCCAGTTCTCCATCTCTTTATGTGTGTTTGCATATAATAGTCTAAAATAAGTCTGGATGACCGCGCACAGATTCTGTAAACCCACGATCAAAAATTGCTTGACAAGAATTTTTGTGAATACTATTGGCATATCGTATAATAAAATAGTATTTCGTAATACGGAACTCTGAGAGCGGCGGTTATAGATGAAAATTCTGGCGCTGAGACCGCAAAGGCCTGGAAAGTGATGTCGCTGATACCCCCGCCTACATAAAAACCGTCTTTTCTTGAAAGGTCGATTCATGTTGTCGCCTGAACAGAAACCGGGCAATTTAGTCCAGACCATCGAAAGAGTGGCAACCATTTTTGATGTTATGGCGCAAAGTGCTCAAGGCATCAGCCTCAAAGAATTAAGCAGCAAAGTGGGTTTGCCTAAAGGCACCACCCATCGTCTTCTGGCATCCCTGGCTTATTTCGGTTACGTGCGGCAGGTATCAGAAAGCAAAAATTACCAGCTCGGGTTTAAGCTGGTCGAACTTGGAAATCGCCTCCTGGATCAACTTGATTTAAGAGCCCAGGCCAGGCCTTTTCTAGTCAATCTGTGTAAATCAACCAGAGAAACTGCCCATCTGGTCGTTTTGGATCAAAATGAAGCCCTGTATATCGATAAGGTTGAATCGGATGAAAAGCCGGGCGGACTGCAAATGGTTTCCAGGGTCGGATCGCGGATACCCGCGCATTGTTCTTCGGTGGGGAAAGTTTTTTTGGCGCACCTTTCCGATCAGGAACTGGATATGCTGACAAAAAAGAAAGGATTAAAAAAAAGAACCGAAAACACCATTTGCGACCTTGAAAAGCTAAAGCATCACCTTAAAATTATCCGCCAACAGGGCTATGCCTTTGATAATGAAGAAAACGAAAAGGGAATCCGTTGCGTGGGTGCTCCTATCTTTAACCAGCAAAACCAGGTGATTGCTGCCATCAGCATATCCGGGCCCACCGTTCGGATTACGAAAAAAATGATGCAAAAAACGCTAAAGAACGAGGTGGTCAGAACGGCACTGGATATTTCCAGGGAGTTTGGTTATCAAGGCTAGAAGTGCCTAAAATGAACTAAAATGAGCTAAAGTGCCTAAAGTTTTGGTGTCGCTCGCGCAGCGCAGGCGCTTGCGCCGCGTGGCGCTCCATCTTTTTATAAAAATGACAGAATTCCTTAACTTTAGTCACTTTAGATCACTCGCAAATTTAGGCACTTTCAATTAACGATTTAAACGTTAGCATTTTAGCTCATTAAATGAGAGGTTTGTTATGGAAAAAGTCAGAATCGGTATCGTTGGTGCTAAATTTGCTGCCGACATTCATTGTGATTCCTATTCACGCAATGAACAGGCTGAAGTGGTTGGCGTGGCGGATATCGCGGATGCCGGCGAGTTGATCAATAAATGGCGCATTGCGGATTATTATAGAGATTACCATGAGATGTTCAAACGCGAAGATATTGATCTGATTTCCGTTTGTGTTCCCAACTTTTTGCATCACGACGTTGCGATTGCGGCTGCAGATGCCGGCAAGCACGTTGTGGTCGAAAAGCCGCTGGCGACCACCGCCGATGATGCCAAAGAGGTGGTAAACGTATGTAACAAAAACGGTGTCTTACTGATGTACGCTGAAGATTGGTGCTTTTCACCGGCTCTCAGGCGGGCTGAGGAAATCATCAATGAGGGCGCTATCGGCAAGGTTTTATTCGTTAAAGCCAAAGAAGTACATAACGGGACGCATTCGCCCTATGCGAAAGATAAAGAAATGTGCGGTGGGGGCAGTTTTATGCATCTGGGGATTCATCCGATTGGATGGCTGCTGTACTTGATCGGCAAAGGGAATAACCCCGTGGTTGAGGTTTCCGGGAAAATGACCGGCGGGCTCGCAGCTAATTTTGTCCACAAGGATAATGGCGGCGAAGATTTCGGCATGGGCATGATGCGCTTTAAGGACGGCGAATTCGCACTTGTCGAAGGTAATTACATCACGGTTGGCGGTATGGATGACAAGGTTGAAATTTACGGGACCGATGGTGTGATCAAGGTGGATCTCACCTTCGGGTCACCCATCAATTGTTACTCCCGGAAGGGTCTTGCCTACTCAATCGAAAAAACAGATCATAACATGGGCTGGACGCGTCCGGCGGTGGATGAATTCCTCAATTTAGGCTATGTGCCGGAGATGAAGCATTTCGTTGACTGCGTACTGGGCGCCAAGGCGCCTTTTTACGGTGTTGACGGCAGGGCAGGAGTTGCCTGCGTGGAACTGGTGAAAGCGTTTTACGAGTCAAACGAAACCGGAAAGACCATTTACGGTGAATGGCTTTAGAGGTGTCGGGTTCTGGGTTTCTGGCAGCCGCAGAGGACTGCCCTACACTCCGGTTTTCATCTGACCTCGGACCTCTGACCTCTGTTAACTAATTTTTGAACCTTTGAACGTTGAACCCTGAACCCAGCAACTGACACCCGACACCTGAACCTTTATCTTTTTAAAGCTAAAACAGGAGCAAAGTGAAATGAAACCGCTTGTAAAAGAAAGTGATTACTTGATGCCGTTGGAGGTGGCCGGGCTGACGTATCGCAACAATTTTGTTGTTGGCTCCGGTCCGGCAGTCAAAACGCTGGATATGATAAAGGAAATCGAACGCTGGGGCTGGGGCGGAGCCAGTCTCAAATTAGCGATTGACCCGACGTATATCAGCAAACCTCCCAGATACCGTTGGCTGAAGAAACTTAAATACCATGCCTTTACCGCCGAAACACGGCTCACCTTTGATGAGGGCCTCAGACTCATGGAGGCCGCCCGAAAAGCGGTCAGCGAGTTAATCCTTTACGCCAATATGTCCTATGCCGGGGAGGCGGGTGATGAAGGCTGGATCCGGATGGCCAAAAAATATGAGGATGCCGGTGCCCATGTTATCGAGCTGAATATGTGCTGTCCGAACATGTCGTTCAATGTCGAGAGCTCCGGGGGCCAAACGCGCGTCGTCTCCGGCGCCAGTGTCGGATCCAATCCGGATGTCGTATCCAAAACCGCTTTAGCGGTCCAAAAAGCCGTCAATATACCGGTGTTTGTAAAGCTGACGCCGGAAGGCGGAAAAATCGCAGAGGTGGCCAAAGCCTGTTTTGATAACGGCATCGCCAGTGTGGGCAGCACCGGCAACCGGCTGGCGATTCCGGATTTTGATATCGACAACCCCGAGCAGGGTATTTGCCATTTGCAGGATGAACCCACCCTTGCCTGTTTTTCTGGCCCCTGGATAAAGCCGCTGGCCCTGCGGGACGTCTATGAAATGCGAAAGCAGTGCAATCCGGACAACATGGTCATGGGCAGCGGCGGGATCGAAAGATGGAACGATGCCGTTCAAATGATGATGTGCGGGGCGGATTTTATCCAGATTTGCACCGGGGTCATGATCAAGGGCCCAAAAATATTGCCGAAAATCGTTAAAAACATACGGCAGTTTATGAAGGAAAAGGGATATAACAACTACATGGATTTCAGGGGTGTGGTCGTACCGCGGATTACCCCCACCGACCGGCTGACCCTATACCGGGGTCATGCCGAAGTCGATGAAGACAAGTGCACGGGATGCGGTATCTGCGCGGATATCGGCCATTGCTATGCCATCAGCATGCGAGATGAAAAGGCTAAAATAAACATAGATGACTGCACCGGCTGCAGTACCTGCACCGATGTCTGTCCGGTAAGTGCTGTCTCTATGCATAAACTCGATAAGATCGACTAGCGTTGCGCCCCGCAAAAAAGTTACAAAGTTCGTCCGGTATTTTTTTTAGGTCAAATGAGCTCTTTATAGGTTTCTGGCCTCTGCCTTCTGGCGCCTGGCTTCTGGCAGCTGGTCCCTTGTCACTGGCTGCTTGTTTCCGGGTCGGCCAGCAACAAGAAGCCAGCAGCCAGTAGCAAGAGACCTAAAATAGGACTGTGTTTTGTAAATTACTTGCGTAACACACTAGTAAAACAGAGAAGGAGTAGAAAAATGGCCCAGTTTAGCAAATTAGAAGTATTAACGGCGATGGAGGCGACTGGATTAATTCCGGTGTTTTATCATAAGGATTTTGAGATTGCTTTGGAAATTGTGAATGCCTGTATTCGCGGGGGCGCTAAAATTGTCGAATTTACCAATCGGGGAGATTATGCCTATCAGGTCTTTGGGAAGCTGTCCCAGCATTTTTCAGAAAGCGATCAAGATGTTATTTTGGGAGTGGGTTCGGTTATCGACCCTTACACCGCAGCGCTTTACATTAATAATGGCGCCAATTTTATCGTGGGACCGATTTTGAACCAGGAGGTTGCCAAAATTTGCAACCGGCGGCAGGTTCCCTATTCGCCCGGATGCGGCACGGCCAGTGAAATTTCACTGGCCAACGAAATCGGATGTGACATCGTCAAGATATTCCCGGGCGGGCTTATCGGCGGTCCCAGTTTTGTTAAGGCCGTTAAGGCGCCCTGCCCTTGGTACAAGCTGATGCCCACCGGCGGCGTTAGCCCGACGGAAGAGTCCCTGAATGCCTGGTTTGAGGCCGGTGCTGTCTGTGTCGGCATGGGCTCCAAACTTATCGTTAAAGATCTGGTGGCGGCCGGGGATTGGAAAGGCATTGAAGCCAATGTGCGCAATGCACTTGAGATAATAAAGGCCTTTAAAGAAAAGAAGAAATCGGATTAACAGATCTTTAATTTTTCCGCCCCGGCGGGCTAGAATTTCCGAAACGTTGGAGGTGACAGATGGCGAAACTAAGCATCAAACCGGCGGATGACTGTATGTGGGATATTTTAAGTTTAGGGGAAGTCATGATCCGTCTTGATCCCGGTGACACCCGGGTGGCGCGTACCAGACAATTCCAGGTCTGGGAAGGCGGTGGCGAATACAATGTTGCAAGAGGATTACGGCGCTGTTTTGGAATGCGGGCAGCGGTGGTAACGGCCATTGCTGATAATCCTGTTGGCCGATTGCTGGAAGACCTGCTGCTGCAGGGTGGTGTGGATTTGTCCCATGTCCGCTGGGTGCCATTTGACGGTATTGGTCGAAAAGTAAGAGTCGGCCTGAATTTCACCGAAAGCGGCTTCGGCATCAGAGCGGCGCTGGGCTGTTCAGACAGAGGCTATACGGCTGCGTCGCAAATGCGGAAAGGCGAAATCGATTGGGATCAAATATTCGCGAATGAGGGTGTTCGATGGTTTCACAGCGGCGGCATCTATGCGGGTCTTTCGGAGACGACACCGCAGGTCATTATCGAAGCCATGCGGGCCGCCAGAGACAGCGGCACGATGATTTCCTATGATCTGAATTATCGACCGTCGTTATGGAAAGACATCGGCGGCTCGGAAAAAGCCATTGAAACGAATCGGGAAATCGCCAGGTATGTTGATGTCATGCTGGGAAACGAAGAAGATTTCACGGCCGCCTTAGGCTATAAAGTCGAAGGCTTGGACAAGGATATTTCCAAGCTCGATACCTCGGCGTTTAAAAAGATGATTGCGCGTGTCGTGGAGGCGTACCCGAATTTCAAAGCGGTGGCAACCACATTACGAAATGCCAAAACCGCCTGTGTGAATGACTGGGGCGCGATCCTTTATTATGACGGAAAATTCTATGATGCTTTACTGCGTGAGAATCTCGAAATTTACGATCGGGTCGGCGGTGGTGACAGTTTTGCGTCCGGTCTGATTTATGGATTCCTTGGCGGCAAAGATCCTGCTGAGGCCGTAAATTACGGTGCTGCCCATGGTGCTTTGGCCATGTCCACACCGGGTGATACCACCATGGCAACACTAGCCGAAGTGGAAAAAGTAATGAAAAGCGCCACCGCCAGAGTTGACCGTTAAGAACCCATTTTTTCCGCTTCAGGGGCCGGTTCATGGCACGGCGGCAGCACAAAATCCGCATTGCCAGAAACAGCCCTATCAGGAGAATAACAAATTGAACGATTACAAACCTTTGGATCTTTTGGTGATCGGCGCCGGTATGATTGTTCATGATCTCCTCCTGCCGTCAGCTTATCACCTGCAACGCCTGGGGATTGTCAAAGATATTTCGGTTTGCGGCACCCGCGTAAGTTCGCTTCAGGCGCTTAAGGATAACACGCTAATCAAGGAAGCCTTCCCGGGGCAGGATTTTAGGCCGTATCCGGCGCTGAATTCCGCTGCGGACGGTGATCCGGAGTTATATAAATCGGTCCTGAGTCAAATGAAACCTTATCAGGCTGTCGTCATTGCGGTGCCGGACCAGCTTCATTATCAGGTGGTGATGGATGTCCTCGACTGCAATCAGCACATCTTATGCGTCAAGCCCCTGGTTCTGACGCATCGACACGCTGTCGAAATTGCCAAAAAAGCCGAATCGAAGGGCCTTTTTATCGGTGTGGAATACCACAAACGATTCGACCGTCGATCGCTGATGGCCAAGCGAAATTACCTGAGCGGCGATTTGGGCGAATTCGTCATCGGTGAAGCCAAGATGATTGAACCGTATTATTATCGCTTTTCCAACTTTCAGAACTGGTTTACAACGGATTATACCGATCCCTTTGTTTACGTGGGGTGCCATTATGTAGATCTGGTCTATTTCATCACCGGGCTCAAGCCTGTAGAGGTCTCGGTTTCCGGTGTAAAAGGCAAATTTCCCAACGGCAAAGAAGCCTATATGTGGGCCAATGGCCGCGTACGGTTTGAAAACGGAGCCCTTTTATCCGTGACAGATGGTCTGGGGTATCCGGATGATGGCGCCGGTCCAAATGAGCAGGGCCTCTCCATGTTTTTTGAGGGTAATGACAAGGGCGCCGTATTCAAACACAACGATCAGTTTAGAGGTGTAGAATACAGTTTTATAAAAGGCCGGGGTCCGTTCAACAAGCTTTTCCATTATATCAATCCGGACTTCTTTCAACTGATACTCTGGGAAGGAGAAGGCTATAAACCCATCGGCTACGGTCCGGATTCCGTTATGACCAATATTAAATACATGAGCCAAATCGAAGCCCGGGTAGATCAAGATCCGGATAAGGCCCATTCGCTGAGGCTTAAAGCGCGGAGCGCGGCCGACCGGAAAGGACTGATAGCAACACCGGAGAACTCCTATATCAACGAACTGGTTCATGAGGCGGCGCGGCTGTCAATTTTAAATGAAGGCGACATCGCCCTGATCACTTATGAACCGGAACCCGGTGTCAGACTAAAACACGAATGATGGGTGCCAATAATCATGGCTCCGAAGAATTATTAGTTTTGCAATTTATTTTTAATTGTTAAGGAGTATCCCGCACGTGGCTGAATATTCGCTTGAACCTGTTGACGTAAAAAAAGTGTCGACCCGGTATCGAACCATTCAAACCAAGATACCGGTTCCGGAATCGCTGGCCATCTTTGCGTCTCTGAAAAAATCCGAACCACGCGCCATGATGGGCATGCCACCGGTGGTCTGGGATCGGGCTAAAAATTTTAGCGTTGATGACAAATGGGGCAATCGCTGGATCGATTGGTCATCCTGTGTGCTGCTCGCAAATGCCGGCCACGGCAGGGAAGAAATCAAAACCGCACTAAAAAAGCAAATTGATCAGGGGCTGCTGGCAACTTACGTGTTTGTGCATGAAAAGCGCGCCGAGCTCACCAAAGCCTTGCAGGCGCTGTCTCCGGATCCTGCCCTTTATGAGGTGTTTTTGTTGAGCACCGGGAGCGAGGCGATTGAAAACTGTATCAAATTGGCGAAAACTTATGCACTCGAAAAACATGGCCCCGCTAAAAAGGTTATTGTTTCTTTTGAAAATGCCTTCCATGGCCGTACCCTGGGCGCTCAACTGGCGGGCGGCAACCCGGCGCTGAAAAAATGGATCGGCGCTCTCGATCCCACTTTTATTCAGGTTGCGTTCCCGAACGGTTATAATACCACGGATACATCTTTTGATCATTTCCGGCAAGCCATCGCGGACAAAGGAATTAAAGAAACGGACATTGCCGGTGTGTTAACAGAGTCATACCAGGGCGGGTATGCGGATTTTCTGCCGGTCGCATATGCCCAAAATCTGGAAGCTTTCTGCCGGATGAACGATATTGTCACAATTTACGATGAGGTCCAGGCCGGTTTCGGGCGCACCGGGAAAATGTTTTGCTACGAGCATTACGGTGTGCAGCCGGATCTGATTGCCTGCGGCAAGGGCCTGAGCTCATCGCTGCCGATCGCGGCAGTTATCGGCAGAGCGGACATTATGGATCTATATCCGCCGGGGTCAATGACCTCAACCCATTCGGCCTCGCCGCTGTGTGTGACAGCAGCTCTTGCCAATCTGAAAATCCTACAAACAGAGGGTCTAATCGCCAACGCCGCCCGCATGGGTGAAATCCTGATTCGCGAATTGGAGCGAGTTCGGAATCAGTATCCCAAAATTCTGGCGGTGGTCCACGGCAAAGGATTGGTGGCAGGCATTCGGGTAGCAGACCCGAAAACCGGCAAGCCGGATGGTGAAACCGCGCTTAAAATAAATACGGCCTGTTTCCAAAAAGGTCTGCTGATGTTTGCACCGGTGGGTTCCAATGGTGAATCTGTTAAAATTGCGCCGCCATTGACGATTACAGAAGAGGCGCTGCGGGAAGGCATCGACGTGTTTGAAGAAGCCCTGAACGAAGTTTTGAATTGACTATTATTTATCGGTCGAGCTCCTTTTATAGAAATCCGCGGCCCTGGCGTACTGGAGTATTGGAGTATTTAAAAGAAGACATCAATCTTTTACCCATTGCGCCAATGCGCCATTGCTCCAAAGTTAAGATAACATGGAAGCGCCTCCCAATGATTACCCTCTTTTGAATTATCTTTCCGGGAAAAACTTATAATACGGTTTATCTGTGGCCATCCTCAAAATCATCAGACCCAGTTCCATGGCATGGTAATCGCCCCACATCGAGGATTCACCGCAGGGCACTTTCCGCCCTTCGGGAATATAGTCCCAGGCATTGGGACGATGGTAAACGGAATGCAATAAAAGTCCTTGATGATCGGGATCGGTTGAGAGGTAAGGCGCATCAAATAAGCGATCGGCAATCGTCAAGCCCGCCTGGAAGCAGCGTTTGGCAAGCGAATTTTTTCCATTCAGTTCCAGGTACCGCCCCAATCGAATCAGCCCCTGGGCTGATATAGCGGCAGCGGAGCTGTCGACCGGTTCGTGGTCGTTGAAAGGATCGGCCGGTCGTTCAAGATAATCCCCCAAAAGAGCTAATCCGGGTGCCCCCGTATCCCAGTATGGAATTCCGTCCACGGGCGTCTGCGCTAGGTAATAATCGGCCACGGCCGTGGCGACTTCTAGGAAGCGCCGGAGAATGGATTCTTTTGTGGCAAACAATCCCGGGGCGATCCCATCGAGTTCAGTGGAATTCAGGGATTCCATGAATTCAATCTGTTCGGTGTACCCCAGCAGAATCCATGCCAGCCCGCGGGTCCAGGTGGAAAAAGGGGCGTATCCCTGCTGGGTGCTGGGGCAGCGGTAGGTTCCGTTGTTGACATTAAAAATCGATTCGTGCGCCACCCGCCCGCGGACGTCATAGGCATCGCGGCCCTGGCCGAAGTAAACATTGTAACGGGCGGTGGCCTCGGCATGCAGCAGGGCTCTTTGCAGGAGATTGATGGTACAATCCTGTTCGGTCATCAGCACGTGTCCCAGCTGATGGCTGATAACCAGCGCGCGTAGGGATCGAATAGTATCGGCAAAAAGAGAATGGGGTCCATTAAACGAATAGATGTACCCCAGTCCATCGGCAAGCGCTGTCCAGCGGGATGCCTGGACGGCACCGGACAGTTTCAGCGCCAGCTCGTAATAATTTTTTTGCCATTTATTTTGCGCGATGCGACCTTCACTCATCAGTCGCAGCAGATTGCCGTACGTGCTGATGTTGTTGAATCCGTGGTCATGGACCCCGGTGTGACTCACATGCGGTGCCATGCGTTCAAGCGTTTGTTGGCGGCCGTATTCCAGAAATTGTTTTTCCCCGGTGGCATCATACTGCAAAATAGCGCAACCAAATTGAAAACCCTGGGTCCACTCGGTCCAGCCCCGGGAAGTGTATTTGCCCGCTATGGTAAAAACCGGGCTGGGGCCGGAATCTTTCTGGCTTGCTTTGATGGCCTCAATTTTTTGGCCGGCACATTCAAACAGCGTGATTATTTTGGCTTGAAGACTCTGAGGAGAGATGCTTTCGTTGATTATTAGCATAATTAATGCCCCTTACACCACGCGCTTCACCTAATTTTACAGACGTTTGATATGAAAGCCGCCATCGATATCAATCACGCTGCCGGTTGAGAATGGAAAGCTGCCGTCTATCAAAGCGGCTACGGCCAACCCAAGATCCTGCGGTGTCCCCCATCTGTTTTGAGGGACAAGACCTTTTGCGATGAGGCTGTCGTATTTTGCTTTCACCCCGGCGGTCATGTCGGTCAGCATAATGCCGGGACGCAGCTCAAAGACGTGAATATTGTGATCCGCCAGCCGGGCCGCCCACAGCTTGCCGGCCATGGAGAGACCGGCCTTTGAAATGCAGTACTCACCACGGTTTGTCGAAGCCGCCTCAGCCGAAGTCGAGGTGATGAAAATGATGGTGAATCCAGCCTTCAAAAGCGGTGTCGGCTTTTGGGTCAACCAGTATTTCGCAACGCGCTGAGTCAAGAAGTTGGGACCCTGCAGGTTGATGCGGATAAGTTCTTCAAAAGAGGCCTCGGTGGCATCAAGAATATCCGCACGGTCTCTGGGGGCGATGCCGGCATTATTTACCAGTGCATCGATTCTACCCAATTGTTTTAAACTGGTTTCGATCAGGTCCCGGCGGTCATCTTTTTTGCCGATATCCGCCTGCAGCGCAATAAATTTTTGGCCGCTGCGGGCTTTTCTATCCTGGCATTCTGCCGCCGTTTGTTCGGCGGCTTCAGCATTACCGACATAATTAATGATGACCGAATAGCCGTTTTCAGAAAGTTTCAGGCAGATACCACGGCCCAACCCCCGGCTGCCGCCGGTGACGAGAATAACCGGTCTTGAATCAGACATGATCGGCGATCTCCTTTCCGACCAGAGAGGGCTTGCCTTGCTTCAGCTTTTTATAGATCGGCCGATAAACTTCAGCGTCATGAACGACGCAACCGGTGACGCCGTCCAGTCGCATCATTTCGGAACATTTGCCGCAGGCAATGCAGCATTTCTTGCGTTGCAACCTTCCTGTATTGATGATATCTGCCGCAAAATCTGGATAGGCAAATGACTGACGGCCGAATCCGGCCAGCTGAAACCAGCCTTCATGTATTCCGCCGGCGGCACAGGTCGCTCCGAATTCTCTTAACCAGGAAAAACCGGTGGCGACAATTGCAATTTCCGGAACCGCCTTTTGGATATCGCGGGCGTTCTTCAGCATTCTCTCGACGCCATACAGCTGGTTTTCTGTAGGCACGTACGGACCGAAGTCCCATGGGCGGTTGATATGAGGGTTATAATAAGGATTGCCGCCGCTGATGTTCATGAGTTTTACGCCTATGTCCCGCAACAGCTTCACCAGACGGATAGGTTCGGAGAGATCAGTCTGCCGGTCATCTTGCGGGTCGACACCCCAGCCATAGGGATACGGCATGCCGTCGTATGCATTCATACGCACGGTAACATCGATTTCATCGGACAGTTTTTTCCGGATTTTAGCGATTATATTGAGCAGAAATCGGGTTCGATTCTCGAAGCTTCCCCCATACGCGCCCTCCCGGGTGTGCGCCCCAAGGAGTTCGGAAATGAGATAGCGATGGCAGCTTTTAATATCGATTGCGTCAAATCCAATTTCGGCAGCCATAAGGGCAGCCTCGACATATTGATCTTCAAGTTTCTCCAATTCGGCATCGCTTATGATATGTTTTTGCGCCGGAATCTTTTCGTCCAGATAGGGATTGGTGACTGCAATAATCGGCTGGGGTTTTGAGATGGGCCGGCTATACCTTCCAGAATGGGTCAGCTGAATGACGGTATAGGGTTTGCGGTCGGAACCGTTTTTGTTCACGGCCGCGTTTAATGCTTCTTGAAGAAGTGCGCTCAAGTCTTTTAGGGTATCCCTGGTAATTAGCAGTTGTCTCGGATTCGCCCGGCCTTCCGCCACAATCGCGGTGGCTTCGAACCAGACAAGCCCGGCGCCCCCTTCCGCAAACCGAACATAACGCCGCCGGGTCAGCTCCGCCGGCTTACCTTGCGGGTCTCCATCGCATCCTTCCATGGGATGAACAACCATTCGGTTCGGTATGATATTTTTGCCGATCCGAAGCGGTTGTTGCAGAATGCCGGGATCATCTAAAAGCGGAAGATAAATTTCCATTTTTTCTAATTCTGCTCGCACATCATCAATGGATGAAAACTTGAATCGTCTATGGGGCTCCATGGTTTACCTGCCTGTGTATTTTTTCTCTCTCAATGATCTGTTTCACCGGTTCGCAACTGCTTGTCTCTGGGTCTGAACCGTTGAACCAGGAGACTGATGCCCTAAACCTATTTAATGCCATTGCCTAAAATAAAACCTTCTCCTGTAAATAACTTGCGGGACGCAACACTAGATCGCCATTACGGAAAATCCGCCGTCGATCACCAGATTGGACCCGGTGATAAATTGGCCGGCCTTCTCTGATGCCAGCAATAAAGTTGCGCCGATAAGCTCCTCCGGCTCCCCGAAACGGCCCATGGGGGTTTGCCGCATAATGGCTTCAACTCTCTGGGCATCCAGAATGGCTCGATTTTGTTCTGCCGGAAAAAATCCGGGACAGAGCGCATTCACGCGAATTCCGCTAGTTGCCCATTCCCGTGCCAGATTCTGAGTCAGATTCAGCATGCCGGCCTTGGCAAGGCTGTAGATAAAGGTTCGGCTCAAAGGCCGCACGGCTGCCATCGAAGACATATTGATAATGCAGCCCTTTTCTTTGTGGTCGATCCAGTGCTTTCCGATTGCCTGGCATGCCATATGGACCGCTTTTAGGTTTACATCTATTACGGATTCGAACTGTTCATCTGTAATTTCAAAATATGGAGCCGGTGGTGCAATCGTTGCCCCATTAATCCAGATGTTGATCTGCCCGTACCAATCCAATACCCGGGGTATAATCTGTGCAATTTGATCTCTTTGGGTTACATCTGCTTTGAGGAAGCGGGCATTATCCATGGAGCTTTTCCAATGCTGAAAATGTTGATCCGCTTTTTCTTTATTTCGTCCCACCAAAACCACCCGAGCGCCAACCTGCAAAAGTCCCCACGCCATTTCGCCGCAGAGTACGCCTGTTCCACCAATTATTACAGCTATCTTGTTTTCAAGGTCAAAAAGCGCCTTATAATATTTGCCTGGATCCTGTCGCTCCAATGGGGCCTCCTGATTTAAAGGTTTGTTGTTTCGTATTGTGGAACGCCGTTTTATTTTTAACATTATCTAAATATCAGCTTGAAGAATGTCAATAATTTTTTATCAGGGGGTGTTTACTTATCGTCTTAGACAGAGTTCAGTGCAAGCCTGGTAACCGGGTGATCTCGATCTGGTTTCGGAAGCCATCTCCTGGCCCGCAAGCGCTGACTCGCCGATGGACAGACTGCATCACTTTAAAACAGGTTTCTCTGGTCGTGCTGGATCTCATCCATATGATCGAGATACAATTGAACCTGCCTTTTAAGAGATCCAATGCGCTCTTGATTGGACAATTTCCAGCGGTAAAGCTCATTTTGTAATTGGCGGCTTTCCTGGGTCAGCGCTTCCACCACCTGAACTTTGGCGGGCTCCCACAGCAGGTAGGCCTCTTCGGCCGGCAGATCTATTTTTTGAAAATGCCAATGGCAGTATCTGTCCCACCATTTCGAAGGAATTTCCCCATTTGTCAGGGCGCCTTCAAAATAGAAAAAAGTCCATTCCAGTTGGGGTGGCGATATATGAAGATCCCGAGCGATATCCCGCAGGGCCCGCTGGCCTTCGACAGTGTGCCTGTCGAAGGCAACCCAGTAGGGAAATTTGGAGTCCGAGGGCTGCCCCTCCTTTAATGGCGGCAAATCGCCGGTTAGCGTCAGATAGGCGGCTGCCTGAATGACGGCTTTATCATGGGGAAGACCGGCCTTTTTGAAGCGGATGGCATTTTCGATCAGATTTTTTTGATCGGCGGATGTTTTTTGCCAGTTGACCCATTGCCAGAAATCATCGGGGCGCCGGATGGCATTGGCCACGATCTTGATGGCCTTATCGTCCGCAGTGTCATCCAGAACCGATGTGTCCCTCTGGGACAATGCATATGCTAAATACCCGAGTCCGGTGGCATCCCGGGCCTTAACAGATCGTGTTACTCGGATTAAGGCGGCGACCTTGCTGTGGAACTTTTTGTTGAAAATTAATTCCGTTCCCAGCGGCCAGCATTCTTCAAATGTGATGATTGCTGTTCGTATACGATACCAGTTTCTATCTTTTGAGCCGATTGATTCAAGGAGGGCGCTGGCAGTCAAGACGAGATCGACATTTCCACGTCTGACTGCTTTCTGCAACAACGACCGATGTCGTTTTTCGGTTTTGGATCGGCTGATTGTCATTGCGATAGCGAGTTGAGGATTATTTATTTGTGTAGAAGTGGTTTCAAAACCTCAGATCAGGTTCAAGGGCCCCCGCTTCATCAAGCGGGGATATGGGGTTTTGAAACCACTTCTAGTTTAATCGCAGCGCTATTTATTTCATAATGCCACAGCCGCCATACAATCCTTTATTGATTCCCCCGGAATCCCGGAGCTTCCGGTGCAAAGATGGCGATCTGATTTTCCTCCTCGATAACAACCGTTGTCCATTGCTTACTCGAATACCACAAACCGATCTGGTTGCCCTGATGGTCCAATATGCGCGATCCATAGGGCGGATATCCATAGATAACGTCCATCTGGCTGACCCAGCTTCTCAGCAATGGAGCGGTGATCTCAACCTCTTTCCACAATCCTTTACGGAGTTTAAATTTATTCTGAATGCCGATAATTGCATAGGGGACTGAACCCCAGCCATGGGTATAATAGGTATGATCCGGTAAAACCTGGTACGTTTCAAACTTTTTGGTGACATCCCGGCTGCGTTCCAGTGTCCCGTATTTGAATGTTAGACCCGGAATATCTATCGCATTTGAAAATACAGGCAGGACAATGAGAACACCGGCCAGAAAGATCATTTTGCTGAATATATCGGTTTGTCGAAATAGCATCTGGTTGATCCTTTCGCTCCAAAATCGCATTTTATGCAGCCCCTATATTAACACGCAATCGTTTCATGTCAATTTGAACCGGATCTAATATATTTCGTCAAAAAAATAACTGGAAACGGAGGGGTGACTCAAGGTTAAAAACCGTTTTTTAAGAAAAATTGAATCGCTGTTGCAACAATTCAACCGTTTTTTCGGCTATCAACCGATGTCCCGCTTTATTGGGATGCAGACCATCTTCCAGAAAGTATTTTTCCTGAACGGCGCCGGAATCATCACAAAAGAGGTGGTAGAAATCCAGGCAGGCAATATCGTTTTGCTGCGTCAATAGCGATAGGTTCCTTACCAGCACAGCCAGTTTTTCCATGCAGCTTTTGTAGCCGCCTTGGGGTGCCATGAAATCTTGATCGCGTGCTCTCTCCACAACCATGGGGATGGGAAGGCCAACGAGCGGAACGCAATTGTGATACTCAGCCTGACAGGTCATGGTAAAGATATTGGCCTGAATCAACTTCACATCGAGATCCCACCACAGGTCGTTGGTGCCGCCCATAATTAAGACATAATCGGGGTGATGCCCGACCACATCATGGTAAAACCGGCTCAGCAGGCCAGCGGTAGTATCCCCGCCAATTCCGCTGTTGCGTACCTTTATTTTAAGCCGGCCTTCAACCAATGACGGCCAGATGGAAGCGTTGTCTAGCTCGGAAGCCTCCGTCAGGCTATCTCCATGACATATCAGCGTTTTCATCTTTTTGTTAACCGGCGAAGCTGGGTCATAAAATCTTTTACCGATTTGAGCAGCGGTTTGCGGATGCGAACTTTGAGATAGAGATCTCCTGCTTTACCACCGCTTTTTCCTTCTTCACCCATTCCCGCAAGCCGAATGGGTTGATTGTTTTTGACGCCCGGCGGAATTTTGACAACCAGCTTTTTATCTTTTTTACGCAGATAGTAGGCATAGGGTCCCCCCTGCCGGGCGTGTTCCGGGCTAAGTGAGATCGTGTCATTAAGGTCGGCACCGTCTTCCGGCAATTCAATCCCGCTGAAATGCTTTAAAAAAAAACGGGCAAGTTTACCGATGCTTCCCTGCAATGGTAAACCGGTATAATTCATCCCCCGGGTTTGGCGGGGACCTGAATAATAATAGCGCTTCGCAAAAAATCCGGGTTTTTGGAATTGATAACGGTGATACCCCTGACCGTAAAACTCTTTAAAGATTTCATCAAATCCTCTTAAGCCGAATGCCCGGGCCATCTGTTCCAAAATTTGATTAATATCCGAACCACTGAAAATATCCTGCTCGGAGTAATTTTGTCTGAACTGGCTATAGGCCGATGCGCCAAACTGCTGCCTCAGGGAGTCGTATTCACGACGTTTGGCGCTATCCGACAGAACCGCATAGGCTTCATTAACCCTTTTCATTTTTTCGGCCGCCTCCGGGTTCTCGCTGTTGCGATCCGGATGATATTGAAATGCGAGTTTGCGGTAGGCCTCTTTGATTTGCTTTGAACCTGCCTTTTGATCCACATCCAAAATCTTATAATAGTCATTTTGGGGCATTATTTTCTTTTATCCCTCTGCCGGAAAAGTTGGAACAAAAAAATATCACAAAAGCACGAAAGATCGAAAACACGAAAAAATAAAAAGTGGAAAGATTTCGTGTTTTCGTGATTAACGTCAACCCTTTTTTTCAGTATAGCGTTTTACATCGTTACATCCGTCTTCATATCCCAATTTGCAGGCGGTTTTTGCATTTTCTAAGGCTTTTTGCAGATCACCCTTCTTAAAAAAGATCCGGCTGCGCATATAGTGGGCCCATCCGTTATCGGGCTTCAATTCGATTGATTTGTTCAGGTAATTGAGGCTTTCATCAAATTTATTGCGGTGCATCAACAGCCAGCCCAGATGATCATACGCGCGACTGTAGCGCGGCTTCAAATCCACCACCGTTTTCAAATCCCCAATGGCATCATCATATTGCTCCAATCGAATAAATGTTTGGGCGCGCCAGAAATAAGCTTCGGCATTTTCAGGATCAATTTCAATCGCCTGACTCAATTCGTCCTGTGCTTTTTTAAACCGGTTTTCTTTATAATGATCGTACCCTTTGTGCACATGGGTCTTTACGCGTTGGGCCTGTTGGCCTTTGGGCTGGCGTTTTTTTTGAAATTCGCCAAAAATGATCTTACCATACTGGGAAACCGCTTCAACCATTCTGGAAAGCGTTTGAATCGGTTGGTTCAAGACCGCCCGCTCGAGATTTAGGGTAAAATACACCCCGGTCGCAACCAGAATGGTTAATACGACGCTAAATATACCAATGGCCACATAATCTTTTTTGTCCTTATCCGCCGGACGCATGGATAAAACGGAAGATGTTTCATATTTAGGACGCGTACCCGATGTTTTCCTCTGGTCTGATAACGCTTCCGCCCGGCCCGTTCCGCGCTCGATGGAGAGGGCCTTGCCGCATTTCTGGCAGGTTGTTTCCATTGCCGGCTGAACCGAGTCGTCTTCGAGAATAACGCCGGCGGTTTTGCACACCGGACATATGAACTTCATATTCATCTCCTTTGATTATTCTGGCTTTTCAAAAGAGCCCTTACTAGTTTCAGATATCAGTCTCCTGGTATAAAGGATTAGGCGGGCTGCTGGCCGACCCGGAGACAAGCTGCCAGGAACCAGTGACCAGAAGCCAGAGGCCAGAATCCTTGAACCCTGAACCCGGGAACTGACACCCGAAACCGACTTATTCCTGGCGCTATTAATTAAATATAGAACACAACATGAAATATAACACGCCATGCAGCTGTTGTCTTTATTCAACAGGCTCAGATGCTTCCGGCTACCGAGCCAATTCGGGGTTGTTCTCTCCTACCAGATAAATGGCGGGCAGACTGACAATTGTTACCAATCCTTTCACAATGACATTGGCGAAAAATATGGACCAGACAACTGAATTCGGTAACGTCAGTCCAAATGCCCCCCAGCAAAAAATCAGGCTATCGACCGGGATGCTGACGGCATTGCTAATGAGCACCCGCGCCCACTGATATTTGCGGGTGATACGGCTGACCCAGAAGTGGTATACTTCGGTATCAATCAGTTCACCGATCACTTCTGCAACAATACTGGCGATAACGATGCGCCACACCGGGCCGAGAATTTTTGCAAATTCCTCGCCCAGTCCCCAGGAGGGATCCTGCGGCAGCCAGGCGACAAATTGGAAGAAAGCCACCATGAAAAGATTGATGGCAGCCGCCAGAAAAATCACGGTACGTGCGGCTGTTTTCCCAAGTTGCTTATGGACGAGGTCACGGATGGTAAATGTAAGCGGATAAATAAAGGTTCCGGCATCGATACTGAATCCGGCAATAAAGGCAATTTTCAAACTTCCGATATCAGACAGCAACTGGGCGGCAATATAAATTGAAATAACGATAATGCCGGAACTGGGAATTGCCTTGACATCGTTTTGTTTGCAGGAATCAGCATGCATAATTTATTCGCCTTACTATACGGGTTGTTTCAGCAATCGGCTTTACTTTTTGGACCAACCGCTTTCAGCAAACTGAGAGATCTCAAACCAGGCTTTGGCATCAAATTTAAGCGTCGGATCGCTGCACATCCGAAAAGCTTCGGCGGGTGTAATCAGCAGAACTTCTATTAGTTCAAATTCGCTGTTGGCTGAATTGGAAGGATGCCCTTCACATTCTACATAAGCCATCACAACTGATTCATCGGTCATTCCGGCAGAGGAGTAAATGGGGGGACTCATCTTTATAAAACGGCTGACAGTTAATCCGGCTTCCTCCCTCAATTCGCGACGCGTGGCCTGTTCAACTGATTCGCCTGCGTCTATCAGGCCGGCGGGGAATCCGTATTCATAATCGTTTAATGGCACCCGATATTCTCGGGTAATTACCATTTTAGCTTTTGCTTTGTGAAACGGTACGACAATCACAGCATCCGCGCGATCATATCTGCCGGTCACGCATTTGGGTTCTTTTTGCCGGGTTGCTAATTGCCAGGATTTTTCATCACCGGTTTTGGCGATATATTGAACATTAAACAGGTTTAACCACTTTTCATCCGTCAGCTTCTGCGATGCCTTTATTTCGATCATGTTCTCCTCAGATCAAAACGTTTTTAAAGTAACCATCCATAACATAATGCGTGCCGCACTTATCAGGTTCGCGTTGTTTCTGTTTTGCGACACACGGCGTTCCAGTCTTCTGTTACCATTTTTTGGATTTGGGCGACATCCGCTATGCTTAAATGCTTAAACCGTCCCTGGGTTTGCAAATAGTCTTCTACCGGACGATCACCTTTATAATTCAATGTGTATTGGATTCCGTTTTCGATCTCATAGAGCGGGAAAATATTGGTCTGCACAGCAAGCCGGGCGATTTTAACGGACATCTCTGAGGGTGCACCCCATCCGGTTGCACAGGTGGCAAATACATGAATGAATCGCGCACCCCCTTTTTTTTCTTTAGCCTTTTGGAACTTGGCAATCATATCTTCCGGAAAGGCGATGCTGGCAGTGGCCGCGTAAGGAATCCGATGGGCCGCCATGGTTTCCATAATATTTTTTTTGCGGGTTTTTTTCCAGTCCTGACCCGGAGTGGTTGTTGTACGCATTCCATAAGGTGTCGATGAACTGCGCTGCACGCCGGTATTCATATAAGCTTCGTTGTCATAACACACAAAAATGCAATCTTCATTGCGTTCAACGGCACCGCTAAGGGACTGAAAACCGATGTCAAACGTTCCCCCATCACCCGCCCATGACAGCACCGTCGTTTCGGTGTCGCCTTTCATGTCTAAAGCCGCCCGGACACCGCTGGCTGCAGCACCGGCTGTTGCAAACGCCGTGTGCAGTGTCGGTATGTTTAGCGCAGATTGCGGGTAAGGACCCACAATAATAGAAGCGCAGCTGGCGGGTATGACCATTATAATTTTTTCACCCAGAGCCTTCAGTGCAAACTTGATCGCTATGGCAGCGCCGCACCCGGGGCATCCCAGATGTCCCGGTTTGAAATAATCTCCATCGGGCATATTTAGTTGCGCCATGATTCGACCGTCTCCTGGTCCAGCCCAATCCATATGTTTTCGGTCCGGGCCTTATCTGCATTTTCAGTTTGTCGATAAATATCTTCAATTGTTTCCGGAGTTACATCCCGACCGCCAAGGCCGGCAATATATCCAAAGATTTGTGGCGGCGATTCAGCATGATACAGGGCGGCCCTGAGCTCCTGGGCAAATATGCCGGAGGCGCCAAAGGAGCAGTTGCGATCAACCACCGCAACTTTTTGCTTGCCGCTGAGAACGCGCCGGCAATAATCGACAGGAAAGGGGCGAAACATTTTTAGTTTCAGCAGGCCTGCTTTTTCACCCTGGGCGCGCAGACGTTCTACCGCCTGGCGACAGGTGCTGACCGTCGTTCCGGCAGTTACGAAAATGATTTCGGCATCCTCGCACCGCACCGCTTCTGCAAGGCTGTGGTGGCGGCCGAAGACGGTCTCAAATTCTTGAGCAATGCGGGCATAATTTTCGGGAACCTGTTCCATAGCCGTTTGAATATTATATCTCATTTCCATATAGGCATGCGGGGCTACAAATTGATTAAAGGCGCCCGGATTGCCGGTATCGAGTTGAAAGCGGGGCGAATATGGCGGAAGAAACTTATCCACCGGTTCCTGATCGGGCACATCGACAGGTTCATAGGTATGTGAAAGGAAAAAGGCGTCTAAAACCACCATGACCGGCAGATTCACCGACTCGGCCAGCCGATAAGCCATAAGGGTTGTATCAAGGACATCCTGACTGTCTTCACAATACAGCTGAATCCAGCCGGTGTCGCGCTGGCTGAGGCTGTCGGTTTGATCCAGCCATATGTTCCACCCCGGTCCCAGGGCGCGGTTGACATTTGCCATGACAAGGGGCAGGCGTGCCCCTGATGCCCAGTGCAAAAGTTCATGCATATAGGCTAATCCATGGGAAGAAGTAGCCGTAAACGTGCGAACGCCGCTGCTGGCGGCACCGATGATCGCCGCCATGGCCGAATGCTCGCTTTCCACACATATGAAACGGGCGTTCAACGTCCCGTTGGAGCAAAACTCCGAAATGACTTCCACAATATGCGTCTGCGGTGTAATGGGATAGGCTGCGATCACCTGGACTTTAGCAAGTCGAACGGCTTCAGATACGGCCTGACTTCCTTCGGCGACCTGTCTCATATGTCTTCCTCCTTGAGTGCCATGGCGTTACGGGGGCATTCTGTGACACACAGGCCGCACCCTTTACAGTAGTCCAGGTCGATGGATCGTCCGGCGTTTTCGACAATTACAGACATTTCCGGGCAATACAGGCGGCAGTAGTCACATGCGTTGCAGACGCCGCAATTAAAACAACGTCGGGATTCCTCCAGAGCCGCCTCCTTTGAAAGCGTGTATTCAACCGGCAAGAATGATTGCCTGCGATCATGGGGCGATAATACCGGCGCGATCGTTCGGGGTACGCTTCTAAAATAATGCGTGTTGATTTCGCTATAGGATACAATATGCGGATTTCTATCTTTGCGCTTTCTGTCCAGATACATCGCCATGGAGACAATCGGCCCTTTGCCGACCTGACAGCCGCTAACGGCTTCGGTTACGGCATCACATCCTGATTTGAAGTAAGTATCCAGGGCAATGGCGGCCTGTTTTCCAGAAGTGATGGCATCGGCTACGCTTTTCACACGGTTGGTGAGATCGCCCCCATATGCAATGGGCACATTGGAATTAACGATTCTGCAATGACTAAAGCTTAGAGAAGGATGTTTATCAGACACCAGATTGTGCCAGGGATCTGCAGGTTCAGCCCCGATGGCGGTAAAGATATAGTCAATTTGAAGCGTTTCTGTCTTATCACCGTTCGGTATCACTCGGGCCCGCCCTTCAATTTCCGTGGTGCTGACCTTCATTTTCTGTAGCGTCACCACATGTGGGCTCTGCCGGTTCGCCGAATCGTTGCCGGCATCCTCAATTCTTATCGGGGTTAGGAGCTCTTTTAGTTTTACGCCCTCCTTCAATGCCATTTGCAATTCAGGATCGAAGGCCGGCATATCCTGTCGGCGCCGGCGGTACACAATGATGGGATTAACGCCAAGCCGCACTAAGGTACGCGCTACGTCAATGGCGGTATTTCCGCCGCCGATCACCGCTGCGGTGCTCTTTGCCTTCAGCGACACCTCATGCTGGCCCCTTATGTTAAAAAGAAATTGCAGTCCGTTAATTGCTTTTTGCGCGCCTTCAATTTTCAGATCGATGGAACGTCCGTAGCCGCAAGCAATGAAAACAGCATCATATTGCGTCTGGAAGGATTCCAGCGTTTCAGCTGTGATCGGGGTGCGGCAATGTATGGTTACCCCCAATTTTTCAATACGGTTGATTTCTTTATCGAGTACTTCCTGGGGCAGTCGATAGGTCGGTATGCCCCAGCGCAAAATGCCGCCGGGCTCATCCTGTGCTTCGAATACCTCGCAACAAAATCCCAGACGCGCTAAAAAGTAAGCCGCCCCCAGGCCCGCCGGGCCCGAGCCGGCAATGGCCACTTTTTTGCCATTGTCCGGTAGGGTTTTAATTTTCGGCGTCTCCTTGCTACTGATTGCCGCGTCACCTAAAAATCTTTCCAGATGGTGAATCGCTACCGGATCATCCATTTGGGCACGGTTACAGGCGCTTTCACAGTTATGAAAACAGACGCGGCCGCATACTGCCGGGAATGGATTCTCCTCTAATATCGTTTCCCAGGCTTGTGTAATGAGATTCTGCGATACGAGCATTTCAATGCGTGCAATATCTTGACCTGCAGGGCAGGCTGCGCTGCATGGCGAGGTCTTTTCATCATAAAAGGGACGCACATAGCGCCAGGAACCGGTTTTATTGAGGGCTGTCGACGCAGATGAATGGGGCAGAAATAAAGGAATTTTATCTCCTGAAGTTTTATAATCTGTCATTTTCGCTCTACTTTGGCATTCAGGTTGACCTGTTCATAGGCTTCTTTGGAAGCCTGGATATTCTTATCGGGTTTGGTCGTGATTTCCGCCTGAATGGCTTCTGAAATGATAGCCAGTGGCGGCATACCCATCATCCGGGCAAAAGCGCCGATCATGGCGGTGTTAATGATGGGGTGCGTGCGGGTTCCCAGGTCGCATTTGATCGCAATCTGCGTGGCGTCTACAAAAGCCAGTCGATAGCCTGAAAACGCGTCCAGTCTTTCAGGAGGGTTCGGTGTGTTTAGCAGGATCCATCCGCCCGGTTTAAGCCCTCGGGTCACATCCACACTCTGGAGCAGCTTGGCATCCTGGACGACCACATGATCCGGTGTGTACACATTGTTGCGCGTCAGGATTTTTTGTTTGTCCAGTCTTAAATACGCTTCGACCGGTGCGCCTCTCCTTTCGACACCGAACAGCGGGAAGGTTTGAACATCGTAGCCGGCTTTGAAAAACGCCTTTGCCAGCAGAATAGAGGCCACGACAGTACCCTGACCGCCACGGCCGTGAAAACGAATTTCCTGCATCTTATGTCCCTGTTATGACATTAAATAACCAGTGGTTATCCCCATGCCGCTCCGAGAGCCTGTCATATTATATTAAATTCGCAGCACTGTCAAAGTGTCTGAGGCACATGAAGGTGAGATCATACGTTAGAAAGGGGTTCAGATTGAGGGTTAAAAACACCCTAAAGTTTTGCTTCAGATCTGCCGATATTCAATGGTGAGACAGCCCGGTCGATTGTTTTTAGTATAAAGATGACTTGCGCAGGCACCAGGGGGGCAATTTTCTGACCTTTTCCGACATGATCCTATCGGAAATTCGTGCGGTTCTCGCTCAATTCCGAAAAAATGTTAACTGGTTGCTTGATTAATGAATCTTAAATTTTAATTGGTGAAGTATCAAAATGGCCGGATTATTCGATTCCAAAGATAATTCAATACCTGTTTCAGATTCCCCAACTTACGTTGAAAAGCGCAGCGGGGAGGACCGGCGAATCCAGCAATTCCCCAAATGGAGGTACCTCCTATTTTCCGGTAAGCGGGCCAAAGCCCGCCGGAAGGAGGATAAGCACCGGACGTTTTATTTTGATCGCTATAGTTCAAATCTTTTTGCGGCCATCGTGGCTATCATTATGCTGAGCGTCCTCGATGCACTGTTGACGCTCTATTTGATCGATAATGGTTCAACAGAGGTTAACCCGGTCATGTCCTATTTCATCGAACACGGCCCTTTTGAGTTCATGATGGCAAAGTATTTTTTTACCTGCGCAGGTGTCATTCTTCTGTTGTTATTTAGAAATGTGCTGCTAAAGCGGTCGATAACTCACACCCAGCATCTCTTTTCTTATATCATCTGCGCCTTTGCCACCGTAATTGCATGGGAACTTTATTTAATCTTTTTTGTTGTTTACTAGAATCTTAAAAAAATTCGATCCAAATGAATGATCACCAAAACACGCAAATAAATTAAATTTCGTGATTTTTACTTTTGTGTTTTCGGGGGTGTATTTTTACGATAGGGGTCCTGTTTTTAGAATGCTTGACTTTTGAAGTATAAAACCTATTATATATAAAATTTTTTAAAAGGAGTTTTTGATGCCGATTTACGAATATCAATGTAAGGCTTGTTGTCACTGCTTTGAAGAGCTGGTGTTGTCTTCCAATAACCCGTCTCCCAAATGTCCTGAATGTCAGTGTGGGGATGTCGAAAAACTCATGTCGGCGGGCTGTGTGCGGGCCCAGGGCATTGCGACCGGTTCCGGCGGGTTTGATGCTCCGGCCTGCAAACCCGGCGGCTGAGGGATCTAGATGGGTTCCTCAGTTTGAGGAAAAAATGGCTTTAAAACTTATTTATTCTTTCATACACAAAGGCCCTTTCCTGTCAGAAAAAATTCAACCCGGTCGAACCCGAATTAGAAGAGCTCGTATCAGAGTTTAAATTGAACGGCGCTGTCGACATCAATAAGCATCTAACACATTATCGCAACCTGCTGACCCGTGTGGATCATCTTCTGGCCAGCATCCAACGACAATATTCCCGTCATATTTTATGTCACAGGGGCTGCGATTGCGGTTGCCGCAATTTATCCGTATTTCCTATTGAGGCGCTGTCTTTGTTCAATGCCATTCAGGAGCTGCCCGAGGCGTCAGGTGCCAAAATCCGGCAACGGGCCGCAGCCGCTTCGTTCTGGGATTGTCCCCTGCTGGAGGATAGGGCCTGCAGCATGTATACGATCCGGCCCATCATCTGTCGAACCCATGGTTTTCCACTTCTGACGCATTATAAGGCGCGGCCGGCAATTGGTTATTGCCGTTATAACTTTAAAGATATGTCTGTCATCCCCGATGATGCTATCATTGATCTGGACAGCATCAACCGTGCACTGAGGGCCATCAACACCTCATTTGTGGATGACCTGGCCCGGGTCCCGCAGTTGCCCGAGCGATTATCTATTGCCGAGGCTATTTTAGCGGAGGCGGATATTGCCTTCAAATCATGAATAGCAGCCAGGCAACGAGAACCATGCAACCGAATGCTGAAGATACAATCAGAATCTGATTTTTGATGGAAAAAAATCTTTCGCTATTCTCCATAAAAGAAAGCATGGCATCATTCGCAATTGCCTTTAACTCCGGTCGAGGGAGTCCCGTTACTTCATGCAAAGCATCCAGCGTATGTTTTACGCCCTGCAGGTTCTGCCTTTCCTGCTGCCGCCTGGCCGATTGTTCAAAAGCACGTCTTCGGATCTCCTTTTTAATCTTTTCCCCTAATGCTTGATTCATTTTTCCTCCTTAACTTTAGAAGTGGTTTCAAAACCCCATCTGAGGTCCAATGGCTGCGTTGCAGGCCTCCGATAAATGCTCACATACCCATGTATGCTGCGCTTTCTCGATCGGCCTGCGCCTTGCCCTTGAACCTGATC
>WOR8_10004024_pt1 | contig 35313 bp, 32 predicted proteins | sample DeeMarSeWOR38_10_FD_19890 | JGI IMG/M metagenome (IMG submission 19890) | reverse complement strand
TTGAAAACCTGGGAGAAGAGATCCACCCGGTAGGCCGCATAAAAGATAAGCCCCTCCAGTCTGACGGCCGCCAGGCTGATTACAACACCTATGGCTGCCAAAACAAGCGCGAAAAAATAAGCCCGCTGGGGATTGGAACGCCTGATCATGGACAATCCCAGAAATGTAATCCCACAAAGAAAATAATACAGTTCCGAACTAAAAATTATCCATTGGGTCATGGCAAACCATTCATAAACGGAATTGAAGCGGTTTCGATCATATCAAACATCAACGCGGGATAAAGACCAAATAAAACCAGTACAAATACCAGAATCATGCGGGGCAGGCCCAGTCTGAGAGAAACGTCAGCTAAATGGGTGTATTGCTCATTTTTGGGGCCATAAAAGGTTTTCTGCACCACACGCAGCATAAATAACGCACTGACTACCAGAGCACATACCGCCAGGCCACCGGCAACGGGGTACGTCTTAAAGGCCGAGATGAAGACCACCAATTCACCCCAAAAACTGGCTAAACACGGAATGCCCATGCTTGCCAGGGCGGCTACGATAAAATAAGATGAGGCTATCGGCATGATGCGGCTTAGCCCGCCAAGCTCTCCGATAATTTTCGTATGGGTGTTGTCGTATATGTATCCCACCGAAGAAAAGAATAAAGCCGTCATCACGCCATGGGCAAACATCTGAAATACAGCACCGTTTAGCCCATCTACGGTAACAGTAGCCAGTCCCAGGCCCACAATGCCCATGTGCGATACACTGGAATATCCGATTACATACTTTAAGTCTGTCTGACTTAGACCGACAAACGTCCCGTAAACAATGCCCACAGTGGCCAGCAATGCCATAAGCTGAGCCCAGTATTGCCATCCGATCGGGCATAAAAAGATGGCAACGCGCAGTACGCCGAAAGCCCCGATTTTCATGAGCACGCCGGCATGTACCATGCTCACCGCATGCGGAGCCGCCACATGGCCTACCGGAGACCAGGTATGCAACGGCCATACAGCGGCAAGAATACCAAAGCCGATAAATAGCAGTATGAAAGCAAATTTCTGCTGGAATGGCGTAAACGTTCCCGGCCGCATAAGGGCAGTCACATCAAAGGTGTGCAGCCCTGAATTGACAAAAAGGTAAATAATCGCAGGCAGGATTAAAGCACTTCCCGCTAACAGATACAGAGTGAGTTTCATGGCTCCGTATTCTTTACGGGTTGTGCCCCAGACTGCAATGAGTAAGTACATGGGAAAAAGGGAGACATCATACCAAATAAAAATGAAAAAAAGATCCATGCTCATAAAGAGTCCGAAGACGCCGGTGACCAGCAAAAAATATAAGGCATAAAATTCTTTTACCCGGATCTCCAGTTCCCACATGGTGAGCACACCGGTAAAAAACACAATACCGGTAAGAAGTAACATGGGCAGATTAAAGCCGTCTGCGGCATTAAAATAGGTGATACCCAGCGCATCGACCCACTGGTATTTTTCGATAAACTGAAGACCGGCCTGGGTTTTGTCGTAGGCAAAGAACAGAAACACGGAAAGGATCAATGTGATCGCCGAAAAAATTGCACTGACCCACCGAATCCGCGTCTTGCGCTCCTCTGGAATGAAAAGGATGACCAAAAGGCCCAGCACACAGCTTAAAAGAATCGCTGATAAATATGGGAAATTAGCAAATTCCATTTTATTTTTTAGGTGCTAAAAAATAAAATATACGGTCAGCAACACCAAAACAATGAAGATAACAAGCAACCTGTATTGAACCATACCCGAATGCAAAAAAGACACGATTCGGCCGGTCTCAACCGTACCCTTGCTTAATCCGTGAATACTTCCATCAATCACCTTATTATCATTTTGGGTGCACATCCTGGAAATCAAACCATAGATGACGATATCCAGAAAACCTCGGTAAAACCGATCAATATGCCATCGGTTGGCAAACAGGTGGTTCAACGGGGGTATGCGTTCGACAAAACCCACTTGCTTTGCACCTTGTCGCCCGAATTCCATCCAGGCCAAGGCCACGCCCACCAGCGCCAGACCCAACGCCATAAACGGCAGCCAGATATGCTGACCGCCACCATGGTTGGCCGACACTGATCGGTGACCACCTAAAAAGCTTTCTAGAGAACCCTGAAAAAAACCCAGTATTACGGTGATTGCTGCCAAGATAATCAGCGTCCAGGCCATGATCCAATACGTTTCATGCCCATGGCCGGCGCCATGGTTTGGTGGTTGATCGGTTTCAAGTTCTTTTGGAAAAAGAACGATAAAAATAAGGCGAAACGCGTAATAGGCGGTTAAAAAAGCTCCCAGTAAGCCGGCAATCAGCCACAGCGGATTTTTCAAATCGGCTAGCGCCGCCAGAATCATTTCTTTGCTGAAAAATCCGGAAAACGGCGGCAGGCCGGCCAGTGCGGCACCCGCTATTACGATACAGATCATGGGTATTTTTAAACGACGACCGCCATATTGACCGATTTCATACATGTCATTGGTTTCAAATTGGTGGATGAAAACACCCGAGCAGAGAAATAGCAATGCCTTAAACCCGGCATGGGTGGTCAGATGAAATACCCCGGCAAAAAAGCCGCCGGCAGCCAACCCCATAATCATAAATCCCAGTTGACTGATGGTGGAATAAGCCCAAACCTGTTTGATGTCCCGACTCACCATGGCCATGGTAGAGGCTAATAGCATACTGATGGTACCGATAATGATAAATACCGTCATGGCAGTGGGCGAAAGACTAAAAAACGGAAACAAACGTGCGAACAAATATACGCCGGCGGCCACCATGGTGGCGGAGTGCAGCAAGGCACTTACCGGAGTGGGACCTTCCATGGCATCCGGCAGCCAGGTAAGCAACGGAAACTGGGCGCTCTTACCGATAATGCCGCCGAAAATCAACAGCGCCGATGTCGTGATGACCACCGGTGACATCCGAACCGTCACTTCACGATTGTTGATTTCCAGAACGTTCAGATTGCCGAGATATACCAAAACAAGCAATAATCCCAGGAAGAAGGCCACATCACCCAGCCGGGTCATGACAAAGGCCTTCTTGCCGGCCTCGGTGGCACTGAACTTCTCATACCAGAAACCGATGAGCAGATAGGACGACAGACCCACCAGTTCCCAAAAGATATACAGCTGTAACATGGTGGGGGATATTGTCAGGCTTATCATCGCCCAGGCAAACAGCGACATAAAAGCATAATAACGGGCAAATCCGGTATCACCTGCCATATAGCCTAAGGAATAGATCTGAACAAGAAAACTGATGCCCGCCACTAACGCGAGCATGAGCAAACTGGTCGAATCAAGTAGAAAGCCAAAGGGGATGGAAATATCTCCCGAGACCAACCACCGACCGGTGTACTGGATCGCAGATTGCAGATGCCAGTGTCGGCCAAGCAGAAACAGGGCACATATAAGCGAGAGCGTTACGGCTGCAATCGACAAGCCGGCGGAGAGACGCGGAAATTCGCGGGTAAACACCATGATCAGCAAAAAAGACACAAACGGCAACAGTGATGCCAAAACTGCAGCCAATAAGGTAGGATCCAATATTAACGCCGAGGTCATGGTTTTCCTATCAGTTAAATAACAAACAAATCACAATAGCCAAGTAAATTGAGACTTTACTTCAACAAATTATACGTACCGGGATCAAAAGATCCTGTTCGCAAGTAGGCATATACAATTAAAGCTAAGCCGACGGAAACTTCAGTTGCTGCCACCGCCAGAATAAAAACAACAAAAACCTGGCCTTCCAAATGGTGCCAGCGCAACGCCGCACCAACAAAAACGATGGATGCCGCGTTTAACATAATTTCAATGCCAAGCACAATCATGATGAGGTTGCGGCGCGTTACCGCACAGAACATTCCCATTAAAAATAGGATGCCCGCCAAGATGAGAACATGGCCAAATGGTACGATCATGGTTTCTCCTCGATTTTTTCTTCCCTTCTTCTTCGCCCCAAATGCAACGCCCCAATCAGCGCGATCAACAACAATAAGGAGACAATCTCAATCGAAAGCCAGTGTCGTTGGAATAGGTACTGCCCAAATTCTTTGGGATCGGCAAATGCCATTTCCAGGGGAATATCCTTACCGGGAGCTGAAGAAACAATCAAGGCGCCAATTGCAAGATACATAAGCCCTATTCCTGCAGCCGGCAGCCATTGGTTTAATGGAAACATGCGCTCCACAGAGGCTTCCACCTTGACCATCATGATGATAAAAAGAAACAAAATCATAATAGCCCCGGCATAGATAATCACTTCAAGTACCGCCAGCAGAGGTGCCCCAAATAAGTAAAACAACAACGCACTGCCGAAAAAAGAAAAAATCAGATAAATCACCGCATGCACCAGATTGCGCCGGGTAATGGCCAAGCCGGTAGAAACCAGTATCAGAAGTGCGAGGATATAAAATATGATTGAATAAATCGTCATACAAATTCTTTCAAATTACGCCACAAGAATTAAGGTAAATTACGCTTCACATTAACCGGTTTATCTTCTTTGATATGCTCGCCTTTGCCGCCTTCTTGGGTAACGACTCCCGCATACTTGTAGAAATTATATTCTTTATCTTTTCCACCGTGATCGACCAAAAGATCTTCCTTTTCATAAACAAGCGTTAAAATATCGCGCTCGCAGGTTTCAAACATCGGTGTCAATTGAATCGCCGATGTCGGACAGGCTTCTTCACATAAACCACAGTAAATACACCGGGCAAAGTTTATCCGAAACCAGGCGGCGTATCTGCGGCCATCTTCTCTTTCGGCAGATTGCATGGATATGCAGCTTACCGGACATACCGCCGAGCATAAATAACAGGCAACACAGCGTTCCCCCCCGTCCGGATCCCGGGTAAGAATGATGCGCGCCCGGGTACGCTCAGGCAAAGTTCGTTTGTATTCCGGATATTCCTCGGTTATGGGTTTTCGGAAAAGATGCTTAAATGTCGTGGCAAATCCGGTTGCTAATGCTCTTATTGCTTCCAATGCTTCTGCCATAAACTCCGTTTCTCCCTGTCCGTGAAAAAATCTCTTAGTTTGTGCCTGTCATGCCGGTCCCGGATCCGGCATCCAGTAGCGTAGAACCTTGAAAAAGCAATGGATTCCGGGTCAAGCCCGGAATGACAAAAATACTAATATGCGTAGTTTTGCCAATTGCAACACAATCTGTTTGCGGATGGTCGTTGACTTATCCATAACCAGCGACCAGCATCCAGTAACCAGCGACAAAAAACCAGCGATCAGGAGCAACGGACCACAGACAACATACAACGGGTATTAACTATATCAATAAAATTGCTCCCGTGATCATAATGTTAATTAACGCTAAAGGTATGAGAACCTTCCATCCCAACGCCATGAGTTGATCATACCGCAAACGCGGCAATGTCCCTCTGATCCAGATCATAATCAGTGCTACCAGTATGATTTTGATAAAAAGCCATACCGGCGGCGGCAACAGAGGTCCTCGCCACCCACCTAAAAAAAGGACCGCTACAAAGGCCCCGAAAACCTGCATGTGAACATATTCACCAAGGAAAAAGAGCCCAAACCGCATGCCGCTGTATTCGGTGTGATATCCGGCACCCAATTCATTTTCGGCTTCCGGAAGATCAAACGGAATGCGTTTGCTCTCTGCCATGGCACTGATCATGAAAATCACAAACGCGAAAGGCTGTACGAGAATAAACGGATACTTTGCCTGCGCATTCACAATGTCCACAATACTGAAAGAGCCGGCATGCATCACAATCGGAACCAGTGAAAGGCCCAGGGCAAGCTCATAGCTGATCATCTGGGCCGCACCCCGTATACCGCCTAAAAGACTGTATTTTGAATTGGATGCCCAGCCCCCAAGGGCTACTCCATAAACGCCTAAAGACGAAAGGGCAAAAACATACAGCAGACCGACGTTTAGATCTGTAATAACCAAGGGTATTTTTTTGCCCCAAAGTGTTAAGTAATTTCCAAAGGGGACCACGGCGAACATCAAAAGGGCGGATGTGGCCACCACCGCCGGGGCAAGCAAAAATATGATTCGATCGGCTGCCTCAGGGACGGTATCTTCTTTGGCCATTAATTTCAGCGCGTCTGCAATAGGCTGCAGCAGTCCGAATTTTCCTGCCCGATTCGGACCGCATCGGATCTGGAGCCGGGCCAAAAATTTACGCTCCACCCACACCAAATAAGCAGCCAAGAGAAGCAACCCCACCAATACCAGTCCCAGCTTAACAATTAGAACGATGATGCCGATAATCCAATCCATAACATTACGACCTGTGAAGGGCGAGGCCCACCCTATTGTTTCTTCCTAATTTGGTCTTTGCGAATCCTTACCTTTCCCGGTGTAAATATTTGCCATGCAAGCTTTCGATGTCTAGGCAGAACCAATATTCCGGGAGCCATATTATCTGCCGTACAAAGCTCGGTTTCCAGACCACCGCTTTCAGTGCTTATCTCAACGAGATCTCCATCCGTTAAGCCCAGACTCTCGGCCTGCCCTGTATGCATAGCGAGACAAGGTATGCGTTCCAACTCCCGCAAGCATGGGGATAAAGAAGACAATTCTTCGGTCCCGAAGGTCCAATCCACTTCAATAAGATCGAAGTCATCACCAGAATCATGATGTTGATTTGAAGCTGCGGACCAGTCGATAGAAAACCGTGAATCAATGCTTGCACAGGAGCTGCAGACAACACCATCTTGCGGAATTTCATCAATTGATGAAACAGTCGCCAACTCCGGTACGAGGTCGCTGATCCATCTCCAGAGATCTTGCTGCACTACTTTTTCATCTTCTTGTGCCGTTCCATTTGCATGTTCGGCGAGAGTCAACCAAGCTGCTTTTGGATCGAACCCGGCTATCCCAACATCATATAATCGCGGCGGATGATCCCCACCGCCGGTCTGGGAGATTGGAATACCGCCCAGAAGTGCTCGTGGAGCAGCCTGCACCCTGCCCTCTTGGTTGATGAACATACCACCCGACTCATAAAATGTGGCAGTCGGTATAAAAATGTTGGCCCTTGGCGCTGCCTGGGAATCGAGATAATCCAGAACCACCAGTAGATCAAGTTTATCGAGTGCTCGTTCAAGCCTTGGCCGGTCATCAAACCACCAAAAGGGATCGGCTTCTACTAAAATCAACGCACGGATTGAGCCATCCTCAATTTGCTCAATGATTTGCAAAAATGAGTCTTTTTGACCGGAGAGGATCCCAGCGGCAAATGCATTCGCACCCGGCATCAGATAAAACAGGCCGGCTTGTTTTTCGGCGGCTTGTAAAAGCAAGGCAAAATCGGCACTAAGGCCAAGCACGGTTTCCGATATGATATCTGTGCCACAGACGATAATCGGTCTCCGGCTTTGCTGTAGGTTCTGCAACATTTCACTGCTTAAGGGTCGTTGAGCTTCGGCAAGTTTCTTACCTTCCGGAATTCTATCGTAGAATTTACGTGCACCATCGCCCATTTTATCGGCCGTGCCACGATTAGCCACGGTCTTAATCAAAGATCCGAGATATGCGCTCAAAGCCATAGGTGCTACCGGAAGATAAAGAAAGGGGAAAGGCAAGGAAACAGGGCGCGGATCGATGACAACTATGGTGGCGCCATTTCGTTGCGCCTGGCGCATTGCCAGGGCCAGCATGGGTGCCTCATTGATTGGATCCGCACCGACGACAAGAATAAAATCCGACCTTTCTATATCCCGCAGAGAAACTCTTAATTGAGGCTCCAGCCTGCTGATTGCGGTTTTCACGTTTTGGACCTGTGATCGATCAATAAAGTATGCCGGGTTTCGCCATCCTTTAATTCGGCACAAGCGCGCCAACATGACATGGGTTTCCAGACTGCTGCGAAGGGAGCTCAACGCTGCAATCGCTCCGGATCCCGAATTTTTTTCGATCTCGTGCAGCTTTTCATTCATGGCACGCTGAGCTTGATCGGAAGCACACTGCTTTCCGTCAATTCTTGGTAATCGCGGTCTACTCTCCAGGTTGCTGTAAAAAAATCCGTAGCGCCCGCGATCACAAATAAAATAGCCGTTGACCGGTTCACTAAACCGTGCCTCCTGGCGCTTTACCTCGCGATATTTAATGTTTGCCACCGTATGGCAGCCAAGCGAGCAGTTTATACATAGCGAACGACTGCGCTCATAATCCCATCGTCTTCCAAAATATCGCGATGGTTTATCGGTGTAAACCCCGGTTGGACAGATATCGCTGAGGTTGCCGCAAAAGGGGCTTTCCAAAATGCCGTCCGTGAACCGGCCGAAATAAGTCCGGTTGGCACTCTGCATTGCCCCGAGATCACGGTAACCGCTATATTCCTGATAAAACCGAGAACACCGATAGCAATGAATACAGCGATTCATCTCATGCTGCAGCAACGGCCCCAGGTATTGATCCGTGTACGTGCGCTTCTTTCCCAAATATCTTCGAATACTGTGGCCGCCGGATACGGTCATATCCTGCAGTAAACAATGTCCGCCCTCATCACAAACCGGACAATCATGGGGATGATGTAACATCAACCATTCGATAACGTGTCTACGAAAATCAACGGCTTCCTCATCTGTCGTAGAGACCACCATGCCGTCCTGGGCATCGATCATACAGCTCATCTGCACGCCCTTAAACGGACCTTGTATAAATTTCACGGCGCACACACGGCAGGCCCCCACCGAACCCAAGGCAGGGTGGTAACAAAATCTAGGTATCAAGATACCCAGCTGGGCAGCGGCTTCAATCACCTTAGTTCCCGGTGAGACTTCTATTTCCCGATCATCAATAATAAGTTTTGGCATTATCAAAGCTCGCAGTGAGTTATAACCTTTAACAAAGTCCTCAATTCTCGTGGTTTATTCATTTCCATAATTCCAACATTCCAAACTCATCAGCAGAGTTAAAAAGTTATAATCACCATAAAACTCTATATTCTGAGATCCAAGTCTATGTAAACGGGCATTTCCTCTGACTAATATGTTCAAGCACCTCATCTTTAAAATGGGCCAACAAACCTTCCAACGGTGATATGGCACCGGGGGCGAATGCACAATAGGCGCTCCTCAGATGTTTGCTCATGCGCTCCAGCATGGGAATGAATTTTTCCTCGCCCTCACCATTTTCAATGCGCCATAATATGTCCCGAATATAAGGCAATCCTTCTCGGCAGGGTGTACACCATCCACAGGATTCCCGGGCAAAAAACTCCGTCAGATTCAGGGTTGCCAGGACCAGACAGGTTTTATGATCAAAAATCATAATGGCACCGGTTCCCAGGCGACTTCCAACTTCACGCAAGGGGTCAAAATCCATTTCAATGTCGTAGTATTGTTTAGGCAAAAAAGATGTCGAGGCACCCCCGGGTAAACACGCTTTGAATTCCGATCCTGCCCGCATGCCACCGGCATGTTCTTCAATGATTTCGCTTAATCGCGTTCCAATCGGCAACTCATAACAGCCTGGTCGGTTTACCTTTCCACTGACGCAGAAGATTTTCGTGCCCGCCCCGGTTTCGGTTTTAGCGAGGCTTTTAAACCATTCGGGGCCATTGTTGATGATGTGGGGTATACAGGCGAAGGTCTCCACATTGCTGAGCACGGTCGGCATCCCCCAGACCCCTCGTTCCGTTGGATACGGCGGGGGCTGCATCGGATTCGGCCGCTTGCCCATAAGTGCATTGAGTTGAGCCGTGACCTCGCCGCAAATGTACCTTCCGGCACTGCGATGGACAACAATATCCAATGAATAATCGCTGTCTAAAATATTTTTCCCCAGATAGCCGGATTGTCTGGCGATATCTATCTCTCTTTCTAATATTTTGGCCCCGCTTTCATATTCGGGCCGAATAAATATTATGCCTTTCTCCGCTGTTACCGCGTAACCGGCAATGATGATGCCTTCGATGATCATATGCGGATCTGCATGGATCAGCACGCGATCTTTAAAGGTGCCGGGTTCCATTTCATCGGCATTGCACACAATATATCTCGGAAAAGGTGCATCGTCTGCCACTGACATCAGCTTTGTACCGGCCGGAAATGCGGCACCGCCCCGACCCAGCAACCGTGATTCCAGAATCTCCTCCTGAACATCTTTATACGAATATTTTTCCAATATATTGGCTAATGCTTGATACCCGCCGCTTTGCCGGTATTCATCAAGCGTGGCAATCCGGTCCGGTTTACGATTCCGGAAAAGAATCTGGGGATAATTCATGATATGTGCCTAAAGCGAGTTAAAATTACCCATACGAATCGTTGTTTATTTTGCACCACAGAGTTCACGGAGTACACAGAGAAAATATAAAAACTATTCTTATATGAATGGATAGCAACAAAATAAAATCTCAAATCTCTCTGGGTCCTGCGGTAAAACAAAATCCTTTCATTCCGACTTCCGAATTTGTTTAAGCTTCTGCTTTGAGTTTCTCCAATATATTATCTATTTTCTCCGGATTTAGATTCCCGTATACTTTACGGTTGATCAACATCGCCGGCGACATATCGCAATATCCGATACAGCACACCGGTAAAAGTGTGAACAAACCATCAGCGGTCGTTTCTCCCACATCAATGGCCAACTTTGTGCAAAGATAGTCTTTTACCGATTCGTAACCGTCCAAAATATGAATCACATATTTTCCAACCGGCTCCCGATAAACAAACGTGTAAAAGGTAGCGATTTCATCCACTTCTAAAGGTGTCATCTCCAAAAGCTCAGCCGCCTCTTCTATAGCCTCATCACTGAGATAGCCGTAATGGTCCTGGAGCGTAAACATGACATCAACAGCCAGTTCTCTGGGATGATCGATGTTTGCTATGTGATCTTTAAGGGATTCTCTGAGTTCTTTCGGTAGCATTCTGTTTTCTGGGTTCTGGGTTCAAATTTCTGATCACTGGCTTCTGGTTTTTTAAGGTTTCAGGTTTCGGGTGTCAGACGACAAATGACAGATGACAGACAGATACTGTGTTTGTTTAGAGTATATCGGTTTTTCTCAAATCGTCCTTGTCGTCGTCATCGTCCTCGTAATCGAAAAATACTCATTTGTGAAGCATCTTTCGATAAGGCCTCGAGCACTACACCGAACAAAATCCGAGATCCAAAATACGAAATGTGGAGTTTCCGCATTCCGCATTCCGAATTCCGACTTCGGCTCACCGGTCAATATCGGGCAAGATATAGTCAACCGAGCCGATAATGGCGATGAGGTCTGCGATACTTTCACCGACAGCCATCAGCGGCATCACCTGCACATTGGCAAAGCCGGGTCCGCGTATCCGCGTACGATACGAATATCCGAGCCCGTCACTGACGACATAATATCCTTGCTCACCCCGCGGTATCTCACAGGAAGCATAGGCTTCTCCCCTTGGAATTTTAGGCCCTCGCGTCACGTTGACAAAGTGATGAATGAGGCTTTCGATGTCATTGAGCATGTCCTCACGCTTCGGGATGACATAGCGATAATCATCGGTGACATAGCGTCCGTCAGGCATATTTGCTGCGGCCTGTTGGATGATTCTCAGACTCTGGCGCATTTCCTCAACCCGCACAAGATAACGTGCATAACAATCCCCACCCGTGGCGGTAGGTATCTCAAACTCAAAATTCTCATAACCCGAATAAGGAAATTTCTTTCGTAAATCCCATTCCAGTCCGCAGGCCCGCAAATTAGGACCTGTCATGCCCCAGTCCATGGCATCTTCCAATGAAATCCGTCCGATTCCCTGGGTTCGAGCTTTGAAGATGGGATTTTTGCGAATCAATGCTTCATATTCGTTAAGCATTTTAGGAAATATCTTTACAAAATTGTCCACCGCCTCTTTCCAGCCTTTCGGCAAATCAGCCGCCAAGCCTCCCAGCCTAAACCATGACGGATGCAGCCGGCCGCCTGTGATGAGTTCCACAATATCAAGAATCATCTCCCGTTCACGAAAGGTATAGAAATTCGGCGCCATGGCCCCAACATCATGCGCATAGGTGGCAAACCAGACCAGATGGTTGCTCAAGCGGAAAAATTCGCTGAGCATTACCCTGATAACCTGAGCTCGTTCGGGCACGTTGATACCTGCCAGTGTTTCAACCGCCATAACGTATGGCAGGTTATTGGCAGCGCCGGCCAGGTAATCGATTCGATCGGTATAGGGAATAAATTGATGCCAGGTCTGGCGTTCGCCAATTTTTTCAGCCGCCCGGTGGTGGTACCCGATATCCATGTCTAATTCAGTGATTTCCTCTCCATTAAGGGCAACAATGTAGCGCATCAATCCATGAGTGCTGACATGGTGGGGCCCCATATTCAAGATGAGCCGGTATTCATCGTTGGCCTTTTTAACATAGACACCGCCGTCCAGGGGTTGTTGGCGTTGAGCGTCTTCATGGGTGTAAGGCGGCATTTCCGTAGCCCGGCCCGGATATTGCTTTCTTAAGGGGTGGCCTTGCCAATCATGGGGCATAATGATTCGAAGAAGATTGGGATGTCCTTTAAATCGGATGCCGAACAAATCAAACACTTCACGCTCATACCAATTGGCAGAAGGCCATACATCGGTAGCACTTGGAGTGACAGGATCCGTGCCGTGAAGCGCAACCTTCAATCGAATTCTGCCCGCAGGTTCAAATGACAATAAATGATATATCAGGGTATAATCCGAATATTGCTCGCGATCACGTCGCGCACTCTCATCAATTGCGGTAAGATCGTCCAGGCGCTGGAATTTCGGTGTAGACTCTTTTTTCAGAAAACGCAGCACGTCCTTAAGCTGTTTTTGTTCCACCTGGAATGTGAGCATATCCGATGTTTTTGGGCTTTGCCGGACATCATCTCCGAAGCGATCCGTTAATCTCTGTGCCAGGGATTGATTTGTTTCGCTCAGTTCGATTTGCCGCGGTGGTGGCGTCCACATCCCATCCGATCGACTGTCCCAGAACGTCGGCGGTACAACTTCGGTACCCCGTATACTGGTTCCTTCCATACCCGGCCCGCGGGGATCTCTGGATTTGGTCTCACCGTCCCTAAGAATCGGCTTTTGGCTCCCCTGGGTTCCGCCTTTGAGATGGAAAATGGTACGGGTAGGTGTTTCGGCTGTAATCTTTTCCTGCAGCATCACAAGGCCCTGTAATACAGCTTCCGGCCTTGGGGGGCATCCCGGAATGTAGATATCCACCGGCAGGATCTGATCCACTCCTTGAACCACGCTGTAAACGTCGTACATACCGCCGCAATTTGAACAGGAGCCCATGGAAATCACCCACTTGGGTTCCGCCATTTGCTCATAGAGACGCAATACCACCGGGGCAATTTTTTTAAATACGGTACCCGAGACGATGAGCAAATCTGCCTGACGCGGTGAGGGACGGAGGACTTCTGCACCAAAGCGAGCAATATCATAGCGTGAGGTAAAGGCCGTGGCTTCCTCGACAAAGCAACAGGAAAGTCCGAAAAACATGGGCCAGAGGCTGTACTTGCGGGCCCAGTTAATCAAAGTGTCGGTGCCGCGGAGAAGCCGATTATTTAACCTTTCTTCGCTTTCGGCCCCCATTCAAGCCCCCCCTTATTCCAGATGTAAACAAGTCCCAGAATCAGAACCCCAATAAAAAAAGAAATTTGAAACCAACCCGACCAGCCGAGTTCTTTATACGCAATGGCCCACGAGAAAATGTATGCCGCCTCCACATCAAAGAGGAGAAAAAAGATAGCCACCAGATAAAAGGGAACCGGATAACGGAGACGCGCTGTTCCGGTGGGGATGATTCCACTTTCATAGGGTCTTAATTTTTCGGTATTTTTTTTCTTTTCCCCCAGCCAATACGCAATAAAAAGCTGGGAGACAATAAAGATCAGAACCAGAATTCCAAAGATTGTCAGACTAAAAATGCCGGGTTCCCAAGGCGAAAGCATTCCTGCAGTTTCAACTGGTTGCATGGGCCCTCCGCAATATTTTTTCAAATATTCATCTTCATGTTTGAAAATGATGACGTAATAATACCGCTTATACTCACGAGCATCAGCGGTGAAAATTTTGGGTGGAGAGATGACTTAATGAAAAGACATCCGGATTGGCTGGTATAGATATTGATTGAGGCCATAATAAACTTATAGCACCGTTGTCAATGAAAAATTACAGGAAATCATCGTTTCCCCTATCTTGGCTAATTTAGCGTTTTTCTTTTGACATGTTGCCACTTTTTTTTTATGGTCCAATTCCACGAAGGATTTTTTCCTTATTAACTATTTTTCCCAAAGAGTCAACGACCACCCGCAAAGCGGGTGGCTTGGATTTACGGCCATAGGTCGCAAAGACAAGGGCACAACCGTGCCCTGATCGTTGCGTTTGCAACCGGGTGCGAAGCACCCGGTTTGAAGGCAAACAATCATGTTAAAAAAACATTTCACAGATCCAGCCAAATGGCTGACAACCACAATCCAGGAATTTACCAACCAATCTCCGGAAAATACTTTGCAAAACAAGGGCAACGAGAAAGCCTTCGAGGAACCTCTGGCAGGTTTTTCAAAGGGAGATGACCCCTTATATGACGAATATAAACGGCACATCGGGCCTTTTTATTGGACGCCTATAGAAATATTCACTCTGACGTTCCCGGATCTCAGTGTGATCCCCGAAGAGCTCACCGTAATCAGCTGGATTCTTCCTCAGACTGCTGCCAGCAAATCGGACAACAGAAAACAAACCAAATGGCCAGCTGAACGATGGGCGAGGGCTCGCATTTACGGTGAGGAATTTAATGTCAAGCTCAGAAAGCATGTTGTCCAGATTCTTAAAGAAGCAGGATACGAGGCTGTTGCCCCAATGGTATCACCGCATTGGTCGCGAAAAGAATCTGAAAAATATGGATTCGCTTCTACCTGGTCGGAACGCCATGCCGCCTACGCCTCAGGTTTGGGAACGTTCGGCCTATGTGATGGATTGATTACGCCTCTGGGAAAGGCGATGCGAACCGGCTCGGTGGTGGCTCGAATCCAGATTCAGCCCACCCCTCGGCCATATAGCGATCACCATGCGTATTGTCCCTTTTTCACCCAGGGAATCTGCGGTAAGTGTATCAACCGCTGCCCGGTGGGCGCCATTACGGAGGATGGACATGACAAAAACACGTGTTACAAACACACCAGCGTGGCATCAAAGAAATACACCAAAAAGCACTATAACTTTGAGGGCCGCGGCTGCGGTCTATGCCAGACCAACGTTCCCTGTGAATCCAAGATCCCAACGAAAGAAGACGTCGATTTTTTTGAATAACTGGAATTGAAAAAATTATACTGTTGCTGATAGCAATGAGGTTTATGATACTAAAATAAAAATATCGAATGTCGAAGGAAAAAACTTCATAATTCGAAATTCAGTGTTCGAAATTCGTTATTCCTATTGACCGGTTTTTTTTCTCCTATATAGCATATATGCCGCCAATACGGCACCAAGCCCGCCCAACCCCAGCACGCAAAAGGCCCAGCCCCAGCTAGCATAGAAACCTTCTGTTGCGAAATTAGGGTTGCTCCAATCCAAGATCGCACCAAATGCCAAAGGTGCAATCGCGCCGGCGCCAAAACCGAGAAAACTCCGCAACGCAAACGCAGCCCCGAGGTAAGAGGGATCGACACTTTCGGTAATGCCCGCAGAAAGTGCCGGGGAGTCACCTATTGCTGAAAATGCATAAATCATTCCGACAGCAATAATTAAAATAGTTGGCAACTTAATCATCCATCCAACTGAAAAAGAGCAAAATGTGCTGAGACCGGCTACGAAAAGAATCAAACAAGCTCGCCCGAGTCTATCAGAAAGAGTTCCCATGGTGAGGGAAGCCAGCATGCCCATCATGTGAAACAATCCAACAATCTGTGAACCGCTTCCGGCTGCAGCCCATGCTTCAGATCCTTTTGCCATCAGGCAGGCAGAAAGAAAGGCCGGGGTCCAGGCCCACATTCCCAACAGTTCCCAACTATGAAGTGTATAGGCCGATATAAAGAGAAGCGCCGGTTTGTTTCGTAAAACTTCTTTTGAAAATTTCTGCTCCTGACGGCGTTGATAAATTTTGTTCAGTGTAGAAGCCAGCGTAATCCATGCCAAAATAAATCCTACCAACGGTCCTGAGCATGTCAGCAGAAAAGCGATGCGGTAGCCGCCGGATTGTAAAGCCGCTCCGCTAATAATAAGGGAGAACGTATAACTCAAAGATGTGCTGGCAATAAAAAATCCGACCGCCTTACCCCGCTGATGAGGAGAATAACGATCTGCTATCATCATAATTCCTGGTGTATATGATCCACCCATGGATATACCAATTAAGGTATATAGGATTAGACCCGAATAGTAATCCCGAGCAAAAAACGCAAATAGCAGAGATGTAATAACTGAAAAAAAGGTCGATAGGAGAAAGACACGTTTGGATCCGATGCGATCGGCCAAGACCGAAAAGATTAATAAAGAGACAGCGTAGCCAATTTGAAGTCCGCTGGAAATAGAACCTGCAGCGGCTGCAGACATTTCCCATTCTCTTTGCAGCACCGGAAGGACCGCCGCATAGGCCATAAACACAAGGTAGGTAAGCACACGGGAAGAACAAAGCCCTAAAAGCCATAGATCCAAATTTTTCACCCAGTTTTGCATTTTAATAATAATCAGGATTTGCGCTAAATAACTTGGATGCACACCTTCGAGGCTGTGTCATAATTCAAAAAAGCGTCTAATTTGTGCCTGTCATGCCGATCCCGGATCCGTCATCCAGTAGTGTAAAGCGTTGAAAAAGCAATGGATTCCGGATCAAGCCCGGAATGACAAAAAGACGAATATGCGAAGTTTTGCCAATTGCGACACAGTCTTCTTCAATGGCATGACGGGAAAAACACCCCTCAATTACATAGGTTTGCAATCCTTACTTATAACTCTGCTAAGTGCAACGCAAGAAATTTTAGACTTAGGTCGAATACCCCAGAGAATTCTTGAATGACTATTTTGGCAAGCCCTTATTTCAATATTATTATGATAGCGCTAATTTGCGAACTTGTGTTGTAATTGCTTTTCTGCTAACTCTTAACAAAAACTTCATTCTAGATTATATTTTGCGAATATATTATATTGTACGAGCTGTTTCACGGCCCCTTTATAGTTCAATAATATAAGAGGCACATAGATGGCACAAAAGCTGAAAGTCGTCCATTACTTAAATCAATTTTTCGGTCAAATTGGAGGAGAAGATAAGGCCGATACGGCTCCTTTAAAAAAGGACGGGCCAATCGGCCCCGGACGTTTATTTCAAGAGATTTTCGGCCAATATGCCGAAATTGTCTGCACGGTTATTTGTGGCGATAACTATTTTAGCGAGCATATCGAAGGGGCCAAAGAAGAATTGATTCCACTAATCAAAAGTTATCATCCGGATCTCGTTTTAGCCGGGCCGGCTTTTAATGCGGGCAGATACGGGGTTGCCTGTGGAGCACTATGCCAGTCAATAGTTGAGCAATTGAATATTCCTGCCGTCACAGGCATGTTTCCAGAAAATCCAGGTGTAGCGCTGTACAGAAAATCTACTTACATCATCGAAACAAAATCTTCGACGATCGGGATGAAGCAAGCAGCCGAGAAAATGGTCGCTCTGGCTAAGAAATTAACGAGGGGAGGATCCATCGGGCCTCCAGAAGAAGAAGGGTACATTTCCCGGGGAATTCGTAAAAACTACTTTGCTGAAAATACAGGCGCCAAACGGGCAGTTGACATGCTGCTGCAGAAAATGGAAGGTAAGTCGTTTACCACCGAATATCCCATGCCGGTGTTCGATTGCGTAACGCCTGTGCATCCCGTCGACAATTTAAACCAAATAACGTTGGCCCTAATTTCCACTGGAGGAATTGTTCCCAAAGGAAACCCGGATCGTATAGAATCCTCCGGTGCTTCTAAGTACCGAAAATATGATATCAGTAACATTGAGCAACTCACCTCAGAAGCGTACGAGGCGGTACACGGCGGATACGACCCTTCTCACGCAAATGCGGATCCCAACCGGGTCCTTCCCATAGATGTGCTTAGAGAACTGGAGCGTGAGGGAGTGATTGGAAAACTTTACCCTTATTTCTATGCTACGGTTGGAAATGGAACCTCGGTTTCCAATGCCCGGAGGTTCGCCCAGGAAATCGCAGACGATCTCCGAAATGATGGTGTAGATGCCGTTATCATCAGCTCCACCTGAGGGTCGTGCACACGTTGCGGGGCAACGATGGCCAAAGAACTAGAAAAAGCAGGAATTCTGACAGTACATATCTGTACTATCGTTCCTATCTCCAAAACGTTCGGCGCAAATAGAATCGTTCCGGCCATTGCGATTCCCCATCCGCTGGGTGATCCTGCAAAGCCGGAAAAACAAGAGAAGATCCTGCGACGCGCATTAGTTGAAAAGGCGCTGACGGCACTGAAAACGCCAATAGAAGACCAGATGGTATTTTAAACAAAATCAACACGATCGACCTCTGGCGGCTGGGCCGACTTCGCTATAGTCCGCTTGAGGCGGTCGACGCCTGAAAAGCCGCTCCCACAGGAACAGGATGAATTTGTGGGAGTGGCTTCCCCGCCTGCTTCGCCTGAGCGATAGCGATGGCGGGCAGGCGGCCATGAACTAAAGAAAGCGAGCGAAAAAAATCCATTACATATCGGTTGTTTAATAAACTCATAGTAATCTAAATAATCTTCAAAGAGATAAAAAAATGCTGGAACCCGTTATTAAATCCTGTGCCTATTCACTTATCCATACCCCTAGTTTTGTTCGCTACGGATCAAAACCTATTCGGGAAATAGCCAATAGCCCTGATCCGCTTTTGCCAATTATAGAAAAGCACTTAAGAACATTTGAAGAAGCGGTCAAGTACCCACCCAATCAGGTTTTTATCGGAAATATAACACCTGATGTACTAAACGATATTGAGCAGCCCTGGTATGAGCATCTGATTAAAGAGGCGTCTCGTTACGGAAATTTCGGTGAGATCATGCCGGAGGAAGAATTTTTAGGGTTGTTGAAACTCGCCGATGAATTCGATTTAATTTGGTTCGATAGAGAGTTTGCCCCATTATTCAAGCAAAAATTAACAGATAATCCTCTTTGGGAATTGACAGACTTGAGTAAGATCGATGCCGGGGTGGCGACCGCACGCATCAGTGAGAAAGTTGCCGATCATGGTTCCCTTCCTTTGTATCATCAAAGACAGGTTGTGGGGTGTTTTCATAGGCACCATGAAGAGGACGACACCCTCAAGGCCCAGGTATTGATGGAAAATCTGATGGCCAAGGCCTCGGGGGCTTTGGTTTTAAAACACCTTTTGAAAAAGGCGCAGGTGAACCCAGGGGAAATCGATTTTATTCTCAGCTGTTCCGAAGAGGCCGTTGGGGATCGCTATAACAGAGGTGGCGGTAGTTTATCCAAAGCAATCGGCGAGATGTGCGGATGTGTGAATGCGACCGGATGTGATATCAAAGCGTTTTGTGCCGGCCCCAACTATGCCATTGTCAATGCAGCGGGGCTGGTCAAATCAGGAATTTTCAAAAAGGTTGTCGTGGTTGGAGGCGGTTGTCTGGCCAAACTGGGTATGAAATTTAAGGGCCATATTTCAAATAACATGCCCATTTTAGAAGATATGTTAGGCGGCATTGCATTTCTGATAATGCAAGACGATGGTGAAAGCCCCATCATTCGATTAGACAGTGTCGGCAAACACGACATCGGCACCGGGTCTGCCCAGCAGAAAATCATGGAATCGCTTGTCTTAAAACCTCTCAACCGTATTGGGAAAAAGATCACTGAAGTTGAAAAATTTGCCACAGAAATGCATAATCCTGAAATTACTTTACCCGCAGGAAGTGGCAATGTACCGTTAACCAACTATAAGATGATCGGCGCACTGGCGGTTTTAAGAAAAGAAATCGATCGATCTGAAATTGATCAATTTGTCTTAAGGCGCGGTATGCCGGGATTTTCACCGACCCAGGGTCACATACCGGCGGCCGTCCCCTACATGGGGCATGCGGTTGATGCCATAAAAAAGGGAAAAATGACCAATACTATGTTTGTTTCCAAGGGGAGCCTGTTTCTGGGAAGAATGTCGCAACTCTCTGATGGTATGTCTTTTCTGATCGAGAAAAATCCAGCTCAGATAAAATGAAGTTAGAACTCCATCGACACAAAATAAAAAGAGTAGAATTCGGCTCGAAAACAAAGATCGAAACCCACACCCTGTTTATCGATAAGAAAGAGCTTGCCGCGGTCATTCTAGAGACATCGGGGTTGAAAGCAGAGATAGTCATTTGTCGCCCCGCAGACAGTGTAAGAATCACCAACGTCCTTGATATTGTCGAACCGCGCATCAAATCAGAAGGAGACGGACAGATTTTTCCGGGCTTTATCGGATCTTCCGCGAAGGTCGGCAACGGACTTACAAAAATCCTGGAAGGGGTTGCCGTAGTGGAGGTAGCAGCTATTCCGCGGGTTCAGGAGGGCCTGATCGATATGGCCGGCAATGGCGCCAAATATTCACCATTTTCTCAGACCCACAATATTGTTCTTTGCTTTAATTCGGATTCGAGGATGGAAGTCGTAGAATTTGATCAGCAAATCCGGCTTTCAGGGCTCAAGGCAAGTACATATCTGGCAAAAGCAAGTTTGCAAAATGATCCGGATGCAAGCCAAATCTTTGAGCTAAGCCTGAGGGATATCAACGCTCAAAAGGAAAGTGGCCTTAAACGAATTGCCTATATCTATATGCTCCAATCCCAGGGTTTGTTGCGGGATACGTTTTATTACGGCGCCAGCGTTAGCGATCTATCAGCCAGTTTGATTCATCCCAATGAAATAATGGATGGAGCGATAGTCAGCGGTAATTACGTCATCCCATCAAACCGGAATCCCACCTATTTTCATTTAAACAACCCTATCATTCAAGAGCTTTTCCGGCGCCATAATAACGATCTAATATTTTGCGGCGTGGTCCTCTGCAACGAGCACAGCGCATTAGAAGAAAAAGAAAAAACGGCTTATGATACAGTCGAGATGTTAAAAACACATGCAATTGAGGGCGCGATTATCACCAAGGAAGGCGGCGGTAATGCCGATACGGATCTGATGTTGATGTGCCAGGCGTGTGAGGCTAATCATATTCAAACTGTCCTCATCGGCAATGAGGGAGCGGGTATGGACGGCGCCGATCCATCTCTGGCCCATGTTACATCGGAAGCCGACGCCTTTGTGACCACCGGCAACAATGATGAACCTGTCGAAATTGGTCCAGTAGAGAGGTTTATCGGTCAAGGAGCTTTATCGGAAATCTCCGGGGATCTAAAGAGTGGCCTGATCATCCCAGTCGGTCGCATCAATGGTGCAACCAACCTGTTGGGTTATAATACGTTAACTTCTAAGGCTTATTAACGCTGATGAATTCGCAAAAAGTCGATTTCATCAATGTCTGTTTTTAAATTCCCTCCCTGATCTTTTTGAATTTTCTACCTACCTCCTCTGTATCTACCACCATTTCCAAAAAACCGGCCTGCTCCGCATATATATCTTCAGGAATAGCCTTTTTCACCTCGGGTTCCAGGATATGATAAACGGGAAGCCCCAACGAGGCTCCTGCCAATGGACCGGTGAAGCTGGGGTCACCAACGGTCACCGTGGTAGCCGCAATTTCTGCACCTTGCAAGTCAGTTGCCCCAAGCACCACCACCAACCTGTCTGCTCCATTCTCCTCCGCCAGCTTCTTGATGGTGCTCTGATTCTCCATGTCCATTGCACCGGCTGCCGTTCAAACGAAGCACTCGGTGGCGGTGAAAATCACCTCCGCACCGACAGCCTCCATGCACGCAGCAATGGCAGGTCCCGGGACACCATCCCGCTCTCCCAGAACGATAACCTTTTTCCCTTTAAACATTCAGTTTTCCTCCATATCGAATGCTTTTATGCTTCGAAATTCATTATTCCTTTTTCGACATTCGATATTCTACAATATAATCATCGCATAACTTAGCGCTTGTGTTGCGATTACGAGAGTTCTGTTCTTGTATACGCGTGATTGTTTATTGCGCTCCCATCGTTTCCGTTCGCTGAATCATTCCCCATCTGAGAACGGTTTTCTTCTCCAGATTTTCCATGGCCAGCTTTTCGGCCAAAACGCCGACCACTGCAATGGTGAAAATCGAAGCAATCATAAGGGGAGTTTCCATATCGAAATAAGACATATAGATGGTCCACCCTATGCCCCCTGAGGTAGTGGCTGCACCGAAAACCAGCTCCACCGCGATTGCAGCCCGCCAGCTTCTGGCCCATGAGATTTCAAAACCGGTAATTAAGTAGGGCAACGCCGAAGGGAGGACGACATGCCAAAAGAGTTTAAGACCTCTTAAACCGATATTTCTGCCTACCTCAATATAGGTTTGATGAACCGTCCGAAATCCCGTATAAGCATTCAAGAAAATCGGCCATAGGGCTGAATTGAGCACCACGATTAATAATGACAATTCACCCAAACCAAACCAGATAATAAGCAACGGCAGCAGCGCCACCGATGGAAGGGGATGCATCATGGCCAGGATCATCTCCATGACACTGGCCACTGCCTCGAATCTCATGGATAAAAATGTAAGAAAGAAACTGAGAAGCAAAGAAATGGCCATGGCATAACCAATATAACTAAAGGTAACGCCAACACGCATAAACAGCTCACCGGCGCTAAACCAAAACTGGGATATGACGTCTATGATCGAAGGAAACAGAAGTTCACTGGTAATCCGGGCTCGAAAAAGAATTTCCCAAATGATGGCGATTAACAATAGACCGCCCAGCTGAGTGGCTGTTTTACCGGTCAGCCATTGTTTCAGTCTAGCCGATTCGAGTTTGCCGGCAACAGCTACAGCTTGTTCGTGATCGCTCATGAATAGGCACTCGTAATTTAAATTATTGGCTTTGCAATTGCCCAGAATTGGGTTTAGATTTTTATATAAAGTCTTACTACTTGGACATTCCCCATCGAATGACGGTTCGCTTTTCGATGGTTTCAAATACGCCTCTTTCCATCAGTATTCCAAAGATGATAATAACAAATACACCGGATAAGATCTGGCTGAAATTAACGTATTGAAGGGCTTCAAAGATAAACCACCCGATCCCTTCAGATGCTGAGGTGGTTCCAAAAACCATTTCGGCTGCCACCACCGTTCTCCAGCTTCTGGCCCATGCCACTTTGAGGCCGGCCAACAAATACGGTAGCGCCGAGGGTATCATTACAGACAAGATCAACTTAAATTTCCGGAGACCTACATTGCGACCCACTTCCATATAGGTCACATGCACCGCCCTAAAGCCGGTATAGGAGTTCAACAAAATCGGCCAGAGGCATGAATTAATGGTTAGGGCCACAACCCCCGGGAAACCAATTCCGATCCAGACAATCACCAAAGGTATCATGGCCACGGAAGGCATGGGATGCATAATCGTGGTCAAAACTTCAACGATGTAAGCCGCCCGTGTGAATAGTAAGGCTGATGTTGTCATTATTGTAGCAATGACGATCGAGGCTAAAAGTCCGACGATAATGGCAAGAACAGTATGATAAAGCTTAAAGATCAGTTCACCGGAGATCAGAAAGTTTAAAAAAACTTTCCCAACATCCCAGGGCGGTGGCATGGTCATTTCAGTAGCTTGTTCTCTGACGAAATACGCCCAAATGCAGAGGACGATGACGACAAAAACAGCCTGATATATCGTTCGTCTTAAAAAAGAAATACTACCCAAAACTCAATCATCCTTATGACCCAAAAGATTGTAGAGTGTTTCCCAAAACTTGGAAAATCCAGGATCTGTAGCGATTCTTGGTGGTTCTATGGGATTCTCAAATACTTCAAGAACTCTTCCGGGATTGGTTCCCAACACACAAATCCGGGTTCCCAGCAAAATGGCTTCTTCAATATTATGAGTTACAAATAGTATCGTTTTTTTAGTATTCTCCCATATCTTTATCAATTCTTCCTGAAGTCCCGTTCGGGTCTGTGCATCGATGCTCCCAAAGGGTTCGTCCATAAGCAGCACCTTGGGGTCTAAGGCCAGAGCTCTGGCGATGGCAACTCGCTGCTTCATTCCACCGGAGAGTTGATGGGGAAATGCATTATCGAAATTTTCACTCAGTCCTACCATTCGCAGATACTTCCTGGCGGTTTCTAATCGATGCTCGTTGTTTGAATAAAGCTTGTTGACCTTGAGGGGATATACCACATTCTTGAGAGTGGTCTTCCAAGGAAACAGCTGATTGAGATCCTGAAATACCATGGCTCTGTCAGGACCTGGATCTTTTACCTTTGTGCCGTCTAAAAGAACAACTCCCTCAGTGGGTGGCTCAAACCCGGCAATCAAACGCAAGGTGGTTGATTTACCGCATCCGGACGGACCGATGATGCAAAAGAAATCCCCGTCATTGACTACAAAATTGATGTCTTTGAGTGCCTGAACCGGTGGTTCGTCGTATCTTTTGGAAAGATCACTCACCTTTAATTTAATGTTGTTCACATTTCCAGTAAGCATCAGGTTTCCTATTCCGGCAAATTTTTATCTTCCGACGTGATCATGGAGTATTAAAAATTAAGACGGGAAGAAGCCCATTGTAATATCTGCTCCTCCCCGCCAGTAATGCTTTTTTATCAATAACCGGCCTTGACCAGCTCCGGCATGGCAAAGTCACTTAACTTGCTTGGCTTTTTTTCGATCAGACCAACTTCATACATGAAGCCGGCGTATCGAAGCAACTGCTCTTCAATGTTGTATTGCGACACATCATATAGGGCTTCGGTTTTCAGCTGTGTCATGACCTCTTCGACACTCATGCTTCATTATAGGCCTTCACGACTGCCTGGTAAGCCTCAGGATTCTCCGCCGCCCACTTGGTGTTTACAACCACCTGGGCATTGGGCATCCAACCGCCGGGATTCGGCCATAAGGCGGCTAAGGATTTCAGGCCCTTTTCTTTTTCCAGCACGGCAAACGGCGGACTGGTAAGATGCGCATCGACCTGTTTTTTCACCAGTGATTGATAAGAAATGGGGTGCTTCATTTTTACGATGTAGGTATCGAGAATTTTGGGGTCATACCCATTATTTTTCAGATACCACTGCAAAGCGATATGGTTTGAACTTCCCGGCGCTGGAGCACCGATCTTGAATCCTTGTTTGGATTTCGCCAGCTTAACGAACTCATGGATATCTTTGATATCGGTATGATAGGTGATCAGTTCGTGTTTGTAGGCGGTCATCACATCGGCAGTCTTGGTCGGAGCCCCTTTGCTCCAGCCTTTAATAAAGGGAGCAAATCCGGATATACCTACCTCCAAACGCCCGGCAATCAGGGCGCTTCTAACGTCTGCGCCGGATGCAAATCGGCTTTCCACAACTGAACATCCCGGTGCATATTTTTCAATCAGCTTTTTCTGAACCACAATGGTGTTTACTGCACACCAGAGGCCGTATTGTTGAGCAACACGAACGGTACATTTATCGGCATATACGCCTGTGGGCTGTCCCGGAAAAATACAGATTAACGAGAATACAACAAGAGCCAGCACTGTTAATTTAATTGCTTTCATGTCTTTTTTACCTCCTGTCGGTTAAGGGTTATCGTTTTATTTTCCCATCACCAATGGTCAAGGACCATTACAAAGCATGAAAGTACCATCATTGGGGTTGTATCTGCAATCAAGCCGGTCGTTAAGTCTCCAGCTATGAAATTCCTGCTTTTTCTGCAAAAAAGAAAAATATCGAATAAAATTTTATGGTTCCAGCTTGGCTGGATGAGGTTCATTTGGGATTTCCGATACCCCAGTAACCAGAAAACAGCCATATGAACTACGCGCTGATGTATAGTTTTGTCAATACAAACTCCCGATGACCGAGGGCTTCTGCCGCGGTGAGACGCCCGTTGCAGGTTCGGATAATCATGTCTATCAACTGGTCACCGGCCTCATCAAGGGTCAATTCTCCCTTCAGAATGGGTGAAACGTCCAAATCGATATGTTCACTCATCGTCCGGCATGTCAGAGGATTGGCTGAAAGCTTGATGACCGGCAAAATCGGATTTCCGATAATATTTCCCTGGCCGGTGGGAAACAAGTGCACAACAGCGCCGGAAGCCGCCCACAGGGTCACCGCCTCAGCCGCAGCCGATGAGGTATCCATAAACCACATACCGGGGCCGGTAGGCGCCTCAGCCGGTTTTAGTACACCCACATAGCTTGATTTCTTACCGATTTTTTGCAGATTGCCAAACGCTTTCTCCTCGATCGTGGTCAGCCCCCCTCTGATATTGCCTTTTGTGGGCTGAGATCCTGACAAATCGTCGGTTTTGTTCTGAAGGATGACATCATTGTAAGCATTGAATGTGCGCATAAAGGCTTCGCCCACTTCGGGGGTTGCTGCTCGCTCTTTGCAAACCAGCTCCGCACCCATGATCTCGGAGGTTTCGCCAAAACATGTGGTTGCTCCCATTTCATTGAGTTTGTCAAAGACGTTTCCCACTGTTGGGTTTGAGGCGAGCCCTGAAGTGGTATCGGATTCCCCGCATTTGGTGGAAACATAGAGCTCATCCATTGAACATTCAGTTTTTTGAATCTCAGATGACCATTGAACATACTCCATGGCCTGGCGAGAGGCTTTGGCGATGGTGTTAATGTCTCCATCACGTTCAATGGAAAAACCCTTGACCGGCTTTCCGGATTGAGCAATGCCCTCTACCACTCGATTGGTCCACTCTGGTTCAATACCAATCACAACCACCGCCGCCACATTGGGATTTGTTCCGGTCCCGATAAGGGTTCTGAAAAAAAGCTCCAAATCCTCACCGAACTGCAACCGGCCATAGGGGTGAGGAAGTGCCATTGTCCCTTTAATGTTATTGGCCACTGCTTCGCAGGCCGCGTTGGAAAGATCATCCAGAGGCAGTATGATTGTGTAATTCCTGATACCCACCTTGCCGCTTTCTCGTCGATAACCCAAAATTTTCGGTATATTCATTTTTACCATCTCTTTGTCTTCAAATTGTGAGTGTGAACGTGATCTCCAGCCTTAATGTCCGCTACAACTTTGCCGATGTCATGACCATATTTAATGACGATATCGTCTACCGCAAAATCCTTTAAGGCGATTTTGTGGCCCAGCGGAATATCTCTTAAGGTCTTTATTTCTATTGGATCTTGGGTGTCCATAAACAGACCTTTCGCCACCTGGCCGGCTTTGATGTCCTCCGTGGCAACTCCCACCGTATCCGTTTTTTCGTGAACTAAAAATTGAATCATGAATTAACCTCCTTATGGTGCTCCGAATCATTTCCATTCTTGCTTTGAGAGTTTTGAAAGACCAGATCGCCCCCAATGTTGTTAGTATCGCTATAAATTAAAATCATTTTCTGCCATGTTATTCGCAATTTGTCAAATGACACCTAGCTTTTTATATATTTCGGGTAATCTGCGCTTTGCTTCCGCCTTGACACTAAAATATAAATGATTGCCGTGTGCATCCATGGCCACGGTCAACGGTCCGAAGTCCTTGACCCTGAATTGGTATAAGGCTTCGGGATGGAGATGTTCCCAGTAAACCGCTTCGACCGCTTCAATTTGTTGGGTTTCCAGAGCTGCTGCACCGCCGACAATGGCTAAATAAACGGCCCCAAATTTTTTCATGGCTTCCAGACTGCCTTCATACAGTCCAGCCTTGCCGATAATGGCCCGAACGCCATATTTTTCAATAAGCAGCGGGGAAAATCGATCCATACGCACGCTGGTGGTGGTCCCGACACAAATAGGCTCCCATCGCTCGCCGACTTTCTTTAAGCTGGGCGCAGTGTGGATACAGGGCATACCCTCTAAACTCACCGGTGGCTCATGGTTTTGGTCAAACATGTAAATCTGGGTGAGATCACGTATACCGAATAACGTCCCATCAAAATGAACGATGTCCCCCACCTTTAGCTGCCTTACATCTTCCTCCGAAAAAGGCGTCTTGAGGTTATATTTGGACATGCAATGTACCTCCTCTGGTCTTTATCAAAATAATTTTTATGATTCCTGACAACTCGACCTTACGGTGTATTGGGTAACGAGGCTGATAGTCGAATTATCCTTACAGCGAACTTTCGGGGCTGTTTCTCAAGCTCTTTTGAGAAGTCTTTATTATCCATTTTTATAATTGGCTGCGCTGAAAGCGTATTCCTTAACTTTAGATCACTTGAAACTTAAGTCTCTTTTATGTTCCAACCCGCACAGTTTAATATTAGAACTAATAACCATACTCAATTTCACCGTTCGGGTAAATCCTGGCCCTTGCTCTGCGGGCCGGCCAACATTGGGTGTTTACGGCTACCGGGTTTTGGGTAATGTGAGTATGTGCGGTTTCGATGTGCACCGCCAACGTCGTAATGTCACCGCCAAGTCCCATGGGGCCGATACCGGTGGCATTGATGGCCTCTTCTAGTTCGACTTCCATTTCGGCAACATGCGGGTCTTGATTGCGTTGGCCGACCGGTCTGGCAATCGCTTCTTTGGCCAGACGCATCACCAGATCCGATGTGCCTCCCATGCCCACACCGATAATGCCGGGCGGGCACGGATTGGCACCTGATTCTATTACAGTATCCAGAACAAATTTTTTCGGTGCGTTTATGCCGTCGGCCGGGATGAACATCTTCATTTTACTCATATTTTCAGAACCCGAGCCTTTTGGCACCATTAAAATCTCCAGGGAATCTGTAACTTTTGCAAAATCAAAATAAAAAACAGGAAGCCGATCTCCCACAGACGTTTGCGGATTTACTCTTGTTAAAAAATGGGTTGAGCTACCCCGAAATGGAAATTCCTGGGTGGCTCGTTTGGCACCTTCGGTCAATCTCGCCTTAATCTCAGCGCCGTTCCAAGAGAATGCGGAACCGATTTTAACCATATAAATGGGCAACCCGGTGTCCTGACAAATCAAGGTCTTTTTTTCATCGGCAATATCCACCGTCTTTAACATGGCCTTGAATATCTCTTTGGCGGTGGGTTGAGATTCTTTTTCATACGCTCGCTTTAAAGCCGTGCGAACATCCGGTGGAAGATCGCAAAGCGCACGAATGTATAATTGCTTTCCCGCTTCCTCTACCAACTTGTAATCAAAACCATTCATATGATTTAGCCTCCCTGTTTGTAAAGTGCTTTGTCTGTTATTTCATCTCGAGATATGGTTCTCATTGAATAGCGATCAAAATCCAACGATAATATAAAATCGGCCAGGTCACCTAATTCTTGCTCGCTGAGATCATATTTGGGCATAATACTCCATGGACTGACGGCCTGGGCGTCTTTGATGAACTTCTTTAGCCAGTCCTTGGTTCTATCTTTGGCCACCACGTTGGAAAGATCGGGGCCTTGGATACGCCCTCCCCTGCCCAAAATGTGATGACAATAGCCACATTCTCTTTCCGCAAAGGTTCTTAAGCCTCTTTGCTCCGATTGCGTCAGCTGTCGGTCGGGAACCGCGATGATATTGCCATAGGAGCGGGCACCTTCAAACCCCATAAGCGTAAGATAAACAATCCCCACCAGGCAGGTAACACCGGCTGCTGTTGCCAGGGGACGGTTGGCCGGTCCGCGGAGGTCTGTTTTGCTTAAAAAGGGCAGATAAAATAAAATAATGATCCCAAAAAAAGGTATGACAAGGCTGCCGACGATTTCAAATTTACCGGGGAAAAAGGTCAAAAGCTGAAACAACCACATATAATACCATTCCGGTCTGGGAAGGTAAGCCGGATCAACGGTTCCGGCCACCTTTTCCAAAGGCACTTCTGCAAAAATGGCGAGAATAAAAATCAAGCCAAAAACAATTCCGAAAGCAAGAGAACATTTGAATAAATGTTCTGGAAAGAACCGGTAGGTTTTTTGTTCTTTCGATGATTTTAAACTGTCAGGCTCGGAGATATCATGCAACCGAACCAAATAAATATGAAACGCAATCAAAAATGCCATCAGGGCCGGCAGAATCAGTGTGTGGATGGCATAAAACCGGGTCAATGTCAAACCCGAGACGGTTTCACCGCCAAGCAATAATCGGGCAAGAAATCTTCCAATAAGTGGAATGTCTTTCGGTATATTGGTGCTGACCACCGTTGCCCAATACGCCTTTTGATCCCACGGCAATAAATAACCGGTGAAACCGAAACCTAAGGTCAGCAGAAACAAACAAACACCGACGATCCAGGTCACCTCGCGCGGCGCTTTTAATGCGCCGCTGAAGAAATTGTGCGCCAAATGAACAAACACCAAAATGACCATGGCGCTGGCACCCCAGTGATGAATCCCACGAAGAATCCCACCCATAGAAACGTCGTTCATAATGTAGCCGATGGACGCATAGGCCTGATCCGGTGAGGCATTATAATAAAAGGCCAAAATCATTCCGGTGACGGCTTGAACGACAAAAAGCAACGCACACACGCTGCCCAATGTGCCTGTCCAACCGAGATCACCCGGAAGCGGTTTTTCCATAAACGGCTTTAGATATTGAGGCCATCCCAGACGGTCACTGAGAAAGGTAATTAATTTAGACATATTAAATAATTGAGGGATTAAGGCTAACCCATTTCCACCAACACATCTCCGTCTTCTAGTTTAAAGGCGTATCGGTCCAAGGGACGCGGAGGAGGACCGGCATTGACATTGCCGTTAATATCAAAAGCGCCGCCATGGCAGGCACACAGAAAAAGCTGTTTTGTTTCATCCCAATGGACGGTGCACCCCAGATGGGTACACTGACTGTTATAAACTACCAAAGGATTTGTAACCGGCCCGCGATACACCATTACCGGTTTAACCATTTGACTTTTATAGAATCCGTCAATCACCTCATACTGCACGCTGATGGTTTTTACTTTTCCGGGGGGAAACTGCGCTAGCCTGCCTAACCGGAGCCACTGTTTCGGAGCCTTGCGTATCGAAGGACCGATGGTCGCAGACGCCAGTACCCCGCCTAAAACCAGCGCCGTAGCGGCACCAAATCCATAGGTTGCACGTTTCAGAAATTTTCTGCGGGAGAGTTCCGGATTTTCCTTGACTTGTTTTTCGATTGCCGGAAGATCTTCAACGGTTTGCGAGTCTTGAAATGTTTGTCTAAATGGTTCTTTTAGCGCACAGCGCTGGATATATTTAATAGCCCGCGTCGGGCTGATTTCTTTGGGGCATATATCCGTGCAATTAAACTCTAACCGACAATTATAGCAACTTGGCATGATCCGGGTTATGCGTTGATCGTAAAGCCCATCACGACTATCGGCCAAAAGCGTAAATGCCCTGTTTAAGGCTGCCGGACCGAGATATTCGGGATGGTGGTACATCATGGTGCAGCTGGAAACACAACACCCACAGGCGATACATTCGGTTGAAAGGCCAATGTCTTCACGTTCTTTGGAATCGGGTCGGATAACAGCGGGCTCCTCATTATCATCGGATGAGTCAAAGTAAGGCAGCGCTTGTCTGTACTTTTCAAAGAAGGGGTCCATATCCACAACCAGATCCTTCACGATGGGGAAGTGATTCATGGGACGCAATGTAATTTCTTTTCTTTTGATATTCCCAAGGATGGTCTTGCAGGCAAGCCCTTCACGGCCATTGATCACCATCCCGCAGGATCCGCACATGCTCACACGACAAGCGTAACGAAAGGCGATGGTGGGATCCTGTGTTTTCTGGATTTGGAAAAGAACATCCAGAATCGTTGTTTTGCTTTCATTCTCTATTTCCACCTCAAAGCGGTCGTAATAACCTTTTTCTCCAGTAGTCGGATCATAACGAAATAGTTTAATGATTCTCTTTTGGTGAAGATTTTTTAGCATTTATAAACCAAATCCTTTTTAGATCAATAAATTCGTGTCCAAATGATAATGAATAGAACAATTCCCAAGGCAGCAAGCCCTGCAATGAGAGCCTTTTGATATTTTACATTGACGATATTAAAATCCAACAGAATGACTCTTAATCCTAAGACAGCGTGAAAGGTAACGGTCATTAATAAAAGAAACTGGATTACCGGTTTATAAGTCAGGGTAAGATGCAATCCAAGAAATAAAATAATCGCCAAGGCAGAGATGCGCTGCCATATCCAGGCCCACATTCCTACCTGGGTGTTCCGCCACCGATTTTCATCGAGTTCGCCCTTTGAAAGGGGTTCGCGATATTGAATTTTCAGATCTTCTTGCATGCCTCTTTATCTCCTAAGACACATCATTTCTTTATTAACTAATATTCAATGTCCAAAACGTTTGGAATTTTGAATTTAGGTCATTGTGATTTGTTTGTTATTTGAGATTTGTGATTTGTAAGTTATTTGTTGATCTCTTCCGGTCTCAAATAATCCAGCTTTACCGGCCGCTTATCAAATATCGGCGTTTGATTATCGCTTTTGTGCAAAAAGATGTTGAATAAACCATATTCATCATTGCGTTCGGGATAATCGGATCGATAATGCGCTCCTCGGCTTTCTTTTCGTTTCAACGCCGATTGCGCGACCATTTCCGAAACCTCCAGCATATTCAACAAACTGATATATTCATTCCAGGGCATGTTGTATGCCCGGACGCCTTGGATTCTTATCTTTGACGCCTCTTCTTTAATCGATCTAAATTCTTCAACTGCCGCAGAAAGATCCTTATCGTTGCGGACAACGCCGACATTATTCCAATTTAATTCCTGTAACCGATCCCGGAGTTCAAAGGGACCATCGCCGGTGGAACGATCGAAGGGTTCTAGATAATATGATATTAACGCTTTTATTTGATTGGAAGCGGTCTCGGGTACTTTTCCCTTTTCCGTTCGAACATATTCGACTGCCGCCTTTCCGACCAGGCGTCCATATACGCAGGAATCCGCAATACCGTTGCCGCCCAGACGGTTTGCGCCGTGTATGCCGCCGGAGTCCTCTCCCGCACAAAAAAGCCGCTCCAGTGATGTGCGGCCGCCTGTGTCGATAGCCGAACCACCCATCATATAGTGAGCTGTCGGAGAGACCGGCACAGGTTTGCGGGCAAGATCGTAACCAAATATCCGGCAACGCTGACACATGCCCGGAAAATTTTTCTCAACAAAGTCAGCGCCCAGATGCGCGGCAACTATATGTACGCCACCGTGATCAAATGCACGCCCTTCCATCATTTCCAGATATGAAGACCGGCTGACCACATCCCGCGTTGCACGTTCCATTGACTCCGGCGCATAGCGTTGCATGTAACGTTCACCGTCAGCGTTTATCAAATGCGCACCGGCGCCTCTGAGGCCTTCTTCCAACAGCGAGCCGGCGACAACACTGCCGGGGATAATGAGTCCGGTGGGGTGAAACTGAACCATTTCCATGTCAAGCATCCAGGCCCCGGCCCGATAGAGCATCGCAAGGCCGTCCACGCGTTTCTCGGGCCCCGGCGCACAAAACCGGTAATGGGTGGGACCCCCTCCGGTGGCGACAAGGGTCGCTGCCGCTTCAACGACGACAAATGTTCCTTTTTTCAGATCCAAAACCAGGGCGCCGGTGACCTGTTTGCCGCAATCATCGGTGAGCAGATCCAACGCGCGATGCTCTTCTATCACCGGTATGTTTCGCTTTAAGATTTGCTCGGTGGTGCGGCTGATAATTTCGATGCCGGTTAAGTCACCTTTGTGGACGGTACGATCGAAAGACTGACCGGCAAAGGCCTTTTGATGTACGGTTCCGTCCGGGTTACGATCGAAAAAACAACCGTAACGGGTTTCCATCTCCTTTAGGGTGGGGGTGGCTTGTTCGACCAATGTTTTGGCCAGTTTCTGGTTGTTGATGAATTGGCCGCCCTTTAGGGTATCTTTTAAATGTTTATCATGCGAATCGCTGGGATTAAGCACAACATTAAATCCCCCCTGCACCATGCGGCTGCAGCCGCCCTTGCCCCGGAGTGCCTTTGTGACGATCAGAATTTTCAGTTCCGGGTTCGCGTCAAAAGCATTTAAGGCCGCCAATTGCGCTGCACCGCCCATCCCGATGATCAATATGTCGGTTTTTATCTTTTCCATAAGGCCGGGGAAAGTAAAATTGCTTTAAACACCAAGTAATAAATCCCAATGTCCGATATAACTACACGATGGCTTCAATATTTTTAAGCGCCACTTCACGCACGCTTCTAACATGTTTTCGCATCAATTCCTCGGCGGCGTCCGCGTCTCTTTTTTCAATCGCTTTCAAAATTTGATGATGCTCCTTGACGGTTTTTTGGGCCCGCTCGGGCAGCACGACCGTCCGCAATCGGATGATTTGCAAGTGGGCATTTACAATCTCCATCATGTTTTTGAGCATCCGGTTGTTACTTGCGCCAAGAAGCAGGGAATGGAATTCGACTTCAGAACGCGTGTAATTGATCAGCTCTCGATCTTTTTCCGGAATGGTACTGACTTTCTCAAGCGCTTTTCGAAGTTTATCCAGCGTTTTTTCATCCATATTTTCGCTGGCAAGACGAGCCACCAGCCCTTCCAAGACCTCCCGAATGAGAAGAATCTCGCAAACATTGGTTTCGGTTAAATCGGCAACAAAGGCGCCTCGACGGGGGATGATTTTTACAATTCCTTCATTCTCCAAACGACAAAGTGCCTCTCTGATGGGGGTTCGACTGACGCGAATTTCTTTTGCAATTTGTTCTTCGTTGATTTTTTTCCCGGGTTCAATATCTCGCAGAATGATCATATTTTTTATAATATCGTAGGTCTGATCCCTTAAATTGGTATTATTAACGATTCTTTTCATTTTAACCCCACCTCAAGTTAAATGGAACGCAAACCCGCCTGACATGCCTGGCCGCCATCGCCAGCGCTCCATTCGGCCCGAGCTAATAGTGAGTCCAGGCGAGGCGGGCAGGCAGGCCACGAGCAGTCAGGTTTGCGCAGATATTTACCGATAGAAATATTTTTTATTAATTTAAAAATCTTGATGATCTGTGATTATCTGTGTCCGAAAAAAGGAAATTGAGCTATGATTCAATTATTTGTATATTGTATAATGTATATCGTATATTTTATTTTTAGATCCTTTGTCAATGTTAAAAGTTAATTTACCTTAACACAAAGAATAATATAAATTAAAGGGTGTGATTTAGGATTGAAGTGTCGGTAATATATCTACTGAACTTCAAAATGCAAAATTAACTGACCTTAAGGAATCTTATGCCTGGCGGCACTGGAAGTATATGTGGGATGCCAAAAAACAGGGTG
>WOR8_10001808_pt1 | contig 35383 bp, 35 predicted proteins | sample DeeMarSeWOR38_10_FD_19890 | JGI IMG/M metagenome (IMG submission 19890) | reverse complement strand
TCGTATTACGCGTTACGTGGGTTAAATTCCATGTTTCACCCATTGGGTGACAGCGGTCAATCCAAAAAACGGGTATAACGTTCTGAAAATAAGCCTATTATAACCGTTGAACCCTGAACTTGGAACCTGGAACCAATCAGTTTAGGTTTTAATTGGGGATAACTTCTCCAACAATCGAGGTGTCATGGGAACCCGTTTTGAGAGTTCGAGGTGAGCTGAATCGCACAAAATGACCACAAAATCAATGCCTACGGCGATCTTCAGCTTTGATTGACAAAGATGAATCTGCGTTCGGTACCTGTTTCCCGTTCCGTGTTCGGTATTCGCCTGCGATCTGCTCCGCTTCTGCGATCTATTTGGGACCTTCTCTCTGGGTTGCGTTTAATAGTTGCTGGTTGTCTTCTTTCTGATCCGGAGCGAGTACCGCCATTATCAAGCAGCGCAATCAAGCCGTCTAACCCGCTCATAGTCGCCTCCTATTTTTTTTCTACCGGATATTCGGCATCCATCCAAGCCTTCCAGCCCCCCTGGATTGCAAATACGCTTTCGTACCCATGTTGCTTAAAAAATTGCGCCACCCTGACGCTTGTTTTCTCCTTCCGTCACGCACAGTAAAATATTAAGGTTTTGTCTTTAGGATAATTGTTAAACCATTGGTTCGCAGTGTTCGGATCCTCCCGAATTGAAGTTGGAATTTTGGAGCTGCTTCGCCACCAATTTCGAGCTTTGCGAACATCTATAATAACGATTTGCGAGTCGCCCAGCCTTTGCTTGACTTGGTGAACGGAAATCCTGGGAATATCCGTTGGGTCATCTGCCGTCGAGACGGTCGCATTGCCCATCGTCAGCAGGAGAGCGATCCCCAGGATTGCATATTTTAATAGATGGCTAAAGGGCATCTGATCTAGTTACCGTCCTGATGTCATCTTGTTACCGGAAAATCCAAATGTCAAGAGGAAATAGGGGTCCGCGTTGGTTCCTGAGCATATGCCATGCCGGCTTTGTCCTGAACGGGCGTCGGCGAGGCCAAACCTGACCGCAAAAAAAAGGGGGGGCTCCACCGGGAGCCACCCCCCACCCTAAGGAATTATGTAGAACAGTACGCCCGCCAGCGCACTGTTAACTCTGTTATCGGCTGATTTTTTGTATACTTTACCCCTAAAGCCATAATGTTTTGAAAATATTGCTTAGACGTTAACTTAAGTATACTGTTTCTATATTTATTTTGAACTTTAAGTTATTCGTTTCCTTGACAAAATTTAAGATCAGAGATAATAAGTAAAAAAGGAATTACGATTAAAATGGAATCAACACTAAATTGGTTGACAAGCAACTGGGATAAATTTAGCATTTGGGTTACCAATCAGCCCACATTTGTAGAGATAGCATTCGGGATTGGGCTTTTTTACGTGGTGCTGCAGATTGCAAAAGGATTATACAGATTATCTGTTTTTGTCGTATCAGGTCTGTTCGCATCTCCCAGCCGATTTAACAAACAGAAAGATCTTCGACCTAAAACCAGCAGCTCCAAACCAGTCACTCTCGATGACGACGCCCCGCCTTTTGTCTTCCGATAATTCGGCTGAGTAAGAACACTCCTTCAGGAAATAATCAAACCAACTCGTCAGCAGCTACCGCCTTGCGCAGTATCTCAGCTAATTCTTCTTCGGTTAGGGCAATCGGGTTTCCCTGCATACTGCTTGCTTTCCGAGATTTTGCCACAATGCTTGGAAATTCCACATCTTTGATGCCGTAAACCGACAGCGGAGGAACATTCAGTTGCGAACACAGTTTCTGAACATATGCGACACCGTCCAGTGCGCGAGCATCAGGCTCATCTGTAATGATGCGAGCGACTTCATGAAAACGATTTAACGCCGGGCATTCAGGGTCACGCGCCTGAAGAGCCTTGATGTTGGTTTGCATCACGTGGGGTAAGAGTCCGGCACAGAGGGACCCATGGGGTGCATCAAACATTCCGCCCAGAGGACCGGCAAATCCATGAACCGCGCCTAACTTTGCATTGGCCAACGCCAATCCTCCGAAAAGACTCGCCACGCACATGTCCGTTCGGGCCTCTGAATCGTCACCGACAAGATAAGCTCGTTTCAATGCGCGTGCGGCTCGTTGGAGGCCTTCGCGGCAAATCCCATCGGTTAGCGGATTGGCATTGCGGGAGACAAACGCCTCCAGTAACTGTGTGAAGGCATCCAGTCCGGTGCTGGCGGTAATCTCCGGGGGCATCGAAAAGGTCAGCTCCGGGTCAATGATGGCCAAATTCGGCAGCATATATGGACTGCGCATGCTGACCTTAACCCGATGTTCGGGCGAATCAAGGACAGCATTGCGCGTGACTTCAGTTCCGGTGCCGGCTGTCGTTGGAATGGCTATAAAAGAAGCTGATTTGTTGGTAAGCGGTTGGCTGCTGCCGATCACTTCCAGATAATCCATCAAATCGCCTCGGTTTGTCAGCAGTGCTGCGACGACCTTTCCGGTGTCAAGCACACTTCCCCCTCCAATTGCAATCACAAAATCACAGGCATCCTTGCGAGCCTGCCGCACTGCAGCCAGCGCTAATTCTGTGGTCGGTTCTGCCGGAACACAAAACTGTGAAAAGCGGATATGCTCCCTTTTCAACGTATCCATCAGTGGAGCAGCACGGTCAGCGTTTCGGCCGGTAAGGACAAACGCGTGCCGTCCGATGTTGGCTGCTAAGCTGCCGGTTTGGCGTATGCTGCCTGTTCCAAAAATGATGCGGCCGGCGGTGGCGAATTCAAATTGCATGGTGCGTTCTCTTCCTTTTTAAAATTTTTCGGGTTTTCTTCAAAGCCGGTCAAACCCACTGGAGCTTTCGGGATAACCTATTAATCTCTTAGGAATTATTCTCGATAATAACAGATATTGAACAGGCATCTCATCCCCACCCCCTTTCATCGGGAAACACATTAGAGAATTTCATCGAAGTACGTGGCTCTGCCATCATATCGGCAACCGTATCACGCCATTTTTCATAGTGCTGGGTTTCTTTGTGCCGCAAAGGGTCATCTGCTGTGCGATATACCTCAACCAGCACAAAACGAGTGGGATCATCCTGTTGTTGAATAACGTCAAATCGGGCCACTCCAGGCTCTCTGATACTATTGCGCGCATTTTCGATACTGGCGGCTTTAAATGCCTCCACATCCTGTCGATGAACATGCACAAAGACATGAACAATAAACATCTTACCCTCCTTCGTGTCTGGTGAAAAAATGCTTCTAAACCGTCATATGTGCGTTTCGGTTTTGCAAGGCAACCATAGAGCTTATACCAAAGTTCTTTGTTTCTTGAAAGGGACGATCCTAACCCACAATAATTAAGTCTCTTCAAATTAATTCAAGAAGAAGTGGTCATTTCATCGTCCAAAATAGATAGACGATTTGAAAAATTCATACTGAACTGACATTTTCCGGCAAAAAAATTGACGATATGTGTCATGTTGTCGATGACACTATTTCACGAAATCTTTTTAACTAATTGAAATTGAATTTAATTTTATGAGTTTCCAATTTTGGCATAAAATTTGTAGACAACAAAGATACGTTGTTGTGCAGTGCAAATTGCCTGTTCATCACAAATCTAAAGCTTCTCTGGTGTGCGTGCATCTTCTCTACTGGGCTCTCACGATTGAAGACTGAGGAATCGCACCGTAGGAGAATAACGGCATTGTGGGAAGTTTTACTCATATTTCAAAAGGGTTGTGATGGTCTATAATTCCGAAAACACACGGAGTTGCGACGCATTTTGCATGAAGTGCGCATACGTTGTTTTGAATCCCGTTGAATGCCCCTCGGTTGCCAGACGGGATTTTTTGCTTCTGAAGGGAGGCACCGGTCATGATTTCGTCTATTAGCAGAACAGTTTCAGCGCTGCGCGCCTATCAACAAAAAATGGAGGTGACGGCCGACAATATCGCCAACGTCAGCACAGAGCGATTCAAAAAAAGCAGCGCCACTGCCATAGAAGGTTCGAATGGTGACGTGCAACTGAACATAAAACCCGTAAATACAGAAGGATATCGCTACCATGAATTTGAAGGCGATAAGATGGTTGAAAAAGAAGGTTCAAATGTTGACCTGGGAGAAGAGATTCCGGAGATGATGATCACTCAGCGTGTCTACGAAGCCAATTTAAAAACGCTCCAGACGCATGACAGAATGCTGGGGTCACTGTTGGACATTATCAGCTGACAAAGCCATTTTCCGCGTTTTAAAGCCTTATATCTTCTGGTTTAGCCAATCGGCCGGCCTTTTGAGGTTATCGGCACACCCCTGTCTACCAAATTTTCAAGCGTTCTTTTACAAACGTTCGGGCGATATTACGTCTTCTTCGGCATTATTTTCCTTAAGGCTCTTTAACCGCTGAATATGCCGATTTTCTTCAGAAATGATCTTTTCAAGAAACGTCACCGTTTCCGGGTCTTCGATAAACGGCCGCAGCATTTCGTAGAACATAACTTTATCGCGTTCAAACTCGGCTGCGAGCGTAAGAAGTTCCTCCAAATTTTGTATTTCCGAAAAATTGGCTTCCCTGAGAGAAAAACTTTGACTTCCCAACGCATCTGCTAACAGCGTCCTTCCCATCTCTTCAATTGCAGGATCCGATAGGTTCGGGTTTATCTTTTCTTTTAATTTGCTAAACCATTTTGCATGATTAACCTCTTCTTCAGCTAACCATTGAAGGGTTGAAAGCAAGGATGAATTGGTGAGTTTAGCCTGAGCCGATCGGTAGATTTTTTCTGCATTTTTTTCTATTTGAATAGCCAATTCGATGACATCTCGAATGACAAACATAATGCCTCCCTTATCACCGCGAAGCCGGTAGCTGTGAACCGGGTTTTAACCAATGCCTGACCCAAAGGACCAGGTTTTCGGTGTGTGAATAACACGTTGCTTCACAATAAACCATTTGCTCTCATGTGTAAATGAATGTTTAGGAGATACGCATTTTGCGTTGAATCTGCATTTAAAACACTTGATATAGGGGAATGCCTCTGCTAATTTTTTGCTAAGTGTGGAGATTGCATGATTTCTTTATAATAACCGACCATTCGGCGACACGTCTGCCAAACAGTGAGAGGAGGAATGTCTATGTCTTCTGGTTTGCATCAAAAAAGTCCATTTCTGTCTGCCCAGGAAGCCGCGCTTTCCGCGAAGCGATGTGCGGATTCACCTCAGTGCAAATCCCCCTCATACCTTTTGGCGTTCCAGGATCCGGAGTTTCTCTTGCTGGACGAATTGCGACCGGTGCGGTTGCAACTGGAGCTATTAAAGCCGGAGCTGATTCTGCAGGAGCAACACATCGAATCGACCATAGTAATATTTGGGAGCGCACGAATTAAGGACCCGCAAACCGCCGAATCCCAGCTCGTGCAGGCGCAGACAGATTATCGTGCAAGCGGTGACGATCCTGTTATAGAAAAAAAGGTAGCGGCGGCCCGCCGAAGTCTTGAGAACAGCCGGTTTTATGAAGAAGCGCGTAAACTGGGCAGCTTGATTTCCCGCAACACCGGCAAGGATAAACTGGTAGTAATTACCGGCGGCGGTCCAGGTATCATGGAAGCTGCCAATCGCGGTGCTCATGAGGCGGGCATACCGAGCATCGGGATGAACATTGTTCTCCCCCATGAACAGGAACCGAATCCGTATATTACGCCAGACTTAAATTTCCAGTTCCACTATTTCGCTGTTCGCAAGATGCACCTTTTGATGCGGGCAAGAAGCTTGGTAGCATTTCCAGGCGGATTCGGTACTTTAGATGAGCTCTTTGAGACGTTGACGTTGATTCAAACGCGGAAAGTCAAGCCAATCCCTGTCCTGCTCTTTGGCCGGGAATTTTGGAATCGAGTAATAAAATTTGAGGCATTGGTAGATGAAGGGACTATATCGCAAGAAGATTTGGATTTATTTCAATACGTTGAAACTGCCGAAGATGCATGGGCGGTCATCTCAAAGGCTCTTGCGCTCTGAGGATTGACTTCGATTGAGTCGAAACAAATTCTAAAAGTCTCAAACAGTGGTAAAATACGACTGCAGTTCCTTGATGACGGCTACCTTGGCGTCTAATTCCACATCAGCTTCAAAAACAAATTCAAGCAGAAATATCATTTTATAATCCACAGCGGTTGTTTCATATTTTTGATATGATGTTACGTTAACGTCCTTCAGTTTGGCATCCCGATGTTTTTCAAACAACCCGCTTCGAGTCAAAATAAGTTGGATGGCCTCTTTGGCATCATCAAGATTCTCCAAAACAATTTCAATTCCGTCCAATTTCTTGACGGCTTTAACAATCTTATCACCTTCGATTTTTGTTTTCATTGTATCATCTCACGCTTTCCGAGCTTATCTTACTGAATATTTCGCACATATCACATCTTAACTAAAATCTAAACTGATCGGTTCAGGTTGAGTGGTTCAACGTCCAAGGTTCCCGGTTAAAGTGCTAGACAAGTCCCAGCAGTTGATAATGAAGTCTGGAAATCATCATCTTATAACCTTTGAACGCTGAACCCAAAACCTGGAACCGATCACTTTAGGTAAAGACTTATCATGCTAAATTTTTGAAAATTTATCAAGTACGATCATTTTTAATTTACTCCTGCTGATTAATGGTTAACTTAAAAATTAAATCGAAGCTATAGTTGGGGTTTATCGGAAGTGATGTAGCTTGCAGGGAATAAATATTGCGTTCAGACCCAATTCGATGGTAATAAAATCCAAACACCAGCGATTCCTTCGTGCTAATCTTTCGAATGCCAAGGCCTAAATGGCTGCGCCTCAGTCTCGGTCATTCCTGAAGGGAGTTTGCTATGAAAAGCGTAACAATAGTATTGGTCATGGTAGTAAACTGTCTGATTGCGTCATCCTTGCAGGCCGATATTTACGAGTGGACCGATGAGAGCGGAGTAAGACATTTTACCAACTATGCTCCACCGGATGATGCTAAAATTTTAATGAAAACCAAGGAGGTTCCTTACGATGAAGCCGCCGATCGTGCCCGTAGGGAAGCCGAAGAACGCCAGCGATTAGAGCTTGCACGTTTGGAGCTCGCTGAAAGAGAGGCAGATCTTGAACGACGGGAAGCGGAGGCGCAGCGCAGGCGGGTTGAGGCCGATCGCGAGGCTGATAAATTGCTGCAAGAGGCCGAAGAGATTCTGACCTCCTCGCGAGAGGACCGTTATTCCTATCAAACGTTTGGTTGGGGACGTTTCGGCCGAGGTTATGCGTACAATGAATTATACCCGGTTTCCCCTTTATTTAACGAGCATCCCTACAATAGGTGGTACTACCGCGGAAAACGCGGCAGCATATACTATACGACACCCCGTGTAAAGCAACATCGCAGCCATCGCTATTATGGGGATAAGCAATATTACGGCCATAAAAAGAGCTATGACCATACCAAACTTCGTCATAACCATACCTACCGACCCAATCACCATTTTAAATCCTCCGGTCACCTCCGTTTTAATTCCCCAGGGGGTTTCCAAAGCAGTGCGGGCCGCGTTGGCCGAGGCGGAATCCGGGTAGGAATCAGACGATAGACATGTCCATTTATAATCAGGTTCCGGTCAGAAATCCATCGTGAATCTACCTTTTCTTCGGCTGCGACAAATCTGGAATCTGAAGGAACCCAAAAAATTGTGGTGATCGTAGGTGTGAATATGAATACGGTAAGGTATTGTTGAAGATGGGCTCCTGCTGCAATATCACTTTGGGTCTAAAAAGTCCTGTAGATTAATGATCTTTTCATCGCTTTTCAGAGCACCTCTTAGGCTGGCGGTTGTGCCTTTCACTTTTTCCTTCCGCAGTTTATTGATCAGCGTTTGGAGCTCGGCGTTACCTTCGATCAGTTTCTGAATTTGTTCTTTCAATTTTTCCCACCCCTTCTCAAGGTCCTGGGTATCCACCTTGAAATTGCCCAGCTGAGATAGCAGGGAGCTCACGTGGAACAACATACCGAAATGGGTAGTTCCTTGGAGGTAGTAGGGGCAGTGCGCCCATAAACTTATACAATCAAAACCTTTTTTGGCTCCCTCCGATTGAATAATGGAATGGATGGCACTGGGGCCTTGATAGGAAATCGGATTGACATTGTGTTCTTTCAGACGAGATTCTATCTCTTCGGTTGACCCAAGCCCGGACATGATTCTATCGGTATGCAGGACATTATCATACATACTTCCTAAGGTAATGATCGTTTTTATTTTCAGGTCATGGCAAAGCGAAAACAATTCATCACCAAATTGAAACCATCTTAGACTGGGTTCATCGGCCCTGAGAATGACCAAGTCGTTTTGATCCGCCTGGGTTGTGACAGCGTAAAACGCGCCACCAGGTGATGTTACGCTTTTCAGAGCGCCTGCTTCGATATCCACCAACGGACGATGTTCATCAAAACGATAAAAACAATCGGGATCGAGGTCGGCGAACGGTCGCCCCTTTAGCCTCCGTATAAGATAGGTTGCCGTGCCGCTGGAAACATTGAGGGCATTTCCCCATCCATCAAATCCGGCAATAAACAGAGGATTTTTAAGCGATGGCAACTCTCGGAGCTGTATACCTTTGTCATTCATATGCTAAATTTGACATTCAAGATAGAAAATGTCAAGCTGAGACAATACCCGCAAAAAACAATGCCAATTTCAGCGTCTCACGGCCAGGCACAAACCATCGTGATTCGGCGAGTGAAACGGCAGGTACGAATATAATGCAACGGATGACCACGCCGGGTGTTTGGCTATCGTATCGTTAAACGGACCGGCTTCTTTGAATCCCACATTGTCGACTACCAATAGGCCGTCTTTCTTCAAAAGCGATTCCAGGTGGGGAAGTGTGGGAAAATAGTCTTCTTTGTCAATGTCCACGAAAATAAAATCGAAAACGTCCTTAATTTTCGGCAATTCGACCAGTGCATCGCATATCCTAACTTCTACTCGCTCTGCCAAGCCGGCCTTCTTAAAATTGCTTCGAGCTCGTGACGCCATCAATTGATCATTTTCCAGGGTCAACAGATGACCATCAAATGGCTTGCATGCGTTGGCTAAATATATGCTCGAATAGCCCGTGGCCGTTCCGAGCTCCAGGATGTTGCGTGCACGGGTTGCTCGTGCTAGAATAAATAGGAGTTCTCCGACGACAGGGCCGACGATTGGAATCTCCTCCCGATAGGCTTCCTCTTCAAGTTCAATCAATAAGCTATCTCTATCAGGGATAAAGCGTCCAAAATATTTCTCGGGATCGGAAACGATTTCAGACATATTTCCTCCTTTTAAAACAGCTTCATTTGGTCCCGTTGAACGTCGTCGAAATGTTCAATAAACAATTCAACTTGACGCTTCAAAGATTCTATGCGTTTTATGTTTGATAATTTCCAACGATACAATTCGTTGCGAAGTTGACGACTCTCCTCAGCCAAAGCTGCCACTATCTGAGATTTGGCAGGTTCCCAAAGCAGGTGCGCGTCTTCGGCAAGCAGTCCGACTTTCCGAAGATGCCACTGGCAGTGAAGTTCCCACCATGTTGAAGATAGCTCACCGTTTGCTTTGGCTCCTTCAAAATAATAGCTTGCCCATTCCAATTGTGGCAAAGGGATATGCAGATCTCGAGCGACATCTCGTAGCACCAGTTTCCCCTCCGAGGTGTGCTTGTCGAATGCAATCCAATATGGAAAAACGTCACCGGTAGGTGCCAGCGCTTTGATGGTTGGCACCTTTACCGTAACCGCTAAATACGCGGCTGCTTGAATGACAGCTTTATCGCGCGGCAAGCCTTCATTCCTGAACCGCTTTGCATTTTCGATCAACCCCTCCGGCGCTCCGTGTTCTTTTGGAGAGGCAATCCATTGCCAGAAATCATCCGGCCGTTTAATAGCATTGGCAACAATTCTGAGATGCTTATCTTCGGGTTTCCCCGTAAGCACCGTTGTGTCACCTTCAGCCAGAGCATACGCTAAGTACCCCAGACCAGAGGCATCTCTGGATTTCATCGACCGTGTGACTTTAACTAGGGCCGCAACTTTGCTGTGAAATTTTCTGTTGAATAGAAGTTCACTGCCTAACGGCCAGCATTCTTCAAAGGTAATTATAGCTGTGCGAGTTCGATACCAGTTTTTGTCCTTTGAACTTAAGCTTTCCAGCAGGGCGCTGGTGGTATATACGAGGTCTATATCGCCGCGCCGAACAGCCTTTTGCAGCAACGAGCGATATCTTGCCTCGCTATCGGATCGGTTAATCAGCATGGCTGGGATCGATGGTTTATAACGGGATACCGATTCGACGTTCGGCAAAACAAATGGGTGATACGTTTTTTCCTAACGTGTTAGTTCCCACTCCTAAATCCTGGTGTTTCCGGTGTCAAAATTGCGATCTTATTGTCTTCTTCGATGATGACAGTGGTCCATTGCTTGCTTGAGTACCAGATCCCAATTTGATGGTCTTCATTGTCTAAGATGGCAGAGCCGTAAGGTGGATATCCATAAATGATATCCATCTGAGAAACCCAGCTTCTGAGCAAGGGTGTGGTAAGGGCGATCTCTTCCCAATTGCCCTTCCTGAGGTTGTACTTTTTGTTAATTCCAATAATGGCGTAGGGTATATCGCCTATGCCGCTGATGTAGTATTTATGATCTGATAGAACCTTAAAATTTTGAAACAGCTGATTTACATCACGATCTCTCTTGAGCTTACCGTATGTTAGCGACGGCAATCGCAAGTCAATAGCTCCGGCATCTAATACCATACACATTGGGATAACAGAGGCGACCAAAACTCGCAGTATTTTATGAACAAAAATCCTTCTCGCAATCATCCTTTCACTCCATTCTAATAATTTACAATCGTGTTTTCCAGCTGCTGAAGAACATATTTATGTTTCGTCTCACGGTCGGTAACAGAATAGTACCTAAAATACCACCCTTGTATCATAAACAAAAGCGGCCGGCAAATTCAGATACACACGCATAGCCTGGTTTTGTTACATTCGATTTTCTGACATTGTTGTTTCCGCGTTTCTTGAAAATCGGCTAATCGAACTTATGTTTTTGGTTTGTGTCGACGTGATAAGATCATCGCCAAAGGAAATTCGAACCATGATGTTTGAGAACAGTGTTGTGATTCACAAACCGGTCACGAAGGTTTTTGAATTTGTGACCAATTTCAAAAACAATGCAACGTGGCAGACGGATATTTTGAATATTGAAATGACGTCCGATGGTCCTCTCAGGCATGGATCCACCTATAGGTGCATGAACAAATTTATGGGGATACGCATCGAAACCGAGGCTTACATCACTGTTTATGTCCCATACAAGCAGTGTTCGTTCAAGATAACATCAAACGTTTTGACAGCCGATAGCAATTATTTTTTTGAACCGGTGGATAATGGAACCCAATTCACAACTTCAGGCGTCGTGGACCTGAAATCATTTAAATTCACCAAAATGCTTGTTAAACGAAACGTCTATCGGCAGATAAAAAACGATATGATGACATTGAAGAACGTGCTGGAAAACGGGGGATAAATGGAGAGCAGGGACGCCTTGGCTTCAAGTTTGGTCTTTTTGGTTTTTGTCCAACGTTAAGAAATCGATAAAATTATCCTTGCATACGTCCTTATCAATCGACAGAAGGTCGGCAAATGTTATCGAGGATAGTCTTTCAAACATGGCTGCTGCCGCTTCTTTCCAAATATATCGAGTCACGCATGATTCCACCCGATTACAAGATTCCGGGTGTTTATCACAGTTAACAAGCGTATCACCGCCTTCAAGCACCCTCACTATCTCACCCACCGTGATATCTTCCGGGGGTTTGCTCAACCTGTGTCCGCCTTTTGGTCCGCGGAAGCTCTTCACGTAGTCTGCCTTCTTAAGCGGTCTAATAATCTGCTCCAGGTATTTCAATGAAACATTTTGCCGTTTGGCGATATCACCCAGCTGAATGGCGCCTTGGTCGTAACGTTGTGCCATATCCAGTATCAGCCGTGTACCGTACCTGCTTTTAGTCGATAGCTTCATGCTCCGTCTCCGATTGCGTTCCGGCTTGTGCCAGTAAGGTATAAAAAACCACCCTAACAGTCAAGTTAGAAACGAGCTTTAATTTTTTATTGACGATTCTGAGGATAAATAATATTCATTTGTCGAAATGTATTCGAATAAATAAATTCTCAGGAGATTTCGATGTATGCAGATCTGAGCGGAAAGACAGCCTTGGTCACCGGCAGCGGAAAAAAAGCGGGTATCGGGTACGCCATCGCTTCAAAACTGGCGAAAAGCGGAGCGGACGTGATCCTCACCGATGTAGTCAAGGATAATAATGCAAACAATCCGCTCCCAACGTGTTCCCGTGACAACATGTCAGCCCTTGCAATGGACTTAGCCAGAGAATTCAACGTAAAGGCGGCCTTTATTGATGTTGATGTCACGTCCACTAGATCAATTCATAAAATGCTCGACAAGGTTAAAGAACAATTTAAGAACGTGCATATACTGTGCAACAATGCGGGTACGGTTTTCGGTGTTCCGAACGCCATTCACACCTATGACGAGAATGCCTGGATGAAAACATTTGACGTGAATCTTCACGGGGTTCTCAGAATATCGCAAGCGGTTGTTCCCTTGATGATGGACTCGGGAGGCAGCATCATAAATATCGCTTCCCGGGCTGCTAAAGTTCCTCCCTTGTTCAACGGTGCCTATGCCGTTTCAAAAGCCGCCGTTGTCATGCTAACCAAAGTCATGGCCAAAGAGCTTGCCGCCAGCGGTGTCCGCGTGAACGCTGTCTGCCCGGGGGTCATTGCCACAGATTTTACTCAATGGCGTTTCGAGCTTGAAGCCCAGATCCTGAATTCCACTAGAGAAGAGCGTGAATTGGAAATGGTCAAAACAATACCGCTGGGCCGCTTGGGAACGTCACAGGAAGTTGCCAATCTGGTCGCGTTTTTGGCTTCTGAAGAGTCTGCATATATGACCGGGCAGGCAATCAATGTCACGGGGGGGCAACTCATGGAAATCTGATTGGAAATCAACTGTCGCAAAAAGGAGAGAAACTATGGCGGATATAACTGGTGGTGAACTGGTGGTGAGATGTTTGCATGCAGAGGGTCTTCGGTTTATCCATGCAATTACGGACGGTACCTATATGATGATCTTAGAGGCCTTGGAACGGCTCGGCAGTGAGCTGGGAATGCGGCTGATTGTGCCACGCCACGAGGCCGCTGCCGCGCATGCGTGCGATGCTTACACGCGAGTTACGGGAGATCCGGCAGTAGTTATGGCGTGCGCAGGACCAGGCGCGGCGAATCTACTCGCCGGATTGATGTGTGCTGAAGCTGAGGGCAGTCCGGTGGTAGCTATAACGACCACCCGCCGCAGTGACATTTCAGATTCTTACGGTCATCAGGGCGGCATGCAGGTTAGCCGTCATCTTGATATTTTCAGATCGGCCGTCAAATGGAGCGGAAAAGTAGATCATTGGAGACGAATCCCCGATATGATACGTCACGCATTTCGTGTGGCGACAACCGGCCGTCCCGGCCCCACACATATTTTAATTCCCGAAAACATTCTCAACGAGCGCTGTGATGAAGACAGCATACGGATTTGGACCCCTGAAACATATCGGGTGGTTGACCAAAGGCATTATGATCCGGCTGCCATCACCAAGGCGGCTCAGATCCTGGCGGATGCGGATCTGGTAAATATCCACTGCGGCAATGGGGCTGAACGAGCAGCCGCCGGACCAGAGGTGTTGGCGCTGGCCGAGCATCTTGGAGCTGCAATAACCAACACGATCAGAGCGCGCGGCATCGTTTCCGATCTACATGAGCTGTGCTTTCACCCCACCTGTCTATCAAGGATTATGGCGAACAGTCAGGCAGATGTGGTCGTGGTTGTCGGCTCTCGGCTGGGTGAATTGAATATGTGGGGGAATCCTCCGATGTGGGGGGATCCGGAAAAGCAAAAGCTAATTCAGATCGACGCCGAGCCGACCCATATTGGTTTAAACCGGAAGGTTGACGCGGCTCTTGTGGGTGATGCCAAGATTATCCTGGCTCAATTACTCGCCGCGGTCAAAGAGCGTACCAGCAGGCGGGGAGCACACCCAAAAATTTCCGAATTTCGAAGCGTTCAAAACGATTGGCAGAAGGAACTCGACGACGCCGTGGCCGATTTGGAGAGAACGCCCATATTGACCGGTCAGATATTAAAGATATGCAATGATTTTTTTCCTGATGACGCTATTTTCGTGATGGACGGCGGCAATACCACGTTATGGAGTATTCACTACCACATACCCAAAACTCAGCGCTCAGTTGTCTATTCGATGAATTATGGCCATCTAGGTACTGGTTTGCCATACGCGCTGGGCGCGAAACTTGCCTCTCCCCAAAAGCCGGTCTACTGTGTCACCGGTGACAGTGCATTCGGTTTTAATATTCAAGAACTTGAAACTTCAGTCCGCAGCAATCTGCCGGTCACCATTATTGTAGCGGTAGACGGGGCATACGGAATGGAAAAAACAGCTCAACGTCGAATGTTCGGCCGAGAAGCGGAATGGTTCGGCCATGACCATGCACCGGTCAGATATGATCAGGTTGCGTGGGGCATGGGATGCCATGGTGAATACGTCACAAAAGGTTCTGAATTACGACCGGCACTTGAGAGGTCCCTTGCATCCGGTAAGCCGGCCGTTATCCACGCAGTTGTGGACCCGATTGCCAACGTGGATCCTCCCGGCACCTGGCTCTGGGTTGCGGCGAGAACCGGAAAACTGGAGCTGTGAGCTGGATGCTGGATGCCGGAAAACGGCTACATAGTTATAATCTATAACCTCGTAACATGAAGTTCGATAAGGGGAGACAATACCAATAATATGGATCCTGCAGTTGTCGACCAGGTGCGTCTCAATTTCAACCCCCAGGGCCTTTTTGCAATCAATGCCGCTATCGGGTTGATGATGCTGGGTGTGGCACTCGAGCTGAAGCTGGACGACTTTAGGCGAATATTTGTAGCGCCTAAAGCGCCGATGATCGGACTGGCGGCCCAGTTCATTCTTTTGCCGGCATTTACCTTTTTATTGACATTGATTCTGCACCCACCCCCCTCCATTGCGTTAGGAATGATTCTTGTTGCAGCCTGCCCCGGAGGGAATCTGTCTAATATCATCACCTATCTGGCACGCGGTAATTGTGCCGTGTCGGTCAGTATGACCGCAGCCTCAACTGCAGCCGCTATTTTCATGACGCCCTTTAATCTGGCTTTCTGGGGCGGCCTTAATCCCCAAACTGCCCACATTCTGAAAGCAGTAAGCCTCCGTCCGTTCGATGTCTTTATTAATATCTTTATCATTCTCGGCATTCCGTTGATTACCGGATTGGTGCTGTCGCGTGTCTTTCCTTCGCTTGTCGAGAAAGCACGCAAACCGTTTAAAATGTTTTCATTAATAGTTTTCATCGGGATTGTTTTGGTTGCGCTGGTGGCTAATTGGCAAAATTTTATCAATTATGTCGGATTGGTTTTCATCGGAGTTCTTATCCACAATGCGCTTGCACTCAATCTGGGGTACTGGTCCGGTCGCCTTCTGGGTCTAAATGAGTCAGACACACGCGCCGTGTCCATTGAAGTCGGCATCCAAAATTCAGGATTGGGTTTGGTCCTGATTTTCAATTTTTTCGACGGCCTGGGTGGGATGGCTATTATAACTGCCTGGTGGGGAATCTGGCATATCATTGCCGGACTTATTGCGGCCTTTATTTTCTCCAGACGTCCCAACCCTCAGGATACCCACATACAAGCCGAAAGAGTTTCTTCCGGTTAAACATGGTGTATAGCGTAACGCGATAAATCGGTAAATAACGATGCGAGCAAGGAAGTTTGACAATAAAGTGGTTGTTGTCACCGGTGCCGCCAGTGGCATCGGCGCGGCCATGTTTCAAGGAATTGTAAAAAAGAAACATCTGATGGTTTTAACACCGGTGGGCAAATTGGCCTATTGGATTAGCCGGTTCGCTCCGGTACTGTATGAGCGAATTATGGCCAGGCAGCTGCAATCTGAATTAAGGCGATAAACCAAACAAATTATGGGTTTGAAGGAACGAAAACACCGTGAAAGAGAGGAACGCAAAAAACAAATTTTAGACGCAGCCCGACAACTGTTATTTCAAAAGGGGTTGAATGGAACCTCCATCAAGCAGATTGCAAAAATTGCTGAACTGGGCGTAGGAACGATATATTTTTACTATGACAGCAAAGAAGAGGTATTTGTCGCATTACAGGAGGAAGGATTGAAAATTCTTCATGAGAAAATTAAAGCCGCCTGTGATGACAGCCTGAATCCCGAGATTCGCCTAAAAAATATGGCTCATGCCTACTTGACGTTTAGTGAAGAAAATAAAAATTATTTTGACGTGATTAACCATTTTTTATCCTCACCGGATATGATGTTTGCCCCCAATCTCAAAGAGCAGATGGATCAGCACGGCAATAACATTCTTGCCTACATTGAGCACACGATTGCCGATGGTACGCAGGTTGGGCTTTTTAAAAAAGTGGATCTGCGCCGGTATTCTCTGACGCTTTGGGCAACACTGCATGGATTGATTCAATTTAAAAAGCTGCAAAATACGATCTTACCGGGTGATAATCATAGACAACTAATTGATTTCGCAATTCATCAATTTATACAGAATTTGAAATTGCGAAGGGAGTAAAGATCCGGGTGAATAAGCTCCGCCGGGGTTTGGTCCAGCCGGGGGGTGATGTGGATGGTATCGTTTACTGGCAGGTTCAGGTTTCGGGGTGTCAGGTGACTGCAACAAAATTCGATCCGCTGTGTCGGAGTCGCTCATGAAATCGACTTTCTTTCACCGCTGTTGACCTTCAATTGCTACCAAATCGGTGTTTATGATTCGGTTTTTACTGAAAAAGGTTGGCCGCGATGACAGCCTCCAATTTATCCTCATAGCCCCAGTAAAAATGATCAGCTCCTTCAATTACCTCCAACCGTGCGGCTGGATTCCACTTGGGATAGGCTTTTTTCACCATTTCCACCGGAGCTATATCATCCCGGCTGCCGGTAATAATCAGCTTCAATCGTTCCAAATTGGAGATGGAGGTGAAATCGATAAATGCGACCGGAGGTGACACCATGATCATCGTTTGCAATATCTGAGCATCTCTGATTGCGAGCGCATTCACCCACGTGCCGAAAGAGTAACCGGCAAGGTCAATGGTTGTTAGCCCTGAATCTTTAAGAAATGAAACAGCTGCCCGGACGTCATCCTGCTCGCCCACACCATCGGCATACGCGCCTTGGCTTTTTCCGATCCCTCTGAAGTTGAAACGCAAGGTCGTGTAGCCCTTTTTTTGATAAACGCGAGTTATGGCTTCAACCACATTATTGTGCATGTTCCCGCCATATAACGGATGCGGGTGGCTGACAACGGCACCCTTGGTCTTGCTGTTTTTTTCCAGCAATCCCTCAATTTCGTGGCCTTGGGATACAAACATTATTTTTTCTTCCATTTACCCTCCGGGAGAAAACATGTTCAAGGGGCTTAATTAACAAGTGTGAGAATATCGGTGCCAAATTCTTTAACCTGCCAGTTTCTCAACTCCTTAATTTTTGAAAGTTGCCTCAGATCCGGCGGTCTTTGAAGCGCTAAGGTGCTGATAAGCGATTTGGTTAGAATCAGGGATGGATCGATGGTAAGTTTTTTTGCCTGGGTATCCCGCCACTGTTTAAGCCTTTTTACTCGTTTGGCAACCGTTACCGGTACAATCGGTGCTCTTTTCCGCGGGTATACCGGTAAAGCACTGGAAGGGAGCTTCATGGCACTTGTAATGGCGTCAATGACACCCTGCCCATACATGGCGATCTGCTTTGTGCTCAATGCGTTTGTCTTTTCTAAGTGTTTCATACTTACCGGCTTTTTCTCAGCCAGATCCATCAAGGACCGACTGCTGATGATTCTGAACAATGGCCTATCTTTTTTTTGGGCAACATTACGGCGATATTGAAGGAGCGCTTCCAGAACGGCCAGGCTTCGAGAATTGAGTTTTCCTGCTCCTTTAAAATACAGATATAGAGGATGTGAATCAGCGGTATTTGGCCGTACCTTGCTGAGGTACTTGCACTCTTCGTAGACCCAGTGAAGTCGTCTTTTTTCTTGAAGTTCGGCTTTTAATTGGTCAGCCAACGGCACCAGAAAGCCAACATCTTTAACCGCATAGGCGATCATTTCTTCTGGTAACGGCCGCTTGGACCAATCTTTGCGCTGGTATTTTTTGTCCAGAGAGATGTTAAATTTATTTTTTAGGACCGCTTCCAGGCTGGTTTCTTTAAAACCCAAAAAACGGCTTGCCAGCTCAGTATCGAACATGTTGTCGATAGTTATTCGAAAATCACGAAATAACGAGCGAACGTCGTAGTCCGAGCCGTGAAAAACTTTTTGACTGTCACGCTTCTTAAAAATCAGTTTCAACACGGATATATCGTCAATCACGAGAGGATCGATGACGGCATTAATCTTTTCGGTTGCCAACTGGATCAAACATACTTTTTCTTTGAAATGGTACAGCGAATCTGCTTCCAAATCGACTCCGATAGCCTTTGCGTGTTGCAATGTGTTAACAAGGCCGCGCAGAGATGCTGAATTATCTATGATTTTATAAGGAATATCGGTTGAAGCGACCATTTTTTCCCTTGACCCGTTTGTTTGTTTCTTTTAATCTACAAAATTTGATCTCGAACTAAACCACAGGACGCAAAGAATTCTCTCCGGTATATGGAGTTGACATTCGTTGCACAGTTCTAACGTTTGATTGCTGGAATTCCTAATTCGCCCAAGTTAACGCACGTTATAGGTCTTGGCCCTAATTTAAATGACCAAATGAGTTGGTAGCGTTGCTCAAATGGTTTCTTTTATCATGGTGATAGACAATGGTAAACATAAGATTTCCCGATGGTGAGGTAAAGAGGTTTGAAAATGCCCCAACGGGTATGGATGTAGCTCAAAGTATCTCTGATGGCTTTGCGCGGGATTGTGTGGCGATGGAGGTGGACGAGAGATTAGTTGACCTGAATGCTGTCATCGATCATGACGCGACAATCAGATTAATTACATCAAAGGATCCCGAAGCTCTCGATATCCTGCGGCACAGCGCCGCCCATGTGATGGCGCAGGCCATTCTTCGTGTTTACAAAGATGCCAAACTAACGATCGGCCCGGCAGTGAAAGATGGTTTTTACTATGACATCGACATGCAGCCGGTATCGGAGGACGATTTTCCGAAAATTGAAAAAGAAATCAATAAAATCGTCAAAGACAAAATTCCCATTCACCGTCGAGAGGTTTCCAAAGAAGACGCATTAGACTTTTACAAAAGTGAACCCTATAAGCTGGAAATGATCTCCGATCTGCAAGACGGAATGATCTCATTTTACGAGCAAGGCGAATTTACGGATTTATGCCGCGGCCCCCATGTACCCCACACCGGATATGTTAAAAACATCAAACTCATCAAAGTTTCAGGCGCTTACTGGCGTGCCGATCCCTCTAAACCTCAGCTTCAGAGAATATACGGTACCGCCTTTTTCACCAAGAAAGAGTTGAAAGATTATCTGACATTTCTTGAAGAAGCCAAAAAAAGAAATCACCGCAAGATTGGACGGGCCCTGGATCTGTTCAGTTTCCATGATGAAGCGCCGGGTATGCCTTTTTTTCATCCCAAGGGAATGGAGCTTTGGAATGAGTTGCTGGAATACTGGAGGCTTGAGCATCGGATGGCCGGCTATGTCGAGACCAAAACGCCGATTATGTTGAACCGCGCTCTATGGGAACGATCAGGACATTGGGATAATTATCGCGAAAACATGTACACCTCTGCGATTGACGACATGGAATATGCCATTAAGCCCATGAATTGTCCCGGCGGCATGCTTATCTACCGCCGGAAACCTCATTCATACAGGGACCTGCCCCTGCGAGCTGCAGAGGTTGGACTCGTTCATCGGCATGAATTGAGCGGCGTGCTTTCCGGTCTGTTCAGGGTTAGAGCCTTTCACCAGGATGACGCCCATTTGTACATGACACCGGAACATATCCAGGACGAAATTGTTGGCATTCTTCGTCTGGCAGATCGGATGTACAGCACCTTTGGCCTGGGGTTTCATTTGGAATTATCCACCCGGCCGGAGAAGTCCATTGGAACGGATGAACAGTGGGCAACGGCGACAAAGGGCTTAGAATCAGCTCTCATAGCTTATGAAAAGGACTACATCATAAATGAGGGCGACGGCGCTTTTTACGGGCCTAAAATCGATCTGCATATTAAAGATGCCCTGGATCGCACATGGCAATGCGGAACTATCCAGCTGGACATGGCACAGCCTGAACGATTCAACCTGTATTTTATCGACAAAGACAACGAGCGACATCGTCCGGTCATGATTCATAGAACCGTTTTCGGCTCCATTGAGCGTTTCCTGGGTATTTTAATCGAACATTTTGCCGGTAAGTTTCCCCTATGGATGGCACCGATTCAGGCCATAGTTTTACCGCTCAACGATGATCTGGTAACCTATGCCGCTGCGGTGGGAGATGGTTTAAAAGATGCCGGCTTGCGCATTGAGGTTGACAGCCGGTCGGAAAGCCTGAACAAAAAGGTTCGTGAAGCCCAGTTGCAGTATATCCCGCTGATTGTAACCATCGGCCGTAAGGAAAAAGACGCCGAAACACTTTCGGTCAGGACCTTGGATGGAAAAGTTACCTATGGCGTGAGCCGTGAGGTTTTTTTGGATACGGTTTTGACTCATATTCATAACAGAGAGCTGTCGTTGAATATTTTTAAGGAATAATTAAGATGGCCGATAACGCCGGGGTGACTACCAGCAAAATACAATTCTGTGATCTGCGCTGCGATTATTCCGACTTTTCCAGAGTTGACGGACTGGATGGCGGTTGCCGGACGTTTCTATCCATTTGGTGTAAAAAGCTGAAAAAGCATGTCACTAAAAACGCACCCTGCGAAGCGGTGTATGGCAAAAGACGACCGACCACCGGCTTTTAGGCCGGAATTCGGTCTCTGGGCACTCGATAGTCGATCTTGGATGCTGGATATCGCAACGGCGTCCGGCAAAGAGCTTGGCGACTAGAGTAGCTGCTCGAAAGTTAGTTTTCAACCCTCTGAGATTTGTGCTTTCGGCCAAAATATAAGGAATGTCAACCAGGCTCAAACATGTCACATTATATTGGTTGCCGCTGCTTGTGTATTGTTTGGTCATTTACATTCAATCCGGATATCCCCCTCCTGAAACGTTGCCCAGTTTTAATTTTTCAGACAAGCTCATCCACTTTGCGGCTTATGCGCTAATGGGCATCTTATTTTACAGGGCTTATCAGACACTGTCGTTCAGAAATAACCGACACCTACTGTTAGCGCTCAGCATGGTCTCCGCTTCGCTCTATGGTATAAGCGATGAAATCCACCAGCATTTCGTTCCCTATCGTGAAGCCGATTTTTTCGATGCCGCCGCCGATATTTTAGGAGCTGTTTGCGGTGTTTATGGTTATCAGTATTGGCAGTTACGGAAAAGAAAGACTGACACCGAAATGCAGATGCCGGATGTGAGGCGCTGAATGTCAAAATTTAAATTCACCACGAGATGACACGCTAAATCACGGAAAATACGTATTATAAAATGAATGGCGTCGAATAGCGCATTGACAAATTGAGGTGTTTCAGGTACAAAGATGCCTTCTTTGTCTAAACCAAAATTCCGTATTCTTGGGGTGAAATTTCGCTGGCTCGACCACTCTTACCGGCGAGTCGCCCACCCCGATCTGTGGGGCCGTCATAGTGAGCCATTTTAAAGGAGAGTGTAACTCATCATGTCCAATCAAAACATCATCGTTATTAATGGCAATGAATTTTCTTTTGAGTCCGGGGAAACAATTCTCGATATCGCTCGACGCAACAGCATCGATATTCCCACTCTGTGTCATCTAAAAAGGGCCACACCGACCGGGGCATGTCGAGTATGTGTGGTTGAGGTGGAGGGTGCTCGCAGTTTGGTGGCCTCCTGCGCAGCGCCGGCCGCAAACAATATGGTCGTACGGACCGAATCTGCACCCGTAATTGCGGCCCGGCGGATGGTTCTTCAACTGTTGCTTTCCTCAGGGAATCACAATTGCGCCGTTAGCGGTTCTGCAGGGGGCAACTGGACGGAGTTTCAACTCAAAGTCCATCAGTCTGACAAGAGTTCCGAATTATGTCCGGTTTGGGGTGATTGCAAACTGCAGGAGCTGGCTTTCCGTTACCAGGTAAATGGTGAACTATTCAGCCCCACCGAAACCCCCCATCCGATGGAGGACGTTAATCCCTTTATTTTGCGGGATTTTTCACGCTGCATTCAATGTGGTCGCTGTGTGCAGGCCTGCAACGAGGTTCAAGTGAATCAAGCTATTCACTTCGGGTACCGAGGAGCAGCTACCAAAATCGTTGCCGCCTGTGACCGACCCTATAAAGATTCGGATTGTGTGTTTTGCGGGGAATGCCTGCAAGTCTGTCCGGTGGGGGCTCTGGTTGAGAAAGATGCCCGTTACCGGGTGCGTCCATGGGAAACCAAAAAGGTTCGCACGACCTGCAGTTATTGCGGTGTCGGCTGCCAAATTTATCTTCATGTAAAAAACAACCAGGTGGTAAAGATTTCCGGTGTCGACGAGGTGGCACCCAATTACGGCAGTCTCTGCGTCAAGGGGCGGTTCGGTTATGATTTCATTCACTCCCCCGATCGGTTGAGAACCCCATTGATAAAAGAAAACAGACAGTTCCGAGAAGCAAGCTGGGAAGAAGCCCTTGATCTGGTTGCCGCAAAGCTCGGCCGCATCAAAAGCGATCATGGAGCCGACAGTATTGGTGTGTTGACCTCTGCCAGGATTACCAACGAAGAAAATTACATTGCACAAAAATTCACCCGTGCTGTGCTTCAGACCAACAACATCGACCACTGCGCCCGTCTCTGACATTCTTCGACTGTGGCCGGTCTGGCCGCAGCATTCGGGAGCGGGGCAATGACCAATACAATTGCGTGCATTGAAAAAGCGGACGTCATTTTAATCACCGGGTCCAACACAACCGAAAACCACCCAGTGATATCCAGCTTTGTCAAACGCGCGGTGACCCAGCGAGGTGCCAGGCTGATCGTTGTCGATCCGCGACGCATCACGATTGCCAGATACGCGGACAAATGGTTACGCCAGAAATTGGGGACCGACGTGGCCTGGATTAACGGTCTGATGCATGTCATTATAAAAGAAAAGCTGTATGCCAAAGATTATATCGAGTCGCGAACTGTCGGTTTTGAAGAAGTACAAAAGACCGTCGAAAAGTACACCCCCGAATATGTGGAGGAGATCACCGGTATTCCCGCCCCAGATATTATCGATGCGGCTCATCTTTATGCGGATGCTGAGCGCGGCAGTATCTTATACTGCATGGGGATCACCCAACATACCACCGGCACGGATAACGTGAAATCGCTGGCGAACCTGGCCATGTTGTGCGGCAATCTTGGAATTGAGGGCGGTGGGGTCAACCCGTTGCGGGGTCAGAATAACGTTCAAGGCGCCTGCGACTTTGGGGGTTTGCCGGACGTGTACAGTGGGTACCAGAAAGTAATTGATCCAGCGGCCCGTCAAAAGATGGCGGACGCATGGGGCGTGCCCGATCTGCCGGATCAGCCCGGAATGAAAGTGACACAAATGATACCGGCGGCCCATGACAGGCAACTGAAAGCGTTATATGTTATTGGTGAAAATCCGCTCGTTTCCGACCCTGATCTAAATCATTGTGAAAAAAGCCTTAGGAATTTGGATTTTTTAGTGGTGCAGGACATTTTTTTAACGGAAACCGCCAAGCTCGCGGACGTCGTCTTGCCATCGGCATGCTATGCTGAAAAAGAAGGCACCTTTACGAATAGTGAACGGCGGGTTCAGCTGGTGCGGAAGGCGGTAGAACCACCCGGCGAATCCTGGGATGACTGGAAAATCATAGGTGCAATTTCATCCCGCATGGGATATCCGATGAGCTATGAAAACAGCCGGCAAATTATGGAGGAGATTTCAAAGGTAACACCCTCGTATGGGGGTATCACTTACGACCGGATTGAGTACGAAGGCATTCACTGGCCATGTCCCACGGACGAGCACCCCGGTACCCCGATTCTTCACCGGGAGCAGTTTACCAGCGGCAAAGGTAAATTTCATGCCATCGACTACATCCCACCGGCAGAAAACATCGATAATGACTATCCAATGTATCTGACCACCGGCCGCTTGCTTTATCAATACCATACCGGAACCATGACCATGAAAACCGTGGGTTTGAATGAAATCGCCCCGGAGTGTTTTGTGGAGATATCGCCGCAGGATGCCCGCAAATATGAGGTACAAGACGGTGCAATGGTTATGATCGAATCCCGCCGGGGAAGCATTCAAGCTAAAATTAGAATATCCGACAAGGCCGTGGCAGGTACGGTATTTATTCCGTTCCACTATGGGGTGGCTGCGGCCAACCGCCTTACCAATGCCGCTCTGGATCCAGTTTGTGGTATACCCGAATATAAGGTGTGTGCGGTGAAGCTTTCAAAGACAAGCTAAGAAGCCCGGCTTTTTTCAAAACCGGGCTTCTATGGTGATCTTCTTTATTTGATCCTGGAATAGCGCAGACCTAACGGTCGCTATTCTTCCTCTTTAGAATAGAGTACATCAACATCCGCCAGATCCTCTCCCAGGTATTCACGCTCGTTTTCACCCAGTATTCCCATGGATAAGCAGATCAGTGTCCATAGGTGAACGTTATGCCACCCGCCCTCGTAAAACTCGCTCAGATCATGGATCTGTGAATGGCAGTTGTGGCAGGGAGTAATGCAATATTGAGCACCGGTGGCTAATATCTGCTCGGCCTTTAATTTCCCGAACGCCCTTCGGGCTTCGGGCATCCCGTTTTGGAGAAAGCCGCCACCTCCGCCGCAGCAATAGTTGTTTGACCGGTTGGGCGTCATATCAATAAAATTTTCCTCACCCACAACGGCTTTGGTCACAAAACGCAGATCTTCGGCCACCGGATCTCCTAAACTTTTGCGAACCAGCTGGCACGGATCCTGGACGGTGAATTTAATTTTACGCTCTTTGTTCCAATCTGAGTTGACCTTCAATTTGCCTTCCCGAATCCATCGAGCATACAATCTTATAATACTTTCGATCTCGAAGTTGTGCTCAATGTTGAACTTTTGCAGTCCGACCCGGACTGCGAATAATTCGTGCCCTCATTCCGTGTTGAGCCAGTATTTGCAACCGAGATCATCGACGGCCTTGGCTTTTGTCCGTACGATGTGCTCCCAACTTTCGAGGTCTGCCATAAACATGCAGTAATTTTCAGCTGCCCAACCCTTGGTACCGTATGTCCAATCAGCACCGACGGTATGAAGAATCTTCCACAGGGGCACCATTTCATCCGGCTCGGTTACGGGTTCACGGGAGTTTTGATTCAAGAAATACTCAGCGCCTTGTTTGTTTATCGGTGCTTCGAGATTTTCAAATCCCGGCTGGGTTTCACGAACCTCCTCCAGTACGTCTTCAACCACGAATTTAAAATCCTCTTCAGAGGCTCCCATAGCACTGCAGGTATCGCTTCTCAGAGCCATATCGCAGGAACCTAAAATGCCTTTGGGCCGATCTTCCCGCGGTCTGCTTTTCCTTACATTGAATACGAGCTGTGGTATGTCAATTTTCATCGGGCAGACATAAATGCAACGCATACACAGGGTACACATCCAGGCCCAATCCGAGCTTAAAAGTTCATCGTCCATTCCGAGTGCCGCCATGCGTAAAAATTTCCGCGGGTCCATGTTTTCAAGACCCGTGGCGGGGCAACCTGATGAACAGGCTCCGCACGTCAAACAAAGATTAAGATTTCCACCTTCAGGCAAAATCTCCTTAACTTTGTCGATAAACATGCTTTTCTTTTTGCCGCCAAGTTTAATTGCCTCTTCAGCCATGTGTTAAATTCCTCCGATTATTATTTCCGATATCTCATGCGTCCGCTTTTAGCAAAGCAACGTATTCGTAATTTAGCATTCTGCAAAATTACGAGATGAAAAAAATACAAAAGAAGTTCTTATGCCAGAATTTTCAAAGATTGTCAACGAATCTGAGTGAATATTTAAAATTTACGCTGCAACGTTAATCATCAGGTATTAAAATCGTCGATCCGGTCGTTTTGCGGGCTTCAAGATCACGATGGGCCTGAGCGGCATCTGAGAGCGCATAAGTTTGCTTGATTTCGATTTTCACAGCGCCGTTTTCTACCACGTCGAACAAATCCCTGGCATGATCGAGTAAGTCTTCGCGTTTGGCGGTATAGGTCATTAGACTCGGTCGAGTTAAGATTAAAGAGCCTTTGGCTCCAAGCACCGATACATCAAAGGGCGGAATCGCTCCCGAAGCTTGTCCGAAGGAAACCATCATTCCCAGGGGCCGCAAACAATCCAGCGAGTTCATAAACGTCGCCTGACCAACGGAGTCGTAAACCACGTCCACGCCCTGTCCGTCTGTAATTTCCCGGGTTTTAGCCGCGAAATCTTCATCGTTATATAAAATGGGGTAGTCACAGCCGTGTGCTTTGGCCAGCTCGGCTTTTTGTGGCGATCCAACGGTCCCGATGACGGTTGCCCCAAGATGTTTCGCCCACTGGCAGACTATCAGACCGACACCGCCGGCTGCGGCGTGAATTAAAATAGAGTCGCCTTTTTTTACATTATAGCAACCCCTCAATAGATAGCGTGCGGTCATGCCCTGGAGCATCATCGCGGCAGCCTGCCGGGTTGAAAGGCTTTCAGGTAATCTTATGAGCCGGTCGGCCGGAATCCGTCGGATCTCCGCATAGGCTCCGGGAGGGAGTCCGGCATAGGCGACACGATCCCCACTTGCAAATTCGGTGACAGCTTTACCAACTTCCTCCACAATACCGGCACCCTCCATTCCGGGAATGGCCGGTAATGCCGGCAATGGATACAGCCCGGTACGATGATAGACATCGATAAAATTCAATCCTACGGCTTCGTGGCGCAGCAACACGTCATCCGGGTCCGGTTTGCCGGGATCGAATTCCTCCCATTTTAACACGTCCGGGCCTCCGGTTTCATATATGCGGATTGCTTTTGACATGGGATCCTCCTTTGTGGTTAACATCCGACTTCAACGTAACATCTCGGGATTATTAATAAAATAAAAATAGAATCAAACGACTACTCCCCAATTATTTTCACCAATACCCTCTTTCTGCGCCGTCCGTCAAACTCACCATAAAAAATTTGCTCCCAGGTGCCGAAGTCGAGTTTTCCGTCGGTGACCGCCACTACCACCTCGCGTCCCATAACCTGCCGTTTCATATGGGCATCAGCGTTGTCTTCGCCGACATTATGGCGATACTGGGATACCGGTTCATGGGGAGCGATTTTCTCCAGCCAGACATCATAATCATGGTGCAGTCCGGACTCATCGTCATTGATAAAGACGGACGCTGTAATATGCATCGCATTGCAGAGTACAAGGCCTTCGCGGATTCCGCTCTCCCGTAAGCATTCATTCACCTGCGGGGTGATATTGATGAACGCACGTCTGTTGGGCACCTCAAACCATAGCTCTTTGCGGTAGCTGTTCATGTTTCCTCCATAATTGTAGCCACGAATGAATATAATTTAGCCACGAATTAACACGAATTAGCACGAATGTTCACGCATTGATTATTAAAATTATCTGGTTATCTAAAAAGCCCAAGTTGCCATAAAACCAACTTATCGGTAGGGGCGGGTAGGGGCGGCTTTCCAGCCGCGGCATTTGATTTCGCGGCTGGAAAGCCGCTCCCACATGGGTATCACTTGTACATTCTGGATAACCAGATAAAATTAAAATACTAGTCGTTCATATTCGAGTTTTTCTTTAGCAAAATTGAGGATAATCGCCAATTGCTTACCAGTCGCTTTTAAATAATTTAAAACTTGTGCGCGGTGTACATTTGCTATCGTTTCAGTACATTTCAACTCTAGAATTATTTTGTCGTCCACTAAAATATCGGCGACATAGTTTCCTACGATTTCACCTTCAAAACGGACACTTATTGGAGCTTGTTGGACAGCTGGAATTTTATCTCTACTAAACAGGACCATTAGTGAATTTTCATAAACTTTTTCAAGAAATCCGAAACCCAATTTGCGGTGGACTTCCATCGCTAACCTAACGATTTTATATGATAAATCTTTATAAAGTATTTTTTTCTTATTCGAGTACATTCGTGTAAATTCGTGGCTAAAAATTCATCCGTGTAAATTCGTGGCTAAAAACGCGCTCGTTCAAGCCTACAATTTCTTAAGCAACTGATTAGCCGCCGTCAGTGACGGATCCCACGTCGGCCCGAACGGCGGCGCATATGCCAGATCGGCCTGACAATACTGTTCCACAGTCATCCGACCGTGCAGGGCGACTGCCGGTCCATTGATGCGATGAGCGGCGCCTTCCTTGCCCACCATTTGTGCTCCCAATAGGCGCCCCGATTTTTTGTCACCAATCATATTAACCCAGATCGCGGTGTTTCCGGGGTGTGCATGCGCCTTGGAGCGTGATTCAATCATATTCTCAACCGGCTCGAAACCGAATTCCTCGGCCTCGGCCAAATTCAGACCGGTACGTGCAACTTCAAAATCAAATACCCGGAATACGGACGTGCCGGCGACTCCCTCGAGATATACGTCTTTGCCGCAGACATTGTCCGCCACCGCCCATCCAGCCCGGTTGGCCCGCAATGCCAGCGGAATCCAGGCTTTTCCACCGGTCACTACATGATAGGCATCGGCGCAATCCCCGGCGGCATAGATATTCTTTTTGGATGTTTGCAAGCCGTGATCCACCGCAATTGAATTTTTTACTCCCAATTCAAGACCTGCATTTTCGGCGATTTGACTGTTGGGTGTGATCCCGATTCCCACCAAAACCATATCGGCACTAAGGGTCAAGCCAGGGCTTAGCACCTGAAATCCATCGCCGGTCTTTTCAATGCGTTCAACGGCCTGACCGGCATAAATACCGACTCCCTTGGATTCAATTTCTTCCCGGACCGCCTGAGCCATAGACGGTTGCAACCATGGCAAAAATACCGGGTTGGGTTTGATCATGTCCACGGCAACATTTAACGCGGCTAAAGATTCACACATTTCAAGGGCGATGTAACCCATCCCGATGATAACCGCTTTTTTGACGGTGTTCGTCCTCAGTAAATTTTTGATTTTGCGGCCGTCTTCAAGGTTTTTGAGAGCCATGACGCCCGGCAAATCAAAGCCGGGAAGATCCGGCATAATGGCCGAGCTACCGGTTGCAATCAGCAGCCGGTCATATGAAAATTCAAATTGCTGACCCTCTAGAGAAATACCGGAAACCGTTTGCTGCTTCGGGTCGATCGATTCTGCGCAATGCCCCGTCAGCAAATTGATATTCTGCTTGTCACGGAAGACCTGCGCGTGACGTACGACTAAATCCTCTATGTCTCTGTCTGGCGCCGCCAGATTATAGGGAATCCCTCAGGCGCTGTATGAGACGTCCATGGTTTTTTCCAACACCGTGACCTCCAAATCCGGCCGGTTGCGTTTGGCGCGGCTGGCCGCACTCATGCCGGCGGCATCTCCTCCGATAACAACGAATTGCATGAATTACTCCTTTGCTATGTAAAGGTTAATCGACTAGATCGTTAGTTGGTTCTTTAAGACGGAAACCAACCTGATCTTGGAATCTTGATTTTTTGCCTTTAAATAGATATTTAATATGTCATAACTGTTAGATTTTCAATCAGAATAATAGACTATTGAGAAATTCGGGTACCCCGGTATTTGAACATGCAAACCCACGACAAGCAACAACCGTATATTTAAATTCTTGAATTCTTTTATTTCGCAATCCGTTAACAATTATTTGCTAAGTTAGAAATTCCAATGGCTGTCACCTCGGCAAACATAGAACGTCGCATAAAAAAAATTGAATCCTGTCTATCGCTGGTGCTCTCCACTGACCGGTTGGCCGCCCGACGCGAAATTAACCGCTTAAACCGGTTAAAAGACCAATCACCAGCACATGCAAAAATTCAGCAGAGACTGGACAGGCTGGAGAAGCGTTTAACCGCATCCTTAAAGAAAAGGAAACGGCGTCAGCAAAATATGCCGCCGCTGAGATTTAATGAGGATTTGCCTATAGCGTCCAAAATGGACGAAATTATCCATGCCATTGCCCGACAACGGGTTATTATTGTGTCCGGTGAAACCGGTTCCGGTAAAACCACTCAACTACCGAAATTCTGCCTGGCAGCCGGCAGAGGAATTGATGGCCTCATCGGCTGCACTCAACCCAGACGAATTGCGGCCACCACCGTTGCCCATCGAGTGTCTGAGGAACTCGGTCAGCACCTGGGGAAAGCTGTTGGCTATAAAATACGCTTTCAGGACCGGACTTCCAAAGATGCCTACATCAAATTCATGACCGATGGTATTCTCCTGGCTGAGACTCAAAATGACCGTTACCTGAGCGCATACGACACAATCATTGTTGATGAGGCCCATGAACGCAGTCTGAATATTGATTTTATCCTGGGGATTTTGCAAACGCTACTGGTCAAAAGAGATGATTTGAAACTGATCATCACCTCGGCAACGATTGATACCGAAAAATTTTCAAAAGCCTTTGACAACGCACCCATAATCGAGGTCTCCGGGCGCATGTATCCCGTTGAAGTTCAGTATCAAAAAACGGAAACGGAGGCGGCCGAAAATGGTGAATTCTCCCATGTGGAGCTGGCCGCCAAAGCTGCAGGTAAGCTTGTGAAGCAAACCTCCTCCGGTGACATTTTGGTGTTCATGCCCACCGAGCAGGATATACGCGAAACCTGTGAATTAATTGAAGCCCAGCAGCTGCCAGGCGCCCGCACGTTGCCGCTGTTTGCCAGACTATCCGCTGCAGAGCAAAAACGGGTTTTTGCCCGATTGCCTGATCGAAAGATCATCGTCGCCACCAATGTCGCCGAGACCTCTATCACGATTCCCGGAATCAAATACGTAATTGATTCGGGGTTGGCACGCATCTCGCGATATACGCCTCGAACCCGAACCACCTCCTTACCGGTATCGCCGGTTTCCAAAAGCAGCGCAGATCAGCGCAAAGGCCGTTGCGGTAGGGTAGAAAACGGAATTTGTATTCGGCTGTTTTCAGAAGAGGATTACCAAACACGTCCACAGTTTACGTCGCCTGAAATTGTGCGTGCCAACCTGGCCGAGGTCATTTTACGAATGATCTCTCTTAAACTCGGGGATATTGATGCGTTTCCCTTCATCGATCGACCTGACCTAAAAAACATTAAGGACGGATATGACCTTCTTTATGAACTGGGAGCCATTACCCAAAAGCACAGAAATAAAGGTAAAAGGCCAAAGCTGAAGGGGGGTCGGCACCCACGGGACGGCAGGACGCGGTCAAAATATCGATTTGCCCTAACGGAAACGGGACGTTTAATGGCCAAGATACCGCTGGATCCCAGATTATCCAGAATGCTGATTGAAGCTCAAAAGGAGCGATGCGTCCCGGAGATGGCAGTTATCGCCGCAGCGCTCAGCATTCAGGATCCCCGGGAGCGACCCTTGGAAAAAACCCAGGACGCCGATCGGATGCACGCTATATTTGTTGATACGAATTCGGACTTTGTAACCTTACTTAACATCTGGTCCCACTATCATGCCCATTGGCGGAAAGTTAAACGTAACAACCAAATGAAGCGATTTTGTCGGGAACACTATCTATCATTTAAGCGAATGCGGGAATGGACGGACATTCATGGTCAAGTCATTGATATCATGAAAGAACACAATGTGATTGATACCCCATCTCGTTTGAAAATCAGTGAAACCAATTACGATTTGGATCCTCAAAGCTCCCGATATCGGGCAATACACAAATCTATTTTAAGTGGATTTCTGTCTAATATTGCCGAGAAAAAAGAAAAGAATATCTATCGCGCCGCAAAGGGCCGGGAGGTAATGATCTTTCCGGGTTCGGGGCTCTTTAACCGGTCTGATACTTGGGTCGTGGCTGCCGAGGTAGTTGAAACGTCACGCGTGTTTGCCCGAACCGTTGCCAATATTCACGGTGATTGGCTCGAAGATCTGGGCCAAGAACTGTGTACATATTCCTATCTCAATCCTCACTGGGAGAGAAACCGCGGCGACGTGGTTGCTTCCGAACAGGTTTCCCTATTTGGGTTAATCATTGTTCCCGCAAGAAACGTCTCGTACGGAAAGGTGAATCCCGCCGAAGCATCCGATTTATTTATTCAAAACGCTCTTATAGACAGAGATGTTAAATGTCCTTTTGGGTTTATGACGCACAACCAACGTCTAATTGACGGCATTGTGGATATTGAGAACCGCTTGCGTCGCAGAGATCTTCTGGTCAGCGAGCGAGAACTGTTTCATTTCTATAAGCAGAGACTTCCGGCAATCAGCGATATCCGGACTCTGTCGCGCTATTTGAAGCAAAAAGGCGATGATCGATTTCTGCGGATGAATCGGGAGAACCTGATTCGGTATGATCCAGATAGAGCCGAGCTGGCTCAATTCCCGGATCGAGTCGAACTCGGGGGGCATGCATTCGAGTGTTCCTATGATTTTAACCCCGGAAAGAAAGATGATGGCGTTACAGTGAAAGTCCCATCGACACTGGCGTCATCCATTGCCTCCGATGCCATTGACTGGTTAATTCCCGGGCTCTACCCGGAAAAAATTGAGGGATTGATCAAAGGCTTGCCGAAATCGTATCGTAAAAAACTTGTGCCCGTTAAAGATACAGTCGAAATAATTTGCAGGGAAATGCCGAAAACTCAAAATTCACTGGTATCCGTGTTAGGAGAATTTGTTTACAAGCGCTTTGGCGTAGATATACCCGCTGAGGTCTGGCCGGAGGAAGACCTGCCGGATCATCTAAGGATGCGGATATCGATTACCTCTGCGGATGGAAGGGAGCTGCGCAGCAGCAGAAATACGGCTATTTTGTACCAGGACTCACCTGACGGTGCCTTATCTAATGAATTTGAAATCCTGCGTAAAAAATGGGAAAAACGCGCGATCACCGACTGGAATTTCGGAGATCTACCGGAGGTTATCACCGAAGGCGGCAAAGGTCGCCCAACATGGCATGCCCATCCGGCTTTGGTAAAAGATCCGGATACGAATAAACACGTCAACCTTCGCCTTTTTCATAATCGAGAAAAGGCACTCGCCGCTCATCTGCAGGGAGTCGTAGCCCTCTTTTGCGTTTATTTATCCAAAGATTTAAAATTTTTAAAGCGGTATTTAAAGTTACCGTCCGGCAAATCTCATTTGAGCGATTATTTCGGGGGAGCCGGACCGTTCGAGAAGCGCCTCTATGATCGAGCCGTTGACTTATTGTTTGGTAAAAATATACGAACCCAAAAAGCGTTTTATGCCCATGCGCAAGAAAAAGCGCCTAAAATCCATCCCCTTGCCGCTCTGCTGCTCGAAAGCACCATAGAGGTAATATCCGCCTATCATGATGTCAGAAGCTACCTGTATCAACTTCAAGCAAGCAACCGAGACCACCCTCTACTAGCAGACCTTGTTCAGGAGTTAATTGAAGACCTGGTCCGCCTGCTGCCGGTGAATTTTATTGATCTGTATGAGATCGATCGCTTTGGGCAGCTTTTGAGATACATAAAGGCTCTGATGGTACGAGCGCAACGCGCAATGGTCAATTTTGAAAAGGACAAGGACAAGGCAACCGAAATCAAAACATATACCGATGATCTGAATAACCTATTGAATGGGCTTACATCATCCACCTCCCCTGAGAAGCGCAAGGCCATCGAGGAATACTTCTGGATGGTTGAAGAATACAAAGTCTCCGTCTTTGCCCAGGAGCTTAAAACCGCCGTACCGATATCCGCTAAACGGTTGCAGCAAAAGCTGAAACAAATTGAACGATTAAGATAATATGAAAAAAATATCTAAACTTCCGTTGGTGTCGGTGATAATCCCGACGTACAACCGGGGTTGGGTCCTAGCGGAGGCTGTTGAGTCCGTACTGGCGCAGGATTTCGGAGATTATGAGCTGATTGTAGTTGATGACGGTTCCACCGACAACAGTCAAGAAATCCTTGCATCTTACCACCAGGACCTCATCGTGTTGCGACAGAGCAATCAAGGAGTGAGCGCGGCCCGCAACCGGGGTATTGCCGAATCGTCCGGACAACTAGTTGCGTTTCTGGATTCAGATGATCTCTGGCTGCCTCAGAAACTTTCGCATCAAGTCGAATTTTTTAAAGCCAACCCGGATGCGGTCATCCATCAGACGGAAGAGATATGGATTCGAAACGGTGTGCGGGTGAATCCGAAAAAGCGTCACCACAAATTTTCAGGGATGATTTTTGAGCGATCACTTGCCCTGTGTTTGGTTAGCCCGTCTGCGGTAATGATCAGAAAAACCGTGTTTGAAAGCGTTGGCCTTTTTGATCAGCGCCTCCCGGCTTGTGAAGACTATGATTTATGGCTTCGAATCAGCTGCAGGTATCCGGTATATTTGCAAGACTCCCCCTTGATTATTAAACGGGGAGGGCATCCGGACCAGCTTTCACGAGCATCCGGACTTGATAAATATCGTATCCAGGCGCTCAAAAAAATTATTGAAAGTGGCGAGCTCTCCAAATCCCAGCTTCGTTCCGCTGTCGAGACGCTCAAAGAAAAGTGCTCTATTTATGCCGGTGGGTGCCGCAAACGCGGAAAAGAACGTGAAGCCGACTACTATGAACATCTTGCCGAGAAGTATAAAATAACAGCACACAGCAGATAGATTTTGATGGAATATCTCATTTTTGCCAAGTACCTGTTGCATTTCATGGCTTGTTTTGGTAGAGCTTAGTGAAATCTGAATATTATTCATAGGTTAATGCATTCAACAATTTTCGAAAGAAAACAGAAAGGAGTGATACGGAGGGGAAATAATCGGTTGGAATCATTTTTATTGTTAACTTTAACCGTTCAAATAAAAGGAGGTTAAAATGAAACGAGTGACTATTTTTGCAGTGGCATTCATCTTTGGATTGGCTCTCATAACAGGGCTGGGGATTTATGAAGAAAAAGCGGTAGCTGCAGGCAAAACCACGTTTGTCACCATTGGAACGGGCGGAATCACCGGGGTATACTACCCCACGGGTGGCGCAATTGCCAAGATGGTCAACA